>ERZ773059.126-NODE-126-length-41329-cov-14.001817_pt1 | contig 41329 bp, 29 predicted proteins | sample MGYA00580514_ERZ773059 | MGnify/ENA primary metagenome ERZ773059 (study PRJEB29015, sample SAMEA2737981) | human oral metagenome | biome: human oral; feature: human-associated habitat; material: dental | place: China | collected 2056 ...
AATGAACTCATAGATCCTGTTTTTTTAATTGTTGTTGAATGTTTATGCCATGCGTGTCGCCCTTCAGGTGCCCCAGGCCTGGGGAAACGGAAGGAGAACGCCGCCAACGCCGCCAGACACCGCCTCCATCCCTCATGCGCAGCTGTTCTCCACGGCAGGACATAAGGAACGCGGCCAAACGTGGTTGACATCGCAAAGCTAGGCATTTAATTTCAAAATATCAAGAAAAGAGAATTGCAAATCCCAAGAATTAACCCTCTTTAAACCTACGCCTTGTGTATCTAAATTTTACAAAACAAACCTTAATGCAAGAAGTGCGGGGCGACAAAGGGCATCAGGACGGACGGGGACGTAGACCGGCCATTGCGGTAAGAAACGAGCATAGGGGGTTGTCTCTGCCCCCTATCTTTCCATAAATCGAGAGCAGTATGTTACCTAAGTGATGCAAAACAAGAACAACATGCCTCGCATCACCGAAAAACATGTCTCGCATCAACAAAGAAAACATGTCGCATCAACGAAGAACATGCCACGCATCAACGAAGAACACGTATCGCATCAACACAAAACACGCCTTGCATCAACGAAAAGCACGCTTTGCATCAATGAAAAGCACGCTTTGCATCTATGAGGTACCAGACAAATGTTCGATAGGTTTGAAACCCTGATACATCTGTAAGCAGCAAGACATGGCTATATCTCGAAAGGCTACACAAACCCTGCAACTCACCGACTTAACAGCCCATCAGCTCATCAACTCGAAAGCTCACGAACCAACACTCCCGCCAACCCGTTAGCTTGTCAGCTCGTCAACTTGCCCCCGTCATCTCATCGACTTGAAAATTTGTCAACTTTTCAGCGTGTATTTTAACACTCTGGATGCCCTTTTTGGCAACGAATCGCCCACCTTGCCGCAAAAAATCGATTCTCGCGAAGGTTTGTTTTGCTGCAAAAAGAAGGTACCCTATGCATGCAGCAAAATGAATTTTTATTTAAACCGACCGCCGCTAACACTCGTTTTTAGTCCTTTTTGAGCAAAGTGAAGTGCGTTTTGCTGCTAAACGCAAGCCATTTTGCCGCTAAATGCAGTGCGTTTTGGTGCTAAATGCAAGGTAAAATGGTGCTAAATGCAAGGTAAAATGGTGCTAAATGCAGAGTGAAATGGTGCTAAATGCGCGGCGAAAAGCATAAATATCCGCCACAAATGGTATGAATAAAACCTTCTTGAACCACGAAATATGTGGCTCTTAGGGGCAAAATATCTATCGAAAAGTGGGTTTTTAGGGGTAAAATGGGTGTATTTGGGCTTGAAAAAAATCGGACTTCCAACCAAACTAGAAAGGCTAAATGGTGCAAAACGCAGGTTTTGTTCTTAAAAACAGACAGGGCGAGGGGCATGAAAGGTTAGAAACGGTAGATATTTACCTGTTTTTTGGCCTGTATTTTCGCTAGAATGACGAGAAAGCTTGAGAGGTATTGTAAGATAAAAGACAGCAATTTAAGATTTGTGAGTTGATGAGTTGGTGTACTTGGGAACTCTCGGGCAATCGTAAGTTTTCGTGAGTTTATAAGCCAGTGAGTTGATTTGTCCTGCACTTCGTATATGATGCGGAGGGTTTATCTTGTGTGGGCAGCACAAAGGCAACAAACTGCTTTCTATTTATAGAGATTACTAGTGGCGCAATAAAATCGAGGCCACATCTATATTTATTTGATATTTAGTCAGTTAGAGCGTTCTTTGATTTTTTGATTTGAAATGGTAAGAGTAATTTTGCAGCCTAAACCTGCAAGATTATGAATATTGGAAAGTATATATTCTCTCAATTCATAGACTTTGTTCCTCGCTACCAGTTTGATAAACTTGTCACGAAATATAAAGGTGATAGACATTCAAGAGAATTAAACAGCTATAATCATCTGTTACATTTATTGTTCGGTCAGATTTCTGGCTGTGATTCCTTAAGAGACATATGTATGTGCCTGACAACACATCATAATATATTGTATCATTTAGGAATTTGCAAAACAGTCACTCATTCTTCGTTATCCCGAGCCTATGAGAACCGCAACTATCACATATACGAGGAACTGGGCAAATATCTCATTGAACAAGTACGTCCATTGTATTCAGAGACAAAATTGTCAGAGGTATCTGTTGACAATGTACTTTATGCTTTAGACTCCACAACAATACCTACAAGCATAACGCTTGCAACCTGGGCTTTGGGTAAATACAGTAAGGGAGCAGTTAAAATGCACACATTACTTGATTTACGTGGAAGCATTCCTGCCAGCATTCATATTACAACGGCAAATTGCATGACAGCAACGAGCTGGATGGGATTGAGCCAGAACCACTTGCGTTTTATATGATGGATGAGGCATATGTGGACTTTGATGCATTATACAGATTTCATAAGGCTGGTGCATTTTGGATTTGCCGTCCCAAAGACAACATGCGATATGAGATTGTAGACCACAAAGAAGACTTTGATGTAAGCACTGGAGTAAGAGGCGATTTTACTATACGCCTAACTACATACAAATCCAAAAAGCTATATCCTGAACCACTAGTGTCCACGAAAAATATTTAACATATTGAGAAGTGACAATTTGATAGTTAGTCTCCAAAGTTTAAGGTTAGCTGCACGCAACCGCAATCTGTTTTTTCTTCTTCGTCTTGCTTGGCAAACAAATATACCAACCTTATTAAACGTCTGCTTACAATTTGTAAGTTGGCGCAAAGGTAGTCGTTTCAAAACCTCCGAGTGACTTTAGGCCTGAAATATTGTGTGTTAAAAGGGAGCTTGAGCAATTGTTAATGATTTCTCGTGGACACTAGTGATCCTGAACATATCCGAAAAGTGTGTTACTATGATGCAGTCAACGGTAATGAAGTCGAATTCATAACCAATAACTTTGAGATTGAGGCATTACAAATTGCAAATTTCTATAGACACAGATGGGATATTGAGGTCTTCTTCAAATGAATTAAACAAAATATTGTTGTCAAGACTTTATGGGGATTTTCAAAGAATGCAGTAAGCACCCATCTGTGGGTTGCAATTATCACATATCTTCTAATTGCCAAGATAAAGCATGAGTACAAAAGCCCATATTCAATAACAGAAGTGGCTACTTTAATAAGAATTTCAGTACTTGAAAGAGTAAACTTGAAAGAGCTTATAACGAAGCAAGACCCTCTTCCATCTCATAATCAATATGTCAAAGAACAATCTCTTTTTGATGATATTTAATTACCATGCAATTTTATTGCACTAGTACTATATAGAGATATTAAAAGAAAAGACGGATTCAGAGTGTGATGGCCTTTGTGTTAACTATGGATATGTGGAAGCAGGTGTAAAGAGCCTTTTCTGTATGCAGCCACTTATAAGTTATTTTTGTTTCCATGTGCGGGATGCGAGCCAAGAGAACACGAGAATGTAAAAGGTTGTTGCCCATAGATGGGATAGGGGTGTGCCTAAATGTTGGCACACCCTTATCTGTGTTGGTATTTAAGCTTACTCCTGGTTATACTGGCTTTCCCAGTTAGCTTCTTCGGGTTCTTCGCCCTTTCGCCCTTCCAATTGGATGACAAAACTCTTTGCGGGGAAGTATGGGGTGAGGTGAATGTCGAGCAGAACCCTATCTTTTTGGGTGGGGTCTTGTTCTATTCTGATAACTTTAAACTTCTCGATCAATCTCGATGGCCCTTTAATGCTGTCTAAAAACTTAACGATTTGGTTTCTTAAGTCGGCTTCGGTGCGTGTTGTCCAATTCTCAAAGGCGCGACGGTTAAGGAAGTCGAACAGCACTTTGGAGATGTAGTCGAATACGCGTACAACGGAATAGGTTTGCAATCCAAGGTTGTCTCCGTTGAAAAGGGTTTTGGCCGAGAAAGCCATAACCTTGCTATACTCGTTCACCATAGGTACTAGCCCCATACGTTCGAGCTCGGAAATTTCACTTTTCTTCAAGTCGAAACGTACGCTTTCCACCTCGTTGAGGCTGCCAAATTTCTTACCGGCAACCACTTGCGACATCAGCGTGCTGTATATTTTCCCTGCAAGTGCACTCGAACCGGGTACATAGAGATTTTCCTCTTCTCCGGCCTCAACAACTCGAGGTCTACCTAGAAGGTAGTTGCAAGTCATGACAATGTTCGATTTGTAGACATCACCTCCGGTATGGTCGGCGTTGAAGAATATGTCGACGACATCGTCTGCGGTTTCCAAGTCTTGGAAGTCTGTTACTAGCATCACCTTGTTGTTATGAGCCAATTTTGCCCATTTGTCTATCACGGCATTAGTTCCCAAATATCCTGGTATGATAAGGATTGAGTAGTTGCGACGTAAATCTAGTCTGTCGAAGTTTTGGCTGAGTTCGTTTCCTATGTAATCGATAAAAAGCGTATTGTCTAGATCCTTGAGTTGCGCAATGTCTGCATTGACAATGGTAACGTTCTTTACCTTTGTGCTTTCTGTGTTCTTATAAAAAAGAGCGACGGAACGATAGGCCATTTCTAGTTCTCGGGTGCGACTCAATGCCGCATACAGGTTTTTGCAGAGCAATTCCTCTACGCTTTGTGCCTTATCCTTTGCCCTGTCTCTCATCTTCTCTGCTGATTCTCCCGACTTGAGAAGGTCTAGCCAAACGTTGAGGCGATTGGCCAACACTTTACGTTCGCTAGCCCATTGTTCGTCTGTTAGGAAAATGTTACGACGTGCCTTGCGTGTGGGGTTTAGGTTGGAGAAACCATCGATTATGTTTTCTAGGAATGTGAAACCGCCGTATTCTTTGAGTTTATCTAAAGCAGTGGCAACCGACACGGCTTCTTGTCTGGCAGCCGATTTACTGGTTACAACCGCCTGCTGTTGTTCTTTTGTTTTCAATTCGTTTTCCATTGTTCTTAGAGGTTATTTGGTTTCTGTTCCTTGTATTTCTTCAAGTGAGGCCTCCAACAGGTCGATGATGGCCTGTCTCTTATCAGGGTTCTCCAGTGCCTTTAATAATGCCTTGTTCGAAGACAGCTGGCGGGCTATCTTTGTGTTTTGCTCTTTCTCCACATTAAGTTTGTTCATAAACTCGCTGCGCGCCATCATGTTCTTCGCATCAAAGTCGCCAAGGTTCTTAAAAGTCATCGTTTCCGTGACGTTTTCTCCATTTTCGTTTAGCATTTCAAGTTCAACCGTTGGCTTGAAATGTGCAAATACGTCCTCAACCGTTTGGAGGTTGTAGGTTGCTTCTGGGCTGATGGGCTCATCATCCGTGAGTTTCTGTACCAATAAAGTTCGATTGGAAGGAATGTCCGCTATCGACTCGTTGGCGTCGACCTTTACTTCGTTTCCGCCAACTCCATAATCAAAGACTGCCATAAATTTATGTTTTTAATGTTATTATATTATTATCTCTTGCATCTGTTTTGAAGAGAGGTTCTGGCCACAAAGATATAAAAATAAGTTGAAACAATAGACAAATCCTTGCGCTTTTTTTAATATTTCTGTACTATTAAAGATGTTTAAAGCTGTTTGTGAGGTGAAGGGTTGTTTTAAAAAGATGTTACATAAAATCCGTCGTGCGTAACAAACAATCAGTGAAGTCATCTAGACTTTCAAAATCTCTACAATTTGAGAGGAGTTTATTATCTTTGTGATTTAAAACCAAGATAAACACTCCGCTCATATACGAAGTACTGGACAAAGATACAATACAATCTGAGAACTTGCCACATTTGTCGATGGCAAAACGCGGTTATGTTACTAAAAGCTACCTGGCGGAGGCCATTCAGTGCATCCGCTACAAGTTGAAAACGGGCTGTCTGTGGCACATAATGAGGAAAAAGTAAAGAGCGTTTCTTTACGTTTCTTATGTTCTTATGTCAAAAGTGGACGTGTTTATGTCAGCACACGAGAAAAGAACAATTAACTTTTTCACTTGTCCACTTGTCGTCTTGTTAACTTGTCAATTTACCATATTCTGTCAATTTTTTCGTTGGAAATTTAACATTATGAGTGCCCTTTTTATCCACCAAGCACCCACCTTGCCGCAAAAAATCGATTCTCGCGAAGGTTTGTTTTGATGCAAAAAGAGGGTAGCATGCGAATGCGGCAAAATGAATTTTTATTTAAAGCAGTCGTCATTTGCACCACATTTGGTGCCATTAGCGGCAAAATGTAGTGCAATTTGCAGCAAAACGCAGTGCAATTTGCCGCTAAACGCAGTGCGTTTTGGTGCTAAACGTAGTGCGTTTTGATGCTAAATGGAGTGCGTTTTGGTGCAAAACGCAGTGCAAAATGCTGCTGAATGCAAGACGAAAAGCATAAATATACGCCACAATTGTATAAACAAAACCTCTTAGAAGCATGAAATACATGGCAAAAAAAGGCAAAATGGTCGTTAAAAAGTGGGATTTTAGGGGCTAAAAGCGTGTAATTGGGATTAGAAAATTACGAGTTGGCAACCAATCTAGAAAGGCTAAATGGTACAAAATGCAGGTGTTTTTCTTAAAATTGAACATGTCGGAAGCCGTAAAAGACCCGAAATAGTGCCAATTTTCCTACCTTATGGCCTATATTTTCGCTAGAACGGATCGAAAATCAGAGTGGTATTGTAAAATAAAAGATAACGATTTGAGTTTTTGAGTTGGGGAGCTTTTGAGCTGATGAGTTTTTGAGTTGGGGAGTTTTTGAGTTGGGGAGCTTTGAGTTAATGGGCTTTGGATCTGGGGAGTTTGTGAATTTGTGAGTTGATGTCTTCGGGAGTTGTTGGGCTTTTGTGAGTTTATAACCCTGTGAGTTGGCTTGTCCTGCACTCCTTCTCAATTTATAGAAATATTAAAAGTCAAGACAACTTCAAAGATAATAAGCTCCTCTCAATTTGTGGAGATTTTAAAAGCCTAGATGACTTCAGTATGTGGCTTGTGTGAAGAGCCGTACGCTACTTTGATTTGAGCAGTGTAGACAAGCCCACGATATAGAAGGACCATGTGGAAATGTTGGCTTCCCTGGGGTGTATAGGCTGATGCAGAGATAGGACTAACTGTTTGCGGCAGTCAGACAGATGTCCTAAGCATCTTGTATTTTGATTTCTTTCCACACGACAGGATGCTGAAAATTGGTATGGCAATACTTTAACCCAAATCGGTTTATTATCCGATTTGGGCTTAACTCTGCATTGCATCAAGAAGTCTGCTTACTCTTCTGCCTATATGTTCAGACAATTTCTCTTTCCACCATGCTTATTCTTGTAAGCTCACTATGCCGCCAGACTCTACAATGCACCTTGTGTTTAAAAGCATTTCTAAGCCTTCTTTTAGAGCTTGGTCTACTTTTGCGCCGCGGCGGGCAAAGCCTAACTTTTTTGCAACAAGAAGCGTTAGTGCATCGGTCTTGATAGATAGCTGCTCTTGCACAGTGAGTGCTATTGCGTTCATTATTTCAATGAGGGGAATTTCGGTTATGTCTCGTCCGTGCGCCTGCCTATAACCGCTGAAAGCATCTGCGTGCTCCTTGTCGGTCCACAATATGGTAGAATTACCTAGGGTTTGAACAAACATTTGCCTGTCTGCAATATCCTTAACCGAGGCCAACAGCGTAGGAGTAACCCTTGTGCTATCCCTATGCATGCACATACACCTGCATAAATACATCAGTGTCATAGGCTGTTCACAAGAAAGAATCTTCGTTGCAAGCTCCTCGTCGCTAATGGAGCCAGTGTTCCCCAAACCGTTGTAAACCCGATATTCTTGCTCATTGCTTTCTATTTCCTCCACCTCTTCTTTTGTAACGTCGAAAGTGGCATTGCTTACAGGCGTTTCTGTTGGCTTTGACTTCTGTTGTAGAGCCTTCTCAATGCGCGCGATAACACGTTCCGGGTTGTTAATCCAATCAACGCTCCATACACGCATTATTTTCCAGCCAAGCATATTCAATACCGTTGGCTGAACAATCTCGCGGTCTCTTGTGGTTTGGGTATTGTGATAAACCTCGCCATCAAGTAGAATGCCCATAGAATAATTGCCACTGGCGGGAGACTCTGTAATGGCCACATCGACTTTAAAGTTTGAACGTCCGACGTTGGTGTTTACATTGTGGCCGCGAGACCTGAGCGTATTGGCTATTTGTTCAGAGATTATGCGGTCTGAACTGTCCTTGTGGGCATTGGCTGCCTGAATGAGTATCTGTTGCTCGGCATACTCCAAGAAATGTTTCAAACCTTCCACACCGCGAGCCTTGGTTCGTTTCAAATCAATGTGCGATGCCTTCAAAGACGAATATACAATCATTTCTCTTCTAGCACGACTTACTGCTACATTCAGTCGTTTTTCTCCCCCATTGTTGTTCAAGGGACCGAAGTTCATAGACACCTTGCCGTCTTTATCTGGACCATAGCCGATAGAGAACAAGATGATGTCGCGTTCGTCACCCTGTACGTTTTCGAGGTTCTTTATAAATATAGGCTCGTACAACTCGTCGGCCGCCTCTCTTAGTTTCTGGTCCTTGTCAAGCTTTTCGGTCAGTAAGTCCTCAATTAGGTTTTGTTGCACTTGACTGAATGCAATTACGCCAATGCTGTACTTGGCATGATCGATGCTTTGCAACCTCTTGACGATGTCGGCCACAATGGTTTCTGCCTCCTTCTTGTTCGAACGGCGTCCACCCTTGTCGTATACGCCATCCACATGGCAGTACTTTACCTTTGTAGTCTGGTCGTCAACAGACGGGAACGTAATCAGTTCGCCGTCGTAATACTCATTATTAGAGAAGGCTATCAGCGATTCGTGTTTTGAACGGTAGTGCCAGTTCAATTGTAGCGAAGGTATTCCCAGGCTGCGGCAGTCGTCGAGAATACTATCCAGGTCGTCTATGTCGGCCTCTTCTTCGCCAACACTCGTTGATGAGAAGAAACTTGTTGGTGGCATCTGCTTGGGGTCGCCTACTACGATTACAGACTTGCCGCGCGCAATGGCACCAACCGCTTCGCTTGTAGGCATCTGTGACGCCTCATCGAAGACAACAAGGTCGAACTTGTTCTGCGACAAATCCAAAAATTGCGCCACAGACATAGGGCTCATAAGCATACAGGGACAAAGCCTTGGCAATAGTGTGTTAATGTTGTCGAACAAATCGCGAAGAGAGATGCCCCTACCTCCGTTGGCTATGTTCCTGTTGAGGAACCCAATTGGACTACTATTGTCGATACTGTCTGTTACATGTGGTACATTCGCGGCCAGTTTGGCATAAAGTTCCTTCTGACTCAGTATCTGAAACTCTTCTGTTAGCTGTTGGTAGCGCGAAATGGTCTCGTCGAATATTGCCCCTTCAAAGGTTCTCAGAACCTGTGACGATGCAATTTTCTCACATGCGAGACTTCGGAATATTCGCTTAAAGAAGGCATCTTTCAACGTTTCCGCAGGAATTGTTTCCAATTCAATATGTCGTGCTACCACGCCAAGGCCTTCATTTTCAAGTTCCTTTTTATACGCACACCACTGATACCAGTCTCGTGCCTTGTCTGTATGGCTAAGCCAGTTGTCAAGACATGAACCATAACTCCCCAATTCATCGTTGCTTGGAAGTCTGTCGTCTTCGAAGTTAATGGCAAAGAGCGTACGAACAACATCCTGTATTGTTACTATTTCTGCATGCAGCTGCTGATAATTAAGCAAATTAGAGAGAAGTGCATCAACCTCTTGTTCAATAATCAGACTATTAAACTGCTTTAACTTGGCAATGAAACGCCTCTTAGCAAAGAAACGAGGTAAGAACCATTTAGCCTTGATGCTTCTCCACTCATTATATAATGCCGTCCCGTCTTGGGATAATATGCCGTCGTTGCAGTCTCTTAGTATATCTGTTTTTATACCCGTAGCTTTCGCAAGCATCTCTCTGTTCTCCTCTGCCTTGCGAAGTATTTCGGATGCCGTCTTGATACGCGATGGCAAACGCCCGACATCAACTAAGTCGTCCTCAACAATATTAAGTCCAAGCAATGGATGCTTTGATGGCGCGCCTGTAATACTAAGTATTGCCTGATACTTCTGACTGAGCAGATGTGAGTAGCTGTCCATCTTTTCAATTCGGAACTGTCGTTTAAGTTTTTCATCGTTCGCATCAACATCAAGCTCTGGGGTATTAATGGATTCATACCTGATGATGCAGTCAAACAGCGACATGCCCTCCGCTCCCTTTATGTCATGCAGGGCCTCCATATACTCAATCAGTTTGCATCTCTGCTCATAAAGTTCATCGGCTATGCGTGCATATTCCTCTGGACGTATGATGTGAGCGGCATCCAAAGCCTTCTTCAGCTGTTCGAGAACATGGCGCTTGGTGATTTTGTTCGAGTGCATTTCAAGGCAGAATGGACCAAGATTTATCTTCTCCAAACGTTTCTGTACCACACTCAGGGCTGCCATCTTCTCAGCAACAAACAACACCCGCTTGCCTTGGAACAAGGCATTAGCTATAAGGTTCGTAATGGTTTGCGACTTACCCGTTCCAGGAGGGCCGTAAAGGATATACGAGTTTCCTTGTCCGGCCTCCATTACAGCGGCCATTTGCGAAGAGTCTATCGGAACAGGCAATGCCAAATCAGATGGTTTTACTTCTTTATCCTTGCCTTTCAAGTCCGACATCACTTGGGTTGGAGTAAACGTAAGTTTCTGTTCCACAAGACTACGCACCACATTATTATCCAACAATTCTTGTCTGTGGTTATGAATGTCGTTCCACATGAGGAACTTACTGAACGAGAATACGCCCAAAATACATTCTTCTTCTACGTCCCAACGCTTTTTGTTTTTCAGCACCTCGCGTATGATGGCGAAGATTTTCTTCACATCCACACCATGATCATCCTTTGGCAGCGGATTAAGTCCAGGAATAGTAATGTCGAAGTTCTGCCGTAAGAACTCTGTCAAAGTGATATTCAGAGCAATTTCTTCATCACGTGTACGGATGTAGTAGTCGCCCTTCTTATACACTATTTCCACAGGCAACATCAATATTGGCGCATAACGAGGTTTCTCGCTGATGTCTGTTTCAAACCATCTAAGCGTACCTATTGCAAGATACAACGCATTTGCGCCAGTTTCCTCAACGGCGTTCCTCGATGCGCGATAGATATTCTTCAACGTGTAGCGTGTCTCGGCCTCTGTCTGATACGAGTGTAGCGTACGGTGTTTTATGTCGTTCGTTATCAGCTCGTGTAGTTCGGGCAACAACTTAGAACGCACAAGACGTTCCTCGCCAATGATGTTAAAACCTACATTAGGCTTGCAAGAAATAAGGTATTCTTCTCCATCTTGCAGATAGTCTTCAACGAGGTCGACGTCAAACGAGATAAACTGAATTGCCTTCTGGCGCAGATAAAGGTTAAGCATCGAGTTACGCAACGAGAAATCCAAGAGCTTACGTTCCCAGATGTCCATCTTCGTTACCTCACGTTTGCTGTCCATCAGCATCGTCAGGTCAAAACGAGAATGTTCCTTAACATTCAGTACGCATTCGTCATGGCTTACACCTTCCGCCGGCACTTCCCATACGCCATTGTTCATCGTGCGTTGGGGCAGCGGACGTACTTGCTCCAGACGACAACGCTTAATGTCGATGAACATTTCAAAGATGCCAGTGTTGGCCAAATGCTTTGTAGCTATACTTTGGGCATCTTCAAAAGTAGTTGATTCTGCTGTTATCTGTGTACATTCAAGCACAAGCATCTCATCAATGCCTTCCGCACATTTCTTTTCTATGTACGAGGCGTCATCGTAAACGCTATACTGACAGCAGTCGTCAACCAACCAAACTGCAAGGTAGGCATGTCCTTCTTGCAGAACGATACCGCTGTTTATGCCCAAACTTTCAAGCACGCTTGCAAAAAGCAGAGTAAGCTCTATGCAGTTTCCTAGTTTAGAGGAAAGTACTTGGTCGGGTAGGGTAATGCGTTGTCCAACCACCTCGTACGATGCAGGTACCGAACGATACACAATGCCCTCGGCATGGAGTGCGCCATACACGGCTGCCACCTGCTTTCGCACCTCATTTGTGTTACCTGTTTGGTATGCGGTAAATGCAGAAGACCCCGACATTTCTTTCAGTTTGCCCGCTGCCTTAGCTACAATGTTGTTTATCGCAGGATGATTAGGCGTAACAAACGAGGCAAGGCATTGGGGCAGAATGCTGGTTCCCAGCCATTGGTCGTACGGCATAATAGCTATGTCGTAGCTATGTGTAAACAATATCTTCTTTGTTTCAGACAGTGCATCCGAATACACATTGATGGTGAATGCGGATGCAGTCTTTTCTGTTACCGCTGCAACTTGTGCGGCTATTGGAGACAAGTTCATACCCTGTAAGCGCATCGACTTGCCTGCTTTAAGCGAGTCGATGACACTTGAACGGAAGTCCTGGAAAAACTCACCAGAACATTCTATTACAATATCCCTTAAATCACTCGTTTCGTTATTACTGATTTCAACAGACTGACATATAGCTATTCTGTTGTTGATAAGGGAATAATTGATAGAAGGTAGATATTCGATATTGACAGTTACCATAGTGATATGAAAATATGGTGGGTTTTATTCTTATGTTGATATTACATTATGTATGCGGCTTACAAACTTTCAAAGACTCATAAGCTGATTGCAAGTGTGTCCATTGCATGGTCCTTTTAGAAGGTTCTCCATAAACTTCTTGGTTAGTATATCTCCATCGACACAAATGTAATTCAGTATATTTGTCTTGTAAAACCAAAGTGCATTGCTGCAAAAGTAGTTATTTGTTTTGATATTTCCTCATTTTGTTTTCATAAATTCAATTATTGCTGTCCGAAATAATTCAGCAACTTGTAATTGCCTTCGCGAAAGAATGCACATGGGCGTTTTTTCATTCTGATAAGTGATGCTTGACTTGGAGGGAGCGCGGAGCATACCCAAATGATTCGGGTTGCCATTGGCGGAGTGGAGGCCGTTGCTTATCTCACGGAGTGATACGCAGTAGGCGAACTTACAGTATATCATGCTCACAAGTTTACTCCATGTGTTAAAGCCCTTGTAGTGCTTGCCCGTTCCATGCTCTTTTTATCATTTTTATCAGAGATTTTATTTAATCTTTTGGTAATATCCGGATTATTAGAACGAAAAGTGTTATCTTTGCCATGAAGGAAAGTTTGCTTTTGTGAGAGCACTCTGATAATACTTTTTTCCTTTGTGAAAACAACTTCTTTCACTTTTTTGAAAATTATTTAGGACACTATTGAGAAATGACCATTAAATATAAATGAACAATGAAAACATTATCCGTTAGACAGCCCTGGGCATCGCTCCTTGTGAGCGGATTGAAAGACATTGAGAATAGAACGTGGCCCCCAAACTACAAAGGGCGCATTTTGATTCATGCCCCATCAACCAAAATGCCCAAAAACTTTGCTGATAAGACTATCTTTGAGGTGAATAACGAAATTGAAAATGAGCAGATGTTTGGCAACTTTCCCGAGTTTGAAGACTTGGAGTACTCTGCTATCATTGGTTATGTTACGGTGAGCGGTTATAGCAACGACTCAACGTCGGTATGGTCTGAACCTGTGGAACATCAATGGCACATCGAGGATGCCTATATCTTTGATGAACCTATCAGGGATGTGAAGGGCAAGCTGAATCTGTTTGAAACGCCTGAAATAGAAGAAAATAACTTACCGGCAGCGCACAAATTAGAACGTCGTGCACCACGTTTGGAAGACGAATGTCTCGTTGTGCCCCTCACAGAGGGATATTTGGACTATATCCTTGAAGTAGGACAGATGAACCTAAGTATTTCGGAGGAAATATCCCAATTGGTGGAAAAACCAGATGGAGATCTGAAAGACGATGAGTATGCCTTTAATCCCATCAGCACCGTGCGCCTTGAAACAGCAACTCGAACGATGACCTTTGAGGTTGAGCAGTTAGGTTATCAACAATGGGAACTTGAAGATGGCTCGCTGAAGAAGGTTATCAACTGGGATATGGATGAGGTAGATTATGTAGATATTGCATTTATATTCAAACAAGAGGAAACTGCTAAATAGTTCATTTTTATTGATAATCAAAAGCATGAATAGTAGTTGGCTTAAGAAGCGAGGGGAGATTATATTAAAATATGCAACCTCGTTATCTCAGAAATTAGATAAGGTCAAGATTACATTTGATTATCCTGACTGTGGTTGGATGCCTATGCATTTCCATAAGAATGGTATTGACATGGGGTATATCGCACTTTCAGACGTTTATGACAGCTTCGTTCCGCTGCGTGAGTGGCTTGAAACTATTGCCACATCGAGCTATGAGCAAGCAAGTATTATAAACCTGGATTGTGAAGGATTCCATGCAGTGTTATCTTATGAGCCAATTTGGTTCTACGATGAAAATGATATAAACAATGCAACATATCCCCCTGACCTTGGCATGTTCTCTGTATATAGCGAAGCCGATAATGACTTTATCCTAGATGCCTTGTGTGAAACAGAAACTTTCATTCGTGAGATGTATCAATGTTTCATTAACTTTGCCGAAGCAATGAAGCTTAGACCAGATTTTATTGATGATTGGGTGCAACAAAGTTTTAATGAAGAATGGGGTGAACTTGATAATAATATTGATGCTATGAATGAAATATTTCTGAGCAAAGTAAAGTCTAAGAAGATTGAAAACTACATCCAGCAAATGGATAAATGGCACCTTTCAAGAAGACAATATGGTGATTTCCGAAACAATAATATAAATACGGAGAATCAATAAGTATGATAGAGAGGAACAACATAACACTTGCTGCAGCCCAGGTGGCGCAGCAACTGCACCAAGGACAAGTGGATAAAGCTGGGATAGATTATTTCTCAGGACATCTTACGAAGGTGGCCAACATGGGAGTAACATGGCAAGAGCAGGTACTGGGCTATTTACATGATGCCAGTGAGGATACGCCATGCACGGTAGATGAAGTGTTGGAGATGCTGGATGAGGCACTAACAGAACCTTTACCAGATGCAGACAGGAAAGAGATAGCGATAGCATTACATCTGCTGAACCACCATACGGCATCCGACAGAAGCGCTTATATCCTCGCCATCGGAGAGAATCCACTTGCAACAGCAGTGAAGCTGAACGACCTTACTCACAACATGGATTTGACACGATTGCCTAATCCCACAGAAAAGGGTTATGCTCGAATTGAGAGATATAAAACGGAATACAACTACTTGATTGCCCAAAAAAATATCCAACTCTAAATATGGCAGTGAATGAGGATTGTAGTATCTTTTCTAGTAAATGTTCATCAATTAATTGAAGTCGTCTTGACTTTTAATATTTCTATAAATTGAGCGGAGTTTGTTATCTTTGTGGTGCCAACACAGGATAAACACTCCGCTCATATTGGAAGTGTAGGACAAATCTACCCACTGGCTTATAAACTCACGAAAATAACATCAACTCCCAAATCTATCAACTCATCCACTTACAAACTCAATAAGCCGTCTGCTTATAAACTCATCAACTTATAGGCTCACCAACTCCAAACTTACAAGTTCATCAACTCACAAACTCAAGAACTTATAAACTCATCAACTTACAGGCTCACCAGCTCCAAACTTACAAGTTCATCAACTCATCAACTCATCAACTCACCAACTCACCAACTCACCAACTCACCAACTCATCAACTCATCAACTCATCAACTCACCAACTCACCAACTCACCAACTCATCAACTCACCAACTCATCAACTCATCAACTCAAAAACTTAAATTGTTATTTTTATTTTACAATGCAGCTCCAATTTTCACTTCGTTCTAGCGAGAGTATTGGTCGTAAAGTATGAAAATACCTACTGTTTTTAACCTTTCACGCCTTTTGTCTTGTCTGTTTTTAAGAACAGGAGGTGCATTTTGTACCATTTAGCCTTTCTAGTTTGGGGCCAACTCATAATTTTTCAAGCCCCAATAACCCACTTTTAGCCCCTATAACCCCACCTTTTAATGGCTATTTTGCCCTTTTTGGCCATGTGTTTCATAGCTCGAAAGGGTTTTGTTTATACAATTTCAATGTGTATTTATGCTTTTTTGTCTCGCGTTTAGTACCAAAATGCACTGCATTTAGCACCAAAACACCTTGCATTTAGCACCAAAACGCACTGCGTTTAGCGGCAAATTGCACTGCATTTAGCACCATATTGCACTACATTTAGCAGCAAACAGCCCAGTAACTGGTGCAAATGACGCCTTTAATTTATAAAAATTCATTTTGCCGCATTCACAAACTAGCCCCAATTTGCATCAAAACAAACCTGCGCGAGAATCGATTATTTGCGGCAAGGTGGGCGATTGGTGGATAAAAAGGGTACTTATTATGTTAAATTTCTTGTCGAAAACCAGACAAAAACAATTCTGTCGCATACACGCGCATAGGCAACGGCACAGAAAACACCTTTGCTTACGACCGCAAGCACGAGCGGTTGCAAAGCATGCTGCTCATGGCCAACGAAGACAGCATCATGCAAACGCAGAAGTCATCTGCCATTGACAGCCCGTTTCCTGGCTTGTAGAGATTGCTTTGAATGACTTCCGTCAGGCCACTTTTTGTAACATAACCGCGTTATTCCACAGACAAATGAGGCAGAATTTCATATTTCATTGTATCTTTGTTCAGTACTCCGTACATGAGAGGGGCGTTTACCTTGGTTTTACAGCACAAAGATAATAAACTCCTCTCAATTTGTAGAGATTTAAAGAGTCTAGATGACTTCAGTACAAAGATAATATAGTCAAACAGAAATGGATTTGGAAAGTCATAGGCGCATCGTAAGCAAACAAAAAGTGCTCCTTATCTTCTGTGTAAAGGTTTTTTGATGCTATGCTACGCACGCCTTGCATTCTTCTAACAACTATTTTCCAACAGCAATTCTGTTTGACTATAACTCCTCTCAATTTGTAGAGATTTAAAAGGTCTAGACGACTTCTATGTTTGTTGATTTGATTTTATTCCGCCAACGGGCATTCATCATCGTCCTTCCGTCTTTCGTCCTACCAATTCCAACGCTAGTTCAGTTTCAACAATAATTTTGCACCCAACTTGTGTAATGGCACGATTGATCTTACCACCCTGCTTGATGCGATTAGCTGTGGGCAGACTGCACCCAAAGAGACGTGCAATGCCTGCCAACCCATACACATATCGCTTTTTTCTTTGGCGGTTGATGCCTTTGCTGTTTCTCCACTTGTGGACATATTGCCGTGTTGTGCAAGGAAAAGCAAATCCTCTCCGGTCATCTGGCAAATAGGTTTGCCCAGTAATTCTTTATCGTCATAATTCGATTGTTTTGAAATGAATAACTCGTCCTTGTGCATAGGGCATTCAGTCAGGTCTGACGATGCAAAAGTAGACGGCTTCTGATGTTATTTCAAGAGTCATGGATATAGCGGGAAGTATAGGGAAATGCAAGGAAATCATGGCTATCAAGAACGCTAAATACATATTCAAAAATTAGACTATTTCGGGTAAACGTACGTTGTTTCTCAATCATTATTGATTGTTTAAGAGATTCCTTTTGGGTTCCTCTCACTCGAAAAACTATTTTCAGTAGCATGAAAGTACCATTTTTCTTCGTTTTATTCATTATAAGTTCATAAATTTGTAATCAATATCAAGATAAATAAGCATTTGATGGGACAAAAGAAAGCGCACAGCAACCTGATTAAGGAGCATTTGAAGAAGCGAGGTATCACCCAAACATGGCTAGCCAAAGCGTTAGGCATGAGTTTCAGCATCACCAACGCTTATGTTTGCAATTGCAAGCAACCCAACCTCACTATCATCTTCAAAGTAGCGGACTTGCTTGGTGTGTCACCAAAAGAATTAATAAAATAAAAAAGTTATGTATCTAAGTAAGATCTATATAAAGAACTTTCGGGGAATCAAGGAACTATTGGTGGAACTCGATAGGAATTTGAACGTAATTATCGGAGCTAATGGGCAGTTGAAAACATCTTTGATGGACGCGATTCGCCTTTTCTATTCATGGGGTGAGCCTAATCGAGATATAGAAATAACAAAAGAAGATTTCTATGTTGAGATTACACAAAACACAAATGGTACTAAAACGGTAAATCCTTCGACAAGGATTGACATATGTTATTTATTTGAAGGATTATCATCACAACAAGAAGGTGCATTTTATCAATATTTGGATAGAAAAGATGATGGTACTATGGTTGCCAGAGTCCATTTGAGTTTTGAAATAAAAGAACAAGGTAGAATTTATTCATCCTATATTACAGGAAAAGAAGAGAATGGCCTCCGTGCAGATTGGGATACTTTCCATTATTTTCATCCTTATTATTTGGGGGCATTACGTGACAGTACTCGTGACTTGATGAGCACTCGAAATAACTTGCTGGGAAGAGTGATTAAAAGAAAGATAGACAGGGCAGGTTCGGAAGAAGACGTAAAAGGAATAGTAAATACAGCAAATGACCAGCTGTTGCAAAGACAAGAGGTTAAAGCAACTCAAACTGGTATAAACGATAACCTGAACCAAATAAACAGGTCAGATCTTCAGGATGTTGAGTTGCATATAGAGCAGAATCGAATAGAGTATATCGTTAATATCATAAAACCTTTCTTGCCATTTTCTAAAGATGACAAGAATGGATTTGTGCTGACTCAAAATAGCCTTGGATACAACAACTTGATATATATATCTTCGGTATTGAGTGACATTAAAGATTGTCATACGGATGATAATGTGAGTATATATGCATTACTGATTGAAGAACCGGAAGCTCACCTTCACCCACAATTGCAGGTAAATCTATATAACTTTCTTAAGAATGCAGATACCAGTGAGAATAGCCAGACATTTATCACTACCCATTCGCCGACTTTAACATCAAAGATACCATTGGGGAATCTCATTCTGCTGAAAAATAATGCTGCATATCATGTTGGGAAGTGCTTTGAAGATAGACATTCAGAGAATATTGTTCGCGACGTTGCAGCTAATAACAGACTGTTGAAGAATAATGAGGTAAAAAGCTACCGTAATATGATAGCACGGTATTTTGATGTGACTCGCTCACAATTGCTTTTTTCTAATGGATGCCTGTTTATTGAAGGCATATCAGAATGCCAATTGGTTGAAACATTTTCTAAATTGATAGGCAAATCACTCATTGACCATCAGATAGAAATTGTTGATATAGATGGAACGGCATTCTACCAATTCCTGATGCTGTTCAATTCATCTGATGATAAGAAAAGGTTGCCAATTCATGCGGCTTTTGTGACAGACGAAGACCAATTTACAGAATCTAAGGATAAAGAGTTTAATCTTGACGCTCTCATAGCAGACAATTATGCACAACTGAATGTCTTAAGAGATAGTATTAACAACGGGCATAAAACTGGCAGGGTCAACAATATGACAGCAATGGCTAACGGGCAAGCAGGAATAAAGATATGTTCAGGAAAGAAAACACTGGAATATCAAATATGTAAAGCAAATGTATTTACCAATATAGAAGCAACAAAAGGAACATGGCTTTACGAACTGGTACGGCAAGAAAATACGGACGGTATTGGCAAAGTAGATTCTTATATGGCTGGATTTGGAGATAGAGATATGGACGACACGGAGCAGCAGAATGTTGCCTTGCTGATGTGGAAATGCTTGCCAGGAAAGGCTGAGTTTGCCCAAACGCTGAATGCATTTCTAGTAGATAAGAAAGAAGAAGGCGGTGACATAAAGTTCACTTTGCCTCCATATATTCAAGACGCAATTATCCATTTGGTGCCATGATTATGGAATACGATGTAACACCTCAGCGACAAGCGTATCTTGATGCACGTGGTTATACTATTCTAACGGCATGTCCAGGAAGTGGTAAGACAACAAGTATCGTGAATAAACTTTTGACGGTATCGCGCTATTGTAAAGAATATTACGGAAAGCATACAGGCTTTGCCTGCCTATCATTCACCAACAAGGCTTGTGCTGAGTTAAAGCAGAAATATAGGGAGATGCATGATGAGAGATTGGCTTTCCCCAATGAGGTGTTGACTATTGATAGTTTTATCATGCAATATGTAGTGCTTCCTTTTTGGTATCTTTTCGATGCTTGTAAGAAGAAACCGATTGTCGTGAATGAGGAAGAAATACAGGAACGGATTTATTATAACAATGTTCAGATAAATGGTAAATGGCAACAGTACGCAGTAATGGCACTACGCCAATATTTTAAGCTAATGCATAGAAAGAAGCCTTCGAAGGTGTCGATAGATAAGGCTGCCTTTAAATGGGATCATAAAACAGTGACAAATGAAAAAGAGATAGCATATTGTAGAGCCGTCTTTAATTACCGCTTGGGAAAAGGTTTCATAACAAGTAGCGACGCTTTATGGATGGCATGTAATATTTTGAAAGATCATCAGGAAGTAGCGAGAGCTCTTGTTGCTCGATTCCCATATATTATTGTTGATGAGGCGCAAGATAATTCAGAACTACACTTTGATTTTTTTAAGCAGTTGAAGCGAGCAGGATTGCAGAACTTGGAATTCGTGGGTGACGTATGCCAGTCCATATACGGTTTTAATAGTGCGAGACCTGAATTGCTGCAAGACATGATGGCGGAAGAAGACTGGAACGTGTTGCCTTTGTCTGAATGCAGACGGTCTAACCAACGTATCATTGACCTATATAGCAAATTGAAGTCAAGCGATGTACCTGCAATTTCATCTCATGGTGTGGAAGATAAAGGCATTCCTATTGTGGTGTATAAATATGATGATGAGAATGTCAGAGACATCATAAGAAATTTCTATCAAGAGTGTGATACAAATGAGTTACCAAGTAGGATCATATTAGCACGAGGTGTCAGAAAATGCAAGAAGTTGGCAGGGGTAAAGGATGTAGATTTCAAGTATTGGAAATCCGATTTCCCATATTTTCTGATTGATGCCGTATTTGCATCGGAGGCTGGTGATATGGATTATGCCTTCCGAAAAACACGTTTGGTCTTGTCTGGATTAATGGCAGAAGATAGCCCTGATGCAAAACGGCAGTTTATCCATAAAATAGAACATAATATAGACTGGAATGCAAGGATATTTGGATTTCTGAAACAAATTCCATCTTTCTCCTTAAGCTTTAAGGAGTGGTCTGAACAAACATGTGTGTTATTGCATGATTTCTGGGAACTTGATGGACAACCTATGTTTGTGCCATATCAGAGACAGGTGGGCTACAAGATGAAAGAAATGGGAAATATGCCAGTCGAGCGGTTTCATCAGTCGAGGGATAAAAGCAGCGACTATCATAAGAGCATTGACACAATACATGCTGTTAAGGGTGCTACATTAGATGCAGTACTATTGTTCTTATCTTCAAATAGTAAAGGACAGGGTATTTCGCTAAATGATTTCCCACGAAGAACTGTAAGAAATATGACTGAAAGCCAGCGCATGATATATGTAGCTTGTTCCAGAGCTACGCAATTTCTAGCATTGGCTGTACCGAAGTCTATCTCAGATAAAACTATTAGGAGAACCCTGGCTGGGGTGGAGATAGATATACGTTATATCAACCTACAAGGCGAATTAGATTTGTCCCAAAGGATTAAATAGCAATATTTTTGGGTGTAGAAAAGGGTGTAAATCACGCAACTCGTTGATTTACACCCTTGTTTGCGGAGAGAGAGGGATTCGAACCCCCGGTACCTCTCGGTACGGCGGTTTTCAAGACCGCTGTAATCGACCACTCTACCATCTCTCCTTAATTAAATGGCCTTCGTGGTAAGGCGGTGCAAAGGTAACACTTTTTTTTGGTTTGGCAAGCGATGTTCGAAGTTTTATAAACAAAGTTACCGAAATATTTAAAAATAGACCTTAGAAGGCACCACTTAATGGGGGGGATAGAGGCTTGGAGATGTCTTAAAGTGGGTTAGAGATGGTGTAGAGATGGTTTAAAGCGGGTTAGAGATGGAACCGATACTTCTTTGTGGCGCGCTGTGGAACCATCGAACCATAACTTCCCGAAATTCCGCCAGGAGCCATACCCATGTATTGCTGCCAGCGATTACCAATGCGTTCCACATAGTCTACCGTTTCGCTGCCGCGCATATAACCATTCTTCACGATAGGGTCGTTATAGAATTGCGGAGTGCTTAGGCGTAAGACGAAAGGTGCCACCTCTTCCCACCGCTGTGGGTTTTGTCCGTACTTGCGCGCCAAAGCCATTGCATCGCGCACATGACCAGCACCACCATTATAACTGGCCAACACAAAGCGTATGCGCTCCATGCGGTCGCCAATGTCATTGAACTTCCCATCCAGCTCCCTGATAAGCCTTGTAGCCGCCGCTACATTGGGTTCAGGTTCGTGCACTTGACTGGCAGGCAAGCCCAAATGAGCCGCCGTGCCGGGCATTATCTGCATCAATCCCCTGGCACCAGCCCACGAATGAGCCTGTGGGTCGAACGTAGACTCCTGATAACATTGTGCTGCTAACAACCGCCAATCCCAACGGGCGGTTGGCGCATACTTTTGGAAAAGATGGTCGTATTGCGATATAACGCCCGCCTTTCGGTCCAGCATGGGCGAATAAACATGGCGCGTTATGCTGCGCGACGAAAGTGCGAACCGCTCTTCGGCCTTAATCTTTGCTAGCAATGCAGGCTTAAACCACCTGTTCAGTGTGTCGGCCAAAGCCTCGTTTCCCTCTTGAACCGCCCATTGCCCATCGCCCGATGCCGACGATGCCCCGCAAAAGGCCACACCCCCAACCTTCTTGGGTAAGAAGAAAGCCACCAAATCGCCATCGCCATTCTTCAATCGCGCCACCAAGTCGGCCGTATCTTTGCACACTTCCACCCTAAGCGAAACACCTAAGGCCTTGGCAAAACGCTCGCAAAGCAGGTACTGCAAGCCCATCCCACGACCACGATAGTCGTAGTAATTCTCTGGCCCAGTAAGGGTAAGCATGATGAGTTCGCCGTTATGGATGATGTCGTTGAGCGAGAATCCGCTTTCGGCCGAAGTCGCACTATCGGCACCAAGCGTCGTTCCCCATGGGGTCTCCACGGGTTGATTTTGCTTTTTCTGATTGCAGGCCGCAAGGCCAACAACCATCAGCATGATGAGGGATAGGCGAAAAAATACGTTCACGTTCGTGTTTTGTTATCGAAAATGGGGGTTGACGTTAGGCATGCAGGGGTATTGGCATGCCACGGCCATGTTATTATTAGTGGTGTTCGGGCACGATGCCGAAGAAAACAAAGTCTTCCGTGCCGTTGTTCTCAAAATAATGGGCATGTCCCATAGGGCAATAATGCACCTGTCCGGGCAAGAGCGTTTCTTTTTCGCCATCGCAATAAAACGTTCCTTCGCCGCTCAACGCAAACACCACCTCACAATTTTCTTCGTGTTTGTGTAGTCCGCTTGCTGCTCCCGGTTTCAAAACGTTGCGCATAATGCGGCACTTGTCGTCTACAAAGGCGCGCATGAACATTTCTCCATGTCCACCCTTAAAACCAACTATCTTGGTTTCTTCCAAATCATTCAAGTCGATGTGCATAACCTTTTCTTTGTTTGTGTCGTGCAAAGATAGCAAAAAAAGAGGACACTCCCTTATAGGTGGTGTCCTCTTTTATGTAATACATGCGCTGTTAAGCGGGTATTATCGGCTTAATGCCACAGCTTGCATCAAAGCTACCGGCTTAGAACGTAACGCGCAAACCAATCTGTGCGTGCCAACGGCTGGCCACATCGCTAACAAATGGCGTGTTGTCGAAGTACTGGAACGATGCCACCTTCGTGTCGGGTGCGGCACCATCTTCAACGCCCTGAACCTGCAACTTGTTGATGTTGTAAACCGAGCCATAAGTTGTGCCCCAGTTCTTATTAAGCAGGTTGGCAACGTTAAGAATGTCGAATACCAGCTCTACCTTGCTGCCACGTTCCTTCAAGTAATAGAAGTCTTGCGAGATGTGCAGGTCGAAGCGGTTTTCCCAAGGTGTAAGATGCGAGTTGCGCTCGGCATATTGTCCGCGATGCTTGCTTGCATAGCTGTCGCCTTCAATCCATTTTTCAAACTGCGCCTTTTGCTCATCTGCTGTTGCCACAACATTCTTGTTCTTATCTTTTTTGTCGACGAACTTCATGTTAGCCAGTTCGTCTTTTGTTGGGATATACAACAAGGTGTTACCTTTGCGATAGTCGCCATTAAACGATTCGTTTTGGCTGTCGCTCATGGTCAAGCTGTAACGTTGTCCGCTCGATCCGTTGTAAGTAAGCCCAACATGTGTTTGCCAACGTCCATTTCCATAACGTTTGCTATTATAATTGGCCGTAACAACAAGGCGATGGGGAATGTCGAACATCGAAGTTGCCAATACAGGTTCGTTAGGGTCTACACTATAATAAAAGCCCCAGTTTGAAAGAGCGATAGACGACGTTCCGTCATTTACCGAATACGAACGGCCAAATGTATAGTTCGCCATGAGGTCGAGACCGAACTTAAACGATTTCTCAACCTGGGCACTTACCGAATAACTATAACCCTTGTTCGTATTCTTCATGTTAACAATACTGCTATAACTGCCTGGCTTGCTAGTGTAGAAAATAGTAGACGATTTTTCTGCACCTTCTACCGCGTATACGCGCTTGCCTTCGTTTACAAGTGCCAGGTTCTCAAACCAAACATTGTTGAGGTTTCGCGAGTAAAGCCCTTCCAGGGTAAACTTCATGTCCCAAGGCAGTTGTTGTTCCCAAGCCAAGTTGGCACGGAACACCTGTGGGAACTTGAAGTCGCGAGCCACCGTTGCAATATTAGGTTTCACAGGAACGGCATTAAGCCCAGGTGCATGTGCTGCCCCTTCGGCATCATTCTTATGTGTTTCGAACGAAGGAGCAAGTGCACCCGTTTTTGAGTTTGCACGAATAGACACGCCTTTCTGCTCTATACCCGTGTTGGCCCAAGCGTTTTCAATCCAAACGAAGGGTGCACGTCCATTAAACACGCCTAGTCCACCACGTAACATCGTCTTATGAGTTTCGTCTGTGTACCAACGGAAACCGAAACGAGGCGAGAACATCAGCACTGAATTTGGCTTACGGCCCACAACTGCATCATGCTTCGTAGAGAAATCGCTGGCATTAAATTCTTTGTTTGTAGATGGGCTATTGACGTAGTATGGGATGTCGAGACGCACGCCATAGGTAAATTGCAGCAGCGTGTTCAAGTCCCATTTATCTTGAACATAAAAGCCTACTTGTCCGCTTTTAAAGGGTGTCTTCCACTCTCTTGTCCCTGTAATGTTCGTATCTGCGTAGTTCCAAGTAAACTCGCTAGCCTTATCGGTCATAAAGGCCGTGATGCCGCCTATATCTTTGCTGCCGTACGAATATCGTCCAGTAAAGGCCTGCATAAACGAGTTCTTCATGTCGTACAGCTCGTTATGCGTACCAAAGGTGATATTGTGGTTGCCCAGATACCAAGAAAGGTTGTCTTCAAACACCCAGATATTCTGTTCTAGGGCGTTCAGTCCCGAAGAATATTCTGTTCCGATATTGATGTTATTGTCTCCTGCCGCTTGAACACCCGTCCCCGGGTCGTATGCGCCTGCCTTACTTATATAAACACTGGGAGCGCGGTAAGGTATGTCGCGGCGGTCGCGTACTATGGTCAATCCCACGCGTAACTCGTTATAAAGCGATCGACTAAGGTGCGAGTTAAGTTCGGCCACGAACGAGTGCATGTTGTTTATGCGCTTATAACCGCTGTTTACGAAGTTGTAAGTGTTGTAGCTCGAACTGATTTCGTCTTTATACGAGTCGTTAAACTGATAGCGCAACGAGAACTTGTTGTTGCTGTTGATGTTCCAGTCGATGCGGCTCATGAGCGAGAATGCGCCCGAAGTGATGTCGGGGCGGCCATAATCTTCCCTTATTCCCGTTATCAATTCGTATCTGTCGGCTATGGCCTTGGCCATGTCCAAGGTCATGAAATAGCCAGGAGCACCTGCGTAGTACGTTGCAGGATAAGTGTTTTTCTTATACTCGGCACTTGCAAAGAAGAAAAGTTTGTCTTTCACGATGGGGCCGCCAAAGGTTGCACCAAAAGTCTTGGTAGACTCGTTTTGGTATTTCTCTTTCATCCTTGTGTTTTGGTTCCAAGTTCCATAGAGGTTCTCATCGGTGTAGTAGGTGTAGGCCGAGGCTTTAAATTCGTTCGTTCCCGACTTGGTAATGGCGTTGATGGCACCGCCAGTAAATCCGCTTTGACGAATGTCGAAAGGCGAGGCCACCACCTGTATTTGCTCAACGGCGTCTAGGGCAATGGGGTTGGCATTAGTTTGGTTGCCAATTGTTCCGCCGCTCGACAAGCCGAACACGTCGTTGCTTACCATACCGTCTATTTGGAACGAGTTATAGCGGTTGTTTGCTCCTGCGATGGTAATACCGCCTTTCTTGTTGGCTTTCACCAGTGGCGACAGCGTTGCCACATCGTAAATGTTGCGGTTAACGGTGGGCGTGTTGTCTATTTGTGTCTTGGAGAATTGCGTCGATGCGCCCGTTGTACCAACGCCGGCCTTGCCTGTAACAGTTACTTCGCCCAGTAACTTGGCGTCTTCTTTCAAGTCGGCGTTAAACACGCTTGCTTCGCCGAGAGCCAAGTGAATGTTCTCGACCACTTCGTCTTTGTATCCCACGTACGAGATGGTGATGGTGTAGGGGCCACCCACGCGCATACCCTGAATGGAGTAGCGGCCTTTCTCGTTGGTTATGCCGTTGTAGCGAGTTCCTGAGGGGTTGTGTACAGCCACCACAGTGGCCCCAATAACCTCTTCACCGCCGGCAACAACCTTTCCGTTGATACCCGATGTTGTAACCTGTGCCATGAGGGGGGATGTGAGGAACATCACAATGGCGAACAGAAAAAACAATCTTTTTTGCATAGTGATTACAAAAATTAATTAATAAGAAAACTTTTTTATAACTCCTCGCGGAATTATACTGCAAATTTAATTCTTTTTTTGAGAAGTAGAAAGCGTTGTAAAGGAAATGTTGCTGCGCACAATAAAATATTTCGTACGCACAGAATTTGGCCGCAAGAAATGCCTATAAACGGAAAAAAGAAACGCCTTAACGTTTCTTTTGCCTTATATATAACTATCAAAATAATCCTGAATAAGTTGGCTAGATGCCATGAGCGGTAAACGAGGCTCGAACTCGCGACCCCCAGCTTGGGAAGCTAGTGCTCTACCAACTGAGCTATTACCGCATTTGAGCCGATACCCGGACTCGAACCGGGGACCTATTCATTACGAATGAATTGCTCTACCAACTGAGCCATATCGGCCTTTCCCTATTAATTCTCTAATGGGGCATTGTCTCAAATGCGGTGCAAAGGTAGTTGTTTTTTCGATAAGCACCAAATGTTTTGCCGATTTTATTCGCCAGGAATGTGGAAATATCTTCCCAAAGGCCATTGCATGACTATCGTGTCGCCAAGATATATGCACGTCAATTAAAAGAGGCAAATGTGCAGGTTTAGAAGTGATGAGGCCTTCAAGTTAAAGCATTTGTGCGTTTCACTACAGGCATCTAAGGGTCTATGCAGAACAACTTAAAGACTGCCAGGGCAATTTTTAGAACCTTCCTTAAAAGTGCACAAGCAGCCCGAAGAGGGCTTGTCTTCCTCTTAAAGGCAGGTCGAAACGGGTGATGTTTAACCCTGCGCTTTGCACCACGATGTAGTGTTTGGCGTTGAGCAGATTGTCCATTGTGCAATGGGCTTCCAGCTTTCTGCTGATTTTGAAGCGGATTTCGCCATCAAGCATGTGGCAGTTCTTATACTTGGAGGGCGCCACCTCGTTGAGCAGATGGTGGTATTTCATGCGGATGTCCCATCTCTTTGTGGGGAAGAGATAGGCGGAGACATCCGAAGCAACGGATGATAGCGCATCAGAATGGGCGTAGGCATTGCGATCCCAGAAGAGCGAGCCCCGAAGTTTGATGTTCAACCGCATCCACTTTACTTTCTGATAGTCGGCCGCCACCTCCAGGGCGAGTACGTTGGCATGGTTGCTCGTTTGCAAGTTGGATTGCGAAAGCAGGTATGTTGAAAGCGAATAAGCCAAGGAAGACTTCAAGGAGAGGCCCGCATCTGTGAAGCTTTTTCCCCAATCAGAGTTTATCATAAAGGAACGGCTGCGGTTCTTCCCGTTCTTTTCTGTCAAGATGGTGTGTTGGCTGGTATATCCATAATCAATGTAGCTCTCTCGTTGTTCTTCGTTGTAGGCTATGGTAAGGTTGCAGAACAACATTGTGGCCAGGTTTTGGTAGGAAAGGCTGCTCGAAATTCGGTTGCTGCTGCTGAAGCACGGCATCGGGTAAGGGCGGAACGTTGTGCGGTGGGATATTCGCAGCGGTTGGAGCGAATAAAAGCTGGCAAGAGCGTCGCTTTTGTTGGAAGATAGTGTGAGCTTTGCCTTCCAATGATGGGTTAACTGGCATTTGAGATGCAGGTATGGCGAGATGAAGAGCAGACTGCGCCGATGGTTGAAGGGCGTAATTTGGGCATGCAGCCATTCAAAGGGCAGATCCATTGTGATGCTGCTGTTGGTGTTCCATGTTATGGTATAGCTTGGAATTAACCCATATCGCATGCTTCTGCGATGAACGAGGCTTCCTGCATCGTACTCGTTGTCCTTGTACTGAAATGCAGCTCTCAGTTCGAGATAGTTTCCAAAGAGGGGGAATGCAGTGGTAAGGGTGTTCTTTGTGTGCCAAGATTTCAGTGTGTAGGCATAGTCCGAGTTGTAAACGAGCAGAGAATCGGAAAGGCTTTGCAGGGCTTCGCTCCGGTCAAGGTGCCTTGTTAGCGACTTAAACTGTAACACCTTGTCTCCCCAAGAGAAAGAAGACGTGAGGTAGTTTTGCACGTAAACGGGGCGTTGGCGTATGGTTTCACGTATGTTTTCGCCATTGCTGTTGAGCGAGTTCACGTTGCAAAAGCTGTTGTAAGCGTAACGCAATTCGTCGGCAACATACGCCGTGGCACTGTTCAGTTCGTATTTCAAGATGGGTAACAACGTGCATCTGCGATGAGCCAGGTGTTTTTCCTCGTCGAGATTTACAACCGTTGTTCCGCCATAAGTGTAGTTGTGCCTGCTGTCGTAGTGCGAATGGTCGTTATAGGTAAGCAAGTTAAACCTCAATGTGGCGACCTTCGAAAGACCGACAAGGTGGTTGAGGGTTGCCGAATAGGATTTGTTGAAGACATAGCGTTGCATGGGCAGGCTCTCTTGAAAGCCTGAACCAGGCAACAACAAAGGGGGCAGGGGTTCGTATGCATCTAAGTCCGTGAGGTCTATGTGCTCGCGGGTTTCTTCAGACAGGTCTTTTCCCCTGTTGTTCGTCTTTCCGGTGAGCATTAGCTGGCTTGTGCCCAGTATTTGTGTAAGGAAAACACTGCCATCCCACAATGTGGAATGCCCATAGCCCATTGCACCGCTCACCTCGCCGAATGGGTGGGCTTTGTGAGATTGTTCCATGCGGATGTTAAGGGCAGCTTTTTCAGAAACCTGTTTGCCTTGAAGCATCCTCACAGGCTGGTGGTTTTCCATCACTTCTACCGCTCTCACCGCATCGACCGGCATATTGCGCGTGGCCTGGTTGTAGCTGTTGCCCAGCAGGTCTCTGCCTTCGATGTAGAATTTGTTGATGGCCTTTCCCTGATAAGACACCATTCCGTTGTCTGCAACCTTTATCCCTGGTAGTTTCTTCAGCACGTCCTCCAAGTAAGAGTCGCCCCTGGCGGCGAACGACTTGACGTTAAAGATGAGCGTGTCGCCTTTGGCACTGATGGGAGGTGCCTTAATGGTTACTTCTCTGAGGGCGATGCTATTTTCGGTGAGCCAAACTCTGTTGGACGTGCCAGTAGAAAAGGCGGAGACATCCCTTGTTAGTTTGACATAACCGAGCGCAGAGAATACCAAATGGTCTCGAGCGCATGCGCTCACACTCAACTTGCCATTGTTGTCGGCAAGGGCATAGTTTTTTATTTTACCTTCTAGTGACAACACGCGGCATACGGCTTTGTCCACAGGTTTGCCAGACAGGGAGTCTAAAACGACAAAATCCAACGTGAACTCGATCTGGTTCTGCTGTGCCCAAATCGAGTTCATGTTGGTAAGTGTGATGATGAGTGCAAGCAAGCGGTAGGCCATATCACTCCATTTCCATGGGATTGTATGGCTTAGCACTCACGGTGGCCTTCACGTCGTCGGGGATGGTTACGCCGCTGCTTGTTAGCGCGCTGATGGGGTCTGCACAATAGTTCTTGTATATCTTCCTCACAGTTTCGCGGTTTGTCTTTACGATGTCTGCCTTGGCCCAAAGATAGATGGGCTTATAGCCATTTACTTTCTCCAAGCCGTTAAGAACGAAGTCGAAATGCCCTCTTGTGTCGGTTACGCGCAGCACAAGCCCCGGCAGTCCGTTGAATTTGTAAGGACCGTAAGGCATGACTATGTCGGGCGAATACCAAGCGATATAGGTTCTGCCGAACAGCTCTGTCTCTGCCTTGTTGCATTTGTATCCGGCAATTGTGGAGTCCCCATCCATCAACTTCCATTTCATCGGGGGGCAATTCTCTACATATTGGTATTTTTTGTTTCGCAGTCCGGCTGTGCGCTGCACGATGTACTGGCTTTTGTTCTTGTCGAACACTATCCCTTCCTTGAATTGTACTTTCTTTAAGGTAGAAAGCATGAGGGCAGATGCTTCTGCCACGGGTGTTTCTTCTCGAGAAGCCGCATCGCAAATCGAGTCGAAGGCCAACTCGTAATAATCGCAGAAACGGTTGTAGTTGTCGCCCATCTCCAAGACGGTAAGCCCCCGGCGTTTGTCTTCTGGGTGAGCAGCGTCTCTAACAAAGGTGTAGGCGTAGGTTGCCATGTACTTTGTGGGTTCAAGTATCGTCTTGGCTATGCTGTCTCCCTTAACCCGTGTCTTCCCTGTTGAGTTTCCCCAATTGATGGTTTGCGCCAAGGATGGAACAACGAGGCAAACAAGCAGCATAGCCAATACCATGTTTCTTTTCATACGCTGAAATTTTTATCGAACAGTGTGGCCAACGATGAAAGATTCTTATTCGGCAGGACTGTTAATCACCACAAAGGGCTTCTTCAATGGCCAAAACCTGTTTTACTGTATTCTCCAAAGTGGTTCTGTCCGTGTCAATATAGGCAACTTTTCCACAAGATGTGGTTACGCGAACAACATTTTTACTGAATCCAGCACTTGCAGTAAGGAGCATTACTGCCAAAACAAAAAGCTTTTTCATAATCTATATGTTTTAAATAATGTGACATTGTCGCACGAATCTAAATCATACCAACTGTAAATCGCTTCACCATTATATAAAGGAAATCTATTGGGTGATTCGGAAATATGCGATTATAATCGCAAAGTTATTTATTTTTTTCGTAGAAGTGCCAAATGAAATACGAAAATATGTTAAGGTATATCCTTAATCATCCACGCTTATACCTTTTTTCCTTCTTAGAGTTCGTTCTTCACTGTCTTTTTGCCTTTATCTGGCATCTTTCACTTACTATTTCAGTCGCATAGCTCACTATGCCTTATAAAAAGTAAGTGCAATCTGCACAGATGACACCTAAAAATACGGTAAAGGTAATTTTTAGAACCTTCCTTATTGGTTGAACGCGAAACGAAGGACTGCCTTACTGTGTTATAGGCTTTTGGTTTGTAAGTTTGTAAGTTCGTGAGTTCGTGAGTTCGTGAGTTCGTAAGTTTATGAGTTTATGAGTTCGTAGTCTCTTAATCGTGTGAGGGAGTGAACATTTAAGTGCGTGTGTCCGCGAGATTTTATGTTCATTAGTCTGTAAACCAAAACTCATAAGCTCATCAACTCAAAAGTTTAAATTCTTATCTTTTATTTTACAATATGGCTCAAATTTCTACTCCATTCTAGCGAAAAAACAAGTTGCAAAGTAGGTGAAAAGCCCCTTTTTCTAGCATTTCATACTTTTCGTTTTGTCTGTTTTTAGGAACAGGACCTGCATTTTGCACCATTTTGCCTTTCTAGATTGGTTGCCATCTCGTATTTTTTTAACTCCAAATATCCACTTTTACCCCCTAAAAACCCACTTTTTAGTGGCTATTTTGCCCTTTTTAGTGATGTGTTTCATGGTTATAGAAGGTTTTGTTTATGCAATTGCTGTGGATATTTATGTTTTTCGTCTGCCATTTAACGGCATTTTACACTGCGTTTAGCACCATTTTACCTTGCGTTTAGCACCAAAACGCACTGCATTTTGCACCAAAACGCACTGCGTTTAGCGGCATATTGCACTGCGTTTTGCAGCAAATCGCAGTGCAATTTGCAGCAAATAGCCCCAAAGCGGGTGCTAGTGACGGTCGGTTTAAATAATAATACATTTTACCTGCATGTACAACTGCCCCCTTTTGACCCCAATACAAACCTTCGCGAGAATCGATTTTTTGCGACAAGGTGAGCGATTGGTGCGCAGAAAGGACACTCAGAATGTTAAAATTCTTGCAGAAAAGATTACAAGAACTGAGGTGTAGACGAATTTATCAGTTGCAGATTTAAAAGAATTATAGGCCTATCCGTGCGTAAACTGGCAGACTTACAAACTCACAAACTCACAAACTTATAAACTCACACGCTCACAAAATACTTGTGGTGGCTTGCCCCTTAGTGAAATGTTCACCAATACGCAAGCCACCACAAACATTATTAAACCTTTGGGATAACACCCATTGTGGTTATTAGATAAGGGTTGGAGCCTTCTTAATTGGGTTTCCAAAATAGTCTGTCCATCAATCGTCATGCTCAACAGCCGCTGGTCCGGAATAGTTTCCAGCCTCGACATTGCCACTCCTTATTGATCTTACATGATAAGAGAGCGAGATATAGTTGTGGTCGTATCTGGATACGGCAACATAACTTCCTACGGCAAGCACCTGTTCCTTGCCTTTGGCTTCTACAACCTTTCCGTTGAATTCCCATTTACCACTCTGCGACAAGTCCAAACGTAGACCTAATGCCGCTTTGGGATAAGTTATAGACACGTCTATATCGTCGACATTCGACTTTAGTTTAATCTTGATACGCTCACCCTTATCCTCAATCTTGGCGCGTGTAATGGCGTAGGCCCTGGATTGAACAAACATTGTGTTGGGTGGTAAGTCGTCAATAATCTCGTCATGGTTGTTGCTACAACTCGAAAATAAAGGGGCAATAGCCAAGAAGGCAATGGCCAATAAAGGTAAAATCTTAATTTTTTTCATGATCTTAAATTATATGTTCTTTTGTGTTCCTCGAAAGGTGCGTTTTGCCTTTCCACTTCGTCCAAAGCTCCGTGTTGGAGATTTCCAATTCTCGTCATGGCAATGTTTGAGCAAGCTCAACATTGTTTATTTGGCTTGAAAACGTTCGTTTGCAAAGATAGGCAAAAGGTATGTACGGCCAGCTACGCATCACTCGTTTATAAATAATACTATACTTTTTTAACTGATTTTATCGCATCAAGGTGTTTGTGAACGCCCCATTAAACAACTGTAATAGGCAACCATACGAGAAAGAAATGTATCTGAAACTCCGAAAAAGGGGACTAAGGTTTGCCGTTGTCGAAGATATTTTATAAGTTTGCAGGGCAAAAAGAGCTATGCCGAACTAAGGCAGGCCTTGATATGTTACACGCAGGCGGCGCACAAAACAGCCCACCAACAACTAAACACAGAAGAATTATGAGTAGACAAAAAAGGTATTTACTACAAGAGAGCGACTTGCCCAAGCAATGGTATAACATACAGGCCGACATGCCCAACAAGCCTTTGCCGCCACTTAACCCTGCAACGAAGCAACCCGTAAGCGTAGACGACCTTGCCCGCATCTTCTGTAAGGCTTGCGCAGAACAGGAGTTGGATGCTGAAAACGCGTGGATTGACATCCCCGAAGAGGTGCAAGACAAATACAAATACTACCGCTCCACACCTCTTGTACGCGCCTACGCCCTAGAAAAGGCACTAGGAACGCCCGCTCACATCTACTTTAAGAACGAGAGTGTTAACCCTTTGGGCTCGCATAAGGTGAATTCGGCCTTGCCCCAATGCTACTATTGCAAGGAAGAGGGCGTTACAAACGTTACCACCGAGACGGGCGCAGGACAGTGGGGAGCTGCACTAAGCTATGCGGCCAGCGTGTACGGACTGTCGGCTGCCGTTTATCAAGTAAAGATTTCGATGCAACAAAAGCCCTATCGCTCGTTGGTTATGCGCGCGTTTGGCGCGGCCGTTACGGGCTCTCCATCTATGTCTACTAGGGCTGGTAAAGACATAATCACGCGCGACCCGCTACATCAAGGCTCGCTTGGTACGGCTATCAGCGAGGCGGTGGAGCTTGCTACCACAACGCCCAACTGCAAATACACGCTCGGTTCGGTGCTCAACCACGTTACGCTGCACCAAACCATCATCGGACTTGAAGCCGAAAAGCAAATGGCTATGGCCGAAGAATACCCCGATGTGGTGATAGGTTGCTTTGGTGGCGGCAGCAACTTTGGCGGTTTGGCCTTCCCCTTTATGCGGCATAACATCTTAGATGGGAAGAGAACGGAGTTCGTTGCAGCCGAGCCAGACAGCTGTCCTAAGCTAACGCGCGGCAAGTTTAAGTACGACTTTGGCGATGAGGCCGGCTACACGCCGCTGTTACCGATGTTTACATTGGGCCACGACTTTAAGCCAGCCAACATCCACGCAGGCGGTTTGCGCTACCATGGGGCAGGTGTAATTGTGTCGCAACTGCTTAAAGATGGGCTGATGCGGGGCGAAGACATCCCCCAACTGGAGACTTTTGAAGCGGGTACACTGTTTGCTCGCACGGAGGGTATCATCCCTGCACCTGAAAGCAACCACGCTATCGCTGCCGTTATACGCGAAGCGAAACGATGCAAGCAAAGTGGCGAAGAAAAGGTTATACTCTTTGCGCTGTCGGGACATGGCCTGATGGACATGACCGCATACGACCAATATCTCAATGGCGACTTGCTTAACTATTCGCTTTCGGAAGAAAGCATTGCACAAAGCCTTAAAGCGGTTCCGGAGGTTTAATGGTACATTAACAGGACTTGTGGGCTCGCAAGCTACCCACCTCTAACCATGAGGTTACGTAACTTGCTTGCTTAACAAGTCCTTTATTTAGTTGACAAGATAGCTAGTTAATGAGTTAACGACGTTTGGAAGTTCACAAACTTTTCCAAACGCAGCTCGGTTTGTTGGCAGATATAACCAACGTGTAGCAGAATAAATGGGATAAAACAAACGCTTGGCTTGGAGAACTAACTCCCTAAGCCAAGCGTTTATGCAGGTTACTTACTTGCCCGATGTAAGTATCTGGTCGAGTTTTTCGAGCAAAATAAACGGATTTTTCTTAAAAGCCTTCAAGTCGAACTCCTTACTGTCGATGTATTCCACCATTTGTGGGAAACGCTCGAACATGCGTTTCAAGTCGGCTTGCTTGCCTACCACCGTTCCACCCATCGGTACATGGTAGGTAACGGCAATGTTATCGCCGTCTACAGAATAGCTGAAAGGCAAAGAGCGTTCGGTAAAACTACTTCTAACACCGGTTATAACGCGAGTAGTAGCCGTAGATATGTAACCCGTAACCTTCTTTCCCTCGTACATAACCAACCAAAAATACCGCTTTGGCGAGGGGCTCATGCTCTTGGGCATAGTGAAAGCTTTCACGGCATGCAGCGACTTATACACCAAGCTTTCGCCACTTGCCTCGTCGGTAAGTTTCATTTCTTTAACGTCGTCGGCATTGTAGTTGGTTCCGTCTTTACTTTCGGCCGAAGAGGCAACAACAACATCGGTGGCATTTTTAACCATGTTTGGCCCATAAGATGCGCTTTTCTCTTTCACCAACCAGCCTTCTACCTTCTTGCCGTCGTTTAGAGTTAGTTGGCATTTAATGGTGTTCGACTTCTTTGCAGATACGCTGAACGCACACAAAAAGGCAAGCAGTAACGAAAGTAACAAACTCTTTTTCATACGTTTGATTGTCTTTTAATGGATTAAACAGATAGTTGTTAACACCGCAAAGATAGTCAAAAGTACAGAAATGAGAAAGGTAATGAACCACATTTTTTGCTTGTTATTTCACCACTTGCACAATAAGATAACCCACATATATAATATATATATGGATGAGAGGAGTGCGCCTTCGAGTCGTGTGATGGTGTACTTCGTGAACGAGAACAGCCACAACAACATCATCGAACCAAAAAGAACGGAGAGGTCTACAAAGCCTATACCTTGTATCGTCATGGGCGAGATAACGCCTGTTACGCCCAAGATAAGCAAGATGTTAAAGACGTTCGAGCCCAACACATTGCCAATGGCGATGCCGCTATTGCCCTTACGAGCAGCCACTGCACTAGTGGCTAGTTCTGGAAGTGACGTTCCGCCGGCCACAATGGTTAGTCCGATAACGGCGTCGCTAATGCCTATGGCTTGTGCCACAGTGGTTGCACCGTCTACAAAGAGGTTGCTGCCAAACACTAAACAGGCCAAACCAACCAGCAACCAAGCGGTTGCCACGAGGGGTTTCATGGGTTTCTTCGCTTCTGTCTGCGCACCTGCATCGGGTTTTGCCGTAGTAAGGGTGACGCCCATGAAGAAAACAAATAAGATAAGCAGAAAGCCTGCATCTACACGACCAATGTAACCGTCGAGACAAAGTAGAAAGAGCGCACCCGAAGCCAACACTGCAAAGGGGATGTCTTTACGCACGGTGGTTTTCAAGATGGTCATCGGTGCAAGCATCGCTGCCACACCCACGATGAGCAAACTATTGAAAACGTTGCTGCCAACGATGTTACCAACGGCCAAGTCGGGCGTACCTTTCAATGCCGAAACAAGGCTCACGCAAAACTCCGGCATGGATGTACCCATTGCCACAACGGTGAGTCCAATTACCAATTGCGACACTTTCATGCGCTCGGCCAAACCTACGGCTCCTTCTGTAAGCCTATCGGCTCCCCATAAAACAAGGACGATACCTGCTAGTACAAAGAACACATTGAGCCAAATGTTGTCTGTAAAGCCGCCCAAAGCGGCAAAAAATAGTTGGGGCATGGTGGGGTGGGGAGGATTAAGGGGGTGTGTGGATGAATGTTTGAATGGGTAAGTTTGTTAATAAACGGGCGAATGAATAGGCTTGTGAGTGGGTAAGTTTGGGAGTTATACCTATCAAACTTACCCACTTACAAGCCTGTCAAACTTGCTTTGCCTTATTCGGTATCAGCTTGTTCAGCGGTTTGTTCTTCTCCGTTCTTAGGTTTTAGGGCCTCTTCAAAATTGGAAATGCCGTTCTTTACCAAGATGTCGTACCATTGAATAAGCTTGCGGATGTCGCTGTCGTGCACGCGGTCGCGGTCGAATGCTGGCAGAACTTCACCGAAATAGTCGCGCAGTTCTTGGCTTGTGGCCTTCTTATAGTTAAGCGAACAGGGTTTTAGTTGTTCTTTTTCGCCTAGGTTTTTAAGCACTTGCCACAAGGGAACGTCCTCTGAATCGGTGTACATGGCGATGTCGCTAAGACTTGTAACGCGATCTGTTGCGAAGGCAGGCATACGCTTATGCGTTTCGTCGATAGCCTCGACGATGAGCGAAGCCTTACCGCTAGACACGAGCTTGTATAGCCCAGGCTTGCCTGAGATAGAAAGAATTGTCTGTAACATGTTGTTTTTCTGTTTATGTTTTTATTAGTTGTATGAATAACTCGTTTAGTTGTTGGTCAACGTCTTTCACGCCGTCGTTAACTATTTCGAAGTGGCTCATGGCCCTAACGCGCTGCTGCGGCCATTGGCATTCTATCCATTCCAGTGCTTTAGCGCGGTCGAGTGCATCGCGTTGCATCACTCGTTGTATGCGCACTTCAAGCGGAGCGGTAACACACACCACCTTGTCTACCTTCACCCTTGCATCGAACCCGCTTTCAAAGAAGATGGCACTTTCGAGCCATTGGTTGCCCGATTGCTCAAAATCGCGTGCAACGGCTGGGTGAACAAGGGCGTTGATGCGTTGCTTGTTCTCGTCGGAGGCAAGCAGATAGGCTGCCAATACCTGTTTCTGCAAACGTCCGTCGGCATATAGATGGTCGCCCACAAGTTGTCGCAAGCTCTCCATCAGCGGCTCCGAAGTCCGCAAAAGGCGCTTGGCCGATGCATCGCAATCGAATACTTCGATGCCACGAGCGCGCAAACGCTGTGCAACGAACGATTTTCCGCTGCCGATGCCGCCCGTTAGGGCGATGCGCAAGTGGGGCGATGGGTGCCGAAAATCCATGAATTTATCTACTTCTGTTCGATGAGATAGTCCACTTGATTGATTTCCAAGCGCACTTTACGCACTCCCGGAGGCGCTTTTCGCAAATACAACGTACACTTGTCGGCAGGGTGTTCCAATAGTTCGGCGTAGTTGGCGGCCACCTTGAAGGCATCGGCTGTGATGGAGCGCACACGGCTAACGCCCACGATGAAATGCACTTTCACTTTCGAAGGGAAAGTGCGCAACACCTTGTCGGCCGGCAAGTTCTCGGCCGAAATGGGTACTTCGATGCTTTCTTCGGTAAGCACATCGGGGTAAAGGGCCAGTCTAACCACAGACGGAACCATCTTTACGCCCTCGATGCGATGCAGTTCAACGGTTTCGACGATGGTGTCCGAGAAGTTCGTGATGTTCAATTCCTCTGTACGCACTTCTTTTATGCTGTCTAATGCCTTATTGCTGGCATACACCGTAACAAACTGCGGAAAGAACTTGTACTCGGCCAAATACCGTTGGTCGCCTGGCTTGATGGTTCCCGCTAGACGTATGGGGACGCGCTTGCTTTGGCCATAGTTGAAGAAGAACTCCAACCGCTCTGGCTTTACCGCCACAATTTTGGTGGAACCAGATAGTTGCGTATAGAGTTGTTTCTGTATGTCGGCGGCAGGTATCACGCCCCTTCCGCGCGACTTGTTGGCGTAATTGGCGAAGTTAAGCACAATGGGTCGCAGCCGTTCGGTATAGAGATAGCCCATGATGGCAAATCCCTTGTCTCTTAAAGTCACGCGCACCACGTCTTCATCGTTAGAGGTTATCACCACATCCTTAGGCAAGTTGGCCATGTGAACAGGCACGATGAAGTCTTTCTCGTAGGTTTCGTTAAGGGCGGTGAGCAACCAAAATCCCCCACTAAGCGCGAGAAAAAACAAAAAAATCAGAAACTCCTTGTTCACTGCACTGAACACGAAGCTCCTGACTATTGATAAGATCTTTAAGAGCCGAAGCTGTTTCATTGCTTAATTCTTGGTGTCTACAGACTGCAACGAGGCTGGGTCGGCAAACACGTAGTTACGGTCTACGGTAACAACCACGCCGCGAGCTATTTCCAACTCCACCGTGTTGTTCTCTATGTTGATGCGTTTCACGTCTCCATATACACCACCGCTAGTTACAACACGTGTGCCTTCTTGCAGTGCGTTTTGGAAGTTGCGTATGGCCTTTTGTTTTTTTTGTTGTGGCCTAATCATGAAGAAATACATGATGGCGAAGATAGCCACCATCATCAAGATGGGCGCGGCAGAGTTGCCGGCAGCTGCTTGTGCAGCCAATACTGTTGTTGAAATCATATTTTAATTGTTGTGTTGTCTTTGTTAATGCGCTAAGCAGAGGCCACCTCGTTTAGGCCTCACCAGCGATATTGTCGGGTTCAAAGGGCTGTTGCAGGTCGTTGGTGTCGGCAACAACGTCCGAAACGGGTTCCATTGGCGCGTCCTTTTCGGCATCATCAGGCCCTTCTTGTTGCTCAACGGGCTGCTGCGCATGCTTTTGTTCGCCGTTCTTACGTCCATTGTCGAATTGTCTGCGTGGGCGTGGTTCGGGCATTGCCTTCATCATCTGTCCGTGTGCAACCAGTCCGCGGGCAATTGTGTCGAGCATGCCGTTGATGTAACCTCCGCTTCGGTGCGTGCTGTAAAGCTTGGCCAGCTCCACATACTCGTTAATTGTTACGCTTACGGGTATGTTGGGGAAGGTAAGCATCTCGGCAATGGCAATCTGCATGATAACAACGTCCATGTAAGCCAGTCGCGAAAAGTCCCAATTTCGCGAGTTCTCACTCATGTATCGCTGATATTGTTCGCCATTAAGAATGGTCGACCTGAATAGTTTTCGGGCGAAGTCCTTGTCTTCCTCGTCCTTATATTCGGGCAGCAGCTCTTGTTTGGCTTTGTTGGCTGGGTCGAAACGTTTGATGGTTTTCAGCACAAAGGTGTCTACAATTTCTTTGTCGTCGTTCCAATACAAGCTTTTCTCTTCGAGCAGTGCGTCAAGGTCCACATTGTTTTGCACCAGTTGCTTATACAACTTGCGCCACAATTCGCGGTCTTCCTCATAGTCGTCGTTACCGCTTTCCATGTATTCGCGGTAGGTTTCCGACCGTTCTATTTGGTTGCATAGCTTTCTTACCGACTCGATGTCGTCTTCCCAACGCTGTTTCAACGTCTCCATGAAGTCGTTGAGTTGCTTGTTCTCTTCCAATTGCGTAGCAAACTTATTGTACGCGAACTTTGTCGAGGGCACCTCTGTGCCTTCGCGCTGCGCTTGTTGCGTCGCGATGTCTACACGATGTCTCTCTTCACGTGTGATTGCCACTATCAACGCCAGCAGGTAATTGTATAGGTCGTATGCCTTTGAAAGACTGAACAGCAGTTCTTTCTCGGCATTATCCATATTTCTATTACCGTTTTGGTAGTATGCATAGGTTAACTGGACAATCTTTATACGTATTAATTCCCTATTTATCATCGTTCCTGTTTTTCTTTATAATATTGTTATGCAAAATTAGGAACTTTCCCACGATTATGCAAGTGTAAAGGGCTTTTTCTACTTTTTTTAATAGCTGACATGTATGCCTTACGAAAACCAGAACAACTTTGTTAACATCTAAATAGGGTAATTCAGTTAATTCCCTCTTAGGATTTTCTGGAGACTGTCAAATGCCAGATTCTTTTCTTGAAAAGCGTCTTTGGAAGCGTACTTGATGTGCTTTGCGCGTAAAAACCCCCAAATGTCGAGGCGTATGGGCACACCTGTCCCTTCCATACCTGCCTATGGATGTATATAAAATCACCTCATCTTTTTATCAAGCCGCCTTCTTCATGTCCCTGGCCATCTGCCTTGCGGCAAGGACG
>ERZ773059.135-NODE-135-length-39630-cov-4.847757_pt1 | contig 39630 bp, 30 predicted proteins | sample MGYA00580514_ERZ773059 | MGnify/ENA primary metagenome ERZ773059 (study PRJEB29015, sample SAMEA2737981) | human oral metagenome | biome: human oral; feature: human-associated habitat; material: dental | place: China | collected 2056 ...
TGGCCTACTTCGAGGTCTGCCACGAGATGAAGCTCATCGTGGACCTCATCAACGAAGGCGGTCTGACGAAGCAGCGCTGGTCCTGTTCGGACACGGCCGAATACGGCGACTACGTCTCCGGCCCGCGCGTGATCCGCCCCGACGTCAAGGACCACATGAAGGAAGTTTTGGCCGACATTCAAAACGGCTCTTTCGCCAAGCGCTTCATCGACGATCAAGACGCAGGCGCTCCCGAGTTCCTCGAGTTGCGCGCCAAGGGAATGGCCCATCCGATCGAGAAGACCGGGCAGGAGATCCGCAAGCTCTTCGCGTGGAACAACTCGAATCTCGACAAGGATTACACCGACGGCGAGGCGGCTCGCTGAGCGGCGGACCTTGTCCGGTGCGGCGTCCGGTGCGGCCTGGTAGAGCCGGTCGGGCGGAACGGCCCGACCGAGCGCATGCCTAGGCGAAGCTCTCGGCGAGGGGCGGGAATCATCCCGCCCCTCGCCTTGTTTTTGCGACGCTTCTCTTTCTTAGTACGCCATGACGGCAGCAAGATGGCGAATTGTCGCCAATCGCGTCATGGCGGGTTGGCGACACTGCGAGCGCGTCCCGCGCATCGAGTCTAAAGTGGGGAGGGGCGGCGCCGTCGTCCTCGACTCGACAAGCGGAGACAAACAATGAGCATTGCCGTCGTCTACAACACCGTCACGGGATTCAGCCGCACATACGCGGAATGGATCGCCCAGGATCTGGAGGCCGACCTTCTTTCCTGGGACGAGGCCAAGGGAATGAACTTAGCCGCGTATCGCCTGGTGGTCTACGGGGCGGGGGTTCGGATGAGCGCCGTCCGGGGCTTCAAGGATTTCAGGCGAAAGATCAAGCGCGACGGGCTGTACGGAACCGGCCGTGTGATCGTCTTCGCCACCGGCGGCACACCCGTGCATCCCGACCGCGACTGGCGTTCGCCCGCGGCGACCTTGACGAAGGAGGAACTCGCGCGCGGCACATTCCCCTTCTTTTACTTCGAGGGCGGCATTGCCTATGACGGCCTGAATTGGCCGGAAAAGACGCTTCTGAAGATCTTCTCCAAGCGGGTTCAGAGACATCGCCATCGCGGCGAGTGGGCCGAGGCCGTGGCCAACGGCATCGTCGAAGGCTACGACCACACTGACCGCAAAGCCGTCACGCCGCTAGTCGAGGAGGCGAGGCGCATTCTGGCGTCCGAACGGGCCTCCGGCTGAGCGGGTTTCGGCTGACGGGTCTTCGAGCGTTCGGGGTTCGGCGCGGACAGGTTCCGAAAAGCGCCGGCGGGCTGAATTATCATGGCTTCATGACAACCGTTAAGGCCAGGTCCCGTCCCGAAAACTTCACCATCACCGAGCTTGCCGATCGTGCAAAAGGCGGCGGCTTGCGAGTGCCCGAGTTCCAACGTTCGTTCCGCTGGGAACAGCAGGATGTCATCAATCTTTTCGACAGCATTTGGCGCGGCTATCCCGTTGGCAATGTATTGCTGTGGAAGAAGGAAGCGCCTAAGGCGGATGTTCGCATCGGCAATCTGAAAGTGGAGGCCCCGGAGATGCACGGTGCGTTGTGGGTCGTCGACGGCCAACAGCGCATCACCACCCTCGTCAACGCTGTGGATCAGAACGTCGACGAAGGCTCGAAGTTTTTCGTTGTCTATCTGCCTAAAAGCGATCGTTTTGCCAGCGCGCGCAATGCGCGAGGTCAGCTGGCCGTTCCCGTTTCCACGCTTTTCAGCATCCCCCGCCTTTTTGCGTGGTTCAAGGAGAACCCTGACGGTGAAGAATACGCCGAACAATTGCAGGCGGTTACAAGTGCGTTACGCGATTTCGTCCTTTCCGCCAGCGTTCTCGAGGCTGACGAAGCCGAGCTTCAGCGCATCTTCGATCGCGTGAACAGATCGGGCAAGCCGTTGAAAAAGTTCGAGGTTTTCAACGCCATCAACGGGGCCAGCGGGGCCGACGCCGCGCGCATCGATCTGAAGACAGCGGCGAATTCTCTCGCTTCACGCACGTCTTTTGGCAGGCTCTCGGAAGACCTCCTCTACTTGGCACTTCTGGTGCGCAGGAATCCCGATGTCACGCGCGATCCCAACGAAGAGTTTGGGCCTGAACGACGAAAGCGATCCGACTTTCCAGACGAGGATGAGTCAACGAGCATTCAAAAAACCGAAGCTGCGCTGTTCTCGGTTATTGAGTTTCTCCAGAGAGAGGTTGGCGTGCCGCATGTGAGCTTTCTTCCCCAACAGTTCCTCCTGCTCATCGTTCTCAGGTACTTTGCGCTCTTTCCCGACGCCCACCGGAGAAACAAGGATCTGTTGGGACGTTGGTTCTGGCGGGCGGCGGCCAACGCGCCGAGCATCGGCCTCACCGGGGGAAACGCTCCGGTGCGCAAGCACGCCGCACTCATTCGGGCCGGCGATGAGAATGGCTCGATCGGCAGACTCTTGAAGGCCGCAAGTGTCGAGGGCACTTTTGTCGCCCCGGATTTGAAGACGTTTCGGACGAATCAGGCTGCGAGCAGAATCGCGCTCTGTGCGATGTGGGCTCGCGGCCCTCGTTTCCTTGAAACTGGGAAGCTCCTCACCCAAGAGAGCCTCGTCGACTCCCTGGGTCAGTCGGATTCGGCGAAGGATGTCGTCCGGCGTATCGATGCGAAGACCTATGGGAGCGCTCGCAATCTGGTGGGCAATCGTCTGATTCTCGACGTTGAAGATCCGGACCTGCTCGAGTGGGTCGACGCCGGGGCGAGAATCGACAGACAGGTTGACTCCGAGGCAGGGGATGAGGAGAGTGAGGCAGCCGATGGAACCGAGGAAAGGGTCGATGCCGTCCTTCACTCGCACTTCCTTACGAGGGAAGATCTCACGCTGCTTCGAAATGACGCCGCTTCCGTGATAAAGCGCCGCACTTCCGCAATAACCGAAGAGGTCAATCACTTCCTAACCGTTCGAACCGCAAAAGGATTCGAGGACACTCCGCCCCTCGAATCGATGAATCTTGATGGCTTCTAAATGCAGGAGATCCAACAATGAATGCCGAGGAGCTATGGCATCCCGTCTACCTGTCCGATCAACTGGTCGGACACCTTGTCCAACGTGGAAACAACACACGGTTCACCTTTGTCGACGGATACTGGGAGACGGCGGACCGACGCAGCTTGGGGCTATGTTTTGAGCAGAATCGCAGCGGCGGGAAAGCGAGTGCCATGAAACTTCCCCCATGGTTTTCGAATCTCCTTCCTGAGGGACCCTTGCGCGAGTGGATTGCGAAGGATCGCGGAGTGAAGGCAGAAAGGGAGCTTGAGCTTCTTCTGCGAATAGGCGGTGACCTTCCAGGCGCAGTCGTGGTCAAGGAGGGGGAGAGACGCCAAGGTGAAGACAGCTTCGAAAGCCAAAGTCGCGACGACGATGTGGAATCCCCGTCGGTGATGAAGTTTTCTCTGGCGGGAGTGGGAATAAAGCTGTCCATGACTCAAAAGGGCGGCAGATTCGTTCTGCCGGTTAAAGATGAGCTGGGAAAGTGGATCCTCAAATTCCCCGATCCTGAGTATGCAAGAATCCCAGCCAATGAGGACGCCATGATGACGTTGGCGGGAATGTGCGGCATTGAAGTTCCTGAACATCACCTTGTCCATCGCGATGAAATTGAGGCCTCGTTGGATCATTTGTGGAAGTCGAGCGAGGATGTCGCCTACGTCGTCCGGCGATTCGACAGGGACGGTTCAGGTGGGCGCATTCACATCGAGGATTTCGCCCAAGTTCGAGGGATTCCGTCTGGGAGATCGGAAAAGTACCAGGGTAGCTTTGAGACCGTTGGTGCGCTGTGCTATCGAGATTACGATCTGGAAGCGCTTCGGCAGTGGGCGAGGCGCATTGCGTTCAATCTCGCAATCGGCAACGGAGACGCTCACTTGAAAAACTGGTCCTTGATCTATCCGGACGGTCGGCGCCCCACGCTTTCGCCCGCATACGACCTCGTAGCCACAGTTTTTCACATACCTGAGGATGATCTCGGCCTGAAGTTCAACGGCACCACAAAGTTCGGCCGGGTTCGTTCGGGCGGTTTCGCCAGACTGGAGAAGAAACTCGGGGCCGACGGCGCCGACCTCGAATCGCTCGCCGAGGAGACGGTCAATACCGTTCTCGGCAACCTTGAGGCTATGAGAGATCGCCATTCCGAAGTCGCTCGCGAACTCGATTGGATTGAGAAGAATGCTGCTGCTATGCGGCAGCGGCTGTTTTTGACCTCTCTTGGTTCCAAGTGATCTTGCTTCGGTCGAAGCGATGCTTCAGCCTGTCTTGCCCGCGGCGGGCCTGTGATGAAAATCGTCGGCAAGGCACAGATTCTGCCTGTATGTTTGAAGGGAGACCAGGCAAATCGACCGGGGAGGCGAGATGGACAACTCGAACGGAAGCGCGAGATCGTCCCGCGAACGGCCGGATGATTCGCGTGTGCCGTCGAGGGCGGCGTCCGAGTTTTTTGGCGGCGCCGGGAACTCCTCCCGAATCCCTGCCCGCAGAGGCTCCAGAGGCAGACATTCCCATGCCTCTCCGTCTACAGCGTCATCCAGCGTGACGCCCCCTTCCTCCGACGCGGCGCCGCCTTTGGCTGACACGGCTCCCTTAACGGCCGACTCCGCCGATTGGCCCGTCGGCGTCCCCGGGCAAGGCGTCGACGATCTGGACGTCGTCTCGAAGGGCGCCGATGATCTGCATGGACCGCAGAGCGCCGACGATCTGCACGGCGGGAACTCGGGCGGGAACGTGGAGCCTGGCGAGAGGATCGAACTCGGCGGAGACGGGTCCTCCTTCGATTTCCGCCCGTCCGCCGACGATCGGCAGGACACGGCGGTGATGGGTTTGGGAACCGGTCGGCGCCGGCTCGCCGATTCGCCGCCTGCGGGCGGTTCTCACACTCCCACGGCAGTTGAGCGCGGACTCGGCTCAGTTTCGACGCCTTTCGCCGGCAGCCTCCCCGAAAACGACGGCTCCGCGGATATACTTGAGAACTCATCGGATACAACCGGGAACTCAACCGGGCCGGGCGACAAGGCGTCCGCGCCACGAAAGAAGAGCCTAGTGAAGAGACTTGCGAAAGTGTGCATTGCCATCGTCGTCACGGGAGCCCTCGTCTTCACCGGTCTAAACGTCTATATGACAACGTCGACCGACGACTCCGTAGTGACCGTCAACTCGGTGCCTTCGGAAGCGAAAGCCGACTGCATTCTCATTCTCGGCGCCTCGGTGCGCGCGAACCGCAAACCGAGCCCCATGCTTCTCAAGAGGCTCGAACGCGGGCTGGAGCTGTATCGCAAAAAGGCCGCGCCGAAGGTTTTGGTTTCGGGGGACAATGCAACCGTCGCATACAACGAAGTCAAGGTCATGCGCGAATGGCTGCAGGCCAAAGGCGTTCCTCCCCAAGACATCTTCGAAGACCACGCTGGCTTTTCGACCTACGAGTCCATGTACCGCGCCCGCGACGTGTTCAAGGTCAAGCGGATGATCGTCGTCACTCAGCGCTACCACCTGGCGCGGGCGATATACACGGGCGATGCCTTGGGGCTTAAGGTCTGGGGCGTCGCGGCCAACGGAAACAACTACTCGGGTCAGATCAAACGCGACATGCGCGAATGGGTCGCCCGCGTCAAGGATCTCGGAAAGACCGTCTACAAGCCCGAACCTAGGTTCCTCGGGCCCGCGCTGCCGATCTCCGGCGACGGCAGGGCGACGATGGGCTGACCGCCCCTGCGCTTTGGAGGAGGGGCGGCGCTCTGTTGGGAAGCGGGTGACGTTCTGTTCGAGGCGTTCTGGGCCGACGGCGACGTCGCGCACGCCCTCCGCCAGCGTGTAGCATCGACGGCGCAGACATCCACGCTTCGCTGGCGCACGTGACGAAAGGGAGACAGCAGTGTCGGAATCGATAGTGGGCACCGGGCGGCGCCTCGACGTCCACCCGGGCAGGAAACAAGAGGTCACTACCCTCGAGCTGCTTTTCGATCTCGTCTATATACTCGCGCTGGCGCAGCTGTCCGAGCATCTTTTGAAGAATCTCGACTGGCGCGGAGTGCTCGAGACTCTCGTTCTGCTCCTCGCCGTTTTCTGCGTATGGTCTTTGACCGTTTACGATTCAACCACCGTTCTCATCAGGTCGCGCGCCGTCTATCCCATCGTCGTCGCGGCCATGCTCGTGAGCCTCGTCATGAACACGGCGATTGGCGGCGCTTTCGGCGGCTCTCCGTGGATGTTTGTGGCGCCCATGCTCGTCGTCCAGTTCGGCAGGACGTTCGTCGCCAGGCGCATGGACGTCTACGAGGCGCTTCGGAGGCAGCGGACGGCTGTGGCGGTCTGGCTTGGCTTCTCCTCGCTCCTGTGGGTTGCGGGGTGCTTTGCGAGTCGAGAGCAGCGGCTCTGGCTGTGGCTCGCGGCCGCGCTGATCGACCTTGCCGGACGGTGGACCCAGCATCCCCTCCCGAGGTTCGACCGGAGCGAGCTTTCTCGCGTGCCCTTCGATCTGGGGCATCAAGTCAGGCGCTGCCGCCTCTTCTTCATCGTCTGCCTCGCCTCGGGCTTCCTAGCCGTCGGCAACGCGATGAAGCGTCACCTTGACGAGCCGCTGAGCGTCGCCGTCGGCCTCCTGTCCCTGACCGCGATCGTCTGCCTGTGGTACATCTACTTCTGGCGGACAGCCGTCATCGACGGATTAATCTCCGGCGAATCCGGCCACTCGACCAACGGCATCGGACTCGGCCTCCTCGTCGCCGAGGGGCAGCAAATGCTCGCCGCGGGCATCGTTGCGTTCACCGCCGGAATGGAAATGGCAGTCGGCCAGCCGCGTGAGAGGATCTCCGCCTCCGTCGGTCTGCTTTTGGGCTGGGGGCCGGCGCTGTGCCTGATTGCGCTGTGGTTCGTCTTCGTGAAGAGGAAAGTGCGCCCAGAGGGGTTGAACTTTGCCTGCCTGACGATGCTCGGCGTAGGCGTCCTTCTTGCGCTTTTGCGCCCTGCCGGGGCCATAGCCGTCATCGAGGTCGCGATCGTCGCGGTGTGCGCATGCCTCGTGTACGGAAACGGCGTAGGAAAGATGCGTCCCTTTGAGCAGGCCGATTCCAAGGACTCGCAGGATCCAGGAGACTCCCTTCGCCTGGGCGATTGGACCGATCCCAAAGCGGTCCGATTGGACGGCCGTGAACAGAAGCCAAACAGCGGGGAAGGCAACCTTGGCGGCCGAGACGGCGAGCTAGAGGGCCGGGCCCCCAAGCTGGCTCATGGGGGCAGCAAGCTCGCTGATAGGGCCCCCAAGCTGGCTGACGAGGGCCGCAAGCTAGCTGATCGGGACGACAGAACGGACAGCCGAGGTCTCAAGAAGGGCGATCGGATGCTCGACGATCGGATGCTCGACGGACACGGCCTTCGGTTCGACGGTTCGACGTCGGATAAGCGGATTGTCAGACCGACGACGCGGGTGCAAGGCCGCGAACCGGGCGACCCAGAACGCGGCCGCCGCTCAACAGGTTAGCGAACCGCCATTCAGCCGGTTAGCGTGCCGCCCTGCCCGGCCCTGCCGGATAGAGCGCAATCGGCGACTGGCCAGGTTCAATCAGCCAGGCCCAATCAGCCGGCTAGGAACTCTTTGATCGCGGGGAGGTCTCGCCGCGCCTGCTGCATGCCCTCTTCGTAGGCCGCTTGGATGCGCACGGCATTGCGCTCGCCGTTGGACACCGGCATTGTTTCGGGATAGTAAAGGTAGGCTTTCCCCTCGGCCTGGAGCTGTTCGAGTTCGTCGAGGGTGGCGTTGTAGCGTTCGGGACGCTTTAGTATCGCCTCGACGACGGCGGGATACTTCTTAAATATCTTCTGGTAAATCGCGGCAGGGGCCCTGACCGGCCCTTTCCGATACCCGCGAGGGCGCGTCATGACAACGAGGAAGCGCTCGTACCCGTCAGCTCTGGCCGCATCGACGGCGAAGCCTCCCGTCTCGCCTATCGCGCCGTCGAGATAGGCGGTCCCGTCAAGCTGAACCATTGGCATCGCGATCGGTATAGACGACGAGGCCTGGCATCGCGTCGTGAAATCCGAATTGTCCTTCACGTCGTCCCGGCCCCAGTAGACGGTCTTGCCCGTTGCACAGTCGAAAGAGCCGATCTTGAACGGCGTGGAGCTGGCCGAGTACGCCTCCCAGTTGTAGGGAAGAAGCTCGCCGGGCGCCGTCGTCTGGTGGTAAATGTAATCCGAATTGAAGTAACCTTTGCCTCTTATGAAGCTGATCGGGCCTCCGATCTTCGGGTCTTTCGCAAGCTCGACAAAGCATGCACGGGCCCGCCAAGCGTCGCGAGCCAAAAAATTCGCCGTGTGGGTCGCTCCCGCAGAAATCCCGCCCACCCAAGGGACCTCGACTCCCGATTCAATCATTGCGGCAACCAACGCGGCCGTGTACGTGCCGCGCATCCCGCCGCCTTCGAAGATCAATGCAGTGCCTGTAGCCATAACACCCTCAGTTTAGCGCGAGTTCCCGAAGGCATGCTGCGGCAGAAGCCGTGCGACGCCGGAGGGGATTCGGACGACGGCGGTGTGGGCGGCCGCGACGTTTTCGCCGCGACCGCCCACACCGGTCACTTCTATCCAGTCAGCCCGAAAGGGTCAGCAGTCCTCGGACGAGGCGGCTTCCTCGGTTTCGGCGGCGCCTCCGCCAAAACCGCCGCTCTCGGCCGGCTCAGTCTTCCGCGACAAGGCGCTTCATGACCGCGCGTGCGCCGTCGGCCCGAATCGCCCTCAAAGCCTCCGTGAAAGCCTCAACGAAGCGCGGGTCCGAGCCGAGCTCGCCGAAGACCGCCTCGTCGGAGATTACAGCGGTGTCCTCGCCGTCGCGCTCGCGGGCGGCCAAGGCGACCAGACGATCGCCCTGCTGGTCGTCGACCACGATCTCCGAGCCGTCCTCGGCCTTGCCCTCCATTCCCAGAGCCCACGCGGCGCACATGGCCGCGCCGAGCTTGATCGAGCGGTTCTCCTTGAGGTTGTCGCGAACCGTCGGAAGAACGAACTTCGGCATCCGATCCGAGGCGTCCTGCGCCAACCTCGCGAGGGTGTCCGCGATCGAGGCGTTCGTGAAACGCTCGAACAGCGTGTCGACGTACTGCGGAAGGTCGATGCCCGGCACGGGAAGAAGCGTCTCCAGCGCCTCCTTTTCCAGATAGGCCCGCGTAAACGCGGCGACGTCGGGGTCGGCCGCGGCGTCGTGGGCGAACTCAAAGCCGAGCAGACGCCCCCAGTGCGCGAGCGACTGGTGGGAGGCGTTGAGGAGGCGAAGCTTCATGAGCTCATACGGGACGACGTCGTCGACGAGCTGGACCCCCGCGTCCTCGAACGGGGGCCGGCCCAGGGTGAACTTGTCCTCCAGGACCCACTGCGCGAACGGCTCGGCCGTCACGGGCCAGGCGTCCTCGATGCCGTAGCGCTCGCGGACCATCTCGACGTCCTCCGGCGTCGTCACCGGGGTGATCCTATCGACCATGCCGTTGGGGAAGGCGACGTTTGCCCGAATCCATGCCTCGAGCTCGGGATCGGTGAGCTTCGCCTGGGCGAGGACCGCGGCCTTTGCGATCGAACCGTTGCCCGGGAGGTTGTCGCAAGACATGACGGTGAAGGGAGGAATTCCGGCGTCGCGGCGTCGGCGCAACGCCTCGACGATGAAGCCGAAGGCCGTGGTCGGCTTGTCGGGATGCTCGGCGTCGCTCTTCGCGGCGGGATTCTCGGTGTTGAACTCACCGGTCGCGTCGTCGATGTTATAGCCGCCCTCGGTGACGGTCAGGGAGACGATCCGGGTGCCGGCGTCGGTCATCTTGTCGAGGACCTTGCTCGGGTCGTCCGGTGCGTAGAGGTATTCGTGGATGGAACCGATGACTTTGGGCTCGAGCGTCCCGTCGGGATGCTTGAGGACCAGAGTGTAGAGGCCGTCCTGGTTCTGCATGACGTCGCGCATCCGCTTATCGGATGGCATGACGCCCACTCCGCAGATGCCCCAGTCGAGCGCCTCGCCTTCGCTCATGAGGCGGTCAAGATACATGGCCTGGTGGGCGCGGTGGAAGTTTCCCAGTCCGAAATGGACGATTCCGGACGTTACGGCCGAACGGTCATACGTGGGCGCCAAGAAGGCGCTGGCGAGCGACGCCGCCACCGACGACTGCGTAGAGGTGCCAAATGTGCTGGTCATGTTTGTGCTACTTTCCCATAGCGGCGTCGGCGGCTTCGTGGTAGACGCCGAACCGGCTATGTTGCCCAGTGCTTACCCTGCGTGCTGCGGCGGGACAAGGCGCCCCGCCGACGCGGCCGAGGTCCGCGAAGAGCGGCTTTCGGCCTTGCGCAGCCATTCTTTCACGGTATTGCCGGTGGCGAAAGGGGGAGGAATCCCGCGTTTTGGGCCCCTGCCCGTTTATGCGCAGTTTTCTTACGGCTTTGTAAGGGGCGCTGCGGTAAGGTTCCGCACACCCGCACGCCTACACACCGGGCGAGGCTTCTTTTGGGACGCATTGACGACGGCTTGGGTCTATTCGGTTCGGCGACGGGCGAGTGGCCGGTCCTTTTCGAAAACGGGCGAGTGGCCGGTACTTTTCGAACCGGCAAGGATGTGGCTCTTTCGGCCCGACGGCGACGGAGGAAGCCGTCTGTGCGGCACGTCCTCATCCGCGCTCATCGGCCGGAAGCTCCTCAAACCTATTGACTTTTCGGAGCGGCATGCCTGCATATGGGCGCATTGGGCGGCAACTACTTCCGCATGGAGAGTCCGACGTTCGGCATGTCTTCATCCGGGCGGGTTGGGCACAGCCTTCCGGCCGAGGGCAGATCTTGCTTTTGCAGGGATCAGTTCTTGCTTTTCGCCCAAAACGAGGACAGCTCTTGCTTTTCGCCCAAAAATAGATATCATATTGATATCGCCAAGGTTCGCGGGGCCAAAGCGGCGTTCTCGACGTCGGGCATCGAATGTTTCCGACGCCGCCCCCGAACGTTCCAGGCGTCGGACTTTAGATAGGAGAGGGAAATGCCTGCCAACGACAATCCAGAAGCGGATTCTGGCGAATCCGCGAAACCGCGCGAATCTATGAAACATCGGCGGTCCGCAAAGCTGCGGGAATCGGCGAAACTGCCCGAGTCTGCAAAACTGCAGGCGGAGGAGGCCGAGTTCCGCGCTCGCGTTCACATCGACGAGAAGACTGTTTGGTCTGCGGGTTCGGGCCCCGCTTTCCTCGCCGCCGTCGGCCTACTTGCCGCGCTGGCGGGTTTCATCTACCTGATCGTCGTCGGCGCCATTGATTCGGCCGATGGCATTGTGGTCTCTGGGGCGATCAAGATAGCCATAGGGACGGTCGGGGTGATCGTCGTCTGCTTGCTCGGCACATGTTTTTACATCGTTTCTCCGGGTGAAACCAGTGTTCGCCAGTTCTTCGGCAAGTACATCGGAACCGTCCGGCGGACCGGTCTGGTGCTGATCCCTCCGCTTACGTACGGCAAGAGGGTTTCCGTGAAGGTCCACAATTTCGAGACGTACGAACTCAAGGTCAACGACCTTGACGGAAACCCGGTGAACATAGCGGCGATCGTCGTATGGCAAGTTGCGGACACTGCTCGGGCGGTCTTCGCCGTCGAGCAGTACGAGGCGTTCATCAAGGCACAGGCTGAGTCCGCGCTGCGCCATGTGGCTACGACGCATCCGTACGACGGGCCTGGTCCGGGGGAGACGTCGCTGCGCGGGGGAACCGACCTCGTTTCTTCCGAGCTGGCCGAGGAGGTCGCTGCGCGCGTCGCGCTTGCGGGGCTGGAGATCATCGAGGTTCGCATCTCCTCGCTCGCCTATGCTCCCGAGATCGCGCAGGCGATGCTCCAGCGCCAGCAGGCCGGAGCCGTCATCGCGGCGCGCGAACAGATCGTGGAAGGCGCCGTCTCCATGGTGGACCAGGCGCTCAAGCGCCTTGAGGATTCCGACATAGTCGTCTTGGACGACGAACGCAGGGCCCAAATGGTTTCGAATCTGCTTGTCGTTCTGTGTTCGGACCAGCGGACGCAGCCCGTTGTCAACGCTGGCTCCCTTTACACGTAGGGTGTCAGTGTCCGGGACGGACGAGCAGGCCGGAAGCGCTGTGCCGCCCGAGAAGGGCAAGCGTGCGGCTGCCGGCAAAGGGGCTGAAACCAAGCGTAAACAGCTCCTTCTCCGGCTGGATCCGGCAGTCCACGAGGCGATAGCCAAGTGGGCTGCCGACGATCTTCGGTCGGTCAACGCTCAGATTGAAATCATTCTGCGTCGCGCTCTCGTCGAAGCTGGAAGGGATCCTCGCCCGAAGCCGATGCGGGGCAGGGGAAGGCCGCGCAAGGAGCCCGACGACGAAGCTGGCCAGGCTGATGGGAAGACATGACCCTCCGCAGCTTTCGAGGCTTGAGGCTCTGCGTTTTCGAAACTTGAGGCTTCGCGCTTTCTTGTCCGTTGGGGCGTGAAAAGGACAGTGGGAATTGGTTGCTCTGTTAAGTGGTTGTGAGCGGCCATCTGTGGGACGTTGAGCAGTGCGGCTAGCACCGCTGTCATGGCGGTGGCAAGGCAAAAGCCCTGATCCGCGTAGTTTTGCCAGTGTGCGCAGCATCCGGGCTTTTGCCTTGTTAGGCAAGGATTGCTTTTCCATCGCCCTCACCTCTTTCCTGGACTCGAAACCTTGGCGTTCCGGAAGTGTGAAGGGTCCGGTCCGGCTTCGATAAGGCCATCCTCGAATCTGCCCGACCGCGAAAGTCCAGGACTGACAGAGGATTGTAATGTGCGCAGAATGGTATTGTGTTTTTCCCGCTGTCTATGAGGATTTCTGGATCACCCCCGCATGCGCGGGGAAGACATGCAGTGGTTTGGGCCGCGTGCGGTGAATATCGGATCACCCCCGCATGCGCGGGGAAGACTAAATGCCCTGCCGCAAAAGGAAGTGGTTGATAGGATCACCCCCGCATGCGCGGGGAAGACTTAAAGACTTCGCGAACGGGGGACGCGATTTCAGGATCACCCCCGCATGCGCGGGGAAGACTCCTGGAGTATGCCCGTCAGGACGTCATCGCTCGGATCACCCCCGCATGCGCGGGGAAGACGCTACCAGATGCTTGCCAACACGCTTACTGGCGGGATCACCCCCGCATGCGCGGGGAAGACAGCAACACTGATATGAGCCCGGAGGACGGCGACGGATCACCCCCGCATGCGCGGGGAAGACTTGCGCGATGATCTTGACCGAGTGATTGCCGGAGGATCACCCCCGCATGCGCGGGGAAGACGTGGACAAGTTCATCTTTCCCGTCGCGCACAAAGGATCACCCCCGCATGCGCGGGGAAGACGTCCGGCGCGGAAATCCTGCACGGGACAGTGACGGATCACCCCCGCATGCGCGGGGAAGACCACACAAGCTTGTCCGCGCCGTCGTCCCAGACGTGGATCACCCCCGCATGCGCGGGGAAGACGAGCTTGTGCGCGGCCCGACACGCCCGATTGTCGGATCACCCCCGCATGCGCGGGGAAGACTTCCATTTCACCCGGTTCTTCTCCGAGAATCCGCGGATCACCCCCGCATGCGCGGGGAAGACGTCTCCTAACACGGCTGTGCGGGTGATTGCGTCGGATCACCCCCGCATGCGCGGGGAAGACGTTGTCTAGCCACCAGTTCCCGTCAACGTCTTCGGATCACCCCCGCATGCGCGGGGAAGACCAAACGCTGCGAATAATCAAACGCCCGACAGACGGATCACCCCCGCATGCGCGGGGAAGACGAGATGTGCGCCCGTTGCGAGGCGTTGTCTGAGGGATCACCCCCGCATGCGCGGGGAAGACTGGAACGCGTTTTTCGAGGCGGCCTGGTGGCTGGGATCACCCCCGCATGCGCGGGGAAGACGCCTTTCGGCTTCTCGCCTTTGGTGACGGCCCAGGATCACCCCCGCATGCGCGGGGAAGACAGTTAGATTACCCCGGGAATCCGACAAAATCGTCTTCCAGCTTACCAGTTTTCCTTCACTCCCAACCTAGTCCCTTAAAACGATTCCTTCGCCGGGTTTTAAGGACTACGATTGACCTCGTGGAAACAACGCTGATGTTGAGTTCTAAGTCACGCTCTGTCTGGGCCAAGTCGAAATACGACAACGATGCACCTGGCTTGGCTTGGTGGTTGCCTCTGTGGTTGCACCTTGCCGACGCGGCTGAGGTTGCACGTCACCTGGCAGCGAACTGGCTTGCTCCTTCCATTCCCGATCTGATCGAAAGGGAGTTCGCGGGATCTGCTTCTGGGCTCCTCCCGGCAGACGAATTCAAAGCGTTGGCGTCGTGGTTGGCCGGCATTCACGATATCGGCAAAGCCACTCCGGCTTTCAGCACTAAAGTCGGTGCTTTGGACGATTGCATGCGAGAAGCTGGGCTTCGCCACGAACTGATCGATGCGAGCGAACGCCGCCAAGTGCCCCACGGTCTGGCAGGCCAGATGATCGTGGAAAAATGGCTTAGGAAGACGATGCGTTGGGGCATTCAATCGGCCCGTGCGCTTGCTTCCGTCGTCGGTGCGCACCACGGCATTCCCGCTACAACAAAAATGGTCCTCAACATGCACGGGCGCGACCATCTTCTCGGAGACAGCGAATGGAGTGCGGTCCGCTCCGAACTTCTCGAGATGGCGATCAACCGTGCCGGCGTCGCCGATTTGCTTGACGAATGGTCGCATAGAAGTTGGTCCGAGCCTTTTCTTGTCGAAATCTGCGGACTTGTAATCGTGTCGGATTGGCTTGCTTCAACGGAAGCTTATTTTCCGCTTTGCCGCCTGGAGGACGACGGCAGCGAGTTTCTTGATGCTAAACAGCATCAGGAACGAGTCGAAAACGGACTTGCGAAAATAGAGCTTCCCTCGCCTTGGCGTCCGCGGGACGACGGTGAAGACGCTGACAGCCTCCTTCGAACGCGATTCGATTTGCCCGACGGCGCCAAAGCCACGGCGGCCCAGCGCGCGGCCGTGGAGGCTGCACGTTCGATGGAACTTCCCGGACTCATGATTGTTCAGGAGGCCACTGGTTCGGGGAAGACGGAGGCGGCCCTCTTGGCGGCCGAGGTCTTGGCTGCTCGAACTGGACGCTCGGGGGTTTTGTTTGCGCTTCCAACACAAACGACGACGGACGCTATGTTCTCGAGAGAATTGGACTGGCTGGGTCATATTGAGGAGAGCTATCACGATGCTGGAGCTCCCTCTGCTTTCGCCGTTCAGCTCCAGCATGGACGCGCTAAGCTCAACGAGGAAGCCCGAGCATTGCGAAAAACAGGATATGCGATCCGCGATCGTCTTCTCGGGAGCCTGGGCGGCGATGGCGATCCGGCTACGGATCCCCTGTCCTCGTCGCTTCCGGTGCCTCGACAGATCGGCTTGGACGAAGAAGACGGCTTGGGCACGCGTACAAGCCCGGGCGGGAAAGGGGCGCGAAGAAACCAGGACGGGGAAAGAAACGGAACTTGCCTTCGTGACGAGGGCACAGACGCCGACCTCGCGATCATGGCCTGGTTTTCGGGCCGGAAGAAGTCTATGCTTGCGGATTTCGTTGTGACCACGATTGACCATCTCCTCTTCGCCTCGCTTTCTGCGCCACACCTCATGCTTCGGCATTTGGGGCTTAGCCGGAAGGTCGTTATCGTCGACGAAGTTCACTCTTACTCGACCTACATGAACTCTTACCTCGATAGATCCCTGACTTGGCTGGCCGCATATGGAGTTCCCGTCATTCTTCTCTCCGCCACTCTTTCCGAGGCGCGATGTTCGGCGCTCGCCGATGCCTATGATCGAGGGCTGCAGTTAGTCTCGGACAGTGATTCGTGCAAAGAGAAGCAGGATGAAGTACCCGACGAGACCCGGAAAAGCGTGTGCGAAAAGAGACGAGATAAAGTGCCCGGGGAAACCCAAACCCGGGAAGAGGCACGAGAAGCGCATATGCCTTTTCCGTGTCTCGTGACGTCCGGGGAAGGCGGTACGAAGGTCGTCGCCGTTGAGGCTGCGGGCCGCCGCAGCTCGGTTGAGATCAGACGGATGGACGAGGGGACCGACGTCGTCGCCCTGCTCAAAGACAATTTGTCCGACGGCGGGTGCGCCCTCGTCGTCCGCAACACCGTGCGTCGCGCGCAAGAAACGTACGACGAACTGCGCAAGGTCTTTGGCGACGACGTCAGCCTCAATCATTCGCGATTCACCATTTCCGACAGGCTGAGTAAAGACGCCGACCTGCTTCGGCGGTTCGGTCCTCCTCGTAAGAGCCCCAAGCGCCCTAAACGCGCGATCGTCGTTGCCACCCAAGTCGTAGAGCAGTCGCTGGACGTCGATTTCGACGTGTTGGTGACCGATCTTGCGCCAATCGATCTTGTTCTCCAACGTATGGGGCGTCTGCACAGGCACGAACGGCGTCGTTCTGGGAAATTGAAGCGACCGGTCTGTTACGTCGACTGCCTTCCGTTGGCCTCGGACGATGAGCCTGAGATCGACAGGGGTGCGAAGCACATCTACGGTGAGAGAGACTTGCTCTTAACCGCTGCGGCACTGAATAAGATCGCAGCAGAAGGCGGAGTGGTCCGTGTGCCGGACGACGTGCGCGAACTAATTGAGGCAGTGTACGGGATGAACCCCGATGTTCCAGCGCAATGGAATCAAGCGGTGGCAGAGGCCTGTGATAAAGCGGAGGAAGCCGAACGAAAGAAAGGGGATGCCGCCAAGGGCTATCAGCTGTCCGAGCCGAAGAATGACAACCGCGTTTCTCTCATCGATTGGCTGCGCACGCTCGCCGATGACAGCGAAGAAAAGGCAAGAGCGCATGTGCGCGACGGCGAAGACTCCCTCGAGGTGATCCTTCTCGAAGTGCGCAAAGAAGGAAGCCAAAAGAGCTTGCGAACCCTCCCGAGCGCCCAAGGCTTTCCCAGTATTGAGATTCCTACGGGTCGCGAACCTGATCGCGCTTTGGCACGAGCCATGGCGATGTCGGCCGTCAGGCTCCCACCCAGATTCTCGAATCAGTCGGCGATCGATCGCGTGATCAGCGAGCTTGAAGGGTTCTATGTCGATTCGTGGCAAACGAACCTCGATCTGCGCGGGCAGCTATTTCTTTTGTTAAACAACGGACGCGCCGAACTGGATGGCGCTACCATTGAATACACGTCAACAACCGGGCTAATGGAGGTCCAGGATTAATGGCCGACAGTTTCAATCTTCTCGACGAACCATGGATTCGAGTCACGCGTTTGAGCGGAGAACCTGATGAGGTGTCCCTCGTTACGGCATTCGAAGAGGCATCTGACATTTCTGGGATTCACGGCGAGATCGCGTCGCAAGATGCTGCTATTCTGCGCTTGCTTCTGGCAATTGCGCATCGGGCAATGGGAGGCCCGAAGGACGTTGAAACGTGGGAAACATATTGGAACGATCCCGAACTTCTGGCTGTTGATACGGTTGCGTATCTTGAACGATTTAGGGAGCGATTTGATGTGCGCGATCCTGTGGCGCCCTTCTTCCAAGTGGCCGGTATCCATGCAAAATCGGGCAAGATATCGGATCTCGAGTCGCTAATCATCGACGTTCCCAACGGAGCGCCCTTCTTTACCACCAGAATCGGCCCGGGCCTCGATCGGATTGATTGGTCCGAAGCTGCTCGATGGCTCGTTCATGTTCACGCCTTTGACCCTTCAGGCATCCGCTCCGGTGCCGTAGGGGATCCAGAGGTCAAGGGAGGCAAGGGCTACCCAATCGGCCCCGGATGGAGCGGTCAAATCGGCGTCGTGATGATCGAAGGAAATAACCTGGCCGAGACGATACTTCTCAATACGGTCGTGGTGGGCGTCGTCGATTCTCTCAAGGAAAAAGTCGACGCGGATAAGGATCTGCCACCGTGGGAATGCGAACCCGGCGGCCCCGCAGGCAACCGAGACCTGGACCCGACGGGCCCTGTTGCTTGCTACACCTGGCAAACCAGACGCGTACTGCTCCACGGCGACGACTCTGGTGTGACGGGACTTTTCCTTGGAAATGGCGACAAGGCGACTCCACAGAACCGTTATCTTTACGAACCCATGACAGCCTGGCGGTACTCCGATCCTCAAACAAAGAAGTTTAAGTTCGACGTTTTCATGCCGTACAAGTTCCCCAAAGATCGAGCGATGTGGAGGGGCTTGTCCACCTTGGTCTCCGAGCTCAGCGAAACCGTCGTTCGAATGGACGGCAAGAAGGAAACAAGGTACAAGGCGGCCGGAGTCATCGATTTCTACCAGCAGCTATTGTTTGACGAAATAGTTCCCGACGACGGCTTGATTCCCGTTCATTGCGTAGGAATTGAGTACGGGTCCCAAGAAGCGGTCGTTGTGGAGCATGTCGACGACGTCCTCAAGGTTCCCGCCAAGCTGTTGGAAAAGGACAATTCCCGTTATCTCGCGATTGTCCGAGACGCCATGAAAGAGACGGACAGAGTTGCCTCGTCGCTGCGGAACCTCGGCGGAAATCTTGCAAAGGCGCAGGGCGCCGACCCCGACAGGGTGCAGGCTGCACGGGAACAAGCTGCGACTGCTTTCTATTTGGTCATTGACGAGGAATTCCCGCGATGGCTCGCGTCGCTAGCCGGTGAGGAGGCCCCCGACGAAGCAAAGTGGCGGTGGCGCGAGAGGCTTCGCAAAACCGCCACTGGGCAATGCGACAGACTCGTCGAGTCGGTGGCGCCGTCGGCGTATGCCGGACGGGCGGACGGGAATCGCCATATCGACGTCGGAATCTCGCTTGCCTGGTTTGAAGCTTCAATCCGTGAGACTCTACCTGCCCGCCCTGATTCGCAACCTGAATCTAAAAAGGACTGACAATGAATGCCATAGAAACTCAACCCGCGAAAAATGTGTCTCCCTCTAGGAGGCGATACTTGAGCAAGACTGCTGTTGCCGTCGGCCGTCGCATTGAAGACTTGCAAAAAGGCGTCTTGACCGACAAAGCGTCGGCTCGCGCAGCTCTTGCGAAATTGCGCCGGGGAGTAAACGCGGATCCAGGCGAGATCGCCGACATTTGGGACTATACGCACGTGGATGCCGTTCCAGACAGCGCTTCCGACGCTCCGACGCCGGAAGAGACGGCCGTTCATATCGCCATGACTCTGTACGCGATTCACCAGCAATCGCGGTCCGGCCCGATGCATAAGCCAGGCTTCGGATTTGGAAGAGCTGCCCGCGAGTTGATCGGAACGGAAAATGAGAACCCTTCCGCTCGCAGTCGCTTCAACGCTTTGGTCACCGCTTCGACTGTTGACGAGCTGCGCAGCCACCTCCGTTCTTTCGTCCAGCTCCTTCGATCGAAAGACATCGGTTTTGATTACGCTGCCTTTGCCGACGACCTCGTGATGTTCCGACGTCCGGGTGGTGATAAGAAAGTCAGACGCAGATGGTCGCGTGACTTCTACAATCTTCGGAAACCAGATGGCAACGAGGCCGAGTCCGTCGACGTCGAAGCTCCTGCTAGCTCCAGCCCGTCCTCGGATGCCAAATAAAACTCGGGCGTTAAAAGCGCCACAAAACAACCTAAAATAGGGGAAGAAAATGAGCACTTACATCGATGTTCACATTATCCAGAACATCCCGCCCAGCTGCGTCAATCGTGACGACACGGGTTCGCCGAAGTCCGCGATGTACGGCGGCGTGAAGCGCCTGAGGGTCTCGAGCCAGGCGTGGAAACACGTCACACGGAGCTATTTCGACGCGCACCTCGACAAAGAGGATCTGGGCATGCGGACCAAACGCGTTGTCAGCATTCTCGCCAAAGAAATAGGCCGTCAGGCGGAAGACCTTGAAAACGATGCTCAGGGGTTGGCCGAAGAGGTCTTCAAAGCCGCCAAAATCAATCTGAGCGAGCCGAGGGCGAAGAAGAGCGAGGAAGCATCAAAGAAGGCTAAGGAATCCAGCTATCTTCTGTTCCTCTCCAACAGACAAATAGCACAGCTTGCGGAACTGGCCGTGGAGAGTGCCCGTTCTGGCGAAGAGTTGGACAAGAAGGAAGTTAAGAAGATCTTCAAGTCCGAGAACTCGATTGACGTTGCCCTCTTCGGCCGCATGGTCGCTGATGACGCCGACCTCAATGTCGATGCCGCCTGTCAAGTGGCCCACGCGATCTCGACGCATGCGGCCGAGAACGAGTTCGATTTCTTCACCGCCGTTGACGACGACAAATCTCGCGCCGAAGAAAGAGAGGACGCTGGCGCAGGAATGATGGGAGCCATCGAGTTCTCATCCGCAACGATGTACCGGTACGCCACGGTCAATCTCGACTTGCTGCATGAGAATCTGGGTGATGCTGAGGCGACGCTTCGAGCGCTGTCCTCCTTCATCGAAGCCTTCGTCAAGACGATGCCGACGGGCAAGCAGAACACCTTCGCCAATCGGACGCTGCCCAGCATGGTGGCTGTTCAGGTGCGCGACGACCAGCCTGTTTCACTCGTCGGTGCCTTTGAGAAGCCGGTCCCCAAGAGCGATACCGAGGGATTCGTGGCAAAGTCCGTGCGCAAACTCGTTGAATACGAGACGCAATTGGAGGAAGCCTTTGGCGTTAAGCCGCGGCACGCCTTTGTGGTGAGCCTCGGGGACTATGAAGGGGCGGAGTCTCTCGGGGAGCAAGTCGCTTTCAACGACCTCACAGGCAAAGTGCGCGACGTCGTCGAGTCACGCCTTCCAGCCTCGGAGTGAGCGATGGCGGTACTGCTCTTGCGGCTCGCGGGCCCGTTGCAGGCCTGGGGCGTCAAATCCCGATTCACGGTGCGCGCTACAGAACTCGCCCCCTCAAAAAGCGGAATTCTCGGCATGCTGGCCGCCGCTGCCGGCAGGCGGCGCACCGACCCGATCGAGGACCTGTTGACGCTGCGTTTTGGCGTGCGAAAGGACCAACCGGGAACCGTGGTGCGCGACTTTCATACGGCGCACACGCTCGACGGTTCCAAATCGATGCCGCTGTCCAACCGCTACTACCTTTCCGATGCGGTTTTTTTGGCAGGAATAGAGGGGGAGAGCGCAGTGATCGAGCGGCTCGACCACTTTGTGCGGCACCCTTCTTTCCCTCTCTACCTTGGACGGCGTTCGTGCCCGCCGGCTCTTCCCGTTTCGCTTGGTCTGCGCGATGCGGATCTTCTCGGGGCTCTCAAAGATGAGCCTTGGCTGGCCTCGTATTGGTACCGAAAACGCAATCCCGACATCGGGGAGGTCGAGATTCTCCTTGACAAAGACGCTGTGCCCGAAGGAGAGCACACAAACGACCTTCGGGGCAGTCGCGATGTTCCACTTTCCTTTGATCCGCGACGACGTGAGTATTCCTTCCGGGATATCGAGCGGCACATGTTGAGAGTGAAAGACGAAGCCTTGCAGGAAGGCTCGGCGACGCGCTCTGGGCAGGGCGAAGACCATCATGACCCGATGGCGGAACTAGACGTTGTACCAGGGCGTGATTCCGAAGTCGGCTTGGACATGGGCCTTGGCGATGCGTCTGGGGAAACCGAGCCCGACCATCATAATCCGATGGCGGAGCTGTCTGAGGAGAATTAGCCATGCGAGGTGGAAGATGTATCTGACGAAGATAGAACTCGATCCGCGGCGTCGGTTCGCGAGAAGGCTGCTCGGCTCGCCGCAGGTGATGCACGCGGTCGTCATGAAGGCGTGCGATCTCGGCCGGAGCATCGACGGCGACCGGGGAGATCCGGCCGGAAGCACGTCGGAGGATTTGCCTGCACATGCCGAAACCCCGACGTCGATTGGTGTTGAAGCGTCGTCGGCCCGCGCAGAAACTTCTGCGGCTGGACGTGTGCTGTGGCGGGTCGACCAGGGGGGCTTCGGCGTCGCCCTGTACGTGCTCTCGCCCATGCGTCCGGACATGTCGCAAATTGAGGCGGACGCGACTTCGTCGCAGCTGGCTCGCACGCTCGATTATGAAGGTTTCCTTTCCCGGCTCGCCGAAGGTCAAACGTGGGCATTCAGGCTCGCGGCGAATCCCGTTCACAACGAGAACAGGGGGCCGGACAAGCGGGGCAAACGGTACGGACACGTGACTGCGAGGCAGCAGAGAGACTGGCTGCTCAGGCGCGCTGAGAAGCAGGGGTTCTCGATCCCGATGGCGTCCGCCGGGCCGGGGCTCACGAGGCACAGCGGGGATGGCCGGGCCGAGCGCGTCGAATTGGGGGAGAACGGCAAACTGGGAGGCGCCGCTGCACGCGAGCAAAACGTCGCTGCTGCCGAGGCGCTCGAAGGGTCAGCTGAGCAAGACGATGATCCGAATGATCGCGCCTCGCTCTTGGTTATCCGGCGCGAAAAACCTGTGTTCGACAGGAAGGATCGCGAGACCCAGAAGTCAGGCAGGGTTACGATTGGACGCGTCGTCTACGAAGGCATTCTCCGAATCGAGGACGTCAGGGCCTTTCGCCAGATGCTCATCAACGGGCTCGGCCCGTCGAAGGCATACGGCTGCGGTCTCATGACCTTGGCGCGCCCGAGGGAGTAAAGCGATGGCGCGCCTGCTTCCCGTTCCCGTCACGGCGCTTCCTCGCGCAGCCGACCGGATGTCCTTTCTCTACTTGGAGCATTGCGTCGTCCATCGTGAGGACGGCGCTGTGACGGCGCGCGACGACAAGGGCTTGGTTCGCGTTCCGGCTGCGTCGCTTTTGGCGGTGCTGCTGGGCCCGGGGACCTCGGTGAGCCACCAGGCGATGTGCCTTTTGGGCGAGTGCGGCACCACCGCAGTGTGGGTCGGCGAGCGCGGGGTTCGCTACTACGCTCACGGCAGGTCCCTGGCGACGTCGAGCAGGCTCCTTGCGGAGCAAGCGGCTCGGGTCTCCTCCCCGCAAAAGCGGCTGGCGGTTGCGAGGAAAATGTACACGATGCGTTTTGCAGGCGAAGACGTCGACGGATTGACAATGCAACAGCTGCGGGGACGGGAAGGTGCCCGCATTCGTTCCGTCTACCGTGAGAACTCGAAGCGTACAGGGGTGCCGTGGAAGCGCCGCGAGTACGAGTACGAGGATTTCGACGCCTCAGATCCGATCAATCAGGCGCTGTCTGCCGCGCACGCCGCACTCTACGGGGTGATCCACGCCGTCGTCGTTTCACTGGGATGCTCGCCGGGGCTGGGATTCGTTCACACAGGTCACGAGCGTTCCTTCGTCTACGACGTCGCCGATCTCTACAAGGCGGACGTGACGATACCGATCGCCTTCGACGTCGTCGCCGAAGACATGAGCGACATTGCCGCGACAACCCGACGCCGGGTCCGCGACCGAATATTCGAACTGAAGGTCATCGAGCGGTCGGTGCTCGACATCCACAAGCTTTTCGAGGTCGACGAGGAGGAAGACCTCCAGGTGAACGTCGTCTCTCTGTGGGACTACCAGCGCAAGGTCATCGCGGGCGGCATGAACCACGCGCTTGCCTTGGAGTCTTTGGACGACGAAGAGTAAGGTTGGGCAGCCGCATGGTCGTAATCATCCTTTCTGCGGCGCCCGCCGGGCTTCGCGGCGCGTTGACCCGGTGGCTGCTCGAAGTCTCGACAGGCGTATTCGTGGGGCATCTTTCGGGGCGCGTCAGGGATCAGGTGTGGGAGCTCATCGCAGAGAATCTCGGCCAAGGCAGAGCGTTGATGATCTATCCGGTCAGGTCGGAACAGCGATGTGCGATTCTCTCGCTTGGGCACGACCGCACGCCGCTCGACGTCGAAGGAATGCTCGTCATGCAAAGCCCTTGGAAGGCAGTCGAAGGCGGCGGGCGCAACGGCAAAGGGGCGCAGAGCTTCTCCGCGCCGGGCGTTTCGTCGGCCCCGAAAGAGTCATGGTCGATCGCCGCGCGAAGGCGTCGTTTCGGAGGCTCTCGACGACGATAGAAACAGAGGGTGTGACGGAAGCGTACTTGTAGAATGACATCTTTTCAGCCGTCAAGAAAAACTATGGAAGCTTCTGAAGCAGCTTGACCCTCTCGGTTTTGTCCTACACCTGGTATCCTTGCCAAGGGTTGGATACATCTTGTGCGTTAGTTTCCGAGACTTCGTGTGGGATGTATCCTTCCTAACCCTAATGGATTAACCCATGATAAAGTTAAAGATGAGGATCACAATGCTGATAAAGTCCTTCAAGAGTGAAGCAAACTCCTTGAGGGAGCGAATGCAACGCTCCCAGCGTTGGTTCTCGGTATTCATCAACTACCCCCTCTCTGTTTCCCGATGGCTCTAAAGACTCAAATGCTATTGGTAGAGCCACATGAGAAGGAAATTATCATGAGTTGAGATATTTGTCAATGTTTAGGAAGGAGTCAATTTAGATTCACTTACTTCACGTTGCGGAGGGCGAATCATGACGTCCCCACAGAGTTTCGGTTTTCCCTGACCTCGCGCTTGCGAGGGTGACCCTGCTATCGGTAGGGCCTATATGTGTACCCCGCGCCTGCGGGGATCTTCCAGGACCGGGTGGTTTTAGCCATTTTCACCTTTATGAACGGTTACGTAGTTATATCGTCCGTTGCTTGAGGCGTTTCGCACCGTGGACGTGGGTGGCGGCGGGTGGGGGAGGGCGTGGGACAATGGCATCGTCGTTTCACGCACCACAGGAGTGTTGCTCATGTCCAAAAGATTCAACCCACCGCCGAACTGGCCGCCGGCGCCCGACGGGTGGACCCCTCCTGCTGGTTGGAGGCCCGATCCCGCTTGGGGCCCGGCCCCCGCTGGCTGGAACTTCTGGGTGGAGGACATCGACGTCGATGCCACCCTTCTTCCTTCGGCCTCGTCGCCGGCCGATTCGTCCGATTCGCCGTACGCGCCCGAGTCTTCATACGCATCCGACGACACTCGTTTCCCCGACGATTCGAACTCCTCCACGTCGCCTTCCCGGGGAGGTTCGCTTTCCGCCGGAGATTCCGGCGACTTTGACCGGAGCACGAACTCTGCCGACGAAACCATTTCCCGCTTGCCGAGGCGTGCCTCGAGGAGAAGGAACGGCTCTGGCGCGCACGCAGCGCCGCCCGAGCCGCCGAGTTCGCAGCAGCGGACTCCGGATCATTCCGGGCAGGCGAATGCCGCGCCCGGCCCCGCTTTCAAGGCCGGTGCCACGCCAGAGTCTTCGCGCCCGAGGTTCGCGTCCGCGGGCTCTGCCGGAGGCGGACAGCCTTTCGTCCCCGGAGGGCGAAACGTCCCGGCCGGGGGCCAAGCCCCCTCAGACAGCGGTTCCGCCCCGGGTGCCTTCTCGACGCCGTCGGCCTACTCGGCGCCAAGCTCGGAACATCCCGCTTCCGCGCCTGGCTCACGGCAATTCGAATCTGGCGGCGCGCAGCCGACGTCTGCTTCGGGGCAAGCGGGCTCTGACTCCGAGCAGTCTCCGGGGCAATCCGCCTTCCGTCCGGGGCGGCCTCCGTTCCATCCGGGACCGGCAGGCTCCGGGCAGCCAATCCCCGGTGGCGGTCAGTCAGAGTCACGTTCGACTCAGCCGGCGCCTGGCTTAGGCCGGTCGGCGCCTGGTTCTGCGCAGTCGGCGCCTGGTGCGGGTCGGGCAGCGCCTGGTTCGGCGCAGTCGGCGCCCGGTGCAGGGCAAGCCGCGCCCGCACGGCCTCCGTTCGGCACACCCGCGCCGGGTCCTTCACAGGCTGGGCCGGCGCCGTCGGCTTCGTCGTCCTCTGCTCAAAGTTCCGGTTATCAACCCACCGAGCGATACAGCTTCGCCGACCAGCCGGGTTTCCAGCAGCCGGGTTCGTCAGGCCAGCCGGGTTTCCAGCAGCCGGGTTCGTCAGGCCAGCCGGGTTTCCAGCAGTCAGGTGCGTCAGGCCAGCCGGGGTTCCCTCCATCGGTTTCTTCGGCTCCATCGGGTTTTGGGGGTTCGGGCTCGTCAGGCCAGTCGAGGCTCCAAGGGCCCCCAAGCCAGCAGGGGCTCGAGGGCTCCTCGGGGCAGCCGGCATTTACGCCGTCGGCCCGCCCGCAAGCGGGATTCGCCTCGCAAGCCGGGATCGGGCAGTCCGCGGAACCTGGAACTTCGGCCCCCGAAAGCCAAATGGCGGGAGGGGCGTTGTCAAGTTCGGGAGTCGATTACTCCGCTCAGGGCCAGGGCCCGAGCCAGCCGACCTACGGAGCCTCGTCGGACTTCGGTACCGGTATGCCCTTCGGCCTTGACGGCACGCCTCGGAAGTCCTTCCTCACAAGCAAAGCCGGTTTGGCGGTCATATCGGTGGTGGCCGTCATCGCCATCGCCGCCGCGATCATCTTCGTGCCAAAACTGATGAAGGACGACAAGGAGGAATCCACCGGCAAGTCTTCGCCGTCCACGTCCACGACGACGTCGCCCCGAAGCAAGAGTCCCGACCCCCATAAGCCGACGGACGACGAAAGCACTCCGGCGAGCACGGTCGCCCCCTCCAAACCGACCCGGCCTGCGCTCACCGGCACATTCAAGGAGTACCAGGGCGACGGTCCTCAAACGATAGACATCCAAAAGCCCCAGGGAAGCCGGCCTGTTCTTCTTTACTTTGAAGTCAATCCGACGTCGAACTACGGACTCTTCCTTTTTGAGGCTGAGGACGCCGGCGGATCGGAAACGGAGCGTTTTGGCGGAATGGTCAAGGACGAGAAGGCGACGGGCACCTTCCCGCTCGACGCCTTCGCCAACGGGAAACAGACGTCGAAGATCAAGGTGACGGCCCCCGGCCCGTGGATGATCCGCGTTTATCCGATCTCTTCTATTCCAACGGTTTCGCAGGGTGCGACTATAGCCGGAAACTCATATGAGACCTTCTTGTATCGCGGGGGCGAGGCATCGGCGACCTTCAAGTACGTTGGCAACACGTCCAAAGGGCGAATCACCGGCACTCTGTGGCCCACCGACGGCAGCTCCAAGGCGAATTCTTTCATCAAAGAACAAAAGGCAGCCGTTGAAAAGGATGTCACTATCCCGGCAAAGACCAGCGAAAGTTTGATTTTGATCGACACCACGGGAGGCAATTGGTCCCTGGAGATCCCCTAAGCTTGGGGATCGCCTGAACCTGGAGATCCCGCAAATCTCGAAAGCCCACGGAACGGCGTTTCTACGGGCCACCTGCGTGGCTCCTAAAGCCCGTTGTCGATGCGAGCCCGCCAAGGCCGGGCTCGCATCCCGTTCGCCTTGGCTTCGAACGCAAGCAGACCCGACGCGCAGACCGTCCGAATCGTGAGATGAGAATCCCGTATTTTGAACAGCCGATATCCTAGATCCATGACGTCCATAGACCTCGCAGTGATTCCCGGCGACGGAATCGGCCCTGAAGTTGTGGCGGAAGGCCTGAAGGTTCTCGATGCGGTGTGCGAAGCCCTCGGCGGGCCGGAAATCGCAACCCACACATACGACCTTGGCGCACGCCGGTACCTCGCAACGGGCGAGACCCTCACGGACGCGGACCTCGAAGACATCAAGGGGCGCGATGCGATCCTCTTGGGGGCGATAGGCGATCCTCGAGTCCCCTCGGGCGTGCTGGAGCGCGGCCTCCTCCTCAAGCTGCGTTTTGCGCTCGACCATTACGTCAACCTCCGGCCAAATAGGCACTATCCGGGAGTGCCGACGCCGTTGGCCGACCCGGGCGGCATCGACTTCCTCGTGGTTCGCGAAGGGACCGAGGGGCTTTACTGCGGCAACGGCGGCGTCGTCCGGCAGGGAACCCCCCACGAAATAGCGACCGAAGTGTCAGTCAACACCGCCTACGGCGTAGAGCGCGTGGTGCGATACGCCTTCGCCAAAGCTCAGGCGCGTCCCCGCAAGAAGCTCACATACGTGCACAAGCACAACGTTCTGGTCAACGCCGGCGGACTGTGGCGGCGCGTCGTCGAGGAGGTCGGCGCGGAATATCCCGACGTCGCAGTCGACTACATGCACGTGGACGCCGCGACGATCTTCCTAGTCACCGATCCCGCCCGATTCGACGTGATCGCGACGGACAACCTGTTCGGCGACATCCTCACCGACGAAGCCGGCGCGATAACCGGCGGGATAGGGCTTGCCGCCTCCGGGAACATCAACCCCGAGAAGGCCTTCCCGTCCATGTTCGAGCCGATCCACGGATCGGCCCCCGACATCGCGGGCAAGCAGATCGCCGACCCTACGGCGACAATCGCCTCGGTGGCTCTCATGTTCGACCACCTCGGGCTCGACGAGCACGCCCGGGCGATCGAAGACGCGATCGAATCCGACATGGCCGCAAGGGCTTCCGCAGCCGAGGCGGGCGCACCTTTGAAACGTTCGACGTCGGACGTCGGAAACGCCGTTGCGGCTCTGGTCCGCGGCTGAGGTACGAGCCTTGCTGCACGCTGAAACGGGCGTGCCGCGAACCGTGCGGCACGTGGATCGCCGAGGCGATCGCAATCGCCCGGCGCCGATCTGGCACTAGAATCGACTCATTGCCCCGAGAAAGAAGTGATCTTATGAGTTACACGGATCTTGAACTGGCGTCGATGGAGGCCGTGCCCGCCGCCGACGACCTTGTCGGCACGTGGGATGTCAGGCCCAACCCGCATCCGGCGAGCGACGCCGAGCGCGAAGGAGTGCTTGCCGCCCCGGGATTCGGAAAGCGGTTCTCCGATCACATGGCCCACGCCGTGTGGACGCCGGACAAAGGGTGGCACGACTTCAGGATCGAAGCATACGGCCCGCTTTCCTTGGACCCCGCCGGCGCGGTGCTGCACTACGGCCAAGAAACGTTCGAGGGGCTGAAGGCCTACCGCCACGAAGACGGTTCGATCTGGACGTTTAGGCCCACGTACAACGCGGCCCGCCTCAACCATTCCAATCGGCGGTTGGCAATACCCGAGCTCGAACACGAGGCCTTCATCGGATCGCTCGTCAACCTCGTGCGCCAAGACGCCGCGTGGGTTCCCAACGCGCCCGGCTCCTCCCTCTACCTCAGGCCGTTCATCTTCGCCTCCGAAGCGTTTCTGGGCGTCCGCGCCGCCGAACGCTACGAGTACTTGGCAGTCGCCTCGCCCTCGGGCGCGTACTTCACCAACGGCTTCCAACCGATCGACGTGTGGGTGGAACGCGAATTCCACCGCGCCGGCCCTGGAGGAATGGGCGACGCGAAGACCGGAGGCAATTACGCCTCCTCCCTCTTGCCCAAGACGATCGCGCACGAGGGCGGATACGACGAGGTCATGTTCCTCGACGCAGCCACCGACACGAACATCGACGAGCTCGGCGGCATGAACGTCTTCGTCGTGATGTCCGACGGGTCGATCCGCACCCCGAAGCTCACCGGCAACATTTTGGCGGGCTGCACCCGCTCGTCGATTCTCCAGCTTCTGCGCGACGACGGCGCGGACGTCCGCGAAGAGACCCTTGCCTTGGCCGATGTGCTGGCCGGAATCGAGAGCGGCGCCGTCGCCGAGATGTTCGCCTGCGGAACGGCTGCGGTCATCACGCCCATCGGCTCCCTCTCCGGCAAAGACTTCCGAGTGGAGATCCCCGGAAACAAAGTGACGAGAACGATTTACGACCGAATCACGGGAATCCAGCTTGGAAAGGTCGAAGACCGCCACGGTTGGCTCTATCGGCTCGCTTAGTCGAGCGGCAGAGCCTGGCGTCGCCCGCATTTCAAGGCCCGGCGCCGACCGCTTTTCGAAAGCCGGCGTCGCCCGCCTTCCGGAGGCCGACGGCGCCGCCGGCCTCCCCTCCCGATTCGACCTGCTCGAATCGCGCCCTCTTTCGGTCGCTTTGAACTTGGCGCTTGACCACGCCGTCGCAGAGAGCGTCGCAGGCGGCGTGCGCCCGGCGGCTGTTCGCCTCTGGAATTGGAGTGAAACGGCGGCGGTGATCGGCTCCTCGCAGTCGTTGAGCAACGAGATCGACGTCGAAGCCGCGAAAAAACGCGGAATCGCACTGGCGCGGCGGGCGAGCGGGGGAGGGACGATGTATATGGACCCCGCCCGGGCGGTCGCCTACTCGGTGATCGTGCCAAGCGCGGCCCTTTCAGGCCTGAGCCTGCGCGAATCCTATGCCCTGTGCGATTCGTGGGTTCTGCGTGCCCTGAAGGAAATGGGGGTGCCGGCCTTCTACATGCCGATCAACGACATCGCCACCCTCGACGGAAAGATCGGCGGCGCCGCCCAACGCAGGCTCGCCGGGGGAGCGACGATCCATCACGCCGTCATGAGCTGGGAGATCGAAACCGAGCAGCTGCTGGCCGTCACCCGCCTCTTCCGGCCGGACACCGGCGCGCGCGGCACGAAAAGCGCGCAGAAGAAGGTGGTGGGAATCCGCTCCTACGTCGACGCGGCACGCGAGGACGTCATCGACGCGCTTCGCCAATCGCTGGCGCGCGGGCGCACGGTGAGAAGAGCAAAGTACCGCCCCGACGAGCTGATCGCCGCCGAGAGCCTCGCCAAGGCCAAATTCGCCGACCCGGCCTGGCTGGCGCGCATTCCGTAGTGCCCTTAGGCCGGCAGCTGACGATACTTCATGGCGAAGCGTGCCTTCTTCATGACTTTTGTCTTGCTTCACCGCGAGCGGGTTTGTTTCATTGCGAGCGGGTTTGCTTCATGACGGGACGCGGCCCGAACACGGCCGTGCCGATTCGAACCTCCGTCGAGCCTTCGGCAATGGCGATTTCCATGTCGCCCGTCATGCCCATCGACAATTCTGTGCAGCTGGCGACGCCGGCGGCCTGAACGGCATCCCGCAGCTCGCGCACGCGCGCATGGGAGGCGGCCACCGCGGCGACGTCGTCGGTGTTCGCGCCGATGAGCATGAGCCCGACGAGGCGCAGGTTCGGCAAGTCCGCAACGGCGCCGGCGAGGTCGACGACGCCGCTCGGATCCACGCCGTGCTGAGATTCGGAGCCCGCAGAGTTGACCTGGATCATGACGTCGAAGGGGCCGAGGGGGCTGCCGTCCTTTCGGAGCTCGCCCGCTGAGATGCGTTCGCCTTGCAGCCGGTCGAGGCGCGCAGCGAGCTTGGGCGAATCGACGGTTTCGATGCAGTCGGCTGCCCGGATTGCCTTGCCTGCCTTGTTCGCCTGCACGTGGCCGATGACGTGGACTCGGTGGAAGGGCGCGCCCAGCTCGGTCAGAGCCCTTTCGCCCTCCTCCAACTGCTGGATGTAGTTGTGGCCTATCAGGCTGCCTCCGGCACGCAAGGCTGCGGCGACCCGTTCGGGCTCCTGGAACTTGGCTGCCAGCAGAATCGAGACGGCGTTCTCCTCGCGCCCCGCGCGCGACGCCGCTGCGGCCACTTTGTCGCGCAGACTCTCCCAGCGCCCCGCGATCTCGCTTACATCCGGCCGAGAGATGCCCTCGAAGCTGGTCTCCTGGCCGGACCAGTTGACGCCGTTCGTCTCGACGCCGCCTGCCCGGCCGCCGTTTGCGTCGACTCGGCTCGTCTCGACGCCGCCGGTGCCTTTGCCGCCGTTTTCGTTCATCTATACCATCCCTTTCGACCCTTGAATTCTAGCGGGCGCCCGTACCCGGCAGGTGCGCAAAGTCTTGAACGGGCCGGAGCCTCTAGCCCTCGTCCGCGGGCGAGAACCGGATTGTGCAAGGAATCCAGACGATTACGGAGCCTGCAGCCCTCGTCTGCGGAGAGCGCGTCGGTGCACCGAGTTCCGCGGGCGCGTCCGGACCAGACAGCGCACTCGGGCTCGACCGGGGGTCACAGCTCGCCGACGTGGACGACCCGAAGCTTCGCCGCACCCAGCTCGTCGCATTCGTCGAGGTCGACGAATGCGCGGAAGCCCCAGCCGCCGTCGCCTTCGCCGTCGTCGAAAACCTGCGTGACGATCCACAGGCGGCCGGGTCGCTTTCCCTCGACGAGGGCTTCGGCGACCTCGCGGGGCACGCCCGCCTCGGCGAGGTCTGCAGCGTCGACCTGTTCTTGCACTCGGAAGAACTCGTTTCCGCGGGCGTGGGAGTCGATGCCGACGCTCTCGTAGACGTCGAAGTACGGATCGGTGGCGTCCATCCAGGCGTCGCCGTCCCATACGGGCCCTGCTTCGCGGTTTGCGGGCGTCGCCCGGCTTCCTTTGTCCCCTGCTTCGCTGCGTGCGTCTCGTGCTTCGCTGCGTGTGGCCCCGGCCTCGCCGCCCGCAGCCCCGGCCGCGCCGCCCACAGCCCCGGCCGCGCCGCCCTCGTCCCCGACTTGGCTGCCGGCGTCCCCGAACCGGCTGGATTCCGCCCATGCGGGCTCGCCGTCGAGGCGGTCCAAGGAGTCGAGGTCCTCGAATTGAACGGCCTCGACTCTGCGAAACGCCGCATTGCGGACCGCGGCCTTGAAGGCGTGGCGGTTGCGGGTAAAGGCAGCGGCGCCGTTCTCGTCCGCCCCGAAGGCGACCTCGTCGAGCCCGCCTTCGGCCTCGCCGGACATGCGCGCTGCCTCCTCGGGCGTCACCCTGCCGTCTGCTAGGGCCTCCCATTCGTCGAGGAGCGAGGAGTCGACCGAGCGCACGAGAGTCCCCAGCCACTGCGTGATCTCGTCGACCTCGTCCGTGCGGGCCTCGAGCGGCACGGTCTGCCGCAGGGCCTTGTAGACGTCCGAGAGATAGCGCAAAAGCACGCCCTCGCTGCGCGCCAGGTCGTAGCGTGAGACGAACTCGGAGAACGTCTCGGCGTGCTCCACCATTTCCCGCACGATCGATTTCGGCGTGAGGTCGTAGCCGTCCACCCATGGATTCGTCTGACGGTAGACGGCCAACGCCTCCTCCAAAAGCTCCGCGAGGGGCCGCGGCCACGTGATGGAGTCCGCCTCCGCCATCCGCTCCTCGTAGCCCATTCCGGCGGCTTTCATCCGCCCGATCGCCTCGCCGCGCGCCGCGCGCTCCTGCGCATAGAGCACCTGCATCGGATTTTCCTGGACGGCCTCTACCACCGAGACGACGTCGAGCGGATAGTCGGGGGACTCGCGTTCGAGCAGGTCGAGGGCCGCGAGTGCGAAGGGGGCCAAAGGCGAGTTGAGGGCGAAGTCGCTCGGAACCTCGCGGGCGAAATCCACCGCGGATTCGCCGGGGTGGGCGGCCTGCCATTGGACGCCGTGGTGGACGACGACCCCCGCCGAACGGAGCGTTTCGTAGATTTCGACCGCCCTTCTGAGCAGGGGGTTCGACTCGGTTTTGGGCTCGTGGTTGTCCGTCAGCAGACGGACGGCGGCGGCCACCGAATCCCCGGGGCGTTGCAGAAGGTTGAGGATCATGGCGTGGTTGACGCGCATCTGCGAGGCCAGCTTCTCCGGCGCCGCGTTCTGCAGGTGCGCGAGCGTCTTCTCTCCCCACAGCACCACGCCTTCGGGGGCTTTCTTTCGAACGAGTTTCTTGAGCTTCTTGGGGTCCCCGGCGGCTTTTTCCAGAGCTTTCGCGTTTTCGATCTCGTACTCGGGGGCTTGGACGACGACGTCGCCCGCCGTGTCGAACCCGGCCCTGCCCGCCCGGCCCGCGATCTGGTGGAACTCGCGGGCCGAAAGGTGGCGTGAACGGGTTCCGTCGAACTTCGACAGCGACGTCAGGAGCACGGTTCGAATGGGGACGTTGATCCCGACGCCGAGGGTGTCCGTGCCGCAGACGACCTTGAGCCGTCCGGCTTGCGTGAGCCTTTCGACGAGCCGGCGGTAGCGGGGGAGCAGCCCCGCGTGGTGGACGCCGATGCCCGATCGCAACAGTTTGGACAGCGTTTTTCCGAAGCCGGGGCCGAAGCGGAAATCGCCGATCTCCTTGGCTATGAGCTCGCGCTCGGCCTTCGTCGTCAGGTTGATCGGAAGCAAGGCCTGCGCTTGGCTGACGGCCTCTTTTTGTGAGAAGTGGACCACGTAGACGGGGGCGCGGTGGGTGTGGACGAGTTCGAGGACGACTTCGCCGAGGGGTTCGCGCGAGTAGGAGAACGCGAGGGGGACGGGGCGTTCGGCGCGGTCGACGACGGATGTGTTCCTGCCCGTGCGTTTGCTCAGGTCTTCCGCGAGGAAGGACGTGTCGCCCAGCGTGGCGGAGAGGAGGACGTGCTGGGTCGAAGCCAGCTCCAGGAGGGGGACCTGCCATGCCCACCCGCGCTGGGGATCGCCGTAGAAGTGGAACTCGTCGGCGATGAGCACGCCGATGTCCGCGGCGTCGCCCTCGCGCAATGCGATGTTCGCGACGATTTCCGCCGTTGCGCACACGATCGGCGCCCCGGCGTTGATGGACGAGTCACCCGTGACCATGCCCACGTTGTGCGCGCCGAAGACCGCGATGAGCTCGAAGAACTTTTCCGAGACGAGGGCTTTGAGCGGCGCCGTGTAGTAGGCGCTCCGCCCGTGTGCGAGGGCGGTGAAGATCGCCGCGAGCGCGACCATCGACTTGCCCGATCCCGTCGGCGTGGAAACGATCAGGTTGTCGCCTGAAACGGCAGCCAGAAGAGCCTCTTCCTGGTGGGGGTAGAGGGGGCGTCCCGTCGATTCGGCCCAGTTCGAGAACTCCTCGTAGACGGCGTCGCCGTCGGGCGTGAATCCGAAGGCGTCTTCGAGCCTGTCAAGCGCAAGGTTGAGGGCTGGGGCGTCGGGCTTTTCGTTCGTCACCCCACAAGATTGCCACAAGGACGGCATCGGAACGGCGACGTCGGTTTCCCGCGGCTCCTGCGGCGCCGGCGTCGGAAGGGCGAGTGCGGCGACGGTGTCGCGCGCCACGGGATCGGCGTTTGCCTGCGCCGCGATCGGCGGGTAAAGTTGGAATCCGCACCGCTAGCTCAATGGTAGAGCAACTGACTCTTAATCAGTGGGTTCTGGGTTCGAGTCCCAGGCGGTGTACCAATACCCTCATATACGAACAACAGCCAAACGGAACAGCCTCATAGGGCAGGCTATGGCGAGGGCTGCACTTCCCAGTGAGGATAGGGATGTTTTGCTGGTGCAACTGCGCACCAGCTTTTTGCTTGTTGAGCCAGACAGCATCTTGCGTAGCTACTCTCCGAAGAGCAGGGCTAGCCAGATAGGTGAAGGGGAAGCGAAGGTAAGCGGTCAAAGTTGTCCCGTTGCTACCGCTAGTCACTCGCAAAAGAGGTGTCGGACACACCATCCCAGCACACTTCCTCGTCATACCACTGTGGCCGCCACCCTCGGGCACGCTCCATGCAGCCAGCTCATCACTCATACATGGACTGGCGACATCAGTATGCTGTCGTTCTGCTTGGTCGCTCGCCTGGCCCACATCATTGGCTGCATTGCCGCTGTCGCTTTGCGAGGGCGGCGTGCCTGGCATGATGACCGTGCCGTCGTCGTCAACGCGCGGATTGACCAAGATGCGTTCGAAGAACACCTGGTTGAGCAGCTTCTTCAGATGGGCGGGGGCGGCGGTGTAGAGGCGTGAGCAGTCTTGCATAAGGTTGAGCACCGTCTCCATAACGTGTCGGGTTGCCGTCACATCTGTTCGGTAGGCGTCAAGTTGACGCTCAATTCGCTCCAGCTCGGCCATCAGCTGGGCCTGTTCTTCCTTGAGTAAGTCCAGTGGCACAGCACCTTCGTAGTGGGCGTGCAGCAGCCTGCGGCGCTTGTCCTCCACGTTAGTGCGGCGCGTCGTGAGTGAGCGAATCTGGCTGGCTTTGCCCGCCTCAATTTGCGCCAGTTCGGCCTGGAGATAGCGTTTCACGTTGCTTTGATCCTCAGTCGTCAGCTGGATACGTTGGTACAGCGCTGCCACCAACTCCTCCACCTCGTCGATGAGCACCGCCTTGAAGGTGCAGTCGTGTACCCGATGGCGTCTGGCGCAGACGAAGTACGGATACACCACGCCCTTGCTGTTCTTGGCTCGCTGGACGAGTAGCCGCGCTCCGCACACACCACACACCGCTGTGCTTTTGAGGAAGTGGTTGTGAGTGCGTTGCCGCTCACCCGTGCGCCGCGAAGCGAGCATCTGCTGCACGGTTTGCCACGTTTGGCTGTCTACCAGCGGCTCATGTGCACCGACATAGTCCACCCCTTGGAAGGAGATGACCCCTTTGTAGTAGGGCAGATGCAAGATGTTCTGCAGTCTGGTCGCCGTGATCGGCTTGGCTGGCCGCGCTGGCGACGGCGCTGTCGTCAGCCCCAACTCCGCCAAGTGCTCCGCCAGCTGCCGCACCGTCCAGTTCCCGGTCGCGTACTCGGTAAAGGCCAGGCGGATCAGCGGTGCGCGTTCCTCATCCAGGGCGATGGTGCGGACTTCTCGCCCGTGCTCGTCCCTGGCGCGTACGTTCATGTAGCCGAGGGGCGCTTTGCCGAGCGTGCCGCCATTCCTGGCCTTTTCGCCCATCCCCTTGATGACCTCATTGGCCAGGTTACGAGAGTAGAACTCAGCGATGCTGCTCATGATGCCGTGCAGGAGCATCCCACCAGGCGTCTGGTCGATGTTTTCGCTGGTGGAGATGAGGCGGACGCCGGCTTTGTCGAAGGCTTGGTTGATTTCGACGTCGTCGGCGCGGTTTCTGGCTAGGCGGTCGAGTTTGTGGACGATGACGTAGTCGATCTGGCCGTCTTGTGTCAGGTAGGCCAGCATCTTTTGCAGTTCGGGGCGGTTGGCGCTGCGGGCGGACTCGCCGCGGTCGGCGAACTCTTTGACGATGAGGGCTCCTATGGATTGGGCTTTGCGGCGGTTGGCTTCGCGTTGGGCTGGCAGGGAGAATCCCTCCTCGGCCCCGCCGCGCTGGGCTTGTTCGCGGGTGGAGACGCGGATGTAGGAGACGGCGCGTTTGGGGGTGAAGGCCTCGCCCAGGGCGGCGGCCAGGGGGTTTTCTTGGTGGGGGCGGGCTGGCCGGGGTGTGTTGGCTGCCTGGCGTGCCGGCAGGTCTGCCCTGTCCAGGATCGGCGGGCTGTCGGCGGGTGTCGGCGACGGGTTGGTGGCAGCGGCTGTGTCGTGGTGGTGGGTGTTCATGGGTTCTCCTTTCTGGCGGCGGGCGTGGTCGGCCCGGGCCCGCCTGGTGTGTGGCGTGCGTCACAGATGTTGTTGTGGCAGTCCCATTGACGCTCGGATCGGGTGAAAAGTCCAGTCATTTGATTGAAAAGTTCAGTTATCGGGGCGGGCCGGCGCGGCTGGTGGTGTTGGGCGGCAGTTAGTGGGGCTGGGTCTTTGGTTGGTCTGTCTGGGGTGTGGTGGTTGTTTGGTGGAGCAGCACTCCGGGCAGTTCGTCGGGTTGGCAGGCGGTGAACATGCCGTGTGGGGCTTGGTGGTCGAAGGTCGTTTCGATGAGGCGGCGGCGGGCGTGGTCGGGGGCGATCCAGACGATGGCTGGGAACAGGCCGCGTCGGCGTTGTTCGACGCCGGAGTGGTAGTGGCGTAGGTAGCGGGCTTCGCGGGCTTTCAGGCGGGCGGGGTTTTCGGTGCCGAGGTCGATTTCGTACCACCAGTGGTCTTGGTAGCCGCCGGTTTCGGTGATGACGGCCAGGTCGGGTTTGACTGTTTCGGGGTGGCCGTGGCGGCCGAGGTGGCGACGCCAGCAGGCTGGTTCGGTCTCGATGTGTTGGATGCGCAGTGGTTGGGCGCGGCTGGTTTCTTCGGTGATGAGGCGGGCTTCGGTGACGGCCAGGGTGTGGGCCAGGAAGGTGGTCGAGGGTTCGCGGTGGCGGCGGCGTGGTTGCAGGCGTGGCAGTGTCAGTTCGTCGGCTGCGGGGTCGATGCCGGCTAGGCGGGCCCCGGCTTCGGTGGTGTACCAGATTGCCCCGGCTGAGCCGCCGCGGCTGCCGCCGATGCGTCGGGTCAGGCAGCCGATCAGGGAGTGGTCGGCCAGGGTCCTGGTCAGGCGGGCGGTTTGCCGCAGCGCTGAGGCGGCGGTGCGGTAGTGCGGTTGCAGCAGCCGGGCCAGTTGGCGGGTGGTGGCGTAGCGGTGTTGGTCGAGCAAGGCCAGGATTTGCGTCTGGGGTTTGCTCAGCCGGCGGGCGATGATCGCCAGTTGGTTGTATGACAGTCTCATCAAGTCCTCCTTTCCGGTGGCGGGGCCAGTGATCGATGCTGACCGTCCGACGACAGGGCGAGTCAGTCGTCTCCCTACTGGCCCGCTGCTTGGGGTGAATGCCGGGGTGGTGCCGGCGGGGGTCAGTGCGGCGACGCGTCGTCCGGCGCGTCTGTGTCTGTCTGGTGTGTGCGGGTTGGTTTGCGGCCGAATTGTTCCCTGTCGCCTGCCGGCGCGGCGCGGTCGTGAGTCCCGTGGGGCGTTGGTTCGCCCCATATGACGCTGCGCAGCTGCTGCTCGGTTTGCTGAGACGGCACGCCGTAGCGGGCGGCTGACGCCGCGTGTAGTTCGGCGGCCGAGCGACGGGCCGGTGACGGTGGCAGGGTGGCGGCTGACAGCCAGCCGGTCTGCCGCCCGGCGCACCAGGTGGCGCAGTAGGCGTCGAATCGGGCCAGTCTGAGAAAGTCGGCAGGTTCGAGGCTGTCGGCGCGACGGGCCATCTCGTGGGCGTCGGCTGCCGACAAGCCGAAACAGACGGTGTTGCGGACGTTGGCGTCGATGGCGGCCCGCATGGCCGGGCTGAGCTGGGCTCGGTATTGGTGGGCCAGATGGAAGGCCACGCCGAGCGAGCGGGCTTGTGCCAGGGCGTCGGCCAGGTCGCCGGGGATGCCGGCGATGAAGTCGTGGACCTCGTCGATGTAGACGCTGACCAGGTGGCGTTGGGCCGGCGGCAGGCCGGCGCGGGCCAGGATGCGCGGCCACAGGCTGCCCAGCAGCAGCGAGCCGAGCAGCCGGGCCGAGGCTGCGCCGATGATCCCTTTATTGAGCGCGACCAGGACGATGCGCCGTTGGGTGAACAGGTCGGCGACGGCGAATCGGGGGCGGGCTTGGCCCAGGACCGCCCGCAGTTGCGGGCGGATGACCAGTTGTTGCAGTTTGTTGAGCACCGGTGCGACGATCTGGGCTTGCTGCTGCGGGCTCATCGCCTCGTATTTGGCCCAGAAGGCGCTGACACCCAGCGGGTCGTCGAGGCCGGCGGTCATCTGGCGGCGGAAGGCCGGGGCGGTCAAAAGCGCCGGGATGGCTGCCAGGGTGGCGGCCGGCCCGCCGTGGCGGGCCAGGGTCAGCAAGCTGGCGGTCAGCACTTCTTCGGTGTGCACGCCCCACGAGTCGGCGAACAGCGCTTTGAAGGCGGCCAGGACGCCGTCGACGGTCACTTCCGGGCGGTCAGGCCCGGCCAGCGGGTTGAAGCCGACCGGCGTCGGGCTGGTCGGATCGATCACCACCACCTCGTCGGCCCGCTCGTCCGGCAGGCGTTCGAGGATGTCGGTGACCAGATCGCGTTTGGGGTCGATCACCACCACGCTGCGCCCGGCCCGGGCGTCGGCCAGGATCAAGTGCTGCAGCGCCGTCGATTTGCCTGAGCCGGTCGGCCCGACCATCACGGTGTGCACCAGCGCGTCGGCCGCCGGAATGCCCAGCGGCAGCCCGTCGTCGTTCGGGCCGCCGGCCCGGGTGCGGGCGAATTGCCGCCGGGCCAGCGACCGCCGATGGCCCGCCAGCCAGGGCGGCGGAGCCAGCAGCCGCGGCGAGATTGGCGGCAGACCCGGCAGTTCGCCCTGGCCGATCGGCCAGCCGGCCAGGCAGGCAATCTCGGCGGCCGACAGGTTCAACCGGTACTGCCAGGGCCGGCGGGCCCGCCACAGGACGGACGGATTCTCCCAGTGCAGGTCCAGCCGCGCCCC
>ERZ773059.137-NODE-137-length-39319-cov-14.219081_pt1 | contig 39319 bp, 30 predicted proteins | sample MGYA00580514_ERZ773059 | MGnify/ENA primary metagenome ERZ773059 (study PRJEB29015, sample SAMEA2737981) | human oral metagenome | biome: human oral; feature: human-associated habitat; material: dental | place: China | collected 2056 ...
CATCCATAGGCAGGTATGGAAGGGACAGGTGTGCCCATACGCCTCGACATTTGGGAGTTTTTGCGCGCAAAGCACACCAAGTACTCTTCCAAAGACGCTTTTCAAGAAAAGAATCTGGCATTTGACAGTTTCCAGAGATTCCTAAGAGGGAATTAACTGAATTACCCTAAGTTAGCCGGTTCTAACCCACAGAGTCTTTTTTGAGTTGTATCTATTTGTTGTTTAACGAACTCAATCAAATAGTGCAACAACCTGTTGCACAAATTCAAGATACAGATAATCTGTCGAACACAATTGCGCAACAACCTGTTGCACAATTAGGAGAGATCTCTCAAACGCTGTCGGCTATCTATCATAGTTACGTCTGTTGGATAGAGGAAATCTTTAAGCAGTCGGCCATTGCTCGCACCAACTGGGCTAGTCATGTAATTCTGCTTAATAGTAAGCTCCGTTTGGGCGAGTGCTATTCAAGTCACCAACTCATCAACTCAAAATCTTAAATTGTTATATTTTATTTTACAATATCACTCTAATTTTCACTTCGTTCTAGCGAAAATATCACTCATAAAATAGCTAAAAAGCTACTTTTTATAGTCTTTCACGCCTCACGTTTTACCTGTTTTTCAGAACAAAACCTCCATTTTGCACCATTTAGCCTTTCTATTTGGGCTGCCTACTCGTTATTTTTCAAGCCCAATTACTCGCTTTTAGCCCCTAAAATCTTACTTTTTAACGACTATTTCGCCCTTTTCGGCCATGTTTTAACGGCTCTAAAAGGTTTTGTTTTATACCATTACTATGTATTATTATGCTTTTTACCTCGCATTTAGCACCATTTAGCACAGCATTTAGCACCATTTTGCCTTGCGTTTAGCACCAAAACGCACTGTATTTAGCACCAAAATGCACTGCGTTTTGCACCATATTGCAGTGCGTTTTGCATCAAATCGCAGTACATTTAGCAGCAAATAGCCCAAAAACAGGTACAAATGGCGGTGTTTTTAAATAAAAATTCATTTTGCCTCGTTCACATGCTATCCCCTTTTTGCATCAAAACCAACCTTCGCGAGAATCGATTTTTTGCGGCAAGGTTGGCGATTGGTGGCTGGAAATGGCACTCATAATGTTAAATTTCTGACTAAAAAATAGACAAAAACGTGATTGTAGTGTGTACGCGCGCATGGGTAACGGCACGAAAAGCACGTAAGCTTACTACCGCCAGCGAGAGCGGTTGCCGGGCATACTACCCACGGTCAACGGAGTCAGTATAAGGGAATGCAGAAGTAATATGTCATCGACAGCCGTTTTTCAACTTGTAGAGAATGAATAGGATGACTTCCACTTGGCCACTTTTTGAGATATAACCACGTTTCGCCACATACAAATGGGCCGGAATGTCAGATTTCATCGTATCCTTGTTCCAGTACTTTGTACATGAAGAGGAGTGTTTGTCTTCGCTTTACAGCACAAAGACAATAAGCCCCTCTCAAATTATAGAAACATTAAAAGTCAAGGCTACTTCAATTGTTTGGTTCTTTTTTGCAGCAGGTGTATCTTTTATTTTTTCCTTATAAATACAAAAAATGAGATAACGATAAAGAATGGCACATAGGCTATGCTTGCGTATTCGCTTTTTGAAAAGTTTATTATTCCGCTATAAACACAATAGTTTAATCTCCACACTGTGCTATAGGGTATAAGGTAGGCATAATCTTTATTTTGAGCAATAATACCAAAGATCGTCATGAGGCTAGCAAACCCAATAGGCAAAACAAAACTCTTAAAAATCAAACTAAGATTATATTGTATAAATGAAACAGCAGAAAGGGCTATAAACAAATTCGAGAAATATGAAGCCATTAGGGTATTGACATTATAACTGGAGAATTTATATCCGGGTAATAACTTATCCAGAGCAAAACCAGACAGAAGGAAAGTAAGATAACCTATAAGGGAAGAAATAAAGATAATCTCTAAAAGGAAGACAATTTTGCTCGAATAAACTGTCACCTTGCTCACAGGTCTTGTAAAAAGAAGTCTAAATCCATAATTCTTATATTCTACATCGCATAAAGAATAACTCAAAACGGCTGCAAGAATTGGATAAAGCAGACTATAGAATTCAAAGATGTACCTACCCAATAACCATACCCAAGGATTGTAATCAAAAGTTATTGCCGGATTATTGACAGCATCAGCATGTTTAAACAAGATATATACATCAATACATAAAGTAATGAAAAAAGGAAATAACAAGAAGAGCCAAATGGCAATATTAAATCTTAATTTATAGTGTTCACTTTTAAGAATGGTAAAGAATGATACTGGTTTCATAAGTCGGTTTTTATTAGATGAAGGAATACAGACTCCAATTTTTCTTGGCATTTATCTGCAAATATAATTTGGATGTTGTTTTGTTGCATTAAATTTTTGAAACTGTCAAAAGAACCATCTTGTTCTATTTCTATGACAAACGTTCTGTCAGAAATCCTATTTACAGGTATCAAGTGCTCTTTGCATATCTCCATGCCTCGTTCCGGCTGGTCAGTATATATTAAATATGAAAGCTTTTTCTGATTGAGTAGACTGTTAATTTCTCCTTGAAACAATAATCTTTTGTTATTTAATACTCCGATATGTGTGCATATTTTCTCCAGTTCAGCTAAGATATGTCCTGATATGAAAATCGTTTTTCCTTCGCTTTGAAGTTTGAGCATTAGCTCTCTCATTTCATAAACACCTTGCGGATCTAGTCCATTGAGTGGTTCGTCAAGAATGAGTAATTTCGGATTATGGAACATTGCCATCGCAATTCCCAAGCGTTGTTTCATTCCTGTAGAATATTTTCTAACTTTTTTGTCTTTATCTTTAGTCAAATTCACAAGTTCTAAAACCTCTTTAATGCGCTTTTGTCCACAATGATATAGCATATCCAAATAGTTTAGATTCTCATAGGCACTCAAATCTGCATAGAAGAATGGTTGTTCTACTAGGCATCCTATATTTTGAAGGATATACGATCTGTTGGAATTGAATTCTTTTTTATTGAAGAATACCGTATTTTTTGGGGTTTGCTCCAATCCTAAAGTATCTTTATCGTAGTAGATTTACCCTCCCCATTCTTGCCTAAGTATCCATAAATGGAACCCTCAGGAATCTTCAAGTTAATGTCTTCTAATACAGAATGATTTCTGTAGTTAAAAGTGAGATGGTTAGTTTCTAGTATATTCATAATCAACACTATCGTTTAAAAATATTCGTATTTAAATGATTTGATGTAATTCTGTAGCTCTTATTTGAGCTATTTGATATTCTAAATAATTCATTGGAAGATATATGGTGAAATGTTTTTGGGCGGAAAGAGCTATTTTCTTTTCTCGGATGACATAAATGGAATAAAGGAGCATCAAACCTATATACATTATTTGCAAGGTTTGTGAATCTATTATGGCAGTCATAATATTCATTACCCCATCCATAATGTCTTTCATTTTTCATGTCCACATCAATATATTTTTCCTATTTACAAATACGTCACCTCCATATATTGGCTGATTGCAAAGAAAATAAAGCATGTTAGTTTTTTTATAGAGGACCTTGATATCTTTAGTGTTTAAATAATATCTCCGCAAAATATCTGATGTTTGATAAACAATTCCATTATAAGGATATGCGATGTCTGCCTGACTTGAACGGAGAGTATTGACGGCATCCATAACAGATTTTTTATCAATATTTGTATCAGAATCCCAATTTGCAGTAATTGGTGTATTTATTAGTAGGCGATTCATGAATTGTATTTTCGATTTATAATAGGTTATGAAGCACAAGAGCTAAATTGCGGATGTGTTATATTTGATGCAAAAATAAGAAAAGTGTTTGAAATAAAGCATGGGGCAACATTGTTTAACGCTTTGTTTATTAAAGTAGCAAGTGCGAATTTATAAGATTCTCTTTTTAAGAGCAAATTCAGATGTCCTACAACTATACCGAACTCAGGTTGTATGAAATAGTTTACCAGCCGGAGGTTGTGCCTAAATCACTGATGCGCTATTGAATATAAAGGAAATAGGTAAGTGGGTGAGGTATCCCTATTTCTTACCTCCCACATTCATCTTATAAATAGCATGTAGCATGATGTAGTGGGGGATAGTGTTGTAGCGTATCTCGCTCTTTCCTTGGCCGTTCACTTGATAATCTACGCTTTTAAGTTGATGGAAAAGGTCGAACGCTTCGAGTTTCACGGCAAATCTACCTTTCATGAAGCTTTGAGTAACGTACGCATTGCACATCAAGTTGTTGGTATTAATCTGCTCATCGGCATAGCCTCTGCGGCTAAACATCTTGAGGTCCATTCCCATTTCTAATCCCGTTTTCATACTATACGAACCGATGAAGCCATATTCGTAGTCGTAGGTGTTGAAGGGAGTAAAGCCCTTACGGGTACTATTGACGTTTCGCCATGAGAGTTGTCCCATCAAACTCAAGCTTAAGGTTTCTTTTTGGTACTTCACCTCCAGGTATTGTCGGGTAGTGTGGTTATTCACTTTGCTCAATACGCTACTCGTTTGTCCCGCAACTCCCGTCAAGTCTACATTGTGGTCGTAGTTATATTCTGTTTCGGTGAATAAGTTGAAGTATTTCATGCTATCCAACGGAACATTATAATAAATTTCGCTATGTGCTGACCAGTTGCCGTTTACGTTCTCGGGTTTATAAGTATATACACCCGTTTGTGGGTCGTAGATGAACCCGTTTGCCACGGCATTGTGCGTTTCTTGAATACCGAAGTAGATGGAAGGTAAATTGTATCGTCTATTATGCTTATCGCTAAATCTTATTCCCAATGAACTCTGTCTGCCATTTTTTAAGTTCGGATTTCCCAATGAGATGGCTAAAGGGTTGGAGTTGTCGCGACGATCAATCAAAGAATACATATCGGGAGTAGTGGTTGTCGAATTACCCCACGCTATAAATTCATATTCATTATGAGTCAATTGACCTGAAAAGTTTATTTGTTTGATCCAATTACTCTGAGAAATTGCTTTTGTTATCGGTTCACTTCTATAATCCAATTGTTCTTTTTTATAGCTTAGAGGCGTAAATACGCCAAATACAAAGGAGTTTTTTCCTTTTCTTTTCATATAATGTACACCAAGTACTCCCATATGCTGTTTACTCATATAGTAGCCTGTATAACTATTATTGAGGTCTAACGAACGTAAGAGGGAATCTCGCGTAGAAGGCAAACTTCCAATACTATGGTCTTCATTTTGCCACTCTTGCAAGCGGTCTAATCGATATTTATTGTTGTTTCGATAATTGCCAGCTTGCCTGTATTCATACCCGGTGATGATGTTAAAGCCTGAGGGGAGAACAAATATGTACTGAGGACTAAAAGAATATGAATAGGTATAAGAAGGTGATTTATCATATCGATTGCGAGAATCTTTCTTTCCCGCCTCCTGAAGGTAGTCTAATTGGTATTTGCTGAAGTTATAATTCTTGATGTTTTCGTATGTGCTTTTGGCTTGAACTCCTATTCTGTCACCCGATTTTAAAGGCTTTCCCAAGTATATATCCAATGCTGAACTGAGTGTATGACCATTGCCGAGCGTTTGAGATAATTGCCTATTTATGCCTTTATAGGTGGAGAGTTGTGGAAGGGGGAGCGTAAAAGCAGAGTTAAGGATAGCTTCTGTTGACCCTAAACTCTTGGGGTCTGTCTGGAAAGCGGCAGACTTGTCTGTACTGAAGTTATCAAACTTGTTATAATTCAACCACAGCATAGCCATAAGTTGGTATGACTTATTGACATGAAACTGATCATTTAGTTCATAAATAGTATTCTTGGTGGTACTATTGTTAATGCGTCGTGTAAAGTTGTTGTTAGCGGTACCCAAGAAAGATTCAGCTGCCGTGTGTGTGATATTATGGGTGCTGAGCCATGAAACACTTGTCGATAGACTATTATTTACCGTGTTCTTCTCGTTACTGTTGGCAAAGTTTAGACCGATGGTCTTTCGGGTTACTTGTCCTTTTGGCAACTTGGTAGGATTCCAGTCGCCCTTCTCGCCTGGCTTTCGGTCTTCGTTTACGTTGTTGATATTGGCAAAGGTAGAGACTTGTATGCGTGGTGTAAAATACAAGCCGAACAACTTGAGGGCGTATCTACTATTGGTTCCACCCGCAATGTCGGCATTACCGATGAAGTTTTTTTCGTATTGTTTCTTCAGTTGAATATCCATCACGTAGTCTTTTTTCTCTACGTCAATGCCCATAGTTTGGCTCTTTTCGGTGCTCTTTTCAAACACTTTGAGGTCTTTTACGGTGTAATTGGGCAGGTTTTCGATGAGTTGTTTGTTGTTACCCTTGAAGAAATCCTTTCCGTTGAGTGTGAGGTAATCGAGTTTACGGCCATTAATGAATATCTCACCATTGCTGTTCATCGTTGCTCCAGGCAGTTGTCGAATGAGCGCATCGAGCATACTACCTTCGGGAAGGTTGAAGGCCTCGGCATTAAAGACAATGGTGTCGCCTTTGTTAATCATTTTGATTTTGGTACTCTTCACCACTACTTCGCCCAAGTTATGTTCTACATCTTCCATTCGTTTTCGTTTCAGGGTAAGGTCTTTCAAGTCGATCACCGTTGCACGAGTCTTGAAGCTAATCTCATGATTGTAGTAAGTGGTTTCGTATTTGGGATTTTCCACCTTGATGATATATTTGCCTTCGGATACCTTGGGTGTCATAAAGAAATAGGCTTCCGGGTGAATGGCATTCCTGTTCCAAGTCTGTGTGGAACAAGAATCAATAACCGTGCTATCAGGAGCCATCAAGGTTATCTTACTATCGACGATGGCAAGGTTTGTAAAACTATCTACCACGCGCCCGTACATTTTCATTTCGCGTGTTTTTTTAGAAGTGGTTGAATGCTGTTGTGCAAATGATTGCTGAGGCAAAGCCAGTATCATGGATAATAATATTCCCAAAAGTTGTTTCATCGTTATTAGCTGTTTTCTATGTCATTTATAATAGATGATGAAGTCGTCTTGACTTTTAATATTTCTATAAATTGAGAGGAGTTTATTATCTTTGTAATGCTAAACTAAGATAATAACTCCTCTTGTGTACATTATTGTTTATAGTTTATCGCACTCGTCGAGCCACATTTTGGCCGTTGCATCGCTGGGCATTCGCCAATCGCCACGCGGACTAAGGCTAACACTACCCACTTTCGGTCCATCGGGCAGGCACGAACGCTTGAACTGTTGGGCGAAGAAACGGCGGAGGAACACCCTTAACCAATGTTTTATCTCGTCGTCGGAATAGTGCTTGGCGCGTTGTTGCGGTGATGCAAAGGCATGACGAGCCATGATAAAGAGGCGTTGGGGTGTGAAACCGTGGCGCAAGAAGTGGTAGATGAAGAAGTCGTGTAGCTCGTATGGGCCAACGAGATCTTCGGTTTTCTGCTTGATGTTGCCTGCTTCATCGGCAGGAATAAGTTCGGGCGAGATGGGCGTGTCGATGATGTCGTAAAGCGTTTGGCAGGTGGCCTCGTTGTGCATGGTTTGTGCAACGTGGCGAACAAGGTGCTTGATGAGGGTCTTGGGGATGCTTACGTTTACGGCATACATGCTCATGTGGTCGCCGTTGTAGGTGGCCCAGCCCAGTGCCAGTTCGGAAAGGTCGCCCGTTCCCACAACAATTCCGCCGAGTTTGTTGCCCAAATCCATAAGAATTTGGGTGCGTTCGCGTGCCTGTCCGTTTTCATACACCACGTCGTGCACGGCCATGTCGTGGCCAATGTCTTCGAAATGTTGGGTTACGCTCTTGGCGATGTTGATTTCGTGGGTGGTTATTCCCAATTCGCGCATTAAGTCGATGGCGTTTCGGTAGGTTCGGTTGGTTGTACCAAAGCCTGGCATGGTAACGCCGATGATGCCCTCGCGTGAAAGTCCTAGCTTGTCGAAAGTACGCACACATACAAGCAGGGCGAGTGTGGAGTCTAGTCCGCCACTGATGCCCAGCACCACCTTTGAGGCATGGATGTGTTTAAGGCGTTGGGCCAAGCCCGACACTTGGATGTTGAAAATCTCCTCGCAACTGTCGTACATCTGTTCGTCTTGCGGCACGAAAGGCAAGGGGTCGATGGTGCGTTGCAGGGCGAAGGGCTTGTTGGTGAGGGGAGCTTGGGCCGTATGCAACAAGGCGGTGTGCCCGTGTTGGGCGTTAACGTAGGTGCTATTGGTGCGCCGTTCGGCACGAAGCTTAAAGATATCTATTTCGGAAACGACGATTTGCGGCTCGAAATCAAAACGTTTGTTTTGGGCTAGCAGTTTCCCGTTTTCGTAAATCAGGGCGTTTCCACCGTAAACCACGTCTTGTGTGCTTTCGCCAAAGCCGCATCCGCTGTACACATAGCCTGCCATTGTACGCGCGCTTTGCTGTGCTAGCAGACTTTTAAGGTAGGCGTGCTTGCCGATAAGCTCGTCGCTGGCCGAGAGATTGCAAACGATGTCGGCACCAGCAAGTGCCAAATAAGTGCCGGGGGGATTGGGCGCCCATACGTCTTCGCATATTTCTACGCCGAATTTTACGCCATCGGCGGTAACGAAGATTTGGCTTTGCGCTGTGAGTAGGGCTTGCTGACCAGCGTAGTGGATGGATGTTTCGTTGAGATGGTGCGTGGATGCGAACCATCTTTTTTCGTAAAACTCGCTGTAATTGGGCAGATAGGTTTTGGGAACGATGCCAAGGATGTGGCCTCTTTGAAAGACCACGGCGCAATTGAGCAAGATACTGTCTACTGCGACAGGCACGCCAACCACGGCAATGATGTCTAACGTCTTCGTGTTTTCGAGCAGTGAGCCTACTGCTTGTTCGGCTTGCTCGATGAGTAGCTGCTGTGTGAAGAGGTCTTGACAGGTGTAGCCCGTGATGCCTAGTTCGGGAAACACCACGATTTCGGCTCCTTGTTCATTGGCTTGCTTGATTTGCTGCTCTGTTTGTTCGGCGTTGAAATGGCAGTCGGCCACTTTTACAGCGGGAATTGCTGCCGCCACTTTGATATATCCGTGTTGCATGATTTCTTTTTTGAGGAGTTCTTTTTGAGGAGTTAAGGAGTTATGGAGTTAAGGAGTTAAGCCAAATGCTTTGCGGGTTTCGTCAACTAGAATCCTAGGAGAACTAGGAAATCTAGGAGAGCTAGGGAAACTAGACACGCAGGGGAAACATGGATATTTAGAAACCATACGCGGCTTTGTGGGCGTTAGCCATCTTTTCACCTTTTCACCTTTTCACCTTCTCACCTTTTCACCTTTCCCATCTTTTCACCTTTCACCCTTTCACCTTTACCAACGTTGCTCCATACCCATATTCTTGGAATGATGCGTCTTGGTAAGTATAGCCTTTAAAGTGTCGGTTCAGTTCGTTGATGATGGCTTTTCGTAGCACGCCTTCACCCTTACCGTGGATGAAAACGATTTTAAGGCCGCGTTCGTTGGCGTGTTCTTTAAGTGTTCGGCGGAAAACTTCCAGTTGATATTGCAGAATATCGAGCGAATCCATACCTTGTGTAGTATCTAAAATCTCGTGGGCATGCAGGTCAACCACCAATGGTTCGTTAGTTTTGCGGTCGCCATGAGCGTGTTTGCCTGTTGCAGAAACTGCGCCTTTGGCAGACCGCGCATCTTGTTTCATCTTTTGTATGGCAGCCTTAGAGAGCATCTCCGTTTTCAGTTTCTCTGCATCAATCTCACTAACGGGCGGTTCGGCAGCCTCGTCGCCCTCGACAATGGTATAGAGCATGGCAGGCTCGTTGTAAAAAGGCGTTTCGGCAAAGAGATGTTGTTTGAACAGTTTAAGCGGCTCGATGTGTAGCTTTACGTTGATGGCAGGCTTGCGCACATAGCTTTTTTGTCTTTTGAACGCAATGGCTTGGAAGGCCGATTGCTCAAAGCTGTTATAGTCTTCAGCGGCAATGGTTTCGAGCGTAACCTTGGTGTTGGGTTCCATCTCGCCCTCGTTGCGCAGCGTCCAGCTTTCGCCATCGGCAGTGGCAAAGGCGTAACGCAGGTAATAATTGCTGTCGTTCACAAGCTCTACGGCCATTTTGGTGTGGCTCAACTGCCGAGCGTTTTCGGGTACGAAGGCCAAATACACGTTCAAACTGTTGCCGCCCACACGTTCTTCAACAGGCTTGCGGAAGGTAATTTCGCTGTCGGCAGGGTCTGTTTCGTGTTCCGTTTCGTTGTCAATTTCTTCGTTTTCGTATCCGCCACTTAGCAATGCCTTGATAGATTGCTTGCCAGGGGTGTCTTGTTGCGTGGTGTTCGTCTTCTGTTCGTTGGTCACCTTTGACGTTCTGCCTTGCTTGCGGTCCAACTCCTCGTCTACAACCACCACCTCGTTGATGCTCATGGGTATCTCGAAACCGTCGGAATCTTGTACCAACACGATGTTTTTTCCTTGGAAACCAGCAACGATACCGCCGCCCGTTTCGCTTAGAAACCTTACTTTATCTCCTTTTTTCATAGTCTTGCTGTTTGGTGTTAGGGAATGAGAATGCTGCTGTCGCCATAACTTAAAAACCTGAAATCGTTGTCGAGCGCATAGCGATAGATGCTTTTCCAATCGCCTCCAACGAATGCGCTAATCAGTAAAAGCAATGTGCTTTGCGGTTGGTGGAAGTTGGTGACAAGGCGTTTTACGATTCTATATTGGTAGCCTGGCGCGATGATTATCTGCGTGCTGGAATGGAGCGAGGGCAAATTGTTTCGGTCCATGTAGGCAATCAGTTCGCCAATGGCTTCTGTGGGCGTGATGTTCGTGGGCGTTGGCTCGTAGGGTTCCCATTGATTTACGTGCAATTGTTCGAGCGAGACGTTGGGATTGGCCTTTACCTTGCAGCCCATGTAGTACAGACTTTCGAGGGTTCGCACGCTGGTTGTGCCCACAGCTATGGCCTCGCAGTTGTGTTGCAGCAGCTTTTCGAGCGTTGTTCGGCGTATGCACACATACTCGGTGTGCATGGAATGCCCCTCAATTTCTTCGCTCTTTACGGGTTTGAAGGTGCCTGCGCCAACGTGTAGGGTAAGCTCTTCGCGGTCGATGCCGTGCTGGTCGATGTCGGCAAGCACCCTTTGCGTGAAGTGTAGACCAGCTGTTGGGGCGGCTACCGAGCCCTTAATCTTGGAGTAGACGGTTTGGTAAGTGGTCTTGTCGCTTTCTTGCGTGTTGCGGTTGAGGTAGGGCGGGATGGGCAATTCGCCTGCTTTGTCGAGCAGTTCGGCAAAAGATAGCTTGTTGCCAGTCCATTTGAAGTCTATTTTCAGTGCCGTTTCGCACGACATGTCGCGTTCGGCAGTGAGTTGTATTGCTGCTGGTTGCCCCGCTATTTCTACCGTAGTAGTTAGCGGTCCGCCCTTCCATTTCTTCAGATTTCCCACCATGCAATACCACGAACAGGCATTCGTTGTTTGAAACATTTGTTCGTAGTCGGCGGGCAATGCAGGTTCGAGGAGGAATATTTCGATGAGCGACCCCGTTTCTTTTCTGAAATGCAGGCGTGCTTGAATAACCTTGGTGTTGTTGAAAACCATGAGTGCGCCCTGTGGTAGGTAGCGGGTGATGTTGCTAAACTCGTCTTGCGACACTTCGCCGTGGTTGTAAACCAATAGCTTGCTCTTGTCGCGTTGGGGCAAGGGAAACTTGGCTATGCGTTCATCGGGCAAGTCGTAGTTATAGTCTTTTATCCTGATGTGTTTAGTATTCATTGTTATGCGTTGAATAAGCTGTATATGATGATGGCGCAAATCCATAGGGCCATGATGAGCAACACCTTGCCAACATCGGCCTTTAAAAAGGCTGAGGCGGTGGTTTGGGGTGTTACTTGTGTGCGGGGAAGACCTAATGGTTTGCCCCAACGACGATAAAGCGCGTAGGCCGACCAACCTATGAGTGCGCCCCAAAGTAGTCCGAAGAGGATGTCGAGTGGGTAATGGAGGCCTAGATAGAGGCGTGTCCAGCAGTTAACGGCCGACCAAAGGCAGAGCATGACGGCCAGAGGGCGGCTCTTGATGAGCAAACTGAGGAACACTGCCAACGAGAATGTGTTGGCGGCATGCGCCGAGAAAAATCCGTATTGGCCACTGCGTATGCCGTTAACAATCTTGATGGTGTGCTTGATATAGGGGTCGTTGCTGGGTCGCCATCGCCCAACAAGGGGCTTGATGATGAGTTCTACCGACACGCTCACCACCACAACGGCAAGCACGGCGCATCCAATGGTGAGGAATATTTGCGGCATGGTGTCGTTGTTTTTGATGATGACGTAGATAAGAACCACGTAGAGTGGTATCCACATGAATCCCGAAGTGAGGTTTACGGCCAAGGAATCGACGAAGAGCGAGTTGCTCCCGTTGAACCAGGCAAGCACCATTCGGTCTAGTTCCAATATGTTGGTGAGGTTCATTCTTCCTTTTTACTGTTGTTCTGTTGTTGTTGATGGGTTCTAATCTCTCTATCTTTTGCATCTGTGGCGACAGACGTTTTATGCGCATGTTTGTGCATCCGTTGGGTTGTAAGCCCATGCGTTCTTGAGTTATTCTGCCTTGGCCGTCTCCTTATTATATAAGGTAGCAAGCTTTTCTGCTTAGCGTTGAAGTCGATAAACGCCAGAAACAGAGAGACGTTTAGGCGCAAGTTGCGCGATGTCCACGTAGTCCGTAACATATATAGGTGTACGCCTTTATATTTGGTAGGCATGTATTTAATATATGCAGGACACAGCTTTATATCGGCAGGACGTGCCTGTTGTAAATGCTAGTTGCAGCTTTTATACATTGCCTGACTGCTCCTTAATATATTAAGAGCAGAAAAGAACAGGTGTTGTAAATAGGTTTGCCAGCCGCCTTTGTCTGCCATGTGCCTGTACAAAGCTGTTTGTACTGAGGCTACAAGCTTCTTGTAGTCACGCTACAAGGTGCTTGTAGTGTCTGTACAAGCCTTTTGTAGCACCATTACAAACAGCTTTGTACGGCCACGTGGCGCGTGCTGCTGTTCGGTGCTTAAAGGCACTTTACTTACAAAAACCTCATCTTTTCTATATAATAAGGTGTATGCGCGCTCGTTAAGCGTGCTTTGTACGACGGTGTTCGATATCGGCGAATCTGCCTTAAATCTCTTCCACCGTGTCTTGTTCAATCCATCCTTCGCGCCCATCGGCAAGCTTAACGCCCAGCCAACCCTTGATGGAACGGTCGGCAATGTCTACCCTTGTGCCTTCGTGCAACACGGCCTCATCGGCTCCCGAACGTATGGGCGTCTTTTTAAGATTGGCTGCTGGTGCCATGATTATCGCCCCTTCCTTACTGGTGAGCGCACTTTTTTGGTGCATGGCAAATATGATTGACAGCACGAAGAGCACGGCAAAGGCGATGGAACAGCCAAAGCCAACCTTGCGAACAGGTATGCGCGAGTTGAAGAAATACAGCAGAATGCAGCATCCCAGCAACGCAGCCGAGAGCAAAGCTGTGGTTGCCCAGCCGTCTGCTGTGGCAAGATTGGCCGCAGAACGATACCAAGTGACGAAGAACATCTCGTCGGGTTCGGCCACTTTGTCGATGGTTTTGCCGCGTGCAAATTGCAGGTTGAACCTTATTTGGCTGTTTCCTGGGTTGATGAGTGCCGCCCTCTCGTAGGCTAAGATGGCCTGTGGGATGCTGTCGGAGCGGAAATAGGCATTGCCAAGGTTGTAATATACCTCGGCCGAAGGTGCTTTTTTCAGCAACGCCTTGTAGTCGGCGATGGCCTGCGGATAGTTTCCGCGCTTATATTCTTGGTCGGCCGAGGCCTTGGTTACAGCGTTTGCCGTCAGCGACAGCATGCTCATCACCAAGGTTAGCAGCACTAGGGTGGGGGCATTCTTGTTCGATTTCATAGTGGCTTCGATGTCCATAATAGCCTTTACGGCCATGTCATAGGTCTTACTCATGTTACCTTGCGAGTCGCCCGGTGCGTAACGTTCGAACTCGCACTCGTCGATGGCGGCGATAAAGCTATCTATCGTTTCGGCGTTTACGGCTCTGCGGTTAAGCGTTTCGGCGATGTTCTCGCGTGTTAGCTGTTCTACCGAGATGCCCAGCTTGTCGCTAACATATCCCCAAAGGGCGTGCAGCACTTCGTCGTAGAATTCGTTTTGGCGGCTTTCTTCCATCAGTTTGCCTGCGAGTTTCAAGCGGCGCGCGGCCACTTTGTTGGCCCTCGAACCACGAAGACGGCGCGAGTCTGAATATATTTCTTGCCTTTGACGGAGCACAATGAAGATTACCACGGTTGCGCCAACGATGACGAGCAGGAGAACGAACCACAATGGCGAGGCAAAGAACATGCGGTTAGACTTCAACATCACGGCTGGACCTTGCATGATGGGGCGGATGTCTTTGTTCTGTTCCTCTTCAAACTTGCTCATTTCCGAGGTTGTTCCCGTTCCTTTCTCTATGTTGAGGGTGAAACGTTGGGTGCGAATGGTGCGGTATTGTTGGGTCTTGGTGTCGTAGAACACGAACTCGGTGGGCGGAATTTCGTACTTCCCAATCTGTTGCGGCACAGCCAAGAAGTCGTAAATCATGTTTCCCTCTATGCCGTTGGTGGTCAGTTGGGTCTTGTCTGTTACCTTTACGTCGTATTTGTCGAAACTCTTGGGGAAGTTTACCGTGGGTGCTTTTAGCAGTTTAAGGTTTCCTGTGCCGCTCACCACGATGCGTAGGTTAAGCGGTTCGCCCGTCTTCACCTCTTTTTTGTTTAGTTGTGCCGAGATGGTGAAGTTGCCCACGCCGCCAGAGAAGTTGGCAGGGCGTGCGGGTAATGGGTCTACTTGCAGGGTAAGTCCTGGTGCTTCAATCTCTTTCTTCACTTCAACATATCCTGCTCCGCCGTTAAAGATGGCCTCAAAGGGGTCTACGTTACGGTTTCTCTGCACCACGATACCGTCGAACTTGATGCTGGGGATTTTCAGTTCGCCGCTCATTTGGGGGTACATCACGTATTGGCTCCATGTAACGCACTTGTAGTTTTTGCCGTTGAGCCTTTCCATATGGAAACTCTTTTGCGTGGGCAGCTTTACCTCTTGGGTGTGGAAACCGTTTAGGTCGGGCATTTTCCCGTTGAGTTGTGTTAGCTCCACCAGACTGTACACCTTGTAAGATAGCAGCACGGGCTCTTGCTCGCGCACCCTTTTTTTGCTTGCGCTCACCTTAATAAACAGGTCGCTACCCGAAATTTTGCTGCCGGCGGCTCGCATGGCATCCTCGTCGTTGTCGTAATCGTGCATCTTTGGCGCGCCGCTAGCCGAGGGCTTGGCCGTTCCCACCACGTTAATCTTCACGGCAGGCGACATAATGGCCTTGCCATGTACCATTGCCTTGGCGGGCGAAATGGTGTAAGTGCCGTTCTTTGTGGCGTAAAGCGTGTAGGTATATGTTACCGACGAACTTGAACTTGTGTGCCCGTTAGTCATCTGGTAGCTCGATTGCGACGAGGTGTATGGGCCGGCAATCACCTCGATTGCCGACGGAATGCTACCCGCCTTGAAGTCGTCCACGTCTTGTGTGTTGATGGTATAGGCTATTCGGAAGTTCTCCCCGGCGGCCACTTTCGATGGAGCCGACACCGTTAGGCGTTGTGCTGCCACGAACATGACGTTGACCAAGGCCACCATCAATAGGATATGTCTCTTCATTCGTTTCATAGAACCAATTGTTTTTTTAGGTGAGTGTGGTTAACCGCATCGTTACCAATTCTTCTCAACCGTTCTTCTCGACGGCTGTTGCATTGCCTTCTTCAGCCTTTGCTGAGTGGCTTTCTCATCTTGTATGGTAGCATTGAGCAACTGTTCGGCATTTTCCTTGCTCATTTGCTCCTTGGGTTTGGGTTGTTGTTTCTCTTTCTCCTTTTGCTGTTTTTGCTGTTCTTGTTCTTGTTTTTGTTGTTTTTGTTGTTTCTGTTGGTCCTTGTTGTTCTTGTTCAACCGCTTGCATAGGGCCAGGTTATAGCGCGTTTCGTTGTCGTTGGGGTTGTTGCGCAGTGCCTCTTGGTAGGCTTTGATGGCATCGCCGTATAGCTGATGTCTTTGGCAGATGGTGCCAATGTTGTGGTAGGCCATAGCCTTACGGGTTTTATTGGTCTCCATCTTGCCTGCATTTTCTAGTTGCGCAATGGCCGCCGAGTCTTTCTGTTGCATCATCAACGCGTTTCCCAAGTTGTAAACGGCGTGCGCATTGCTGCCGTTTTGCGACATGGCCTTGCGGTATTCCACCTCGGCTTTGGCGTAGTTCTGGTTGCGATATAGCTTGTTACCCGTGCGTATGAAGTGCCTGTCGTTTTGTGCGAAGGCCAATGTGGGCGCAATGAGCAGCAGCAACATGGCTGCACTCTTCTTCGAACCAAAGAGATGGATGTTGCGCCACTTTGGGTTTTTGATGTCGAGGATGAGTATTTCGGCGATGAGCAAGATGATAACGATGATGCACACGGCCTGGAATTGCTCGCCATATTCGCTATAAATCACGGCTTGCGTGTCTGCGCGTTGCAGCTTGGCCAGTTCGTTGTTCAGCTTTTCTTGTGCATCGTTGGTGTTGTCCACGTGTATGTAGGTGCCGTTTCCTGCCTGCGCAATCTGTTTACACATGCTTTCGTTCAGTGCTGTGAGTACCGTCTGTCCGCTGCGGTCAGTGAGATAGCCTCCTTCGGACGTGGGGATGGGCGAGCCCTTGGTGCTACCGATGCCTAGGATAAACACGCGAATGCCCCGTTCGTAGGCAGCTTTGGCCGCTTCGAGTGCGCCTCCTTCGTGGTCTTCGCCGTCTGTAATCACGATAATCGCCTTGCCAATGTCTTTTTGTTGGCTGAAACTGCGCATCGAAAGGTTAATGGCCTTGGCGATGTCGGTTCCTTGTGTGGCAATGAGTGCGGGGTCGATGTTTTGCAAAAACATCTTCGCCGAAACATAGTCGGTGGTGATGGGCAGTTGCACGAAGGCGTCGCCAGCAAACACCACAAGCCCTATGCGGTCGTGTGTGAAGTTGTCTACAAGGTTCTCGATAAGCAGTTTGCTTTTTTCCAAACGCGATGGCACCACGTCTTGTGCCATCATCGAGTTGCTGATGTCTACGGCGATAACGGCCTCGATGCCGTTTCGTTTGTCGTGGGTTATCTTCGTACCCATCTGCGGACGAGCCAGCATCACTACCAAAAGGGCGAAGGCGGCGATGGCCAAGCCCAGCTTTACCCACGGGCGGTAAGTGGAAACGTCGGGCATTAGGTCGTTAAGCAGCTCGGGATCTCCAAATGCTTTGAGCTGCCTTCTTTTCTTGCGGTGTGCCAAGAGGGCCACTAATGCCAGCACAGGCACTAGTAGTAGCAACCATAGGTATATAGGGTCTTCGAATCTAAACATTTCTTTTTCCAGTTAAAATGGGGTTGTATTTTGAGGAGTTTAGGTAACTAGGCATTCTAGGAACACTAGGGAAATCAGGGCTCACTAGGGACACTAAAACAACTAGAACCATGCGCAGCTTTGTGGGCGTTGGCCATATTTCTCACTCTTTCACCTTTAAACAGCAAGGCATATTACTCCCCTCTCCCCTTGGAGAGGGGGTGGGGGTGAGGCCTCTTTTACGGTATTCGCCTTAGCACAGTGGTGCGCAGCAATATCTCGGCAAGCAATGTGATGAGAGCCAAGATGGCGAAGGGTTGGTAGGCCTCGTAGAGCTTAGAGAACTTCTTCACACTCATTTTCGACTTCTCCAACTTGTCGATGTCCTTGTAAATCTGTTTCAACTCTTGGTTGTTCGTTGCGCGATAGAAGTTTCCGTCGGTGGTGGCTGCAATGTCTTTCAATACCTTGGTGTCTATTTCCACAGGCATGTTTACATATTGCACGCCGCCAGCCACGGGCATAGGATAACGCGCCACCTTGTTCGTTCCCACACCAATGGTGTACACCCTTATGCCTAGACTTTTGGCGATGTTGGCACTAGTCATCGGCGAGAGGTCGCCCATGTTGTTCGAACCGTCGGTAAGCAATATCACTACCTTGCTTTTGGCCTTGCTGTCTTTCAGTCGCGACACGGCGTTGGCCAGTCCCATGCCAATTGCCGTACCGTCTTGGATGAGCCCTTTGGCCGCAATGTCGGTCCTAACGGTTTGCAGCATGTTGAGCAGAGAGGTGTGGTCGGTTGTCATAGGGCACTGCGTGAACGCCTCTCCTGCAAAGATGGTGAGCCCGATGTTGTCGTTTGGCCTGTCGGCAATAAACTCTGCGGCCACGTCTTTGGCCGCCTCCATGCGGTTAGGCGTGAGGTCTTCGGCCAGCATCGACGTAGAAACGTCCATCGCCAGCATGATGTCGATTCCCTCTACTTGCTTGTTGCCCCACGACGTGTGCGTCTGCGGCCTGGCCAAGATGATTACGGCCAGCGCAAACGTGGCACACCTAAGCAGCACGGGCAGGTTCATCAGTCGCATTCGCCAGCTTTTAGGAGCGTAGCGGTATGCCCTGGTGTCGCTCATGCGCAAGGTGGGCTCGCCCCTTTTCTTATAGATGAAGTACCAAAATATATAAGGTACTAGGAGCGCAAGCAGCAGGAAATATTCTTTGTTTGCAAATTCCATATTGGTATTTATCCTTGAAGGTTTGTTAACCCAGCACGTCGTAGAGGCTATACACGATGTAAACCATGATGGCCGCCACGCAGATGGCGATGGTCCATATCACCGTTTTGAGTGCCACGCGCGTTTGTTTGGTTCGTTTGTCGGCCTCGGTTAGTTCGGGTACGATGCGTTCCGTGTCGGGTTGGTTTTCAATCTTGGTCTTGTCGATGAACTGGATAGCGTTCACCAAGTTGAGGTCGTTCTCGTTAATCAGCGTGGCGTATTTGGCGAATTTCACCAAGTCGGCTGTTTGGAAAATCTCTTTCAGCTCGTTCATCATTTCCTGATTGCCGTTGGCGTTCAGGTGTTCAATGATTTCGGCACTGGTCATTTCCATGGCGTTAAAGCCAAAACGTTCGTTGATATATTGCCTTAGCGCGTCGGTTAGTTGGGTGTAATACTCCTTTTGGTTTTCCGATGCGGTCATCTTCTCGGCTTTTATGCGCTCGATGGCCGTCATGGCCTTTTGATGGGGCAGTATTTTCTTCACAATACGTATGCGCGTGATAACAGGCTTGTTTTGTTTGAGCCTCACAAGGAGGTAAACGCCTAATGCGGCAAGCAACAACATCAGCACACTAAGGTAGAACATGGACGCCCAAGGCTCTTCTGTCCACGAGAAAGGGTTGTTTTGCACGTCTTTCGGTGGGAAGAATTGATTGGGGTGCAACGTGTCTACGTCCATCGTAACCACTTTAAGTGCCAAGATGTTAGCCTCGTATTCCTTGTTGTTCACCTTTACTTTCAGTCCAGGCAGCGAGTATAGTTTCTCGTCGAACGAGGTAAGCGTGTAGCTTTTCGTGGTTTTTTGCATGCCATTGTCTAGCTCGGTGGTTTCCTCCTCGCTGGCTTGCAGCACCTCAATGCCTGGCACCATTTCTTGCGAGGGCTTGAAATTGGGAAACACCACCGTTTGTCCTTTCGGTGCCGTTACGCTTAGGCGCAGTGCCGTTTGCTGTCCGATGTAGATGGCGAACGAGTCTATTTTCTGTTCAACGGACACCTGAGCCTTGGCTGCCACAGCCAAGAGCGCGACAATAAGCAGCGTTATGTGTCGTTTAATCATCTGTTTTGTCCTCTTTGCATAAATAAAAGCATCATTGCCTTAACATAGTCTTCGTTGGTGGCCACCGACACCCAGTCTACGTTGCTTTGCGCGAACGTTGTTTTGAGTGTGTTCATTCTTTCGAGCCAATATTCGGTATGTGCGTGCCTTAATTTGGCACTGGCCGTGTCGATGAACATTTCGTGTCCTGTTTCGGCATCCTTCACCTTCATCAGCCCCACGTTGGGTAGGGTTTTGGCGCGTTGGTCGTACACCTGAATAGCCACCACGTCGTGTTTAGAGTTGGCTATTTGCAGTTCTTTTTGGAAACTGTTTTCGGCGTAGAAGTCGCTCACCACGAATGCGATGCACCTGCGTTTCATCACCCTTGTGAGATATTCGATGGCCGCGGCAACGTTTGTTCGTTTGCTTTCGGGCTTAAAGTCGAGCATCTCGTGGATGATGTACAGTATGTGTTTACGTCCCTTTTTTGGTGGGATGTATTTCTCAATGCGGTCGGAAAAGAAGATGACGCCAATCTTGTCGTTGTTTTGTATGGCACTGAAAGCCAAGATGGCTGCCATCTCTGTGGCCATTTCGCGTTTGGTGCGTTGTGTTGTTCCGAAGTCTAACGAGCCGCTCACGTCGATGAGTAGCATCACGGTGAGTTCGCGTTCTTCCTCGAACACCTTGACGAAAGGTCGGCGAAAGCGTGCCGTTACGTTCCAGTCGATGTCGCGCACGTCGTCGCCAAACTGATATTCGCGTACCTCCGAGAAGGCCATGCCTCGTCCCTTGAAGGCCGAGTGGTATTGTCCCGCGAAGATATTACTGCTTAGCCCGCGGGTTTTTATTTCTATTTTCCGTACCTGTTTAAACAGTTCGAGCGCATCCATTAAGGCACCTCCACCTTATTAATAATCTTGCTGACGATTTCTTCGCTGGTTACATTGCTGGCTTCGGCCTCGTAGGATAGGCCGATGCGGTGTATCATTACATCGTGAACCACAGCGCGTACGTCTTCGGGTACAACATAGCCGCGGTGCTTGATAAAGGCGTAAGCCCTGGCGGCCTTGGCGAGGTTGATGCTTGCACGTGGCGAACCGCCGTAATTGATGAGCGGTTTTAGTTCGGCAAGCTGATAGCGTTCGGGATAGCGCGATGCGAAAACGATGTCGGCAATGTATTGCTCTATCTTTTCGTCGATATACACTTGGTTAACCACTCCGCGCGCCTTCATTATGTCGTTGGCTGTGGTTACGGGCAACACCTGTGGCAGCCCGCCGTGTATGTTTTCGCGTATGATGAGCTTTTCTTCTTCCAGTGTGGGATAGTCTATCACCACTTTAAGCATAAAGCGGTCTACCTGTGCCTCGGGCAGTTGGTAGGTTCCTTCTTGCTCGATGGGGTTTTGTGTGGCCATCACGAGGAAGGGCTTTGGCAAGGGGAAGGTTTTTTCGCCGATGGTTACCTGATGTTCTTGCATGGCTTCTAGCAGTGCGCTTTGCACCTTGGCGGGCGCACGGTTAATTTCGTCGGCCAGCACGAAGTTGGCAAACACGGGTCCTTTCTTCACTTGGAAGTTCTCTTCCTTTTGCGAGTACACGAGCGTACCGATAACGTCGGCAGGCAAGAGGTCGGGTGTAAATTGTATACGGCTGTAATCGGCGTCTACAAGTTGCGCCAAAGTTTTAATTGCAAGTGTCTTTGCCAGTCCTGGAACACCTTCCAAGAGGATGTGTCCGTCGCTGAGCAATGAGATGAGCAACGAGTCGATGAGGTGTTTTTGCCCCACGATAACGCGGTTCATGCCTGTTGTCAGGTTGGTGATAAATGCGCTTTGTTGCTCGATAAGTTGGTTTAATTCACGGATGTCTAAAGATTCTGCCATAATGTATTACTTTTCTAAAGTATTAATTTATGGCAAAAGTACAACTTTAATAACAGATTTCATCATGTTGGTATCTAAATAATATTAAATATCGCGTGGTTTTTTCATAAGTCAAGGGTAATTGTGGACAATTCTGCCATTTTTTCGTACAATTAGTATTGTTGGAAGTTTTAAACGAATGACTGATTTAAGCGGGCAATTAGTTTTGTAATTAAGATTGAGGGGGGAAGGTTGGTATTGTAAATTTTATGGTATAAATTTTAACATTATGAGTGGCTTATAATTCACCAATCGTCCACCCGACCCGAAAAAAACGATTCTCGCGAGCATTCTTTTTGTGCAAAAGGGAGGTTACTATAAAGCGGTGGCAAAGCTTTTGATATTGTATAAAATTGCAACTTTAAGATAGATGTGGGCTATTTGCTGCGGAAAATGCTGCAATTTGGTGCAAAATGCAGTGCAATTTGGTGCAAAACGCAGTGCAATTTGGTGCAAAACGCAGTGTGATTTGGTGCAAAATGCAGTGCGATTTGGTGCAAAACGCAACGCAATTTGCTGCTAAATATAGGATTAAATGAATGAAAATGCGCTGAGTATTGCGGCTTAATGTATTTTTATTAGATAGAAAACTTGTGCTGAACATGAGCAAAAGTAGCTTTAAACGTGCTTTTTTCGACCCAAATAGCTGGTTTTTGCCAATGAAATTTTTACGTGTTGGGCATCAACTAGAAAGGTAAAGTGGTGCAAAATGCAGTTTCTGTTCTTAAAAATGGACAGAAAACAGGGTGCAGCAATGGAAAAAATGGGGCTAATTGAATGCTTTAACGCTTTGTTTTTCTCTAGAATGGTGTGTGGACATGATGGTGTTTTGTAAAGATTAATATAAGGTTTTAAGGTTTGAGCTGATGAGTTTCCGAGTTTTTGAGTTGATGGGTTAATGAACTTTTGAGTATTTAAGTTGATGAGTTTACTTGTGGAGCTTTCTTTTGGTGTTTCGGTTGAAAAATGGTAGCTTTGCGGTTGAAACAAAGCATGACGAAAAAACAAAAGATGAGGAAACAGACAATGGAAATAGCGTTATTACAAACAGATATCGTTTGGGGGGATAAGGAAGAGAACTTACAACGTGTGGAACGGCTGATGGACGAACATCCCAACGTCCAACTATTTGTGTTGCCCGAAATGTTTGCAACGGGTTTTATGGTGGGCGGAGATGTTGTGACCGAGCCACAAGAAGGGCAAGTGCATCGTTGGATGGTGGACATGGCCAAGCGTAGGGGATGTGCCGTGGCAGGAAGTGTGGCGGTGGAAGTGGCTGGCAGGCGACATAACCGCTTTTATTTCGTTACGCCCGAGGGTACGACATGGCATTACGACAAACGACACCTTTTTACATACGCCGGCGAAGACAGACTTTACACCAAGGGCGAAGACCGAGTTGTGGTGCGCTATGGTGGTTTGCGGTTTCTCTTGCAAGTGTGTTACGACCTGCGTTTCCCCGTGTTTAGTCGCAACCGAGGCGACTACGATGTGGCCATATATGTGGCCAACTGGCCCACGTCGCGCCTTTTTGCTTGGCAAACGTTGCTTAAGGCGCGCGCCATCGAGAACCAATGCTTTGTGTTGGGTGTTAACCGCGTGGGCAACGACCCTGCCAATGCTTACAGCGGAGGGACTGTTGCGCTGGACCCACAAGGCCAAACGCTGGCCGAATGCAGAGCAAATGAGGTGGATGTGGCGCATGCCACGCTCTCGCTAGAATGTCTGGAAGGACTGCGTCGCACGTTCCCTGTGATGAGGGATGGCGATGTGTTTATATTATAAAGGAGTTAAGGAGTTAAGGAGTTATGGAGTTAAGGAGTTAAGCCAAATGCTTTGTTGCAAGACGATAACGTCTTGATAAACTCGTCAACTCTTCTACTTGTAAACATGTAAGCTTGTCAACTCGTTAACTTGTCAACTTGCAGACTTGTGAACCCGTCAACTAGCCACCCTTTGCTTACGTTTCGAGTGTAAGCAGTGCGGGGGCGTTGACCAAGTGGTATTGATCGTCTAATACTGCGCCGTTGGAAAACACGGTATTGCCAAATACGCCTGTGCCATACGACTCGTGAGCGTGGCCGAAGAGGTGGAACTTGGGCTTAACTTCCATTACGCGATTGCGGAGTGGCAGGTTACCCCAATGTGTTCCGTTAGACTTGTCGCGTATCATCATGGGTGGTTCGTGGGTAATCAGTACGTCAACATCGTTGGGTATAAGTCTTTCGGAATGGTTATAACCTAGTCCGAAGAACTTTACACCCTCCATTTCGCATGCCTTGTCTTGAAGAAACAGCACGTTTGGAGGTAGGTCGTCTATGTCCTCGGCATCCCAAAGGCAGAGGTCGTGATTGCCTGTTACGAAGAGTTTGTGCGGATGGGGTAGGGCGATGAACCAGTTAAGGAAGTCCAACGCCTCTGTTTCCGTTCCCCTGTCAGTGAAGTCGCCGCAATGAATCAGTACGTCTGCCATTGGTATGTCTTGCAATAGGCCGTGACGATTGTGGGTGTCGGAGATTTGTAGGATGGTCATATTATAAGGAGTTAAGGAGTTAAGGAGTTAAGGAGTTAAAGTAGTAAAGTAGTAAAGTAGTAAGGAATGTAAGGAGTTAAGGGGTTATGGAGTTATGAAGTTAAAGGAGTTAAGGAGTTATGGTGTTATGGAGTTAAAGGAGTTAAAGGAGTTAAAGGAGTAAAGGAGTTAAAGGAGTTAAAGGAGTAAAGGAGTTATGGAGTTAAAGGAGTAAAGGAGTTATGGAGTTAAGGAATTAAGGAGTTATGGCGGTAAAGGAGTTAAAGGAGTTATGGAGTTAAGGAGTTAAGGAATTAAGGAGTTAAAGGAGTAAAGGAGTTATGGTGTAAAGGAGTTATGGACTTATGGTGTAAAGGAGTTATGGTGTAAAGGAGTAAAGGAGTTATGGCGGTAAAGGAGTTATGGGTAGGGAGTAAGGAGTTAAAGGAGTTAAGCCAAATGCTTTGTTGCTTGGAGGTATGTGCAGTTAACGAGTTAATGGTTTTAGGATTTAAGAAGTGGATGAGTTGAAAAGAATGTTTGCTACTCTGCAACTAGGCATTTGGCTTAACTCCTTAACTCCATAACTTCTTAACTCCTTAATTCCTTACTCTTCAAGGCATTTATTTGCTGAATCCAATTTGCGAAATGCCATAAGTTTCTTTGCTTTCGTTCTCACTGCATTTGCAGAGTGTGGGCAGTTCTTCTGTTGGTGGACCATAGAGAATGGTGTTGATGGCGTACCTGCGCGCCACGTTCTCTATTTGTCCGCCCGACAAATTGTAATGACTGGCTAGCCAGCTTGCGCTTTCTTCGCTTATTTCGGGCATGATGGACTGCCAAATATGGCGGCGCGTTTGAATGGATGGGGCGTTGAACTTCACCTTATATAGAAAGCGACGCTCGAAAGCCTTGTCGAAGTTTTGCACCAGATTTGTTGTGGCAATAAGTATGCCGTCAATCCTTTCCATCTCTTGAAGGATAATGTTCTGCAACGCGTTCTCCATCTTGTCTGTTGCCCGTTCGGCGCCTTTATGGCGCATGCCAATAACAGCATCGGCCTCGTTGAAGAGCAAGATGGGAGCTAGCGATTGGCTTTCCACCTGGTTGCGGTAGTCGTCGAAAAGAGCTTTGATGTTCTTCTCGCTCTCGCCCACCCACATGCTCTTAATCTGTTCTACATTCACTTGGATGATGTTGCGCCCCGTTTTACGTGCCAGCTGCAACACTGTTTCTGTTTTGCCAACGCCAGGCGCACCGTAGAATAGACAAGTAAAGCCACAGCGAAAGCCTGCCTCCTTCATTCTGTTGTGTATCTGGTGATAGCGTTTTTCGTCGAGTAGGTCTTCCAGTTCGGCAATCTGCTGTTGGGTGTCGTTCTCGTAGAACAGTTGTTTGGCAACAATGTCTTTCGCTTTTATCATGCCTTTGCAGGCTTGAGACATGCTGGAGAAGTTCAACTCGCTTAGCAGTTCGCGCTTGGCCTTTCTAGTTAAGCGGAATGCCTCGCAGTCGGCCATCCCATTATCGTTAACGAATTCTATCAGTCCCTTTCTCTGTAAAGGGTGTACGTTTATGTTAAGGGAGTGTTTTATTCTGTTCCATCGTTTACTGTTGTAGAGGAACTTGATGTCGTAAAACCTTATTTCATCATCCTCGTTGTTTATAAACAGATGACAAAAGAGAATGAGTAGCATTTTTTCGTCGTCGATTAAATTCAACTTTTTCAGTTCTTGTACAAAGAGCAAACCGGCGTTTGCCTCCAACAAGTTGTTGATTTTACCTGCGGTTTGTTCGTACGTTAGTTCTTTGTCGTCTCTTGTCTTGAAGATTTCTTCCAGCTCCATCATCAGTTCTGAAGTGGAAAGGTTTGTCTTGGGCTTAGCGATGAACGTCTCGTTGTGCCTAAAAGCCTCAACAATATCTATGGGGACACGAAAAGATAGTTGGCGGTCGTCTTTTCGTTTGATGATGTACTCGCGATGAACAAGTTCGTCCACATCGTTCATACACTTGATAATCTGAATGGTTGTGCATTGCAGAAACTCTGCAATGTCGCTTGCGAGTATGCTTCTGTTGTCGCTCTTGTCGACGAAGAGCGACAGCATCACGCTCTGTAGCTTGCTCAATTGCAACTTATCGGCGATGAAACAGATGTATTCGTCTGCCTTGTTATAAAACTCGTCGCTTAGTTCCGACCCTTTTGCCAATGCCACAATGTGCTCCATTGCTTCAAGCAAATTCATGTCTTTCATTTCTTTCTTTGCTTCCATCTTTTTTCTTTTATATTGATTGATGATGCAAAGTTAAGCCAAGGCTGTGCCGAAATGGGGCACAGCCTTGGGGGAATTATTCGTTAGCTTCTTTAAATAGCCTTTCAAGTTCTTGTTTTAAGTCCATGCCTTTACTGTAACATAAACAGTAGTAATGTTTTTCTTCTTGTTGTTCGTTTTTGTTTCTTACAGCATACTCCCAAGGGTCGTGTCTGCTCATCAAGTAGATAAGCCCATTACGATACCACTGGTAATTATGTTCTTTGTACGTAAAGTTAATGTCTGAACCAAGAAGGAATTCTTTATTTCCAATGACAATATTTTTATCAATTGCAACATCCTCGGTGTTGAGAAGGAATTTGTCTCTATCTTCGGCGTCAAGGAATATGCCCTCGCTGCTAGGGTAGATGGCCGTGTGCTCGTGATAGTTGTTCCTTATCCAGTATCTAGGATCCCCCGTAGAAACGATATAATCGAGTATACTTGTATTGGATATTTGGTAAAGATAGTTCTTTGCTGGATCAGAAGATGGTGATAGAGGTTTTATCTCTACGTCTCCACAGAGTATTTCATGAACGGGCTTTTCTATGTTTTTATTTAACAGATAGTAAAGCCATGTTCGAGGAAGATTGTTGAATGTTCGATGTTTCCACCAAAGAACATCCCAGAAGTTTTGTGCGGTAAATCTGCTTATTAAAGCCTTTAATAGTTTAGCGTTGTTGTATTCTGTGGTGAGCGCAGGAGTGTTCTCTGTTGTTTCTTTCTTGAAATATGATTGTGCATTTTGCCATTTGACGTCGAATTTGTCCCAATCAGCATGCCCATCGTCAGCATGGAATAAGAAACGAATAGCCCCTTTAAAGAAGGCCCAATCCTCCGCATCACAGATAATTTCTTCCCAGGTTTTATAGTCGGAACCATCTTCACGCCGTAAAAGGCCATTGTATTCTCTAACGTTTCCGTTAAGCCAAATTTGTTTTGCCTTTTCTATCTCTTCGTTCCATCTTCGTTCAAAGTCTGTTGGATTTTCAATTATGTCTTGTTGTTGTAAAGAGGTGAACACGTCATGGCTGTTCAGTCTGCCTAGGTAGTCAATGGCTGCTCTTACCGCGGGCGTGCTTCTTATTTGTGGTCTGCCATCTTCACTCTCTCCAAGTATTAAGTTTCTCACAACCCTCAACCAACGTGTTAGAGATGTTGTGTTTCCTTTTCCCTCTTTGAAGTATTTGCATACGGCGAAGAATAGAATTCTTTGTGTCTGAGTAATAGTGGAGATGGATGTCTCCTTGGTAGAGTTACCGCTATTTAAATAGATTGGTATGAACTCGAAATCTTTAATCCATTTAAGTCTTGGTATCTCATTTCCGTATCCGATGAGGTTGTCTAATATGGTCTTAAGTGTATAGAAGAAACCGATAGGGATAGTGCCATTTGGTTCATATTGATATGGAGAGAGGCTGTTGTATCTGTTTTGTTTGTCCTTGTTTAAGTAAGAATAAGAGGAGTTGTCGTCCTCTATGGTGTTAGTTCTTACTTTGTTTTTACTTTCACCTTCGCCAACCTTTAAGAGATAAGTACCATTCTCATCTTTTAAAATGAACAATTCGTTCCAGAATAACCTGTTTAGAAAGGCATAGTATATTTCATCAACCCTGTTTTTGGCAGATCTGTTCTTCCAAAAAAAGTCCATCCACGTGGTGTCTAACGAGATGGGGATGCCTGTTTTTATGTCAAGTAGCGATTTCCATTCTTCGTTATCTTGTGCTTGCTCGCGTATGTAACCAATTAAGTCTGCCTTAAAATTCTCAAACATTGTTAGTTGTTTGCCACGGGCATTCATCTTTATATATAGGTCGTCTGATAGCCCGAAATGATCAAGAGGAAGTTGGTAGAACACGATAGGTGCATCTTCGGAGGTTAAAATGTTCCAGTAATCTTCAAATTCTTCTGGTGTTGTGTCCTGGAATAGTTCTTCAAGACCATCTGTAATGTCTTCACCATGTTTGTCGTTTAGTTTCGTTCCACAAAGCATTCGTAATAAAGCTTGTATGGTTGGGTCTTGTTTCCAAGCAGCGGGAAACCATGTTTGACAAGCGATGAACTCGACTATGCTGGTGTTGGGGTTGGTGTAAAATTTCTCAAAGTGTGCAGGTAGGCAAAGGTTCTTAAAGAATTCGCGTGAAGATATTCTTGTCTCGTAGCTAAAGTTCTTTAACTTTTGGCAAGCTTCTTCCATCTTGTTTGCTCTCAAAGCAATATACCAGTGCAGTAGCCACAATGTTGTTAGCCTTTGTTGACCATCCAAGGGTTGCATCTTTAGCTCGTCAACCGAACCATAGACAAAATCTAGTTTAAGGCTTTTCTTGCTGTCAAGAGCCATTTTCAAATCAGAGAGAAAGTTCTGTCGTAAGTGTTCTTCTCCGATTCTGCCTTGTGCGTAGTCGCGTTGTATGATGGGAATTTCAATGTTAGTGTTGCAAATGAATTTCCAGAAAGATGTTTTATTGCTAGTCATAATTTTATTTTTCTAATTGTTTAATACATGCCTTGATATCGTTGAGGTAGCCTTGCGCGTCTGTTTCTTTTGTCCAATAATTGTTGTCGCCAATGGCAGGCGAATAATATTTCAAGAAAACGTTTCGTGTGCAGGGAGGTACAAATGGAGAGTTAGCATCTGTTTCCTCTTCAATATTAAATTTCTTATCGCGTGAGAGCTTTGGAATAGGTATCAGCTTTCCTTTGTCTTTCCCAATGATTATGCGACGTTTGGCCGAGAATATGGCATTGCCATAGCTGCGGTTGGTTGAAGAGTCGAGTAAAGTGTAGTTCCAGATCCTATTCTTTTCTTCTTGTGACCAAGGCTCATGTTCAGGGATAGATTTTTTGATCTCTGCATATTTACTTTTCTTCTCACCCTCATCATCTATGTCGAAGTAACTGGATATTTGGTCTTGCACATCTTTAGGGATACTCCAATATACGTTAAGCAGCCATTCGTTTTGGGTGTCAGTGTCTGCTTCTTCGTTTTCTGTGTTCGAATTGATGTGCTCAACGTCCCAGCTCTCTTTCTTAAAAAGATGGAATGGGAACTTGTAGAAAGCGGCTGGTTGTTCTGTTTCGCTTTCTTTTTCCTTTGTGTTTCTGTTTATAACGGTTTGTATATTATGGAAAAGGAGTATGGGTTTACATCTCGTTTTGTCTTTTCCGTCTAGGCTGTATTGGTTTTCGAGTGATGGACATAGGTCTATGACCTCTTTAATTTTAGCTTTTAATTCTTTCAGGAAGTCTTTTTTGTCCTCCGACTTGTTCCAAAGTTCTACGGTATTGCTAATTCTCTTGGCCCCACATGCGATGAGAAATCCTACGTAATGAAACAGCTGCAAGTCGTCGTACCATTCCATAAAGGTGTTGAATAGGCTTTTAACCTTTTCCCAACAGATGTCTATATCGGCATTCTTTTGTGAGAAGTATTGATAGAAATAACGGAAGATACGGTTTTCGTCTGTACCAATGCGTTTGAGTTTAGCTTCTTCTATCCCAAGCATGTTAAGCTCACACATCAGTTCGAATAAGAAATCAATGCGTGTGGGGTTTTTATAACCAACTTTATTGAGGAATAACCAGAAGTCTTCCTTTTGCAAAGTGTATTCAATTCTGTCCCATTCGACTGCTATCTCTTGTTGCCTTAGCCTGAGTGTGGCTTTATCGTTTACACAGAAATTCGACGTGTTTAGGAACAAAGCTTTGATTAGTTCAGCATTGGTGAGGCCTATCTTCCCGATATTTAGCCTAGTGAAGACTTTAATTGGATCTTCATCTACTGATTCATACCAAATGAAACGTACGTTGTTCGATTGGTCTTTTGTGGGTTCGCCATCATCCCATGTCGTCTCTAGCAGTGTGTTTAGAAACTTGCATTTGTTCGCTTTTGTTTCTTCGAACCATTGCTTTATCGTGCTAAGTGCTTTGCTGGCATGGTAGTAGTCAACTTTTTCACAAAACTCTTTGTCTGATTCGGTGATTTGTTTTAAGAAGTTACCGTTTGCATTTGCCTCACGTTGGTATCTCAGCTCATAGAGATTTGAGGGCAAGTTCATTAGCTCTATTGCCTCTTTCATGGTGGAAAGAATTAGGTATATGGTGGTCAGCCGTTGTTGTCCATCAATAACCTCATACCAAGTGTCGCTAACTTCTAGCTCGTTTGCTTGCTTTTCTTGCTCGATCATGGCACGTACTACAAGTGGTTGCAAACAATAAAATTCGCCTTCATCCTTCTTCTTATAGCCAAAAGCATTGATGTCTTCGAGCAAATCCCTCACTTCTTGTTCAGTCCAACGATAGCCTCGTTGGTAACTTGGAACAAAGAACTTCATGTTGAGCAGTTGACTAACTGCCATTACTTCAATTTTGTTTTCTTGCATAATAAACAATTTGTATTGATTTAACTTGTGTTTGTTCTTTTATCTGTTGGTTTCTGAAATTATGAATAGTCTTCCTCCCCATACATTTCCGCCATCTCCCTAATCTTCTCTTTCATCGTTTCTCTCAGCCAATGGGGTTCAATCACTTCCACATCGGCCCCAAGAGAGAGCAGTTCTTGTTGGAAATCGAAAGTGGGACGAAGGCGAAAGGCGAAGGTACAGCGGTTGTCTCCGGGCGCGAGTTCGCGTTGCGAGGCATGCAAAGGCAGGTCGCGAAGATAATGAGCTTGCCATTCGCTAACCCTTAGTGTCACTTCTTCTGTCGCAGTGTTGTCGCCAATGATAACGCCGAAACAATCGTTGAAGAACGCTTTCGCATCGAAATCAACTGGCAGCGCAAACTTGTTGCCCGTAAGTAACTCCAAGTTAACGATGCGGTCGAGCGCATACACCATCACCTTTTTATAATAAGGAGAGCGTGCCGCCATGTACCAACGTCGCCTAAACATCTTAACGCAATAAGGTTCTGCCTCGAAAGTGGTAGCCGATGGGCGGTAATAGCTGTGATAGGTAACGCGCAGCGTGTGGTTCTCGCGCATGGCTTGCAATATTGTTTTTAGCTGTTGGTTGTTGGTAGGCGTGTGTTGTAGCAGTATTCGGTCTTTCATTCGTTGGTTTTCCATCAGCAGGTTGCCCTCCGTGATGGTGTCGAAGAGCCATCGTTTAAGTGTTCCGTTCGCTATTTCGCTTTCGTTTGCGATGTAATAGGCATAGCGCCCTTTATGTTCGCATTCGATAACAAGGCCCAATAAGTCTTCTACCCCGATGCGCCATTTATGGAAAGTGCGTAGCGGAAGGTCTTCCCCACCGCTGAAATCAACTTCTTTACGCCACTCCTCGTTAATCTCTTCGAAAGTTATTTTGCGTGCTTTATATATGGTTTCGGCTAGCCAAATGTATTTGTTTAGTATCTTCGACATGGCTTTATGGTTATTAGTTATGCTGCAAAGATACGTAGAACCTATGTAAAAACAGGGCATAACTTTAACTTTTTACTAGAAAAATAATAAAGTATTTGTATGTTCGGGCTTATGGGTTCGATAGCTGTTTGTCCGCCTTATCTGTCGATATGCCATCTCCTTGCCCGTCATTCCATCTTGGCACAAAGTTTGCATATCATGCAAACGTATAACGATTATAACGAACTTAACACATTATTATATATATAACATGCAGAAAGGAAACATTGGGGTAACAACAGAGAATATCTTCCCCGTGATAAAAAAGTTTCTCTATTCAGACCACGAGATTTTTCTTCGCGAGCTGGTTTCTAATGCCGTAGACGCTACCCAGAAGTTGAAGACACTGGCAGAGCGTGGCGACTTTAAGGGCGAACAAGGCGACTTAACCGTGCACGTGAGCCTGGATGCCGACAAGGGAACGCTAACCATCAGCGACCGAGGCGTGGGAATGACGGCCGACGAGATTGACAGATACATCAACCAAATCGCTTTTTCGGGCGTAACCGACTTCCTCGACAAGTACAAAGACAACGCCAACGCCATTATCGGACACTTCGGACTGGGTTTCTACTCGGCCTTTATGGTGAGCAAGAAGGTGGAAATAGTAACGCGCAGCTATCAAGAGGGTGCGCAAGCCGTGAAGTGGAGTTGCGATGGGTCGCCCGCTTACGAGATTGAAGAGGTGCAGAAAGACGACCGCGGCACCGACATCGTGCTGTATATCGACGACGATTGCAAAGAGTTCTTGGACAAAACGCGCATTCAACAGCTGCTCAACAAGTATTGCAAGTTCTTGCCCATCGCCATCGCCTTCGGCAAAAAGACCGAATGGAAGGATGGAAAGCAAGTGGACACGGAAGAAGACAACATCGTTAACGATGTGGAACCGCTGTGGACAAAGACCCCCAGCACACTGAAAGACGAAGACTACAAGGCGTTCTACCGCACGCTCTATCCCATGCAGGATGAGCCTTTATTCTGGATTCACCTCAATGTAGACTATCCGTTCAACCTCACGGGCGTGCTTTACTTCCCCCGAATACACAGCAACATCGAGTTGCAACGCAACAAAGTGATGCTGTATTGCAACCAAGTGTTCGTTACCGACCAGGTAGAAGGCATCGTCCCCGACTTCCTCACGCTCTTGCACGGCGTTATCGACTCGCCCGACATCCCCCTAAACGTGAGCCGTAGCTATCTGCAAAGCGATGGCGACGTGAAGAAAATATCGACCTACATCACCAAAAAGGTGTCCGATCGCCTGCAAAGTCTCTTTAAAGAAGACCGCAAGGGCTTTGAAGAGAAGTGGGACAGTCTGAAACTTTTCATCAACTATGGCATGCTTTCGCAAGAAGACTTCTTCGAGCGAGCCAAAGATTTCGCCCTGTTGAAGGATGTAGACGGCAAGTATTTCACCTACGACGAGTATCGGACGCTTATTAAGGACAACCAAACCGACAAAGACGGACAATTGGTTTGCCTGTACACCAACAATAAAGAAGAACAATACTCGTACGTCGAGGCCGCTCGTGCCAAGGGTTATAGCGTGCTGTTGCTCGAAGGCGAACTGGATGTGCCCGTGGCCTCGATGTTGGAACAGAAGTTGGAAAAGTGCCACTTCGTGCGTGTAGACAGCGACATCGTGGAGCGACTGATACAAAAAGACGACGCCCCGAAGAGTAATATAGACGAGGCCGACCGCGAAAACCTTTCGCAAGTGTTCCGCTCGCAGATGCCGCGCATCGACAAGGCTGAGTTCAATGCCGAGGTAGAGGCTATGGGCGAAACGGCTCAACCCATACTTATCACCCAAAGCGAGTACATGCGCCGCATGAAGGATATGAGCCGTTTGCAGGCTGGTATGGCCTTCTATGCGCAAATGCCCGATGCTTATAGCGTGGTGCTAAACAGCGATCATGCCTTGATAAAGCGCGTGTTGGAGGCTTGCAAGCAAGCTACGGCCGACACATTGCAGCCCGTTGAGGCCGAAATTAAGGGCTTGGAGGCTCGCTTGGCCGCACTGCGCCAACAACAATCGGCCAAGAAACCAGAAGAGATTACCGAGGAGGAACGTGCCGAGGTGAGCAAAACCGAAAAAGAAATTGCTGACCAACGTGCGCAGAAACAAGCTGCATTGGCCGATTTTGGTAAGGGTAACGACATCGTTCACCAACTCATCGACCTAGCTTTGTTGCAAAACGGACTGCTAAAAGGCGCCGCTCTCGATGCTTTCTTAAAGCGTTCGGTGGCCTTGATAAAATAAATTTTTGGTGTAGCGAGGGGGTGATAAACGCCCCTTCGCGCCCCGAAAAAAGCCTAAAATAGCCCTAAAACACCCCTAAATAACACTTTTTCGATAAAAAGTTAACGAAACATTTGGTGGAAAGGAAAAAACTCTATACCTTTGCACTCGCAATTCGGAACAAGGTTCCGTAGCTCAACTGAATAGAGCATCTGACTACGGATCAGAAGGTTGTGGGTTTGAATCCCGCCGGAATCACAAGAATTGAGGCTGACACACCATTGGTGTGTCGGCCTTTTTTGTGGCCATTACTTACGCGTTGCAATGTAAGCCGTTGAGAATTAGCAAGTTTTGAACCAAACAAAAACGCTCTTCCAAGCGTAAAAAATGGTAAATATATTTTCTTATCACATAAAAAACTCGTATATTTGCACTCCGTATCCGATAGGGAGAAATATGTGAAACCATAAAATAACAAAAAACAAGAAATGACAAAGGCAGATATTATCAACGAGATTGCCATACAGACGGGTATTCAGAAGAAGGACGTCTCAGTAGTGGTTGAAAGCTTTATGGAGACCATTAAGGGCAGTTTGTTGGACAAGAAAGACAATGTTTACCTTCGTGGTTTCGGCAGCTTTATCATCAAGCACCGCGCTGCCAAGACGGCGCGCAACATCGCCAAGAACACCACCATCACCATTGCCGCACACGATTTACCATGCTTCAAGCCCGCCAAGAGCTTTGTTGAGAGCATGCGTGGCGAGCAATAAAGGCAGGTTCTAATAATTACCTTTGCTGTATTTTTAGCTTTTAGCCGAGCAGATTTTGCTTACTTCTTGAAGGAGCATAGTGCACTATGCAACTGAAAGAGAAAGCAAAAGATGCCAGATAAAAGCAAAAAGACAGTGAAGAGCAATACAAGGAACAAACAATGAACCTTAGCGGGGAATTTTTAGAACATGCCTAAAAGGTTGCGACAATAACATATACATTATAAATAACAATTAAAAATTACAGCTATGCCAAGCGGAAAGAAAAGAAAAGGCCACAAGATGGCTACTCACAAGCGTAAAAAGAGACTGAGAAAGAATAGGCACAAGAGCAAGTAACCGCACTTGCCAAGAGCTTATTCGCCATTGAAGGGCATGTCCGCAAATCCGTGGAGGACGTTTGGAACAGCCCTTTTAGGCACGGTTCTTTTGGGCGAGTTCTATAAAATGGCCGTTCGGGCACTTTTATAGAACGCGCCTATAAGTTTCTTAACAAGGGTAGTGCGGCTTTCTTCGTGGGCTTTACCAAGCCTGTTTGCCATGCCATGTTGGTTTTCACACGCCACAAGCACCATGCAAACACCATGCAAACAAAGCCCAGCAAACGCCAAACGCCCCATTTCGTGCAGGTTGGTGCAGCGATGCACTACGTGCGAAGAAACTTTATCGAACATGCCTAACAAACATTTAGGACGAAACTAAGGAGCTAATAAGAAGATGACTAGCGAAGTAGTAATTGACGTTCAACAGAAAGAAATCTCGATAGCCCTGCTAGAAGACAAAAAGCTAGTGGAATATCAGAGCGAACCACGAGAGGTGTCGTTTTCTGTTGGCAATGTCTACATGGCAAAGGTAAAGAAACTGATGCCTGGGCTAAACGCCTGTTTCGTAGACGTAGGATTTGAACGCGACGCTTTTCTTCATTATCTCGACTTAGGAAGTCAATTCGACTCATACGCCAAGTACCTTAAACAGGTGCAGAGCGACAGGAAAAAGCTTTATCCCTTTGCAAAGGCATCAAGGCTACCCGACCTGAAAAAGGATGGTAGCGTGCAAACAACCCTCACTTCGGGACAAGAGGTGCTCGTGCAAATCGTTAAAGAACCCATATCTACCAAAGGGCCGAGGTTAACGTGCGAATTGTCGTTCGCCGGTCGTTATCTCATTCTCATTCCCTTTAACGATAAGGTTTCTGTCTCTTCTAAAATCAAAAGCGGCGAAGAACGGGCGCGACTAAAACAGCTCATCCACAGCATTAAACCCAAAAACTGCGGCGTTATTGTGCGCACCGTGGCCGAAGGCAAACGGGTGGCAGAACTAGACGCCGAGCTTAAAACCCTTACCAAATACTGGGAAGAGGCCATCGAAAAGGTGCAGAAAACCCAAAAGAGGCCACAACTGGTGTTCGAGGAAACGAGTAGGGCTGTAGCATTGCTGCGCGACTTGTTCAACCCAACCTACGAGAATATCTACGTAAACGATGAAGACGTTTTCAAAGAAGTAAAGCACTATGTGTCTATGATTGCCCCAGACAAGGTAGACATCGTGAAACTCTACTCGGGCAAGGTGCCAATCTTTGACAACTTCAACATCACCAAGCAGATTAAGTCGAGCTTTGGGAAAGCCGTCAACTACAAACATGGCGCATATCTCATCATCGAGCATACCGAGGCGTTACATGTGGTGGACGTAAACAGCGGAAACCGCACGCGTTCGGAAAAGGGACAAGAGGCTAACGCACTGGAAGTGAACCTCGGTGCCGCCGACGAATTGGCCCGACAACTGCGACTGCGAGACATGGGAGGTATCATCGTGGTGGACTTCATCGACATGAACCTCGCAGAAGACAGGCAGATGCTCTACGAAAGGATGTGCAAGAACATGCAGAAAGACCGCGCACGCCACAACATCCTGCCATTAAGTAAGTTTGGACTGATGCAGATTACAAGGCAACGCGTGCGACCAGCAATGGATGTAAGTGTAGACGAAACCTGCCCTACCTGCTTTGGAAAGGGAAAAATAAAGTCGAGCATCCTGTTTACAGACCAACTGGAAGGTAAGATAGACCGACTGGTTAACAAAATTGGCGTAAAGAAATTCTATTTGCACGTGCATCCATACGTTGCCGCTTTTATCAATCAGGGGTTCATCTCCTTGAAAAGGCAGTGGCAATTGAAGTACGGATTTGGCTTGCACATCGTTTCTTCGCAGAAGTTGGCTTTTTTGCAATACGAGTTTTACGATGCAAAGAAGCAATTTATCGACATGAAGGAAGAAATCGAAACGAAGTAGCGTTTCAAACGGCAGCGGCCATGAACGAAAGCCATTTACTTTCGGCATACCAACGCCTCGAATTGAACTGACGAGAAAAGAAAAGTATACTATTAAAGAAGGGGGGAAGGCCTTGTGTGGCTTTTCTCCTTTTTTATTGATTACAAGTCAGTAGGTTAGTCGTCAATAAGTAGGCTAATCATGCGTGTCTATATTTTCTTCATTATTTTTTATCTTCTAGTGGTTATTCATTATAATTAAAATCAATTACTCCTACATATTCTGGCCAAAGGTGGTCGGCTGTTTCTGGGCCAACCCATTTTTTAAACATCGGCACACGGAAATGAACAATGTCGCCTTCGTTCATCTTTTCGCCGAAGTCTCTATCATAAAAACCGATAGAGCTTCCCACAGGTACTCCTTTTCTGGATGTAGAACTTGTAATTAGAATAATGTTATAACGCTCATTATTGTTGCTCTTGATAAGTGACAGTATTTTCCCCTCATACTTTATGTTTTCAAGATTCACTTCGGTGTTACATGATGTACCCAAAGCTAAGGGGAAAAAGAAAAGCATGAGCCATAAAAGTATTTTATGTTTCATCTTGTTTTGAATTAATTATTTGTTACGTAATAAGAATTAATAAACGTTGCCGACAAACAATGGTTTGCCGGTATCAATAGGTGAAGGGTGGCGTATCGGTATTCATAGGCGTTGTATTGTTAGTTGACAAGTTTACGAGTAAACAAGTTGACAAGTTTACGAGTAAAGAAGTTGACAAGGCCAGCTGTTAGTTGACGAGCTTACGAATAAGCAAGTTTACAAGGTGGCCTGTATGGCTCCGCATTAACTCGCGACTAAACGAGAACGTGCGAACGAAACTTGCGTTTATGCCGTAAAGTTAGGTAAAAAAGTTCTAATTTGCAATATTTTGTTGTCGAAAAATTGAATGTGAGATTAAATTCACTGATAGAAGCTGTTTTGACTTTTGTTATTTCTATAAATTGAGAGAGGGGTATTGTCTTTGCGCTGTAAAGCCAAGACAAACCACCCTGATCATCACGAAGAACCTTACCCAGGCTCTGTATTTTTGAAAATCTGGTTTCTTTGTCTGTGGCAAAATGTGGTTGTGCCTTGAAAATGGAATGAACGCATTAACTTGTCAACTCGTAAACTCACGAACCGACACACTCGTCAACTCGTCAACTTGTCAATTTTTAGGTGCGAATTTTAACATTATGAGTGCCTGTTTCTCTCACCGGTTGTTTGTTCGACCGCAAAAAATCGATTCTCGCGCAGGTTTGTTTTGATGCAAATTGGGGGTTGTTGAAAATGCGATCATAATGAATATTTATTTAATAGCACCGCCATCTACATCAAATTTTGGGCTATTAGCAGCAAAATGTAGTGCATTTTGGTGCTAAACACACTGCAATTTGCCGCTAAACGCAGTGCGTTTTGGTGCTAAATGCCCTGCGTTTTGGTGCTAAATGCAAGGCAAAATGGTGCTAAATGCAGTGCTAAATGCTGCTAAATACGAGATGAAAGGCATAAAAATACACTGCAATGGTATAAACAAAACCTTTGTGAACCATTAAAAACATGGCTGAAAAGGGCAAAATGTCTACCGAAAAGTGGGTTTTTAGGGGTAAAATGGGTGTATTTGGGCTTGATAAAAATCGGACTTCCAACCAAACTAGAAAGGTAAAATGGTACAAAATGCAGGTTTTGTTCTTAAAAACAGACAGAGTGAGGGACATGAAAGGTTGAAAATGGTAGACATTTACCTACTTTTTAGCCAGTATTTTCTCTAGAACGGCGTGAAAATTAGAAATGTGTTGTAAAATAAAAATAAAGAAATTAAGATTTTGGGTTAATGAGTTTATTAGTTTTTGAGTTTATAAGTTTTTGGGTTAATGAGTTTATAAGGTTTTGAGTTAATGAGTTTATAAGGTTTTGAGTTAATGAGTTTATAAGTTTCTGAGTTTATAAGTTTTTGAGTTTATAAGTTTTTGGGTTAATGAGTTTATAAGTTTTTGAGTTTATAAGTTTTTGGGTTAATGAGTTGGTAAGGTTTTGAGTTAATGAGTTTACAATGTTTTTGAGTTTATAAGT
>ERZ773059.138-NODE-138-length-39080-cov-13.206791_pt1 | contig 39080 bp, 62 predicted proteins | sample MGYA00580514_ERZ773059 | MGnify/ENA primary metagenome ERZ773059 (study PRJEB29015, sample SAMEA2737981) | human oral metagenome | biome: human oral; feature: human-associated habitat; material: dental | place: China | collected 2056 ...
CGCCGCTACAACGATTGGCAAACCTCATTGCAGAACGTGAAGGCTTGGGATGAGATGACAACGGTAGCCAATCGTAATCTCTTATCTGTTCAATCAGCCATTGATACATATAGGTTTCAGCAACGCCAGATGGCAGAGGAGAAGGCTCATATTGCTCGTATGAACGCGATTGATAACAGCTATATGTGGCGCGGTATCGCTACTCAGCAGCGTCTCATTAATGAACAGGCCGCTATCAATGAGCGCTACATGCGTGATGAGGCTAATAAAAAGCTCATTGTCCAGAATTACCGCGCCGGCAAGGGTTCGTTCGGCGAATTGGAACGCAAGTACTCGTAACGCCAGGCTTATCTACGCCTAGCGGTGTTAAATTAGAGTAAAGGAGAATTAAATATGGACTTTGGAGCAAGAATAGCAGACGCACAAGGTACAAAAAACGCCAGCAAAGCGGCTTTCAATAATTACCAAGCCCAAGCCGACCAATCAAAGGCTAATTACGACTCGCACCTGCAAAACAGGCAGACGTATGGCGATATTTACGACCAAGCGCGCAACAAGTACATGAACACTGACGAGATAAACAAAGCTCGCGGTGTTTACACCACTGCTCGTGATGCAGTGAACCAAATCAACACCACCATCAACAAGCTGCCAGAGAGCATCCGGCAACAGTATGGTGGTACAGGCCTTACAGAGGCTCAGAGGCAGCGTGCATTGCAGGGCCAGCTTGGCAATATGCAAAACACGCAGAACTACCTCAACACCAACTACCAAAACGCATCGACAGACTACAACGAGCTTGTGAATCGTGCGATGAACGAGGTGAATAACGTAGCTGCCGGAAACTACAAGACTCAAGAGGACACCACAAACATCCTCCAGGGGATCTGGAACACCTTGCTTGGCCAGCGTAACAGCGCCTACAGCCAATACCAGCAAGATGAAAACGCTCTCGCTAATATCTACGGTGCACGGGACAACTGGGAGCTTAACCAGCAAAAGATGGCCCTTGAGCGGTGGAAGGAGCAACAGGCTAACGCCCGGCAGGCAGCAGCTAACGCCGCTAACTTTGGATTGCAGAAGTACATGCTTGACCGACAAGACTCATCTAATGCATCAGCTCGTGCTTGGCAAGAAAAGATTATGGCAGCACAGAACGAAGCAAAAGCTGAGTCTGGTCGTCTCAACCGTCTACGGACAGAGCATAATAGACTCAGGAACTATGATTATCGACAAGATTTTGGGCGCAACCTATCGCAAGGTTTCCAGAATGTAGCTAAGTGGGGGCCACTCGCGCTATTCGGTGGTGGCTCGCTGTGGGGGAGATAGAGTATGTTTGATTGGTTATTCGGTAAAACAAAGGATCAAGCGCTGGCTAAATACCAAGATGCTGCTGATCAGCAACAGATCAACCAGAAGGTCAACGACTTTTACAAGGAGCAACTCAATGGCATCTACAACGATCCAGCCAACGCAGGGCTGCTTGCAGATATGCGTAAGACTACTCCTGGGTTTGATGACGCCTGGAAAAGCCAAATGTCATCCTTAGACAGTAAGAGTGAACAACTGAAAGGAGCAGCCAGTGACGCTAACGCTGAACTTGAAAAGCAGAAAAAGAAGCAGAAGAACAATGTATTTGGCGACGGTCTTCTTGGTTCCTTTCTTAACCCTATTGCTCAAACAGTCGGTGCAGTAAGCGACCTAGCTACGGGCAACTACAAAGATCGTGACGTAGGTAGCGACCTGGCTGCCGCAGGCGAGACACTGCTCACCGCTCTACCTGGGATTGGCGCTGCTGCTAAGGCCGCCAAGCTCGGCAAAGTAGCTGAAGGGCTCGGAGCTGTCAACAAGGCTCTATACACAATTCCTGGTTCAGCTGCTACCGGTGCTGCTATGGGTGGCTTAGACAAGATCCGTACAGGCGAGACAGATGACGCGCTGAATGGTGCGCTGCTTGGTGGTGTCATGGGAGGAGCTATACCGGGCGCAATGAAGGTGGGTAGTAACTTCCTCAAGAATCGTGGGGAGAAGGCGTTTATCCGCAACTCGATTGGTACTGGTGTTGACCCAAATGTTGCGCTAGAGACAATGCCATCACGGGCGCTATATCAGGAAGGTTTGCGTAGCCTTATACCTAAGAGCGCGGTGGGCAAGCTGGCTCTCGGGGGTGGCGCTCTGTATGGCGGTTCTCAGCTTATGGGCGCTCTCAACCCGCAGCAGGGCGTGCCTGATGAGGATGATCAAACTAATACATTAAATGAGCTATATAAACGACGGCAAGGGGGTATGTTCTAATGTTCGGTGGAGTATTAAATAAACTGTTCTCTAAGGGGGCAGCTAACTATGGTGACGACATTGTCGCCCGGCTTGCTACTAATTATGGTGACGACATTGCGCGCTCAGCCGGTAGTGGTGTGCTCAATAACCTTATGCGGAATGAGGCAGATGATATTGCTGCTAAGGCTGTAGCTAGTGCGGCTCCAGAAGTAATAGAGACAGCCCTGCCAAAGGTTGCTAATGTAGCTGATGATGTTGTAGAGGCTGCCGCTCCTAAGGCCGTTGCGAGCGTTGACGACGTTCTAGAAGCTGCTGCAGCGCCAAAGAACGACATTGTTCGCCAACTTACTGATGGCGTAGACAAAGTAGCGCCAGTTAACCCTAACATCGCAGAGAACTACGCCGTAGAAGGGGCAACAAACAAAGCTTTGGCTGATAACAACACTCTAGCCTCTAAACTAAACACCATTGGTGAGGCTGTAGAGGACTCGGGGAGCAAGCTTCGCAATAACCAGATCATTGGTGCCGTGAAAGACAAGAAGGTGCTACAGCGCGCTCCAGACGCCATTAAGTTTGCAGACAAGTACGGCTTTACTGACGGGCAGTATGAGGACTTGGCGAACATCATGACGGGCAACGAGGGTATTCTGTCTAATTTCAACAATAACGCCCTCAAAAACGCTCAGGTTAGCGCCCTTATCCCAGACGAGGCCCGTACTAAAGCACTCAAGGCTATTGAGAACAGTATCGCTCTAGAGCCCCACCAGAAGAAGACTCTTACAAATATCATTAATACCGCCAACGACGTGCCACAGGGCAAGATTGCAGAGCGTTTGGCGGAGCGTGGCGAAAACCGTGCAGCGGCTATCGGTGAAGCTGATATTTACGATCTACACAAGGCTGTGCAAGAGCTTGAGGGTAAGGCATACGACATGACAGGTAAGGGTGCAGATGCTGCTCGCAAGATTGTCCGTGACTATGCAGGCGACCTGAAAAAGAGTATCAACGCAGCCTCAAAGGACGTATATAACAACCCAGACAACATCCAGGAGCTATCAGAGGCGCTCGTTGGGGCTAACCTCTCGCCTCGCCTTACGCAGGATATTGTGAAGCAGTTACGAGATGGTGTAGATTACACAACACTTCGTAGTATGCAGTCTCCGTTTGTTACTCTTGGTCAAATCGCTAAACAACAAAAGATGGCTCCACTCGCCGGTGGCGTGGGTGGCCAATCGTTCAACAACCCGCTTGCACAGGTGGCAGAGGAGGTTGTAGGAAAACCTTTAGCAGCCGCTACAGGTAAGGCCCTCCAGACCGGTGGTCGTGCGCTTCAATTAGCATCTAAGAATAGCGATAAGTTGGCCAACGGAGCTAAAAACGCAGCTCTAGCTGGTGCAGGGCTTCTCGCTCTCGGTCAAATGAATGGTGGACAACAGCAAGGCGCTGACCAGCTATCCGGAAACTCCGGGCAACTCGGCGGAGCACAAGGCGCTCAAGCTCAACAGAAAGAGCTACAGCAAGCTCAACAGCTACAGGCTATGCAACAGTTGATGCAACCGTCTACGTTCGGCGGTAAGAACCGTGACCAGATTGAGCAGGCATACATGGCAGCAGCGGCAGATAACAACCCGAAGGCTGTACAATTCTACGCCTCAATGCTTGAGCAGCTCGATAAGAAGGACGCCATGAACCAGAAGCAGATGGCTTTACTCCAGAAGGCAGGTAGCAGTAAAACGTCGAAGGATGATCAAAAGAAGGCAGACGCGGCCAAGAAAGCAGCTAGTATCGAGACTATGTACAAGCAGGCTGGCGGTGCGCAAGGCCCTGTGGGAGTCTTAAACAACCTCTTGAACAGTGCAACGCTCGGCATGTTCAACCCAGGCGCATCAGCTTACGAAGCTAACCAGCAGGCCCTAGCGGTCGCCCTAGCCCGTGCAGCAGGTGACAGTGGTGCTCTGTCCAACCAGGATATTCAAGGATACAAGTCTATGTTGCCGCTTACTACAGATAGCCCACAGGCCGCAAAGCTGAAATTGCAGAACATTTACGCGCAATTAGGCCAATAATGGCCACGGTTATCACTGAATAGTGTCGTAAAATCAGATTAGTAACAACTATAAGGAGATGGAAGCAATGAAGTTTTCAGAAACAGTGCAAAACATCACAAAGGACGAGTTTCTACCTCGTGTTGTTGACTTTGTTAACAACTCGAACGTTTTGACCGCTCGCGTGATGAGCAACACCAAGAAATGGACCGGGCCGAAGGTTCAAAGTCCTACACAAACCAAGAACAGCACGACTGGTAAGTCGATTACTGACATGGAGCAGTTTGCTGTGTCTAACACCGACAACGTCAAGAACCTGAAGTGGGAACCAGCCACTGTTGTTCAGAGCGTTGTTGTGAGCCAGCTTGAGAAGGCTGTCAACCAAGCATCGAACGACAACCAGGTTGTTCGCTTGGTCGCTCAAAAGCTCGAGGAAGCTCAAAACAGCCTCGCAAACCTCATCGGTACTCAGCTTTACGGTACTGGTGCTGGTAACGACCTTGATGGTCTTGGCTTGATCGTTGACAACGGTACGGCATCTACCACTTACGCTGGTATCACCCGTGCTACGATGCCTTCGGTCAACGCTGACGTCACGGCTGCTGCTAACGGCCTCTTGACTCTCGGCCTTATGGCTAAAGAGTTTGACGCTGTATCAGCTGCTGGTAGCGCAAAGCACAGCCCAACGATGATCCTCAGCGACAAGGCAACTTGGAGCCTCTACGAGGAGTTGATGGGCGACAAGCTCAGCGTCCAGTACAACGCTATGACTGCTCGTGGCTACAACCGTGTTAGCGGTGGTACTCCAATGGGTACGTCTGTGCCTGCTAGCGAGTTGCACGGCTCGGCTGGGTTCGTATCGCTCGACTTTCGTGGCAAGCCATGTGTGGCAGACGACAAAGCTCCTGTGGGCAAAATGTTCTTCCTTAACGAGAACTACCTGGAGTTTCGTGACCTGACCATTCCTGGCCTTGAGCGTGTGAAGCAGAAGCAGGAAGCTATCGACAGCGCTATTAGCGAAGATCAGCCTACCTGGATGCAGTTCCGCGGTTTCATGAACCCAACGAACCAGCTCGCAGAGATTGGTGCAATGGTTGTCTCGGGTAACTTTATCTGTACTCAACCTCGCCGCCAGGGTGTTATCACAGGTATCACCAAGATCCGGTAGTCTAGCCTCTAGATTATCCAAGAGCCCCACTCCAGTGGGGTTTTCTTGTTGTAAATAAAACTCAGAAAAGTGTTGACTCTGTTCTTTGGATGGTGTACTATAGAGACATAGCAAACATAAGCAAGAGAGGAGAAATACTTGCATGGCTAAAGAAAGCAAAACCACTAAGAAGAGTCAAGACGTAATCTTTGGGGCAAATGAAGAGATTCGTCGGGCTGTAGACAAGCTCTATGTAAAGAAGACAAGCGCTATCATGACAGCTGCAATCTTCGCAGTAATGCTCTCACTGATTGCAGCGGGTGTAGCATTCGCAGCTGGCCTTAACACAGGCCGTACACAGGTTGAGAAGTACAACACCATCAAGGTTGTGACGAGCGAAACCGCGGGAAAAGAAAAAGCCCAGTAGCGAAACCAGTTGTTAAAGTAGAGCAGCCTCCAGTAGCTATAGTGGCGCAGCCGGCTAAGACAGGATGTGACGCTGTGCGTGAGGAGGCCTCCAAATACAGCGGGTGGGACGTAAACACCATGGTTGCCATCGCTACCGCCGAAAGTCATTGTAGGACAGGCGCAAAAGGCGACCAAACACTAACATTTACACAAAATAATAGGGTATATGGGTACAGTCTTGGAGCTTTCCAGGTAAGGATACTCCCAGGACGAGAACATTGCGACACGTTCGATGTAGGGACTAACGTAAAATGTGCGTACGATGTGTGGAGGTCACAGGGATACAAAGCATGGTCTGTCTACTTGAGCGGTAAATATAAAGAGCACCTGTAGTGGGTGCTCTTATCTTTTGGTTTGTCTTTGTGTCTATATCAGGCCGCGCTTCTTGGCTTCCTCTGGGTAGTACTCGATAAAGTCCTCGTTTACTGTCCCGTCTGGGTTGTGCGACTGGATCAGGTCTGCCGCAAATTCCTCACGCTGTCTGTCTTTACTGTTTGTTTCTGCAATACCCGTGACAGTGCTTGAGACGCGCTGTGCTTCGTCTTTGGGTGTCTCACGGTAATATATACCATCTATGATCACACCCATCTATTTCACGTCCTTCATAAAGTCTAACGGGTCTTTTTCTGTTTGTCCTGTCTCATCACGCCATTGAGCGTTGATCGTTACAGGGTCTGCGGCTTCAATGATACCGCTCCTTTTGTTTGTATCTTTGTTTTTATTTAGGTATTGTTCCTCCGCGCCTGCGTATTTCTCCAGCCAGGAGAGACCCGCCCGGCGTACCGTAGTAGGCACAACCGGGTCATGGCGATTATTCAGCAAAGCAACTAGGAGGGCACAAATTGAAATAACAAGGGCTACAATATCCATTATTCTTGATCCTTCTCAAATGGCAATGCCACATTGATCGATAGGAGCTGCGCAGCAACACTGTGGCTGTTGATAATAGCCTCCTCGATAGATTTAGCGCTATCTACAATACCAGCCTCCAGAACGTCTGTATGATAGGTCTCAGCGTAAATATCGTAGCCAGCTTTTGGCGTATATGGCTTGTCCTCAGTCGTTTCCTTAGCCATGCTACCTACAAGCATTATGTATGGCTGTGTAAGGTAGCTCGGCATATTGGTAGTGTCATGCTCGTATACATCGCGTAGGAACGTACCGCCACCAGGGAGTACACCGTAGTCCTTAGCGATCTGGGTGGCCGCTACAGCGTCCTCAATGCGGAGTTTCAGCTCTTGCCGTTCGACCTGTGTAGCTGCACCAACACTAATCTCAACAGTCTTGCCATTCAAGGCGTCACGCCGGTAGTCGTCCTTGATACCTTTGATGTATTGGTCTAGTTTCTCGCGGTTACCAGGGCCGGACAAGATTGTCTTTGTAGTGGTGATATGAGCGCGCTCAACCTTACCAATATTAGTATCTGTAAAGTCTGATACGCGTGGCGATACGAAAACCTCAGCGCCGGCGTAGGCTGCTACATCACGGAGGAATAGCTCACGGGCTTGGCTTGATGGCTCTACTACGACAATGTTCAGTTTGCCATTCATCTTGTTGGTAGCTAGGGTCTCTAGAGCTTGGCCAGATACATCTGCTACGAGAACGATACTCTCTGCGCCAGCCTTGAGAACAGCATCTATGATGGGTACAATGTCGTCATTCTTGCTGATGAGGCGAGACATGACAATAACGGTTGGATTGTCGTATTTGGTCTGGACAGATTGCATATCATCTGCGAAGGCAATAGAGGACATGCCTTTTTTGAATGTGAACCCTTGGACGATTTTGCTCTCGATCTTATTCTCAGGTGTTTCTACCACTGTTACTGCGCCGTTAACACCAGCATCGTTAATAGCGTCAAACACTAGATGGCCGATAGCATCATCACCTGATGACGTGTGTGCGACGCTATAGAGTAGCTCGTCTGTGGCTTTGATCTTAGTGTCTTTGATAGCCTTGATGATAGCCTTCTTATTTTGCTCGATCTGCTTCTGTACGGCGCGTGGTTTGTCCTTCGCCATCTCCTTGAAATAGTTGTAGACGAGATAGGTCATCACGATAGTAAGAGTCGTAGAGTCGCCAGCTGAACGGTTTGTTTTCTCGCTTGCCTGGCGCACGAGAGAGATTGCCATGTTCTCTACTGGATCTGCTACTACAAGACGACCAATATTAGTGATACCATCGTGAGACACGAGAGGCTCACCGTAGCGATGCTCAATCATGATATTGCCAGAGTTTGCTCCATATGAGGAATAGGCTACATCGAAAGCTTTTTCCACCCCCATGCTGATCTTTTCTCGTAGTTCAGCGCCACGGATCACATTGCGTACTGATGTTTGTTTAGGCATCCAGTGAACCCCCATTCACAGCATCTACAGGGACGAAAATAAACATTTTGCCGTCTACTTCAATCTCCTCGCTGTCATTATACTTCGTAAAATATATTTTGTTGCCAAGGAATTTCGAGAGTGTCTCCTCTTTATCTGTGGCAACACCGTCTTGGTGAATATACACAGCCTTCAGCGTTCCGCTCGTGTGGCTGCCATGATCCCCTTGTGAGATAGACAGACTCGAGCCATATTTATTAGTCACCTCTACCAGGCAAAACCCTGGCATGACATGTAACTGTGTGCTCATTGTTGTGCTCCTATTTAGTTATTACTTGTGTATCCATTATAACATTAGGGTAGAAACCAAAAAAGAGGCCGGGGCCCCTCTCTTGGTTTAGGTAGCGTAGACTACACTTCGCACCAGAAATAGTGACCAGCTGGAACAGCGCTACGGGTGTAAACCTTAGCTCCAGCCGTAACCTTCTTGAGGTTATCGTAGTCATTAGGGCGAACCTGCACACCAGTGTTGGCCGAAACATCCTCGAGAATTTGGTCGCGGAGGTAAACGTAGTCGCCCGAAACCTGAATAAACTCAAGGAGCTGTTTGTTGTTGATAAGGATAGTACCATCTTGCCAACCATCAGCTTGGTGACCAGGCTTCAACTGGATAACGGTGTCTCCGGTTTTAGCATCAGCTGCCAACCCGCCGTTTTTGTTTGTGGCGTCGTTTTTCATCCCAGTCCAATATGGCTGAGCGTCGGTGTCTGCCGACTTACAATAACGGAACTGCCGTCCCGTGTCTGTAAACGCAATTTGGCCGATCACGCCACGCTTATCTGGAGTCGTGGTAAATTGTGATTCTGGCACTGCTACGCCGTAATTTACTAGCATATTTTGTCTCCTATGATTAAATGCTGTTCTAACTTAATACTAACATATAAGGAGGGCTTTCGCCCCCCCTATTCTTTCTAGTGTTGTTCTAGAAAATTTGATCGTTTGGTATTTGTTTTCGTCTTTCTTTGTAGTCTGTCATAGCCATGTATTTGTCTATTTGGTCTTTTGCATCGTCAAATCCTACAGCGAATGTACATCGATAACCTCGTTCGCTCAGACGCTTCATATAGGCGTGTTGCTCAGCAAAGTGCTCGTTTGCCCAGCTGCCGTCCTTTTTCATGAGGCGAACCCCTTCACGCTTCAGCTCGAGGTACAGCCCGTGATACCAGTCACCCGCTAGCTGTGCTGGCTCTGCGATAAACAGATCTGGGTAACCTCTACCCTCCTGTAACGCTTTGTGCTTGATAGCTTGCCCCATAGTCATCTTAACGCCTGCGCTAAAGTCTGTACGGAATATGACGCCAGGGTACTGTAGCTTTAAATAGTCCACCACCATCTGGTGGATGGTGGACTCTTTTGCGGTTTTAACTCTCGCCACGGTACATACCTTCTATGATCATGACCTTGAGCGTTTCTAGGACGGCCAGGTCTTTCATAGCCATTACTCGACCAGATAGGTCATCTCGCGGTATAGCCTTCTTGATACGTCCGTTGTAGCGTGGGATAGTCGAGAGAATTGAGCCGTTCATAGTAACCTCATAGCGGCTTTTCTCCTCTTTTACATCGAACTTCTCATTTTTAAGGAGCACCCGTTGGATGTTGTCCAATGCTGCAAAGGATAGTTCTGCGTACGGTGTAGCGCGTCCACCCTTTTTGCCGGCGATAGACGCCAGTTTTGGGTTCTTGCCAAATCCCTTCTTTACCTTAGCAGACCCGCCTAGCTTGCCAATTTTTTTGTAGTAGTCATCACCATGCGTTAGGCGTTTGTCATATTTGCTTTGTTTCATCGAACTTCTCCAATTCTTCCTTTTGTATTCTTGCGCTCTCTTTGCGTATAAACGCTATCGCTGATTTAAACCCTTGCTTTAGATTTATCTTTAATGCCTCGTCCATCATAGCGTTGAGCCGATAGTTAATACGGTCATCAACACCGTCTACATCGTTGGGTGCCATCACATTTTTACCTGTTTGGTAATCGCGCTACGCACACCGCGTGTGTATTGCTTAGCTTGCACAGTATCAAGCCGCCGGTTGATGGCGTCAACGATAGCTTCGCGGTCGCTAATCTCTGCGAGCATCTGATCCTTGTGGGTTTGTAGCTCACTCTCTGGTAGGCCGTCTACCACCTCTTGCATTTCAAACAGTGCGGGCTGGACAGCCTCAGCTTCTGGCGTCTCCCAGTCGTGTGGCTCTACAGTGTTACCCTTGAATACGTCACGTGGCAATGCCAACTGGTCAACCATCATGTCGTTGCCTTGCCCGATATGTTTCTTATATTCGCTCATACTCTCCTCCGTTTGGTGTTTACAATGTCCGCGCAAGTGATCGCTTAGTGTGTCGAACTGTGCCCACTTGTCGTTAGTTTCTTGGTTTAGTTTTGGTGTGTTGTAGTTCATTTTTGCCCTCTGTCTACTTGTATTAGTGTAATTTGTTGTTTTCTTTTATTGTATGACCAAAGCCTTACTTCTACACCGCTTGACTCTACGTCTTTTCTCAGTAGTGTGGATATCCTGGTGCTGTCGTAGTAGTCAAGCGCATCAGCCAGCGACGACCATTCGCCCCAACTCAGGCTTGGCGGTCTACTTGATGCGCACATTTCAACTTGGTATAGATTGTCATCATCCATTATGATAACCTCCCTACTTCATCTACAATTTTTTCTTTTAACATCTCGATCGCTGTGTATACTAGAGTCACGCCACTCTCGTCAATCTCAGTAATAGACGCACGCTTTTCTAGTTCGTCTAGGTCAATCTTGGCGTTTTCAACCAGCTCTTGCACTTTGTATTTAGTTAGTAACATTTTTAACTTCCTTTGCAAACGCGGTTACTCCACGTTCTTTTAGCGAGTCGATAATCTCGTCTGCATTTCCCCTTCTATAGGCTTTGGCGGCCCTTTCGTTCACAGTCGCCGTTATCTCTTTATCGTTGATATGTAAGAGATATAGCGTAGTGTCTTTGATGCCAATCTTATATAGCGGCTCATCTCGCTTATCTAGCGGGGTTGATGCGTATCTGTATAGTGTATCGAGCAGGTACTTTCGATAATCTGGTGCTGTGTTAGTTGTCACCTTCATGCTATATGCTTTGTCTACTTGTACACTTCCAGCACCCCAGCTATCATCGTACACATTCACAAACGTACCGTGAGCCTCATTTTGTATGTGCGCCCGAAACCCGGCCGCCGTTAGCTCATCGATCAACTCTGGTGTGGTTATATAGTCTTTACTCATACATTGCTACCTTCGTTGCTAGGATACCCATACGCTCACGTGGTGTTAGTCCACCGCGCATACCGTACTCTACGTCGCCAGTCATCAGCGCGTCCGCTAGACACTCACCCTTGACTGGGCACTCCGCACAAATCTTGCGTGCATCATTGTAGTTATTGTATCCGTTGTACTCATCGGCGTATGCTTTGTTCGCCGGGAAGAAAGCTTCCGGGTCTGTTTGTGCGCACAGTGCGCTGCCTCGCCATTTATTCTCCATTGTCTAGCCTCCCAAATAGTTTGTTTTCTATCATCGCGACCGCCCAGTCCGTAGCAGCAGTTGGTGGTGTGTTGCGGTTCTTATGTTGCTCTTCCCACATATCGTACTGCGCTTGGATAATCCCCATTTGGATAAGGCCTATAATCTCCTTAGCCTTCATACCGTTGTTGGTTGATTTGTCAAGAATTTCTAGAATTTTCTGTTTCATCAATTAATCATCCTTGCACGTCACCGCTATTGTGATAAATGAGATTGTCTCAATCGCTTTGCTTACTGTCCATAGGATCATGATTACAGATAATAGTCCCCACCAGAAGCCGCTATCAAACCCTTTTGCACTGAGTAGCCATGCTGTGAGTACACCTAATACTGTCACGTACATGATGCGTACAAAAGCAACTACAACCATCACTTTATGATAATCGTTATTATTTTGTTGTTCCATGAATTTCTCCTCTCTTTTGTTTATGTTTCTATTCTAACGTAACCATTAGCTAAAGTCAACGCTTTTACTCAACTTTATTTATCTCGTAGTTCCCACCGCCTAATATACCGGCCATTCATCTCTAGCCGTGTACTTCGTCCCCACCCAACACACTCAAAGTCTAACGTGCGGAACACCCCGCCGATAGTGTTGTGGTGCAGGAACTTCGGTAGTGGCTTTTTCTTGAGTACGTCCTCAATTGTCACATATTGCTGTGTCTTGAGGAGGCGGCGAGCCGTAGCCCGCGCATCCTCTAGCCATTTGATTTTTTCTGCCTTGAACATATCATTTACTGTTCGTGCCATAGTCATTCTCCTTTCTAGATATACAGACCCTGTAGGCGCTGTAATGATTTTACTGTTGGGTCGCTATAGAGCAGGTCGCCCTTGCCGGTGAGGGACTCAGCCCCTACATCATCCAAGATTATCTTACTGTTGATAGAGTTTGTGACACTGAAAGCAATCTTTGTTGGTATGTTTGCCTTGATGAGTCCAGTCACAACATCAGCTGATGGGCGCTGTGTGGCAAGGACTAGGTGGATGCCAACCGCTCGTGCTTTCTGCGCTAGCCTAATTATAGACTCTTCCGCAGAAGGTGGGTTATTCTCGTTCACACGCTTTACAGCTGCCTTCAGGGCTGCTTTGGTGAGTTTGCCGCCGGTGAGTGTTACCTCATCTAGGATGGCATCCTTGAGCCCTTCGTAGTCTATATTCGACAATGGATTTTTCTTGCTTGTCATCATTAGATCTGCAAACTCGTCTACTATTACAATGATACGCGGCATTTCTCCCTCGTAGTCCGCAATGTCTCGGACATGCTTCTTGCGTAGTTCCTTATACCGTCGTCCCATCTCTGCCACAAGGTCATGGAATTTGCCTGTCGCTTCTTTGGGGCTGGTAATAATGTCACCATCCAGGTGCTCGTCACCCTCGTACACAGCAAGCTCAACCTCTTTAGGATCAATCAGCACGAGCTTCATCTGTTCTGGTGTGAGTTGCTTTGTGAGGCAATCCAGGATCACGTTTATCATAACAGACTTACCCGCGCCAGTTTGGCCAGCGATGAGGAGGTGAGGAGTCTTTATAACGTCACAGTAGTGAACCTTTCCGAAAGCGTCCATACCGATAGGAAACTCAAATGTACCTGGTTTGAGATGTTCATCTGTGAGCGGAACTACCTTACGCTCTTTGTTAGGAATCTCGATACCTACAAGGTTCGTACCTGCAATAGGAGCTTCGATACGTACGGACTCGCTCTCAAGGGCGATAGCAAGGTCGCTAGCCTTATCTGCGATGCGCTTCATACTCACGCCACGGTTAGGTTGCATCGTGTACTTGATCACCTGCGGCCCGACGTATGTCTCGCCCATCTTACCACCGATACCAAACTCGATAAGCTTACGAAGGATTTTCTCCTCGTCTGTACCTGTGCCGTCATCGATGACAACGTTCTGTTGCTCAAAAGTATCAGCTACGCGTACTTGTCGCTTGATCTTAGCGGCGTCAAAGCCTTCCTGCTGGTTGGCAATAATATCCATACTATTCGCACCGTTCAATCGATCGTTCATATTAGGGAAGAACTTCGACCGATCATCGTTCACATACTCAAATACGTTGGTAATGATTTTCTTTGCGATAGGCGCGAAAGCAAGGATAGATTGGCGATCAAACACTACGTCCCGGCACTGTGGCGAGCCGTCACGGTTGATCGTTTTCTTTATTTCCTTAAATACTACCTCTGTTACTTCCTGATTATATTCCGCTTCTGCTAATACGAGGTAGACATAAGCCTGCATAAGGTACTTATAACTCTCCTCGTCATCTGGGCTGTAAGCTGTAACCGTCTTGTAGTCGATAAGGCGGAGGCCGTTGTCGCGCACCACCATGTCGATCACACCGACCATTGGTACGTTTGCGATACTAGCCTCGAGGCGTTTCTCTACATCTACTACTTCATCGTAGTGTGGTGCTTCCTCAAAGTATTTATTAACGAGACGTGTGTAGTCCTGCATCATCTTTTCACGGCTACCAGTCTTGCCAAAGTCAATCTCAGAGTCACTAATGTAGCTCATTTCCTCTAGGCCTGCCTCGATGGCAGCCTGTACATTACCACCATCTTTGTCGTAGTAAGTTTCCATAGCTTTGTGGAAGCTCGTGCCTACTACGAGTGATGGTGTTTTAGGGTTATCATAGATCTTTGCAATGTAGCGCTTCTGAAACTCAACCTGGTTGTTTAGAAACGTCACGATTGCCGAGTATGACAGGTGCTCGACTCTACTCATCATCGCTCTCCTCTCCGTTATTAGCGTTAGCGGTTAGTTCTTCCTCTACGTAGATACCTGCAATATCAAAGCCTGCGCGCAGAGCGTTAGCCTCAGCACATTTGGTGAGCATCACGATAGGCATCGTTTTCCAGTTGCTCATTGGTTGCCCCTCACGGTTAGTGCGCACAAATTCATCATAGTATGCTGTGTAGCGTGTAACCTCTATTGGTGCGCTCGTATTGTCCCAGCGACCAAATACAGGCACTGTGACGCTCAGGAGCTTATCTCCATCCTTTTTAACTTCTGCTGCGCCTGTGTGAGTGTATACACCGCCTTTCCGTGCCAGCTTGCGTAATCCGTGGATGCTCACGATTGGCATTAACTCCTCACCTCGTCGGTTTGAGTCCCAGATATATGTAGCGTAAATCTCCTTTTTAAACGGGTTTAAGCCGTATTGGTTAGCGATAGCCATAAATACCCGTAAGTCGCCAATTGGACGCATCTCACCCGTCTTGGTGAGGCCTAGGACGCTTTTATGGAGGGTAGCGATCAAGCTAAGCGTCTGTTTCTCATTCTCGGCGTTGCTGATCATTCCCTTAGCGAGCGGTACGACTGGCTCATATTGGTTTTTTAGTGCAACCTGTAGAGCCCTCTTTTCGTCACGTTTTGTTATTTCTTGCTGTGTCATGCAAATTCTCCTCTCTTTGCTTATGATTCTATTGTAGCTCATATAACAAGCAAAAGCAAGAGGTTTTTGGGAGATTCTCAAACCGGCCATTGCTAGGCTTAGTATGCGCACGGGTGCGTAGGGGTATGCGCACGGGTGCGTAGGGGTATGCGCACGGGTGCGTAGGTATATATATAGACAACATAAATTAATAACATAACACTAACGCGCTCACTTCGTTCGCTTGTTGCGGCAAGCCGCGAACCAATAAAAAACACAACGAAAGATTCTTGATTATGATTACTATGTGTGCTATTATTAGAAGTACAGGCGGGTTGTTCAAAGCAAACAAGCATTTACGAGGACAACCACCGATGCCCGCCTATGCTCGGTGGTCGTGTCCTCGGGACACGAAAGGAAATAGGAACATGAACCAAGAAGGGTACAAGCACGAAGTGCCAGCATATCATCTGATGATGCTTTATCTTGCAGCCTATAGTAGGGATATAGAGCGAGCACAGTGTGCTTTTAGAGTATACAAGTATCTAGCGGAGAGACGTCGTGAACTTATCCCAGGCAAAGAAAAAGGTGTTATTTGTACATGGAAAGATGTAGCACGATCGTTGAAGCTAGACACAAAAAGCGCTTTTCATGCTTTCAAAACATTAAGAGATTTGCGTTGGGTTACAAAAGAATATGTTGGAGGTAGCCCAGTGTACTATCGTGTCATATCACCAGATGGAACGTTAGATATGGCAATTTTTATATTTGGCGGAGACATCAATAAATGGAGTTAGGAGATAAAAACCACCAGGCTGGCTGGACAGGATACATAAATGCAGATGTACGATATGATAAGCGGCTGACTAATACAGCAAAGATAATCATGGTCGAAATATCAGCCCTCACCAATATGAAGGGCTACGCATGGTGCACTAATCAGTATCTTGCAGATGCATTTGACCTTTCAAGGTCGCAAGTATCACGTATCATTAGGAAGTTGGCAGAGTGTGGCTACATCAATGTGTACCTTAACCCAGGCGGAGAGCGCTATATCACGATCACCAGTAACGACCGACCGGTACCTAGTGGTTTTAAAAAGGACTACACGAAAAAAGCAGAGCCAGAGAACGAGCAAGACGATGAACTACTTAAAGCGGCTACCATTGTCGAAGAGCTTTTGCTAGAAGCGAATCCAGTAGACACTAGCGAGACAGAATTGCGCGAACTTACCACAGCAGAGCAATGCGCTCTGCAGACAAAGAATATTGAGGCAGACAACTACGACCGTCGTGGCAATATTATTGATGATGACTTGTATCATAAGCTCAAACTAGAGGTTATTGCCGAATCAGACACTACAACCGAAGCAGAGAAACAGCCAGAGCAATCTCCCGCCAAACAAATCGAGGCTAATACACAGCCTAATAACATCTCAACAGAGGTAGCGACAGTATCAAATAACGCGCCGGCACAACACAATAACCCATATGGCTCACTCGCTACACCCATGACAAGTACAAGGAAGAATTATAACCCCGCCGAAAAGGCATTTTACGACGCAGCAAAGGCTCTTGGGGTAAGTATTGCAAATCATAATCAGGCGCGCAGCTGGGTTAAAGAGGTGGTGAGGACTAGAGGGCTTGAATCAACAGTAAAGTACTTTGATTTTATGCGTCTGATATTCCCTAAATGGGAGTATGAATATAAACCAAACATTGACTCCGCACATGACCTTGCGATGAAAGCAGCTAAGATTGAACAACTTATTCAAAGGCAGCAACGCGAGAATGCTCGTAAAATTAACTACGACAATATTGACTTTTATGGCTAGTAACCTTACAATAGAATCATAAGCAAGAGAGGAGAAAATGCTTTATGACAAAATATCAAATCACCACTTATGATGGAACGGTACACACCATCGAAGGGAACACACAGCAAGAGGTGAAGCGTATGGTAGAGTTTTTCGGGCTCATGCCAGTAAAGATGGCAGACGGCACAACCGAAATGTTTGCCAAGGGCGCTGTACAGCACATGAAAATGGTCAAGGATGATACTACACTCCCTCCAGAGCAACGCCTAGCCATGGGTGACCAAAAAGATAATCGCAGCACAGGCCCAGAGGCTGAAGCAGCTAAAGCATGGCGAGAACACTGTGGACACGACTTTAAGCTTATGGGTGACAAGGAAGCCCGCGAGCAGTTCATGAAAGACTATATGGGGGACGAAGCCTAATGGACAATCTACCACCGGTAACGGGTATCGCTAGTGGTGAGGTGTCCCTAGACGAACCAGACGATAAAGACATATATGCAGAGACAAAAGTACGGCAAAATCCACATACACCAGATGAAGACCTCGAGTCGTTAGGAGCACTAGAATATGAAGAATAACCCTCTACCTCGCGCTGAGCAACGTCTTGGCGCGAGAGTTGTATCATTAGCCATTCAAACAAATCCAAGCTTACTTCGCACAATGTATTCTCATAATAAGGGTCTAACCCTATACCTGTGGCAAGACGATAAATGGATACCAGTTGGCCCTCACTTAAACGTTTTAAAAAAGACTCGAAAAAGTCGTAAAAAAGTATTGCAATCGTAAGCAACGGGGTGTATAGTAGAAACATAACCAAAGGAAAGGAAGGAACACAACAATGGACAACGTAACATACAAGCTCGAGCAGATGGAGAACGAAGGTATGATTGAGCAGATGCACCACGACTGGTATGCATTCCGCATCAAGAACAGCTGGGCACGCAACATGAAAGCTCTCTGGCAGCGCTGGTTGATGAGCACAGTAAAGTAACTAACAATAAAACAATGTGGTGGGCAGAAAGAGGAGAATGACAATGTTTACTACAGCAATCGAAGGGTTACACGAAACCTACGAATACCGCCAGGCTAGCGTCGTACGAAAACTATGGATGGACTTTATTACTACGGTATTTCTATCTGTACTGTTTCTCAGCTTTATCTACTCGGTATATTTAGCTCTATCAGGCCTAGTATGTCTAGCAACGGGGATTTAGTATGTTAGTAGATATTACAGATCAATATCTAGAAAGTGATACAAAGGTAATTGAGGATATTATGGTTTACAACGCACGAGAACGAATTATTCAATTAATTTTAGAGGAAAAGGCTAATGAAGAGATTTTACACAGTTGATGCCGTCAGTGAAAGCGGATTTACAGTATATTGGAATCCAACCACAGCTAGGTTTGAATATGGTGACTCGCCAGATAATTTGTACAGCAAGTACACAGATGCACTCAGAGAGTACCGCATGGCAATTGATGAAGCGGCTGGCTGCAATATGCTGAGCGTAAAACTCAAGGAGAGAGTAGAGGACGGACAAACTCACATAGCATTAGGGCAAATATAGGCCACCTCTCCTATAGGGTTGGCGATATTACCGCCCTGTCCAAGCTCTCCAGAGAGACAAGAGAGGAGGTTGAGCGCATCAGCAGAAAACTATATAGCCTCTCTCAGCTAATGTGGAATTTACAAGATAAAGTAATAGAGGAGCTAGACAAAGATGTATAGAGTCGTAGCAATCAAAAGAGATGGTAAGGCGCAGACCTGGGAACCTGTTACAGGTGTATTTACAGATAACCCAATGCCTACGGCTAATATCTCAAAGAAAAATAAAGCCACAGAGGAATTTAAAAAATCACTAGACAAAGTAAATGCAGACGATTACGCACGTGTTCAACTGAGCGAGAAAGACAAGGATGGCGTTTGGCGTAACGAAGGGGGGTAAAAATACCTCACGTTTCTTTAAGCAGGATGAGCGCACCATCGTGTCTATCGACAAAGATATGTTCGGCAAAGCTCTAGATTTGTTACTAATATCGTCTCAAGTATTCCAGATGATGGATCTTACCGGTATTAGCATAGAGACGAGAGAAGCTATACGCAACCTATCGAAGAAAACACTCGACCTATCAGACGAATACAGTAAAATGAAAGAACAAATCAAGGAGGAGCTTTTACGATGAAAACTAGGAAAGATCTAAAGGAACCAGAGGAAGCACTACAGTTCGTAATGACTAATATCCAACGTCACTTCAGCACAGGCCCAGAGGCTGAAGCAGTCCTTGAGCGCATTGAGAAGGATATACACCTATACGGAGACATTTGCAACGTCGAGGGACGCGTCACAGAGTTTCTAGAGGAGGTAGGCGAGCGTAATCTTACTATGCTCCAGCGTGACTTTGCCAATATTAAATCAGGCAAAAAGACCCACCGAGAGATTGCCAAAGAGCTACGCCAGGAGTATAATGATTGGTAGATAAGGATCATCCTTATAGCACATTGGATCTGTTGTGGTGTAGCTTTCTTTCGAAACTACTATAACTATAGCCTGCATCTAATTCCTCCTTTGTTACATGGTTAAGATGCAGGACACACAATACCTTTCTGTGATGGAGCACACCCAATAGCTACCCGTCAAGTCCGCGAGACGGCCCTCAACAAAAGCACGAAATGTGCTGTCTCGGTAGCTGTGTTCCATGTATTACCCCACCATCTCCTCGGTGGGGTTTAACTTTATCTAGGCTTGTTGTAAATTCTACCTACAAAATAACTAAAATCTATTGCATCACTCCACAACAAGATGTACAATACAAACATAAACATAAGGCAAAGAGGAGAAGCCACAATGTCAATCTATACACACTACACCATTGAAGCCACCACACGGCTCGGAGAGGTATACGTATGGGAACCACTCACTAGTGAGTACGAATACCAGAATAACCAAGAGTCATCGAATATCAGCTCAGAGGACGAAGCACTCGATGAGTTTGGCTATGCAGTCGCAGCAGCAGATAATGACGAGTACATGAAGGTAAGCCTGCTCCGTGTCACAGAACTAAGCAACGGCTCATCTGACGTATCGGTAATCAAGTTCAAGAACCTCTAGGAGAAGCAATGCAGAACTGGAAGGTAAGAAAGAAACTCTACCAGGAGTCATGGGGGTTAAAGGATATGAGATACCGCCTCCAACTCCTTAGAGAGTTTATAAACGACAAATACTACATCGACAACGCAACTGAATACCTTGACAAAGCTCTCAGCAATATCGAGCTAGCAATGGATAGTAAGCAACTCAAGAAAGCATACGAACCACTAACAAAAAGGGGAAAGGAGAACTAACAATGTACCTATACACAATCGAGTACAAGCGACTCAGCCGAAGCCAGAAAGAGGAATATAAGACAGTAGCAGAAAACGCACGTGTGGCACTCCGTAACCTCGAGCGCTACCGCTGTAAGCCATACAACTACCGTATTATCAACGTAGAGCATGTAGGCGAGGAGGATTAAAATGAAACCATACATGATCATCTACCGCAAGAAAGGTATAGCCGATACTCTATCTCGTATCGTTAAAGCAAACAATGAGGATGAGGCAGTCTACCTGCTAAAACTAAAACTAGACCCAGACCAAACATACGAACTATCAGTAAAAGACGTGCGCCTAATGGATAGGGCACTCTCTCGCTAAAAGGGCCATCATGAATATCTATCTAATCGAAAGAACTAATAAAGAAACAGGCGAAACAAGAACTGAAGTAGTAAAAGCTCCATTCTTAGCTGTTGCCTTTCTCGAGCAAGAGACGGAGTACGGGAAAGGATACACGTATAAGCTAGCTGAGCACCTTAAAGTAAGTACCGCAGACGACCACAACAAGGAGTACAAAGACAATCTAGATAGAATCCATCAATACCAAAAAACTATGGCTGAAAGCTCATACACCAACCCATTTACTAGCCCATATAGAGACGATCCAGACATGGCAAAATACGTAGATACAACCAGCCGTCTAACAAGCAACAAACAAGCTCGCCTACGAAAGCTACTCCAAAACAATAAGCCACGTAGAGGAGGAATAATCTAATGTACTACTACCGCTTGATCTATAAATACACCCCTAACAACAACTGGCGCGTCTACACTACTACAGCAGTAAGCGAGGGCGAAGCTATCACTAATCTACTGAGGGATAAAGAAGCAGTATACGACTATAGGATCATCAGCCAAGAAGAGACAGAGAGCAACGATACTAACATAGCCCATAACCTATTTAAACTATTTGTATGGCTCTTTACTATGGCTATGGTGCTATGGGCAGTGCAGCAAAGATAGAGATAAACACAAAAACACACACTAGGAGAGGTTTGCGAGGCCTCTCCTCTTGTTATTCATAAGGGAAATGACTATAATGTTGGTATGCCAAGAAAATCTTCCAAGCAAGAAACAGGGGTCAAGAAGGAGCCAACTCCACCGCACCTCAGGAACCCTACCGGTAAGGGTGGTTTAGGGGACAACCCTCAGAATAGATCTAGCGGCCGCTGGTCGAAAGACACCAGCATCTCATACTGGTACAACAAGCTAGGCCGCATGACCCTCAAAGAGCTAGAGGAATTTGAGCAAAAGGGTGATGAGCTTACTCCGTTTCAAAAGACAGCTCTCGTACGCGTTAAACGTGCCTACAAGGGTGATTCTGAAGGCCTAGCCGAAGCCAAAGAGGTGGCAGACCGTACAGAAGGCAAAGCCAAGCAAGAGATTGGAATTGACGCCAGCGATGATATGAAAACTATCATGAGAGGCTTTATTATACCAACACTACCAACGGATTGGATTGATGAGCAAGTCGCATTGGCCCGTACTAAACAAAGCAACGTATGATGATTTGAGAGAGAAGGGCTACTGGCTACCACTGCCAGGCCCTCAGCAGCTCGCAATAGCTCTCTCACGCGACAAGAGATTCCGTGAGATACTATTCGGTGGCTCACGTGGTGGAGGTAAGACAGACGTATCTATCGCTACTATAGGTGATCGCTTTGGTGACACAAGAGCACGCCAGCTCGTCATTCGTAAAGACGCAGGAGACCTAGCAGACTTTGAGGAGCGTGCCGTAGCGGCTCTCCAGCCATTTGGTGCTAAGTTACGCCGTAACCCAATGGTGCTATCTGCCAAGGGCTGTGGCCGTGTCATCGGTGGCCACCTCCACGACGCTGAAGCTTACACAAAGTACCAGGGTCATGAGTATTGCCGTATCAATATTGAGGAGCTAACTCAGATACCAGACGAGGGGCGCTATGAGAAGCTCATCAGCTCAGCTCGTAGCAAGTACAAAGACCTATACCCTCAAGTGTTCGCTACCACCAACCCAGGTGGCGCAGGCATGGGCTGGGTAAAGAAGCGTTTCGTAGCACCAGACCCAGACAGGGCAGAAGTGCTCAAAATGGAGTATCCCTGGGTGGATATATACGGCAAGAAGCAAGTCACACACTGGCAAATCGTCATAGACAAGCGTACAGGCATCTGGCGTGCTTACATACCAGCTACAATTGACTCTAACCCATTCCTGCTAGAGAACGACCCAGACTACGTGAAATACCTCGACTCTCTCCAGGACTCAGATCCAGAACTGTACCGTGCCTGGCGTTTTGGAGATTGGGACATTCAGTTTGGCGCTGTGTTTGAGGAGTTTCGGCAAAGTAAGCATACCTATACTAAGTTCAGTGAGTGGGGTGTTACGAAGGAAGCTTTCGACAGCAATTACCGTGTCATGGGCATGGACTGGGGCTATAACGATGAGTGTGTGTTGCTTTGGGCTATGTTTGATAATATCACGGAGAAGGAGAACAGAGCTTTCATTTACCGTGAGCTACACGGCAACCACAAGCCTAAAGAATATTGGTGTGAGAGGATTGTTGAAATGTATCTGAAGGATCCAGTAGACTTGATAGCCCTGCCACATGACGCTTACAGCCACCTAGGAGGCTCTGAGACGATCGCTAAGGTGCTTAATGACACATTTGCACGTCTTGCTCCAGATGAGAAGCGCCCACGCATTGTACGGGCTGATAAGCTCATGAAAGACAGGAAGCAAGCAGCAGTGCAGATGATCCACAGTGCCTTTGCTAATAAATCAGACGGCAAGCCTGGCCTCATCTTTAGCAAGTATTGCTCATACCTCATAGACACGCTACCTACTATCATCTACGCCAAGGAGTCTGGCGGTGAGGAGCTTGACCCTAACAACGTAGACCACGCACTAGACTCCCTCATGTACACACTCATGACAGCCAACCGTGAGTATGGGTTCCTAGTGAACGAGGCGAAGAAGATTAACAAGCTCACCAAGCAGTCATTCACCATAAATCCAGGTGGCAGAGTAGAAGCAAAAGACATTGGAATTGATATTGCAACAGCGGTAGAGACAGATAAGCTCGTATAAAGGCTAGTCTCTCACGCTCTATTTGCTGTATGATAGAGACAAACAGGAGACATAGCATGCATGATCAAGACAAAGTATTTAAAGACCCTAGGGTAGACGATATAACAACTAACACAGGCGTGATTGATGAGCGTGATGCTCTATCTATCGATGAAGTAGACGACGCTACGCTTGTACGGCGTTTCAAGTATTGGGTGAACGACTCAGAAGCCTACTGGAATAGCAGGAGTGGTTTCAATCTACGCAACGTGCGAGCACAGAATGAACGATACTACCTAGGCAAGCAGGACAGCGACAGGCTCTACTACCACCAGGCAGACTACCGAGACAACCAACTCTTTGTTGGTATTCAAGCTGTTATAGCCTATGTCTCAGCTCGTGACCCAGGGTGTGAGATTACTCCAGGGGATGACTCACCGGCTAGCAAGACACTAGCCTCACGCCTTGAAAGCGCTGTAGACCTACATAGCCAGAAGGTACGTCTCTCACGCAAGATCAAGGTAGCAGCCAAGAACCTCGCCTTGAAGCGTGTTGGTGTGATCAAGCTCATGTACAACCCATTCAGTAAGGAGATTGAAGCGAAGGCGCTCAACCCAGAGAAGGTTATTCTCGACCGTAATGCAGAGCTAGATGAAGAGCCTCGCTTTATCTGTGAGGTGTGTGAGGACACTGTAGACATTCTCATGTCTAAATTCCCAGAGAAAGAGAAGGAAATTATGAATGAGCTTGGCTTTGTTCGTAAGACTCAGAAGCTCCTCAGCACCGTTGTAGCCTACAATGAGATTTGGTTTACAGATACTACAACTGGCGAGCCGCGTGAGTGTGTCGCTTGGTATTTCAACAACCTCATCTTAGACAAGAAGCTCAGCCCTATGTACGAATACGACAATAAGGGTGTTGCTATCTGTAACTACACAGACAAGCCCACCAAGCCGTACGCCTTCTGTAACTACCTGAACGATGGTAGCCACATGATTGACCAAACATCGCCTATTGAGCAGGCTATTCCTCTCCAGAACATCCTCAACCGTCGTGGTCGCCAGATCATCGACAATGCAGACACAGCTAACAGCATTAAGGTATTCCGTTCTGGTGCCATCTCAGAGGATGACGCCAAGAAGCTCACGGGCAAACCCAACCAGTCTGTTGTGCTCGATATTCGTGAGGATGAGCCTATCAGCAACGCATATGGTGAAATTCCAGCCCATTTGCTGCCTAACTACGTATTGCAAGACAAAGAGGACATTAAGAACAGCATCCACAACATCCTTGGTACGCCTTCTCAGTTCCGTGGTGATGACTCGAAGCGTGACGTTGGTACGCTCGGTGAAGCACAGATGATGCAGAGCCAGGCCTCAGGCCGCCAGGATGAGATTGTGCGTGAGATTGATAACATGCTTGATCGGTACTTTAAGCTCCTCGTTCAGATGATGAAAGTGTACTACAGCAAGAACCACAAAATCTCTGGCCGTGACACTGATGGTAACTTCATTCATGTCGAGCTGTCTCGTGAGACTATCCCAGACAACGCTGTGATCGCTGTGTCACCAGGTAGCACCGTAAGTATGGACAAGAGCCGACGTGAGAATATCGCAGTGAAGCTGGCAGAGCTTGGTGTGATTGATCCATACAACCTATTTAAGGATCTTGGACTGAAGGACTCTAGCGAGCGCTACGAGAGCTTGGTCAAGTTCAAGACTGACCCGAACATGCTCGTTGATGAGGTACGTAGTGAAGTGCAGGACGAGGAAGCTTACATTGACTTTGCAGTTATCATGAATGGCTTTGACGCTAAGCCACGTGATGACGTGACACCACAGCACATCCTAGCCCACAATAAGCAACTCCAGACGGACAAGTTCCTCATGGCTAACCCGAAGCTCCAGCAGAAGCTCCTCGCTCACATTGACCAGGAGGTACTCAGCCTCAGCCAGCGTGAGAAGCTCCAGCAGGCTAGCGATCAAGGGCTACTTGTAGACCCAAGCATGCCTACAAGCCCAGAAATTCCACAACCTCAGCCAGAAATGCCCGTAGACCCCTCTCAGATGCCACCAGAGGCGATGCAAGGCCAGCAACCACCAGTAGAAGGCCCGCCAATCCCTGAGCAGCCAGCGCAGCCAATAGGCGACCTAGGCGGCGTGCAGGATCAAGGCACGAGCGGTATCCTCTCCGGCCTCGGGCTATAGACATAACCACCTCCATTTAGATATAATCTAGGTATATATCAAACATAATGGAGGTGTTTACATTGGCATCATCTAACACAGACCTATCAGAGATGGACTTTGACGCACTGGTTGAGAAGGCAGAAGCCCAAGACCAGGACGACAAGGAGACAACTGATGAGGTAAAGGAACAACAAGATAACCCTACCACAAAGGAGGAAAAGAACGGTGAGGGTGAAGACACCACCGAAGCGCAAGACGACAAGTCGGAAGAGACTCCAGAGGATGAACCAGACGAAAAAGAATCTGGAGAATCAAAGGAAGAGTCGAAAGCACAAGGCCTCTCTGACGAGGAGTTTCTAAAGGAGCTTGAGCGTCGCGGCCTGAAGGTGGCAGAAAACAAAAAGGAAGAGCCTAAAAAAGACGATAAGCCTCAGCCATGGGAGGAGCGCCCAGATGAGATTGACGAGAAACTCTGGAACAAATCTACACCAGAGGAGAAGTTTATCTACAACAGCCTCGATTACATCACTGTAAAGGGCAAGGACGGCGAGGAGCTTTCAGTCAAGCTACCAACACAGCTGCCAGATGACTTTGAGTTTGCCAACAAGAAGGCCGAGGCTCAATTCTACAGCGCTATGAGCGCCCAAAGTTCCAAGGCAGAGAAGCTTATGAATAAGATCACCTCTGATCGTGAGCAAACAACCAAGGCAGAGAAGGAAAAGGCAGAGCTTGATGCTATTATTGCTGATGTAGATCGCCTCCAAGACGACGGTATTGTGCCTAAGATAAAAGCCAAGCCAGGCACAGAGGAATTTAACACTGATCCTAGCGTGCAACTGGTGAATAAGATCCTCGACTTTCGCGATGAGTACAACCGCAAACACAAGGGTGAGAACATTAGCTCGTACACAGCTGGCCTCATCTACAAGGCTAAGAACCCGAAGGAGTTTGAGACAGAGGATGACAAGCGACGTTCTAGCCAGGATAAGTCACGGGAGAAAACCGCTAGCCGTGTAGCAAATAAAACAACATCAGCCAATCGCCCCGAGTACAACCATAAGGCTTTTGGTAAAAATGTTAGTCTAACTGACATTGCAGATTACTACGCAGATCAACTATAAGGTGAAAGGAGAAAATAGATGAATCTGGATCAAATCAATCAAGGGCTAACCGAGGATCAAATCCTTGGCAATGCTGTAACAACTCAGGCTGTGGACGGCGATACGTTCCGTGACATTGTGTACGCGATGTTCAAGCCAAACGATATGGTGGTTATTAAGAATAATGCTCCGTATCCATCAGGGTTTGCATACATGCACATTGATGACGAGGAGCACATCCAGCCTAACGAGTACACTAATACCACTATCCGTGGTGCACAACGTGCCTTCCTCATCCATGCAGGTGAGGAGAAGGTGGTGCAGGGCTGGCTTGCCTATATGGCTCTCGAGCATATGTGGAAGGAGTACGCTCAGTATAGCAGCTCTGATGGCGCTCGTATGCTTGCAGACGTTCAAGCTCGCACCAAATGGCTCAACGAAGCGTACCGTGGCCCAGCTCAGTACACGACTGGCGCTAAGGATACCGCTCCAAAGGAGGAAGAGAAGCCAGCACGACGTGGTCGTCAAGCTAAAGCGGAGAGCAAAGAGGAGGATCTAGGCTTTAGCGAGTAAATAGCAGGCCTATCTGTAGCCCGCCCGAGGTATAATCTCTAAAGAAGGAGAATAACCGGGCGGGTTTCCGCTTGAAAGAGACAAAACTGTATGGATGATAAACCGCTAAACAAATGGCAAGTCAAAGAGATTATCGATGACGCCATCACAAAACACGAACTGCGCAAAGAAAAGGACTTTGTGCCTATCTACGCGTTAGAAATATACAAGAAAGACATAGAATCACGCCTAAAAGACCTTGAGACAGACTCAGCAGAGGCTAAAGACCGTAATAAGTGGCTGTTTCGTCTTGTTGTGGGCGCAGTTATTACCTCATTCGTGCCAATTGTCATTGCACTGCTGTCTAACAGTAGGGGAGGGTTGTTACGATGAGAAAGAATCGTGTCATTCGATGGTTTAAAAGAGAAACGTTGCTCAAAATCCTATCAATCATGATGATTTTAAGCCTTATATTCAGTGGCTACACCATTTACAAGGTATTTACACTCAAACCAGGCCAAGCTGTGACTATTTCAGGCGGTGCGAAGGTTGAGAAACCTGTCACAAACATCACTAATGCACAAATAGACAAGGATGGCAACCTAGTGCTTACATATTCAGACGGAGAAGCACGCAATGTGGGCTCTATTGTTGGCTCGAACGGTAAGGATGGGGCAGACGGTAAGACACCAACCAACTCAGAGATAGCGTTAGCCATCAAGACATACTGTCTCACCAACAAATGTTCAGATAACCCCACAAGCGCCCAGGTAATGAGCGCTGTTGCTGCCTATTGCTCAGGTGGTATATGTAACGGTACGAACGGCAAGAACGCATCAGACGAGCAGATAGCGACCGCTGTGGCTAAATACTGTGCAGCAGGATTATGTAGGGGAGATAAAGGCGCTACGGGTGCCACAGGTGCTACAGGCGCGGCAGGAGCTAATGGCGCTAACGGTGTTGATGGCAAAGACGGTAGGGACGGCAAAGACGGTGCGTCTCCGCAGCTATCATGCGTCAACATCAAGGACAACACAGGTAACCAAACATCATGGGTAGCATGGAAGTACGAGGGTGAAGCAAACTCTGCGTACCGTAGGCTATACAAGATCGCTGGTGACAGTAACTGTATTAATATTTAAGGAGGTATAAATGGCGTACAACTACATTACGCAGTATGACTCGCCAAACTACACTGCTGGCCGGCAAGGCAATAACATCAGCAGTATCACGATCCACTGGTGGGGTGATCCCAACCAGAACCCTACGTTTGAGGGTGTTACAGCATGGCTTTGCAACCCAGCAGCGCAGGTGAGCGCTCACTACGTTGTTACGGGCACAGACCGGCGTGTGGCCTGTATTGTAGACCCTGCCAACATTGCATGGCATGCAGGTAACTGGGTAGGGAACCAGACAAGCATCGGTATTGAGTGCGATCCACGGTGCCGTGATGAGGACTACGACGTTATTGCTGAACTGGTGGCAGAGCTGCGCAAGGCTTACGGTGACTTACCACTCCGTCCTCATAACTCATGGACGAGCACGAGCTGCCCCGGTAACTATGACCTTGGCCGTATCGACCGTATGGCTCGTGAGAAGGCTGGCCAGGTTGTGCAGCGTGATCGGACTGATGAGATTAACTATCTGAATGGATTGTATCAGCAGATCCTTGACCGCAATGTAGACGAAAATGCTATTGGCCACTACCTGTCTCAGATCGACAAAGGCTGGAACTGGGATCAGATCCGTGAGGACTTGGCCAATAGTGCAGAAGGTAAGGCTGTGGCAGAGCGACGCAACGCACGAAATAATGAGCTACGAGCAGCCTATGACAGCGAGACTAATGAAATTCAGCGTCTCTACAAGGAGATTCTCGAGCGTGACGCAGACGAAGGTGGCATTGAGCATTACCGCAATCAGATCCGCAATGGCTGGAGCTGGCAGATGGTAGCTGACGACCTACGACGGAGCGATGAGTACAAGGAATTGCAGCGTATCAAGAACGCACCAACGCCAGAGATTCAGCACGTAGAGCCAGAGCCACCAACAGAGCCAGAGAAGCCAGCAGAAACGCCTCAGGAAGCGCCGAAGGCAGAGGACACTACAACTATCCTTGGAGATATTCGACGTATCTTGCAGGCGATTCTAGACGCTATCACGGGTTTGTTTAAAAAATAAAGGAGAAGTAAAATGGAAGCACTAAATGTTCTCATCGTACCAGCAATCGTAAAGCTGTTCGACATGTTCAACAAGAAGGAGTGGGGCGGTATCGCTAAGGTGTTCCTCGCTATTGCAGCAGGTATTGGTTACTACTTTGTGACCGGGCACTTTGTCTTTACCGACAAGACTGTCTACGAAGGTATCGCCTTTGGCCTCCAGGCTGCCGGTCTTGTGACCGTGGCTGCCAAAGCTGGCGCAACCAAATAGCTCATAGTTAGCTGTTGTATTATTGACCCCTAGGTATCCTGGGGGCTATAATATTAGCGTATGCAAGATAGTCTTATGATTGAGTGGAGAAACGGCGAGGTAACAATCACGCCGCCCGAGGATTTTCAGAAAGTAATAAAGCCACGGTATATACCACGGGGAGCGAGCCGTGGGCTGTATATTAATCGTATGTCTGTTACTAAGAACGGGCAGACAACAGTGGTCACATTTGAGAAGGATGGGGACGCCTACATTACCGCCCCTACTGGCAAAGTCTACTTTACAGAATACAAGATCGTGAGCGCGCAGCCTGTATTGCTATCTAAAGAGTTTGTCGGATTCTCTGGTGTGAATACTGTCGGGGAATTTGATGAATTACTGTTGCCTATTTGATCTAGTAGGAGTATAATGCTTTATGCAGCGTGATCCGGAGTCCGGACGCCGAGAGAGCGACTGTACAAGTATAATTAATTAATTTACTGTGGTTATACACAACACCCTATGGCCCCACGCCAGGGGTGTTGTGTTATTATAGAGGTGCAGGGCCAGCCTACCAAGCTATCTTGGCGTGGCTGGTTTTTATTGTTGGCGTGTATAATGAGAGGTAGAATTAAACGGAGATAAGTAATGAACACTAACCTACTGAAATGGTTGATAGATGACATGAGGATACTCGGGTTCGATCTTGAGTTTACTTTTGATTCTGTCCACATTAAGTCGAAGCAAGGTGACGATCTAGGCGTGCTGTATGCGCTAGAGCCCATCAAGTCATGGGTCGATGGCCGTGTGCTTGCCATGTCTGCCAAACATGGCCGTCATGTCATTGAGAGAATCGGCGAGATGGCGTACAGCAATCCACAGAATATGCCAGATCTATTTATTGTGTCTACAGTGTATGGATTGCTTGGCAAAGATACTATGTTTACCACAGAGAAGCCAGCGCTGTTCACCAAAGAGGATCTAAAGAAAAAAGAAAACATGATTAAAGAATTGGGCGGTAGCGCTCATAAGGTTAACTAGGAGGTATAACTATGGCTAACAAAGTATCAATACAATCGTGGCAGGCTTTCGTAGATAGGATTAAAGGAGCCAACGTGGTGCACGTGTGCTCTAGTGAACCAGCTAACTACGCAGCGCTGCCTGGCGTGTCTCTAGGTAGTAAGAATATTGGCTCATACAACCTGACTGTACCAACAGCAGGAGAGAAAAAGGTTACTATACCAGCGGTAAATGATGTACCCATCACAAAGACTGGGACAGCTCAGTGTGTGATATACGCTAACACAGCGGCGCAAGAGCTATCTGTCGTAGTTGATGTTACACCGGTACAAATGTCGCTTGGGGGTACGGCTAACATTGGCGCTACCGCTATTGGTATGGAGGTGCAGTAGTGATGGATCATGAGGAGTTGATGAAAAAACATAAGGCCAGGCTGGAGGAGTGTAGTTACGCTGTAGAGTCATTCGTCAAAGGGGTATGCCCATTTACAAAATTTTACGAGCACAAGGTTGTTTTTATAGGCAAAACTGGCAGCAAGACAGAATTTCTATACACTAATCCAAGGGCCGGGGTGTATAGTGCAGAGTTTTTTAAGGATTTTGCTAAAAATGAGGATTATGCCAGATTTTTTAACGAGATATTACTATATAACAGATATTGGGCGAAGGGGCAGCCAGTTTCTGTTGTAGACCGCAATAGCGGAGAGTACTACCATATAGATGATGCCAGCGGTGGTGTAAGCAAGAGCACTGTTCCTGTAGGGTATTTCCTAATGAGAGCTGTTGAGTTAAAGAGGTTGTTAGGAGAGGATAATGTCAATGTAATAGAGATGAAACTCCCATTAGGTGACTACGTAGACAGCACACAACAAAGTGATACACTCCAGGGTATGCCAGCGTATAGAGACATAATTACTAACTACTACATGAATGTCTGGAGGGCATAATGTCGAACCTATCAATCGGATTCCTAAATTCAGCAATAAACGCAACAGCCACCACTGTCACACTCAAGTCTGGCGATATCAACTCGTTCCCTATTGAACCATTCTTTGTGACTATCGCTCCGAAAGATGAGTTGCCCACATTCTCAAATAGCGAGATTGTGCTTGTGAGCAGTCGAACTGGGCCAGACTCATACACTATCGTTAGGGGGCAGAAAGAAACATCGGCAAAGTCGTTTTCAGCTGGTGCGTTGTTCTTTATTGGCCATTACTACGAGCAGAGCCTCAGAGTAGGCGATATATTCATGACAATGAACAGCTCACCCGGTTCTGGTAGGTTGTTTATGGACGGCTCAGTGTATCGTATTGAGGAGTTTCCCCTCCTTGCAGAGCATATTCGCAGAAACCCCTCGTACGGTGTGATCATTAATTCAGCTGCTTTTTCACTCACAGATATGAGAGGGCGAGCGCCATTTATGTACGACGGTATATTGGGCCAGCTAGGATCAAAAGGAGGTACCAAAACACAAGCCCTAGTGCCTAACAACTATAGGCAAAACGCTTGGCAGTCAGAATATCTTGGTGGCGGCCTCCAACAAGGGTTTAGTAACCTAGGTGCAGGCAAGGGTAGCGGTATGAACACATTTGCTGGAGGCGCTATCAACGCTACAGGTAACAACGCACCGTTTGAGATTCTGCCGCCATTTGTAGTAGTAAACTTTGAGGTTGTCGCGGGGTAGCGTATGGCTACGTTTGTATATAACAGGAGACTCGCACTAACCTCTATTTCCCGCCAGATATACGCAGGGAATAGTAACGTCGAAGTTGTAGACGACATAATACGTATAACTAACGAAGGAACTGACTTTTATGCTCCACTTGGGCAAAGTCTGAACTGGTACAACGGTGAGATATTGACGAAGTTCAGGTACACTGGTGGTGATGGGCTTATCGGTGTTGTTGGTTTCCGTTTTACGGGTAATTCGCGGGCAACAGCTAATGGGTATTCTGTAAGTTTATACCGTGACGGTAACACCCCAGGGTTTGTGATATATGACAACCAGCGCGGTACCGTGCGAGGCTCGGAATTTCCATTCAGCCATCAACAAAACACATGGTACTGGGTACGAGTTAACTGGAACGGGCCAAATATCAAGTATAAGGTGTGGAATGACGATTACACAGAGCCTTCTGGGTGGTCAAGAGAGATTGTATCAAACACTATCCCCGGCGGTATAACACATACCGCCGGCCTCTACACATACAACAGTGGGACAGTGGAATATGGATGGCTCTCATATGAGAACTACGGTGAAACCGTTATGGGGCCAGCAAAGCAATACGCAATATCGAGAGATAACTACGCTTATAGCGCCAATACTCATGCTGGATACTACAACGCAGGGTATGTCTGGCCACTCAAAGTATCAAATAGCTACGACCTAGAAGCTCGCAATATAACGGCAAAAGCCAATATAACGAAGCCAATAGTCACAGCCAAGTACGCGCTACCAGCAAACCAGGTGTGGGTCGGAGTAAATATATGGAGTCCGTCTGTCGTCTACAAAGAGCCAGGCAAGACCTATATTTTACCGCCAACAGTGGTAGCGAGAGCTAAAATAAGCAGACCAGGCATAGTGTATACAGCACCGCCGCCGTCTCTTATTATCACTGGAAATATAAGCGCTACTGCTACAGTGACAATCCCCTCGCTTTCATTCAAGGATATAGAGCGGTACGAGTTGTCTCCTACGGATATGCTGGCATTAGCCCGTATAGCGTCTCCGATGCTACGATTTAGGAGAGCGCAAGTTGTACCTGACGTATGGAAAACACCACAAAGCGAGATAGAGCACGAGTGGCGCAAGCTACCATACGCCAGCGAAGCTACCGGAACATGGCGCGACCACCAATATTACCGTAGTGATGACCAAGTTTGGCGCAATAACCGCAAAGAGGACACGTCACAGTGGAGAAAGCCAGTATCCGCCACGAGAGATGAGCAAGAGTGGCGGCGTGTAGTGTATGATTAGAGTAAAGGAGAATAAGACATGCTGACATTTTCGCAATTAAAACAAGATGTGATCAGCCTCATCAACGTAGATGAGGACAACATCACAGAGGTACGCAAGGCCGTATCAGATATAAACACAGGAATAAAGCTATTCCAAAACGCTGTGAGACGGTACTGGGTGCGCCAAGAGCGTGAGACTAACCTAATACAGGGTAAGTCACTGTATCGCTTCCCAAGGGACATGGTGAGGGTTGTAGACGTGCGTATAAAGGACGGGGACAGCTACTATCCTATCACTCCAGTGCACAATATCGAGGAATGGCACAAGATTGCGAGCGGTCAATCCACTGGTAAACCTGAATGTTTCATTATCAAGAACGGCACAGAGATGGAATTGTTCCCAACACCAGCGGAGGACGTGCCAAGCGGCATGATTGTGACGTTTGAGCCTCGTATGCAGGACTTAGGGCTGGCTGATAAGGAGTTTAGCGTGTCTCTGACAGAGAATAGCCCGCGAGTTACGGCCTCACAAGACAGTTTTGTGCGCAGTATGGAGAATAACGGGTGGCTACAGGTCACAGACGGCAGTGATGGTAACTGGTATAAGGTGGCTAAGGTTGTAAATACTCGCGAGATACGCCTTGAGACGCCGTATCAGGGCCTCACAGCCACGACACGGGTCAAAATAGGTCAATGTCCACAATTCCCCGAGGAATACCACCAAGCACCCGTATATTACGCCGCACAGCAATACTTTTTGATGCGTAAAGACCTGGATAGCGCCAACATGTACAAGCAATTGTTCGATAATATGGTGCAAGAGTATAAAACAGTGTATGGCATTACGACAAGCTCTGGCTTTATCCAGGGCGGTAGCAGTATGATGGGGCGAGAACGGATCACTGATCCAGTAAGGAGTATCTGGTAATGGCAGCAGGCAACGCAGGCGATACAATCATCAGCCAAACATCGTTTTATGGCGGATTTGGTACTGACGGTAAGATTGGTATCAAGAATAGCTACGGTGACTCAGAGTGCTTGGATGGCCGCAAGAACCCAAGCCGGCTCTCTGTGCTCCCTGGGGCGCGTAATCTAGGTGATAATGATGTGCAGAGCCTCATTGTGAACATGACACAGACTCCAGACGGTGTACGATGGGGTATTGGCAACGATGGTACTCTCTACAAGATCGATGTAGACAACAACGTAACAAGGGCCTCTACGTGCCCTGGGTGGACACAAGGTACATTTGGCGACCTTACCTACTGGAGGCTAAAGGATGCTATTTACATCACTGGGAATGACCGTATTTACATGTACACCAATGCTACCTCGCCTAAACAGTCTCAGATCGATGTTATTACAGGTAAGGCCAGCTCGTACCCTACAGTGGCGCAGATCCTCGTGAAAGACCGTGACGGCAAATGGATCGGTGGCGGCACAAACCGGTGGAGCAGCATCAATGGCCAGCCTCAGAGTGATGGATTGCCTACGTCTATCATCGAGAACGAGGAAAACACTTGTATATTCCTACCTGATCAGTCACCAATGACCCGTATATCTGTACGCTTCCACGCTAAAGGTAGTGGCCAGGTACACCTTGTCGTGCATGACGCGCAGAACAAAGAGATTGCTCACGCTACGAAAAACGCTAGCGAGGTACAGACGGGCCAGATCACGTACTTCGACTTTCCAGAGACGAAGGTGGGGGACTATGCTAACTTTGGTACGGAGTATCACATCCATATGTACGCTAGCGACGGTAACTGGCGTGTAGAGACGTACGAGCAAGACAAGATGTATGGTCTGCACTTCCAATACTTCGCCTCACTACTCACTAGCACAACACGTAAGAGCCACCCAATCATCAACTGGGGCGGCAGCAAGCTGTTTATTGGTAACGACCAGTACCTAGTTGACTGGCTTCCTTCTGGTCTAACAGAGGTAGATGAGACTGAATTTAACCGCCACCGTGTGATTGTCGAGACAGGTATGGAGGTAACTACCCTCACGAGTAATGACGAGTATGTCGTATTAGGTTGTGAGAAGGTAAGCACAGTACCCGGTCGCTCCTTCCAAGAGGGCATGCTCGGCTTCTGGGACGGATTTGCTGACGGCCTCAACTTTAAGATCGACACGCCAATGGGTGAGCCAAAGAGTCTATTCACCTACCAGAACATCACGTACACGATTATTGATGGTGCTATGTACGCCTACACGGGAGCTAAGCAGCTCACCAAAGTGCGCACACTGAATGATAGCCACAGCGAGTACACAGAGCGACGTGACACTACAGACATTTACCCGCACTGTATGACAGTACGGCGCGGTATCATGCTGTTCGCTTTCCCAAGCAAGACGAGTCTCTATACGATGAGGCACGGTATCTACTCTTGGGGGGCGGTAGACAAGAACTACCCGGAGTCCTTCTACTACTCGTACAACATGCCAGAAACACTTGGCAACTACAACTCAGACGACGTAAAGTACGAACTAGGTGGGTGCTGGAACTTTGGGGACACTCTGTATTTCAGTTACCAAACAAACACAAGGGAAGGGCTCAGGTCGAACCTAGCCATTGTAGATAACGACAGCAAGCCAGCCAAAAAGTTTAGCTACCAATCACTCATGTATGATGGTGGTGTGCCGTGGGCCGACAAGCAAGCTCTCCGTATGGGTGTAACATTCCGTGCGCTGCCTAAGGGCGCTACAATCATTCCTAAGTACAAGATCGATGCCAAGCCATGGGTGTACGGCAAGAAAACAGCCACAGAAGGCGACGTAAGCGTCCGTATGGAGATAAACAAGCGATTCAAGGAAATTACCTTTGGCTTTGATGGAACGACAACAGACGCCACACCAGAGCCTCCTACGATCGTATCCGTACAACTTAATGCCCGAACACTCGGGGAGGAGATGAAACTGTAATGGCAGACTCAGTATACAACCCTAACACAGCTAGCCTTGAAACTTCATTTTCCCAAATCAAGGAGACTAAGCTTACCACTAAGTTCGAGGAGATAGAGAACACTGTGGTGGGGAATATAGCCCAACAGCAGCAGATTACACCACGGCAGGTGCGCACAGGTGAGACACGGGGCGATACACAGCTTCGTGGGCTCATTAAAGCAGAGGATCGATCAGGCCGCATTGTGGCTATGTTTGGGTACTCACAAGGAGCTTTCTAATGGCTCGTGTAGAGCGTAGAGATTACGGCGTAAAGATTGCTATGCCCGGGTTTGACGCGCAGACAGCGCCAGACAACAAACTGCTCTTTAACTCGTCATTTCCTATACTTCAGGCAAAGATACTAGCCCCGCTTGGCATAGACGCTCGGCAGCCGCTGCCAGGCGGGTTACAAACCGCTAACTATGGCGGTGAATTGCTCGAGGCGCGTAACACTGGGTTCTCTACGATCTACTACTTTAGATGGAGGCATAACCTGGGCTATGTACCGTTCGTTATGGCTATGAACCCCACATTCTATGACCAGCCGGGCGTATGGACAGCTGACAGGGAATATATCTATTACAAAAATGCTATTCCACCCTACTACAACGGTACAGACGGCTCTCGATCAGACTTGAATATGGTGTTTGTGAGCCCTACCCCTATAGCAGAGGAGGTGGAGTACCCATATACAGCCTCACCTTTATCATTCGACTACGGTACGCCGCTACGAGACTATGGCATCAAAACATCACGCTACGGCGCTATAAAGAAGGGTGAAACCTCTGACTTTAACGATGTTGGTGTTGATGTGAGGCTACAGTCGCAGATGGTGCTCGGTATTAAGAATAATAAAGACTTTGGTAATAAGGCGGGCCTTATTACATATTGGCTACCTAACTCTCTCGCTATGACAGATGTAACACCGTACGCCTTCCAAGAGTATACAGAGACAATAGCGGGCAAACAAGTATCATCCTATGGGTTAGTGACAAATGCCGGTAACACACCACGTGTGCAAATGAGCGAAGCAGAGAAAGCCTTTAAATTCACGTATGACACACAGAACCCTAACGCTAACCGCTCTCTTGTCATTATCCGCTCACCAATGGTATCGCCGTCAAGTGCTACAATATACATATGACGAGAAACGCTCAAGGATACAGTAGTAGAGATTATGGGTTGAAAGTGATCGACCCTGTTACTAAAGAGGAGATATTTAACTCCAAGTATCCTATCTTTGGCTCAGATGTTACTAATAAGACACCGCAGATCGTCTCTAGACGTGTTGTGATCAACAATAACACCCGTATATTCAGCGAGCCTAATACACCGCAGATCAACTGGACGTATGCCTTTGGTTGGGATCGTATACCCCTCACACAGTTCCAAGACTTTGATTTTGTGCGTATACCTCACGGGCAACCACGCAAGCCATTCTTTATGAGTATGGGGCGTGCCCATATTGTGCACCGTATGTATTGCCGCTGGTTCAACGCAGATCAGAATTTTACAGTAGACTTTAATAACGTTATTACCCCTGGCGCGCCTGGAATCGGCTATTACACGTATGATATTCCGTTTATGCTAACAGAAGGTAGTGCGCTATGGAACCCGCTATCATACGGGGCATTTGACTTTGTCCTCCCCCTGCCTAACAACCCGGTGTCACCATCTATTTGGCTACGCAACATGTACACTCGTTCCAAGAAGCTCGAGATATTCGCCGACAATACCTATATTTACGTGCGCGGCTCTCTTGGCTCGTGGCTACAACACCGCTCAGAGCGCCTACCAGGAGGTGGTTACCACCAGTTCGCTAAAACATGGGTAGATTTGAGCGGCTCATGGTTTGATTTTACGTTTTACATATTCCCATATAACCCTAATGAAGATATATTTGTGAGGTAAACATGGATTTGCAGCAACGATTAGCAGACGCAACAAGATATAGAGACCAGACACGTGAATCGTGGCACCGTGCTCAACGCGAAGCAGACGCGGCTAAGGCATCATATGACGCAGTGTCGGCTACTATGCCCAATTACGGTGAAGAGTTTGAGAGACGGCGCAAAGAGTACATGGAATCAGATGAGATTAGGAATCTCAAGGCTGATGTAGACGCCTCCAAAGCTAATGTAGACCGCACAAAGACGATGATAGACAAGTTGCCGGAGTCTATACGCCAGCAATTTGGCGGCACGGCTATTACACAGGCTCAGCGAGACTTGGCTAAACAGCAACAGCTACGAGGCCTCAGTCAACAGATGGCGGGCTACCAGGCTACATATATGACAACCAACAATACGTATAAGAAACGCGTTGAGGACGCTTTCAGCCGCTCTATAGACGTAGCAAATAAGCACTATGACTCTATATGGGACGGCATTAGACGCCGCTACAACGATTGGCAAACCTCATTGCAGAACGTGAAGGCTTGGGATGAGA
>ERZ773059.139-NODE-139-length-39004-cov-20.486765_pt1 | contig 39004 bp, 56 predicted proteins | sample MGYA00580514_ERZ773059 | MGnify/ENA primary metagenome ERZ773059 (study PRJEB29015, sample SAMEA2737981) | human oral metagenome | biome: human oral; feature: human-associated habitat; material: dental | place: China | collected 2056 ...
TCCCAGGGAATACCCCCCCGCCCACAGCACGTGACCGCTGCGCGTAATACGCTTTCAGATTGCGAGTAAGCCCCAAGTACAGGAGACCACTTCCTGTAACTCGGGGCTACATCAGAGTAATAGGGCTAACCATCCAGTTCGTCAAGCAGCCGCCGCCCTTTCCTGAGGTTGCAGCCGAGGTGACTGAACGCGATGTTCGATTCCTCGTGCTTCCCTCCCCTGGCGATGGGGATGATGTGCTCGATGGTGCGGCTCATCGGGTCGGGGTGGCTGATGCCTTCGTCGATGAGGTCTCCGCAGACGATGCAGGTCTGGCTGCTGTTCTTCCAGAGCTCGAGGGCATCGACCTGGTAAGCCTTGAGGATGAGGGCCTGGCTGTCGAAGTCCTTGGGCGGGGTCTTGAGTCGCTTGACTTGCTGCTTGTACTGGGAGAGTTTGTGGGAGGCGTAGCCTCGTCGGCTCTTCCTCCATCGTGCTACGCGAGCGGCCTCCTGGGTGCGGTGAGATTGACGGTAGGCGCGGGCTGTGGCGTGGGCGCGTTCAGGGTTCTCCTTGCGCCATTGGCGGGCCTGTTCTGCGGCCTTGCGACGACGCTTGCGGTTGTACCGTAGGTCGGAGCATTGGGGCGAGCAGAGAGTCTGCTTGGGGCTGCGGGGGGTGAATAGGGTGCCGCAGACGGGGCAGGGTTGTTTGGGGAGGGGGTCTTCCACGTGACGCCTCCTATGGTTTGGTGTGTGTGGTTTCCTCGGCGGTGGGGTGTGGTGGCTCGTGCGGTGCGGGCTGCGTCCATGCGGGCTCGTTGTTGGTTGAGGCGCTGTTGTTCTTGATTCCATGCCCATTGCTGGTAGGCCTGGTGTTCGGCTTGGCGGCGGAGTTCATCCTGCCATTCGCGGGCTTGCCATTCCTGGTGCCAGGCTTGGAGTCGAGCGTCTCGCGCTGCTTGCTGTTTGGCGGCGGCTTTGCGTTGGCGTTCGGCTCGGCCGATGTCGGCGAGGGCTTTGAGGGCGCTGGGCCGCTGTTTGGTGGTGTAGTAGCGGCGGCGTCCGGTGCCGGGGATGTGTGTGCTGACGCTGAATGGTCCTGGGAGGTTGACGTGGAATCTCATGGCCCCTTCTCCTTCGTGGTCTGTTAGCACGTAGCATACTCGGGTTTGGGGGGCTGGTCCACCCGGTAGTGGCCTGTTGTCTGTTTTGTTACGTCGAGGGCTGTTCGCGGCCCATGTACTCGAATTCGGGGCTGTCGAGCATCCAGTCGATGACGTCGAAGGTCTGGTCGTAGGTGTCGATGGTGACTTGGAGGATGCGGTCTCCGTTGGGTTCCATGTGTTCACCGGTGACGCGGGCGGTGCCTGCGGCGGTACGGAAGTGGTCTCCGATGGTGTAGCGGGTCATGGGGTGTTCTCCTGTGTCTCGCGTAGAGAGTATCGTATTCCGTCGTACGCGTCAACGCTGTAGACTCCTATGATTCGGTCGTATTCTTCGTCGTCGTAGGCGGTGAAGACGTTGACGTAGTGGCTGTTCTCGCCGATGGTGGCGGTGATGCGGAGGTCGAACTCTCCTCGGCCTCGTTTGATTTTGGTGATTTCTCGGATGAGGCCGTTCTGGCGGATGCGGTCGCCGACGTGGAGGTCCTCGGCGGCTGTTGGTTCGATGATGATGCGCATCAGATCGCGTCACTCTCGACTAGCACGATGCGGACGCAGGGCGCGTCTGTGGATGTGATGAGGGGTTTTGAGAGGCCGGTGTCCTCGTTGGTGAGGGTGAGGGCTGCCACGGACCCGTAGGAGGCGTTGCTTGCGACTTCGGCGACGGTGTTCTCGAAGGCGATCCAGTCTCCGACTCGGAGGTCTCCGTAGCGGGTATATTCGATGGGGACCACACCACTTCTTTCGCTCTCGTAGGGGACGACGTTGCCGCCGCGGTAGTTGCGGGCCTGCTCGGTTGGCAACATGTTAGCTCCTTTTCTTCATCTGGAGATAGTTGTCGGCTCGCACGCGGATAACGCTCTCCACGGGCCAGACGAAGAAGTAATGCGTTGCACTCAGAACGTACTCGGTTTCGCCTTGGGCGGAGGTGTCGGATCGGATATGTGTGACCTCAAGATCGTAGGGGTCGATGCGGATGATGTCTCCGACTTTGAGCGCTTCGGGTTTGACGCGCGCCGGGGTGAAAGCCATCAGAAAGCTCCTTTCGTGTCGTTGACGGTGGTGAGGCCGCGCTGGAGCATGAGGCGGGCCTGGAGGCCGACGACCGTGTTGCCCGCGAGGCGGATGCGGGCGGTACGGGAAAGATTTGCGGTGTTGTCGGTGGGCAGCCCCATGAGCCACTCGACGAAAGAGGCGTTGAGGCGCCCCTCGTCATCTTTCAGAGGCGAGTGCATCTCCCCGATGGTGCGGTCCCAGGTGATGATGAGCGCGGGATCGGGGTCGGGACCCTCGTGGATCCGGGTCTGGAGGTTGGCGCCCCCGGCTCGTCCACTCCGGCCGGGCCCGGTCATGGAGGAGGCAGTGGGTGTCGGGAGCAGGCTGGCGGGGGCGACCTGCCGGACGACGTTTACACGGCGAGGCTCGAAATGACGCCGGGCCGCGACGAGCATGATGCGCTCGCGCCGGTGCGGGGCCCCGACCTCCCAGGCCCCGGCGGAGGATACGGTGGTGCGATACCCGTGCTCCCTCGCCAGCCAGTCGGCGAGGGAGAGGTAGGTGCGGTAGCCGCCGGGGACGTTCTCCGCGACGATGAGGTCCGCGCCGCCGGCCACGGCCTTGTCGAGGGCCTCGTGGATGAGCGATGAGGGGGTTCCGGAGCCTCGTTCGGCCCCGGCGCGCTTGCCTGCGACGGAGAGGTTCGTGCAGGGTGCCCCGATGGTGACGACGGAGCCCTCCGGGACGATCTGGTCGCGGAAGTCGCTGGCGACCTGTGTTTCGGGGAAGCGGTGACGGAGGTACTTGCGGGCGGGCTCGTAGTTGTCGGAGAACGACACGAGACTTGTGGACTCGTGGATGGCCCGGGTGACAGCCACGGCGAGCTGTCCGGTGCCGGAGAACATGTCGATGACCGGTGTTGAGTTCATGTCAGTCAACCTCCTCGCACTCGATCTCGACCTCGCCAGTGGCCACGAGGGTGTTCAGGGCCAGGATGCGATGCCTCTTGTCCCCCACGCGGACGTAGACCCGGTCTCCAAGGTAAGTTTCGAGGAGATCGTCGGAGAGCATGAACGAGGTGGGCTCGTGCGGACCGTAGGTGATGCGGCCGACGGCTTCAGTCATCAGTGGCTCCATGTTAGTTCGCCTTCCAGGCGAGGGCCTTGATGCGGATGCGGTTGCTGACGCCGTCGTCGGGCTCCCAGCAATCAACGTCTTCAGCGAGCATGAGCGACACGGGTTCGAAGGTGAGGCGCTCCTCGAGGTCGAGGAGGTCGGCGTCGTCGTAGAGTTCGCGTTTCGTAACGGCCCTGATAGCGATCGGCAAGCTGTCGTCGTACTGGTCAAGGTATTCCTTGAGGTCTGCGATGGTGTACATAGCTGGTTCCTTTCAGTTGGTTCTGGTGATCGGTGTGGATGAGTGGATGACGATCAGTGCACGTCTGCGGGTGTTGAGGTGTTCGATGTACAAGGAGTAGAAGTCGTCGGTCTGGTCTATCGATATCAGTTCGTAGTCGCAGCCTGACAGTGAGACGAAGTCGCCGGGGTGGAGGTTAGCGGGGCGGCAGGTCATTCCTGGATCTCGATGACTCGGGAGAACTTCTCGTCGTTGGGGCACATTATGCTGGTCGTAGTCTTCTTGAAGCGCGGGGTGTAGTAGACGATGACGTGGCTCTCAGTGACTTGGCTGACTTTTTTCGCGCGGAATGTGTTGTCGGGTGAGTAAATGATGTCGCCTTCCTTGAGTTCCGTGGCGGGGGTCGGTTCCACTAGGTAGCGCATGTCAGATCTCGTCTTCCAGGCCGAACTCTGCACGCTCCCCGGAGAAGATGACGCGGTCGATGAGTTCGTCGGTTCTAAGGCAGAAGTGGGACTCTGGTCGATTCTTAATCTCACGCTGTACTCCGCCGACGTCAATGTCGTCGTCGTAGTGTGGGAAGCCGGTGACGTGGACGCGGTGATCGGATGTGGTCACTTTGGTCACACGTAAGTTCCGGCAGCCTCTGCGAACAACGGACCCTAGTTCCAGTTCGGACGCGAGTGTCGGTTCTACTGCGTACAGCATGTCAGTCCACTTTCTCGTAGGTCTCTTCGAAGATGTCCTTCTGGCAGGGGTAGAACTCCCCGCGGACACCCTTGATGATGTAGTCGCCTTCGTTGAACCACATGGGCCCCTCGAGGGTGTGCACGCAGACGGCGTCTTCGTTGTAGTCGGAGAGCGCTACGAGGTCGTGGCTCCAGTCCTGGAGCTCTAGGAAGTTATCTCCGGTGTACTGGCGGGCCTCAATGGGGATGGGCTTCTTCCGGTAGTAGGGCATGTTGTGCCTCCTGTTCGTGGGGTAGCTGTTAATTGCTTGTCAGTAGAGTTGCAGTCCGGTGAGTGGGCGCTCCGAAGAGTTGAAGGGGTCTCTCTCGTAGATTGGGTTGCCGTTCTCGGTTCCGGGGAGTCGTTTGGCTGCGCTGAGGGCACTGGCGCATGCCTCCTTCATCATGCCCCCACTAGTGGTGGGGATGAGGACTGGGAGGTGTGTGTGCCCTGCGGCGACGAGGCTAGCGGTGAGGGAATGGAGTTCTCCGATGGTGATTGCGTGTGTCATGGTGTGTCTTTTGCTTTCTTGTTGGCGAGTTGCTGGATGATACGTCGGGCTTTCTCTTTGCCGTGTTCGCAGTCGGCTAGGAGTTGCGGTGGCGGCGGCTGCCGTCCGATGGTGGTCCAGGCGTGTTGTTCGGCTTGGGGGCCGGTGAGTCCGGATCCGATGCCGGTGTTCCAGGCGGTGAGCCAGGCGCAGGCTGTTTCGGGTTCGTCTCGTAGGTCGTCTGGGAAGTGGGTGTCGGTGTTGTTGCGGTTGTGTTGTTCGAGGCGTTCCTTTCGTAGTGTGCGGACGGCTTTGGCGATGGTTTCGACGTTGATCTGCCAGCCGCGTCCGTTGGTGTCCCAGTCTTTGATGGCTCGCCGGGCGGCGGGTCGGAGTTCGGTGGAGCGGAGGTGTGGGATTTCGGCGTTGAGGTAGTCGGCCCAGACTGGTGCTTGTGCGTCTTTGGCGGTGGTGGTTCCGGCGGCGACGAGGTATGTGAGCATGTCTGCGGTGACTGAGGCTGAGATCATGGTTCGTTCCAGTATCCGGAGGGGAGGAGGTGTTGGTCTTCTTGTGCTTGGTCCCAGGCGATGGCTTGTGCTCGCATGTCGTGGAGCATCTGGTCCTGGTTGCGGCGTGGTGCGGTTTTGTTGGTGCGTCTGGCCCAGTTGCGCCATGTGGCGTCCCAGTCGAGTTTGCGTCCTCGGGCGCCGGGTTGGGCTGTCCAGTAGTCGCGGAATGTTTCGAGTTCGGTTGGGTTGGCGGCGGCTGGTGCTTCGCGGCGTGTCCAGTCGGCGAGTTCTGGGCTGGGGGTCCAGTCTTTGGGTAGGCGTGTGCCGTTCTTGGGGGCGGTCTTGGCGGCGGGTGCAGCGGTGGTCTTGGGGGGTTCTGGGGTGTCGTCGCCCCATTTGCGGCGGTTGTTCTCCTTGGAGGAGGGGAGCGTGTTGGCTCCTGTCTCTTCGACGGTGAAGGAGTTGTCGTAGCGGATGCGTCCGTCTTCGTCGAGGGTGGCTCGCCAGTCGATGTAGTAGTCGAGGGTGTCGGTGCCGTTGTGGGTGTCGGTGACGATGAGGTTCTTGTCTTTGAGGGTGTTGAGGTGCCTGTAGACGGAGCTGGTGCCGGTGCGGGCGATCTTGGCGAGGCGCTTCTGGCTGATGAAGATGGGGGCGCCGGCGAGGGTGGAGAGGGCGAGGAGGATGTTGACTTCGCCTCTGCTGAGGTCTTGGCGTGCGTGGAGGTAGATGAGGGGGGTGAGTTGCGAGAGGTACATGGTTTGTGTATACTACGGTTCGTCGATTGTAAGTAGAGCGGCGGTCGGCGTTCGTGCGGGGCGGTCATCTGGTTGGGGTGGCCGCCCCGCTGTTTATCGGTCGAGGCGTGACTTTTGGAGGTAGTCGTCGAGGTCGGTGCGGCTGATGCGGATGGTGCCGCGGGGGCCGGTGCCGAGCCTGTAGTGCTTGATGGCGTCGCGCTTGACGAGGGCGTAGACGAACTGTTTGGAGCAGCCGAGTTCGGTGGCGACTTGCTGGATGGTGAGTAGTGCGGGCATTGCTGTGCTCTCCTTTGTTGTTGTCTGTAGTCTACTCCCGCGCTACGTCGGCTGTCAACTAGCGAGCGGGTGTCGTTTTGATTGCGGACGCTGTTGCCCCGGTCTGACCCTGGTAGTGGGAGCCGAGTCCGTCGGATCCGTAGGGGCGTGTGGCGGGGCGGTCGAGTTCGAGGAGGGTGAGCTGGGCGATCCGCGTCCCTGGCATCAGTGAGATGGGGGACTTGGAGAAGTTGACGAGCTCGAGGGTGATCTCTCCCTGGAAGCCGGGGTCGATGAAGCCAGCGGTGACGTGGATGGCGAGTCCCTTCCTGGCCCAGGAGGACTTGCCTTCGAGGCGGCCGACGAGCCAGTTGGGGATGTGGACGTACTCCTCGGTGGTGGCGAGGAGGAACTCTCCGGGCTGGATGACGAGGGGGTCTTCGGTGATGGCGCCCGTCTCTTCGTCGAGGGTGCCGACGTTGTCGATGTAGGTGGTGCCGAGGTGCATCTCGATGCTGGCGGGTTGGATGTTGATGGGGCGGCGGCTGCGGATGAGTCCGTAGGAGTCGATGAGGGCCTGGAGTGTGGTGTCGGCGAGGATGCTCATGAGTCTTTCCTTGTGACGAGGTCGAGCGTGAGGTCTTCTGTCCAGTGTGTTCTGAGGAGTCTGGGCATTCGTTTTCGGTCGGTGCGTTGGAGGTCGATGGTGAATCCTGCGCCGTGGTGGTGGGTTTGTGTGACGATCCAGGTGGAGTGCATGTGTCGTATTGGGTCTCCGGGGCGGATGTCCCAGACTGATGTGGGTTGAATGGTGATGTTCATGGTCCTGCTGTGGGGTTGTGCGTGTTTTGTGGAATGGTTTCTTCGTGGGTGGTGGGTGGTTTTGTTTTCTCCTTTCTGTGGTGGGTTTGTCGCATTTGCCGCCTTTCTCTCGTGGAGTGTTGGTGTGCTGTGCGACGGTCGTGAGTCCATCGTAGGGCGCCGGGGGTGGGGCGTCAACCATCCCCGGCAACATGTGACACCGGTCTCATGTTTGCGAAGGAGACGTCGTAACCACCGTTCAAAATGAAGGAGGGGGGTCGGTCAAAATGAAGGGGGGGGTCATTCAAAATGACCGACAGAAGATAAAGAACCTAAGAAGAACTCTCTCCTCACTACGTTCGGAGAGAGTTACGCGCGCGCGTGCACACGTGCGTGCGCGACCCCGACCCGACACGCCGTCCAGGGTTGACTCGCCGCCGACCAGGGTGTAGTCTCCTGGCCATGAACGCCACACTAGACCTCGCCGCAGCCGTCAGGTTCGCCTACCAGACGGACAAGCCCCTCACCGAGCATGCCCGCTTCGTCCTCATCGCACTCGCCTTCCTGGAATTCATCGAGGAAGACGATGCGGTCACCTACGACAAGCTCGTCAAGACGACCGGCCTTTCGCTCGCAACCATTTACCGGGCCGTGAATTCCCTCCGCGATCGCGAATTCGTCCTCAACAAGAGGCGCAGCATCCTCACAATCAACAAGAGCATTCTGTGAGACTGGAATGTGGCGCAATGAGAGCCGACGCAGAAGCGAATTACCGGCCGACTGGAACAAAATAAGGGCTAGAGTCCTCAGAAGAGACAATGGCAAATGTGTATTCTGCGGAGCCCCGGCCAATCAAGTCGATCACATAAGCCCGGGACAGAACCACTCGATCGGCAACCTGCGCTCCCTGTGCCGCACCTGCCACATGCGCCGCACCGCGACCCAGTCCAAGGAATCCCGGAAACGAGGAGGATGGACCCGGCCGAAGCGAGCCAGACGCAAGCCGCCACCGAAGCATCCCGGATACCTGTGAGGAGGAGACCATGCCGAGCCCAATCCCCAAGCGCTCCGATGAGGGCCACAGGACGACGCGCGCCAGGAAGCGCAAGAACGGCCTGACGCAAGGACGCTCCGGGAACCTCGACTTCATCCCCGAGCCCGACGAAGATTGGCACCCGATCGCCAAGATGGTCTGGGATGGGGCTAAGAAGTCCGGTGAAGCCGTCTACTACGAGCCGTCCGACTGGGCCGTCCTGTACTCCCTCTGCGACGACATCTCGCACTACAAGGCTTCCGGGCGACGAGGAGCGCAGATGCTCACCGCGATCAACTCCATGATGACATCCCTGCTCCTCACCGAGGGGGACCGGCGTCGAGTCCGCATCGAGCTCGACCGCCACAGCGAGGAGGAGATCGAGTCCGCCGGCGTTGCCTCCATGAAGAAGTTCCTCGAAGCCAGGCAGAAGGAAGCATGAGCGAGGCGCTCCTCGCCCCACGGGAGCGCCTCCACACACTCCCCGACGGCCTGCCCGAGAGGACTCTCGGCTACTGGGTCGCCGCATGGATGATCGACAACCTGACCCAGCCGAACGGCCCCAAGGCTGGGAACGCCTTCCAGCCGACACCGGGCCAGATCGACTTCCTCCTGCACTTCTACGAGGTTGATGAGAACGGCCGTTTCCTCTACCGGCATGGCGTTCGCCGCCTCGCCAAAGGATCCGGGAAGTCCCCGTTCGCCGCCGCCCTCGCCCTCGCCGAGCTCCTCGGCCCGGTCCGCCTCGACGACTTCGACGACGACGCCCTTGGCGGGGTGATCGGCAAGCCGGTGTCCATGCCTCTCGTGCATGTCGTCGCCACGTCGGAGCGGCAGACAGCGAACACGATGCGCATGGTGAGGGCCTTCTGCAACAAGAAGACGAAACTTGCGGCGAAGTACTCGCTCGACCCGGGGAAGACCTACATCGATACGCCGAAGGCGGGGCGCCTCGAGCAGGTCACCTCCTCCGCGCACACTCTTGAGGGCGCCGAGGTGTCATTCCAGGTCGCCGACGAGACCGAGCACTGGACTCCCGGCCTGGGCGGCCCGGAACTCATGGCAACTATGAGGCAGAACGCGTCGAAGTCGCTCGGGTCCCGTGTCGTCGAGACGTCGAACGCATGGATTCCGGGGCAGCAGACGGTCGCCGAATCGACGTTCGACTCCTGGTGCGACCAGGAGGACGGGCTCACCAGGGGTGACATGAAGATCCTCTACGACGCCCGTATAGCGCCCGCGAACACGTCCCTGACCAATGACCCCAAGAAGGGCGAGATCAGCCTCAGAGAGGGGCTCTCGTTCGTCTACGAGGACTGCCCGTGGGTAGACCTGAAGACCATCGAGGAGCAGATCTGGTCCCCGGAGTACCCCGAGTCGAGGTCCCGCCGCTTCTTCCTCAACCGGCCCAACGCCGCCGAGCACTCATGGTGCCCCCTCGACGCCTGGGTCCTCCTGTCCGACAAGAAACGCAAGGTCGAGGACGGAGAGGACATCGTCATGTTCTTCGACGGGTCCAAGTCCAACGACCACACGGCCCTCGTCGGCTGCTGCATGTCCGATGGGCACATCTTCAAGATCGGCCACTGGCGGCCACTACGCTCCTCCAAGAACGTGGATGTCGCCGCCGTCGATGCCGGGGTCCGGCTCGCGTTCGAACGCTGGCACGTAATCGCGTTCTGGGCCGACGTCCGCGAGTGGGAGTCCTTCGTCCGCGTCTCCTGGCCCGAGGACTACGGGAAGGACCTCATCTGCCACGCCGTGAAGGGCGGCATGTCCGCGTCGCCGATCGCATGGGACATGCGCTCCCACGCCTACCAGTTCGCCGAGGCCGCTGAGACGGCCAGGACGGAGATCGACCAGAAGGCCTTCACCCATGACGGCGACTCCGCCCTCGGGGAACACGTGTCCAACTGCCGTGAGAACGAGTACCGGGGACTGATCTCCGTGAAGAAGGAATCTCCGAAGTCGCAACGGAAGATCGACCTCGCTGTCTGTATGATCGGAGCCAGGATGCTGTACCGACAGGTTAAGAAGTCCCCCGAGTGGGAGAAGCTCTCCAAGGGGCCCGGGAAGTGGGAGATCCTCATATGAGTTTCGAGAAGATGCTGGAGCGGTTCCAGGCCGGGGCCCTGAGGCCGAAGCGGTTCGAGGCGCACTACGAGGGGAACTCTCGCCTCGACGCCCTCGGTATCAGCCTGCCCCCATCGGCGCGCGTCCTGGAGATCCAAGCTCCGTTCGCGAAGATGGCCATCGACGTGCTCACCGAGGTTCTCATCCCGTCCGGGTTCATCCTCCCCGACCAGGACCGGGACGATGACATCGCCCTGATCCGGGAGACCTGGCAGTACAACAACATGGATTCCCAGTTCAACCTGGCTGCGGCTGAGGCTATCGCCGCTGGCCTCGTGTTCTGGGTCGTCGCCCCTCCGGACAAGGACCACGAGTACGCGACTATCCGCGCGATCGACGCGAAGCACGGCCGCGTCCGCATCGACTACTCGGGCAAGCCGATCGAGGGCATCGCACGGTACCGGCTCCCGAACGGGAAGCAGGGCGCCTCCTACTACACGCCCGACGGCGTCACCATGTATGAGGAGAACCAGTCCGGGTGGGCGAAGGTCGCGGGCCGGAAGGACAAGTGGGGGATGAGTATCGTCCCCATGTTCAACCGGGCCCGGATCTCCGACCGGTACGGCAGGTCTGACCTGAAGGAGTTGCGGACCGTCATCGACGCGGCATCCAGGACGCTGACGAATCTTCAGATCGCCCAGGAGGTCAGTGCCCTGCCGATGAGGGCCCTGGTCGGTGACGGTGCAGGCGAGGTCGTCAAGAAGTACGCGGATCGCATGCAGGCCTACATGGGGACGCTCCTGGCGCTCCCTGAAGGGGCTTCCGTGACCCAGGTGTCCGGGGCCCCCTTGGACCCGTTCATCTCCTCCTACCGGTCCTACGCACTACAGATCTCGGCGATGACGGGTATCCCGCCGTCGATGATGGGTGTCGCCTCGGACAACAACCCGACGTCCGCTGAGGCTCTCCGCGTGGCCAAGGACCGTCTGATCGCGAGGGCTGAGAACAAGCAGCGTCAGTTCTCCGACGCCCTGGAGGAGGTCGGCCGGCTGATCGTCGCCATGAACGGGCGCTCCCTGGAGGGGCTCCAGGACCTCGAGGTCACGTGGCGCGACGCCGCCGCCCCGTCTGTGTCCGCCCAGATGCAGGCCGCACTCCAGGCCCAGGCCCAGGGTGTCATCCACGAGGAGACGGCCCGCGAGTACATGAGGCTCACGCCAGCCCAGATGGAGCGTGAGGCCCAGTTGTCCCGGGACATCCACGACATGACCGGGATGAGTCTCGGCGAGCGGGAGGAGGGTGAGCCGGGTGCTGGAGAGGATCTTCCGGCTGATGCTCAACAGCATCAGGGCGTCGTTCAGGCGAAGCATTTCGCCGACGGTAAGGGGGCTTTCTGACGGGCGCAGCAAGGGTGACCCGCGAGGGCAGGCCAGGGTCCTATACCCGGAGGTCGCCGCGGCCCGTCGGAAGGCGTGGGCCGCGGCCGCCTTGTTCCTGAGGGATCAGGCGAGACGGTACGGGGCCGACGAGTCGTGGATCCCCGAGGTGCCCCCATACGGTGAGAGAGCGGTCGAGTACGCCCTCCGGGGTATCCCCACCGGGAGTACTCCGGAGAGGTGGGAGGAGGCCGTCCTGGAGCGCCTGGAGGGGCACGTTGAGGCTGCGGCCAGGAGGACGGTCGCCGACGCGGTCTCGAAGGCCCCGTCGAGTGTCCCTCTCGTCGAGGGTCTCGAGCACCTCGAGGAGAACCTGGACGGGTTCCCCGAGAAGGAGAAGAAGGAGATCGTCCGCGAGGTCGCCGAGTCGGAGAAGCGCCGTCCCCGGCGGTCTCTCGCCGAGGCCCTGGGGGAGATCGCGGAACGTGTCGGCGAGGCGCTCGACGAGCTCGACGAGGCGGGCATCAAGGTTCCACGTGAAACACGAGAGGGCGTCCCGTCGTCGAGGCGCTCCCTCGATGGGAAGGTCATCGCCCGCCCGTTCGCGTGGGCCCGCGTCGTGCACCCGTCCCAGAACGGGCCGTGCGGTTTCTGCGTCATGCTCGCGGCCCGCGGCCCCGTCTATCACACGTCGGAGACTGCCGGGCTGAGGGCCGACGCGTTCCACGACCACTGCCACTGCACCGTCGTCCCGGTCTTCACGTCCCGCGAATGGGAGGGCAAGGCGGCGCAGGAAGAAGCGGCGAGAACTTATGATGAGGTTGTCCGTAAGGGACGGTTGCATGGCCGCGAGGCCGTGAACGCCATGAACCGCGAGATGTATCGGAGAAGGAAACGATGAGTCGCCCCACAACTCACGACACTGACCCGGCCGAGTCTGTTGAGGAGACGGAGCAGGTCGAGGAGAAGGCCACTGACGTCGAGGCCGACGCGGCCCCTGAGGAGGTGTCCGAGGAGGCTCCGGCCGAGAACGCCGAGCCGGAGGAGAAGCCTGCCGAGGAGTCCTCCCCTGAGGAGGTGTCCGAGGAGGCTCCGGCCGAGAACGCCGAACCCGAGAAGGCGCCGACCGCTGAGGAGTACGCCGCTCTCAAGGCCCGTCTCGAAGAGGCCGAGAAGGCTCTCGCTTCCCGCGCTCTCGACGAGGCTCGTGCCAAGGCGGTGACCGACGCGGGTCTCGCCGCCAAGTACGCTCCCCTGCTCGGAGACGACCAGGACTCGTGGCAGGCGAAGGTCGAGCTCCTCAACGCCCTCCGGGAATCCAGTGACGAGACCGCCGCTGTCCCCCGGGACCCGGCCGTCGATGCATCACCTGACATCGAGGAAACTGAGACAATGGAATTCGCCAGGGCCCTGTTGGGCGTCTGATTCGTTTTCCACGACTAGGAAGAGGCGAGAATGGCTGACAACGAGGCCAAGATCGAGACCATCAGGAAGATTCTCGACACCAACGTCGGCAACTCCGATGCGTTCCCCAAGACGGTAGTCCAGAACATCTGGGACACCGCGAAGAAGGGTTCCATCATCCAGACTCTTGCGGGCGCTGTCCCGCTGTCCCTGAATGGTGACGCGATCCCGATCCCGGTCGGTCAGGCGACCGCCGGTGTCGTCGCCGAGGGCGAGACCAAGCCGGTCACCACGATGGCCACCAAGGTCAAGACCGTGACCCCGATCAAGGTCGCGACCATGATCCTGTACTCGATGGAGACCGCCCAGGCGGACCCGCTCGGCGAGTACTCCCGCATCCAGAACTTCCTCGCCGAGGCGATCGCCCGGTCCGTTGACATGGCCGTCATCCACGGCGTTGACGCCAACACCGGCACCAAGATCACCGGCAAGGAGGCGCTGCGCGACACCACGAAGGCCATCGAGATCGACCTGGCCCAGGAGAAGGCCGGGTACATCGGCAAGCAGCTGACCGCCGGTTACGACGCCGTCGTTCTCGACGTCGTGGACGAGCACGAGTTCGACTTCAACCACTTCCTGTTCGCCCCGAAGTTCCGGTCCTCGCTGGTCAACGCTCTGGACGGCCAGGGTCGCCCCCTGTACCAGGCCTCCACGAACCTGGCCGATCAGTTCACTACGGTCCTCGGCCTGCCCGCCGCCTGGCACCGCTCCGTCTCCGGCTACGAGAAGGCCAAGACCGGTGTCGAGAAGCTCCTCGGCTTCGGTGGTGACTTCAAGGACAACATCCGCATGGGTTACGTCAACCAGATCACCTACCGTCGCGCCAGCGAGCGGGCCGGTGGCATCGACCTGTTCGACCGCAACCTCGGTGCGATCCTCGCGGAGGCCCAGTTCGGCTGGGTTGTCCGCGACACCAAGGCGTTCGTGAAGTACAACTCCAAGTGATCGACTCCTCACAAGGGAGTAACCGTCGAACAGGAGGGCAGTGATGACACAGGCGACACCCGCTGACGTTGCCGCTGCCCTCCTGCGCGACTTGGAGGAGGACGAGGCTAAGTACGTGCAGGCGGCCCTCGACTACGTCGAGGCGCTCATCGTCACTCGGATCCCCGACGTTATCGCCAGGGCTACGCAGGACGAGCATTACCGGATCATCCTGGTCCGCGTCGAGTCCGAGGCGGTGGCCCGGCTCCTGCGGGCCCCGGGTGGGGGTCTGTACAAGTACGAGACCGAGGGTACGTACACGTACTCGGTGAACTCGGCCGTCGCGTCCGGGCTGTTGGAGATCACGGATGCTGAGTGGTTGATCCTCGGTGGGGTCGAGGGCCCGTACGGGACCCTGAACTTCACCGGTGACGGCTACCTTAAGACGCGCACCAACAGGGCCCTGATCGACAAAGACTATGAGGTGCTCGGGGCCGAGATCCTCGACGAGGACGACATCCTATGGTGAAACGAGTCCGCCGCCCCAAGGGCAGGTTCCTGGAGAACGGCCCCCACACCGTCAAGGTCACCACAGTCCGAGTCGAGGACGGCCGCACCGGACGCAGGTACATCAAGGACAAGGAATACGTCCTAGACCGCATCCTCGTCCAGCCCGCAGCTGGCAACGCCCTCAAGGCGGCCGAGACCCGCACCGGCCTGAAAGCCCTCGACGACGAGAGCACCGTCAATGTCATCGGCTGCCCCCCTGAGCGGTGGCCTGGATCTGACCACTCCTACATCACCATCATGGTCGGCCCTCCGGGTATGGAGGGGTGGGAGTTCCAGCAGGCGGGATCCGCCAACAAGTTCGGCGCGTCCCCTATGACCGCCCACTTCAAGGTCCGCTGCGACCGCCTCTACTCGGAGGCCAAGTAATGGCGAAACTCGTGCACCGGGACGGGGCTGACATCAAACAGATCCGAGTCGGCCGAGAGCAGCGTGAGACCATCGCTGAAGTCGCCTCCCGGAAACCCCAGTTCCGGGCGTACGCCACCAAGATCTTCGCCGAGATCAAAGCCGAAGCCGCCAAGCACATCGACTCCGGCCTCCTCGAAAGTTCCATCCACCTCCACCAGGAGAAGGTGGACTACCACATCGAGACCACCGGCGTCAACTACTCGTGGCACACGGAGTTCGGTCACTTCGTAGGGCCCCGAGGATCGTCCGGCCGCAAGTGGGTCAAAGGTATCGGAGTGTTCCGCAAGGTCGTTGCAAGGCACGGGGGGTACTGATGGAGTACTCGATCGTACGCCCCGCCTCCTTCGTCATCGCCCTCACCCGAGACGTCATCAAGAAGTACGCCAAAGGTCGTGCGGCGGACCTCACCGTTGACCTGCGCGGCGACGTTGACGACTACCAGCGGTACCCGTTCGTCTCCGTCCAACCAATCGGAACGGAGCTTGTTGACGGCCCAACACCGGCCGCCACGAGAATCCGCGTCCGGTGGGTCTTCGAGGACATCCAAGCGGACGACTGCGAAGACGCCGCCGTCGAGTTCATGCAGGGTCTTCTAGACTTTAGGAGAGCCGGAGAACGAACAACGGAAGGCGGACTAGCAGCCCTGGACATCACCCAGCCGCCAGTCCTCATCTACGACGCTCAGACCACGGCAGACATCAATGAGTTCAATATGATCGCTGAGATCATCGCAGTTCGAAGGAGCACAGATGGCTAACACCGCTGGCGTCGCACTGGAGATCGCCGGTACCGGGCACGTCTACTACGCCAACCCGGACACCAATCCCCCGGACCTCGGGGACTACACGTTCGGCGACGGCACGACCCTGGAGGCCCAGGGTTGGACGTGGCTCGGTGACACGTCCAAGAAGAACATGATCGAGAACGACACCGACGGCGGTGACACGACCACCAAGGACACGTGGGACCGCCGGGCCGTCAAGTCCACTCGTGAGGCCATCAAGAACACTCTCACGATCAACTCGGTCAACCTGTCCGAGGACACGTTCAAGGTTGCGTTCCCTGGCTCCACCTACGACCCGGCCGCCAAGGCGTGGGATATCGAGCTGGACGGCACTCAGGAGAAGTCCTTCCTGATCATCGTCGAGTCCGACGGTGCGGTCTCCGCTCACCTCTACCGCCGCTGCTCCGTCGGTGGCACGCTCCCAGCCTTCTCCGACGAGGAGTTCACTGAGGTCAAGCTCTCCGCGACTCTCCTGACGCCCCTGTCCGGGAAGAAGAAGTACACGTTCTTCGAGCCCCGCAAGCCCACCGGCAAGTCCGCGGGCATCCCGACGATCACGACGGTCACCCCGAACACCGGTAAGGCCGGCACCCTGATCACCATCGAGGGCACCAACTTCCTGGGCACCCACACGGTCTCCGTCGGCTGGAAGGTCAGCCAGTTCACGGTCGTCTCCGCCACGAAGATCACGGCGACGGTCCCGCCCAACGCCGGCAACCAGGGCGTCGCGGTCATCAACGGCAAGGGCTCCTCCGCCATGAAGGAGTTCACCGTCACCCAGTGACAGCCGCCTAGTCTCCCTCCCCCCTTGGGCATACGAGTGGGGTGACCACGGGGGGAGGGAACCCACCCACTCGAACTACCCCACGGACAGGTACACATGGATACCAAGAAGGCCGACGTCGCCAGCGTCGAGGAGAAGCCCGAGGCCCGGAAGTTCTCCGAGATCGAGGGCCACGAGTTCCTCCGCGACCCCGCGACGCTCCTGCCCTCGGAGGTCATGGAGATCACGGTCGCCGCTTCCTCGTTCCTCAGCGATGACGACGGGGAGCAGAAGAGCCTCGGCGCACTCTCCGCGGAGAACCTCTCCGGTCTCGCCGGTCTCCTCCGTCTCCTCGAAGAGAAGTACGTCACCGACCTCGACGGGTGGCGCACCCTCGCCCAGGCCCGTGGCGTCATGCACACGGTCGAGCTCGGGACAGCCTACCTGGGGGAATTCTTCGCCGCCGACGACTGAGGGAATACCTCGATGACAACCCGGATGCGGAGGCGGACCTCTACGCGCTCTACGGATTCACGTGGGGGAACGGCCTCCGCACCGAGGTCATCGAATCCCTCATCCGGCGGCTTCCATGGGAACCCCGGTCACTGACCAGGGCCAAAGCACTCGGAGACGAGAAATGGTTCGGCTACTCCATCACCGAACTCCACCTCGCCGCCCTCATCGACAAGGTCACGCTCCTCACCAAGGCGGCCAGTCAGAGGCGCGCCACCCTCAAGAACGAGGAGATGTTCCCGCGTCCGGCCGAAAGCGGAACCAAACGTATAATCCGAGCAGATGATGCAAAGGGAATGGCCGCCTACGCGGCTATGATCGGCTGAGGAAGGGGCGAACGTGGCGGGAGGCGTCCTCGGGAAGCTCGGCGTCAAGGTCATTCCCGACCTTGATGGGTTCAAGCAGGAACTGGAGAGGAAGCTCCGTCGTGTCGCCGCGGAGACCAAGGACATCGCGGTCGAGTTCCGGGCCGAGGTCGAGGTGGACAAGAGTTCCCTCGCCGCGGCCCGGGAACGCGTTGAGCGCATGCGGCCAACAATCCATGCCCACGTGGATGTTGACCAGGGGGCCCTCCATCGGGCCCAGGCCGCCCTTAACGACCGGTCGGTCACTATTCGTGGGAACGTCCGTATCGACGACCACGCTATCGCCGACATCGGCCGCAAGCTCGACGAGATGCGCGCCCACATCCGGGCATCCATCGACATCGACGAGGCCTCCAGACAGAAGGCCCTCCAGGAGATCGCCCGCCTCGAACGGGACATCGACCTCAAGCCGAACATCTCCGCCCACGACCTGGCCGAGATCCGCAACCGGATCAACAACCTGAAGACCGACCTGCGGATCGGCGCCACACTCCGCGCCGGCGACGAGGCCAGGATCCGTGAGCGCATCGCCGACATCGGCAGGGACATCAAGCTCCACCCGGAGATGGACGCCAGCAGGGTGCGGGCCCTCAAGGCCCAACTCCAGCACGCCATGGACGACATCGAGGCTCACGCCCACCTCAGCGAGGCGTCCAAGCGGCGGCTCAAGCACGAGATCAAGAAGCTCGACGCGGACGTCACCGTCAACGTGGATCTCGACAAGGGCAAGGCCACGGCGGGGATGGCGGTCCTGACCAGGGACAGGATCGTCAACCTCAAACCGGTCGTCGATAGCCGCGCCGCTGCTGTGGCGCTCAGCACGCTGGGGGCGTTGTCCGGTGGGCGGGCCCTGTCGAACTACACCAGGGACCTCAAGAACCTCATCGCCCACCTCGACGAGACGTCCCTGAAAGCCGGGCTCGTCGCGTCCGGGCTCCTCACTATAGGGTCCGCAGCCGGCAGCGCGGTCGGACACGTCACCGCAGTCGCCACCGCCCTGGTCCGCATGGCGCCGGCCCTGTACGCCGTCCCCGGGGCTGCGATCGCCGCCGCCACCGGCGTCGCCACCCTCGTCATGTCCTTGAAGGACTTCCAGGACCGTCTGCCCGACGTCGTCGATGGGTTCAAGGACCTCCAGAAGTCTGTCTCCAACGCCTTCTGGGAGCGGGCCGAGGCGCCCATGCGGGAGATGGCGAACAACCTCCTCCCCGTCCTCCAGGACGGCCTGGCCGGTGTGGCTCGAGCACAGGGCGGGTGGGTCGAGGCCATCGCCGCGACCGTCAACAAGCAGTCCGTCCTCGACGCCATCGCCAAGTCGATCGAGAACACCCGCCTCGCCACCGAGGTCGCCTCGACGGGGATCGGCAGCATGGCCGAGGGCATCATCCACCTCGGGTCCGTCGGATCCCAGTATCTTCCCAGGCTCGCCGAGTGGTTCAACAAGATCGCGGACAAATTCGCGAACTGGGCCGAGGCCGGGGCGAGCAACGGCAGCATCGAGTCGGCCATCGAGCGGGCCATCGACGCGGCCAAGAAGCTCTGGGACATCATCATGTCCATCGTCGGCATCATGAAGTCGTTCGCGAAGGCGGCGGAGGAGGCCGGCTTCAACCTCGACTACGCGGTCGCGCGGGCCAGGGCTATCGAAGCGGCCCTCGGTTCCCTCGAAGGCCGACAGATCCTCACCAACCTGTTCTCCGGCGCCATGCAGGGGATGGAGAACTTCCGCGCCCAGCTGGAGGGGATCGGCCCGCTCGTCACCAGGATCTCCGGCACGATCAGTGAGGCTATGGGGATCGCCGGTGAGATCATCGGCAGGGTTGCCGCCACCCTGGCTACCGCGTTCAGTACGGACGGCGCCACCAAGGGAGTCATCGACTTCTTCAACGGCGTCCTCGACGCGGTCAAGTCCCTCCAGGACGTGGCCCCTGAGATGGGGGAGATCTTCGGGTCGATCACATCGTTCGCCGGGGAGTTGGCCAGGATCGTTGGCGATGTCCTCGCTACGGCCATCCGTGAACTCGGCCCCTCCCTCACCAAGCTCCTCGAGGCCCTCAAGCCGGTCGTCCAGATCCTGGGTGAGGACCTCAAGAAGGCGATCGAGACCGTGGCCCCCTGGCTCGACAAGTTCGCCGACTGGGTTTCCGGCCTGGACCCGGATACGATCGCCACGCTCATCGAAGGTATCGGCGGTATCGCCCTGGCCTTCAAGGGGCTGAGTATCGTCTCCGAGATCGCCGGTGGTCTGGAGGGGATCGCCGCGATCCTCGGCGGATCGGCCGGGTGGGCCGGTGTCGCCATCCTCGCGATCGCCGCCCTTGCTGCCGGGTTCCTCTACCTGTGGAACAACAGTGAGGGCTTCCGGAACACCATGACCGGGATCGGCGAGTGGATCGCCAGCCAGTTCCAGGTGCTCCTCGACTGGTGGAACGGCGAGTTCCTCCCCGCCTGGAACTATCTGTGGACGAACGTCCAGATGTACTGGGAGCAGGTCGGCAAGCCGGTCTTCGACAGGATCATGCAGTTCTGGGACGGGTTCGCAGCGTACTGGAACGGAATCTGGTCCGGCCTCAGCGATGCGTGGAACGCCTTCTGGGGCATCATGGGGAACATCCTGTCCTTCGGCCTGACGAACCTGGGGTCGGTCTTCAAGATTCTCACCGGTCTCATGACTGGCGACTGGGGTATGGCCTGGCAGGGCGTCAAGGAGCTCTTCTCGAACATCTGGGAGGAGATCACCCAGAACGCCCAGCTGGCGTGGGACGGCTTCTGCGGCCTGGCCCAGACGTTCCGCAGTACCGCGGCGGGCATCTTCAACGGGTTCATCCGTCTTCTCCCTGAGCCGGTTCAGCGCGGCCTCGCGGACATGGGCCGCCACTTCCTCGACGCCCACGTCCGCCTCCTTGAAATCGCCACCCAGATCGTCGATGGTGTGGGGCGCACCTTCAGTATGATGGGGCCCGCCCTCGCCCAGACGGGGCGCCTCATTGTGGATACTGTGGTCAGCATCTTCCACGGTGCAGTGAGCCTCATCTCGGGCGCCTGGCAGACGATCAAGGACGCTGTCGTACAGGTCTGGCAGTCGCTCCCCGAGCCCCTCCGGAACTTCGCGTCTGAGGCGTGCCGAGCCATCGCGAACGCTTTCCACGGGGCCGTGGGCTGGGTTGCCGATGCTGCCCGCCGGGTCTTCGACGCGGCAGTGAACGTCTTCCGGAACGTCGGAAACATCCTCTACCAGGCCGGCGTGAACCTCATCCAGGGTTTCATCAACGGTATCAAGTCCATGTATGACAACGTGAAGTCGTGGCTGGGTTCCCTCACGAACATGCTACCGAGCTGGAAAGGACCCGCCCCGAAGGACCGCCGCATCCTCTACGGGGCCGGTGTCCTCGTCATCCAGGGTTTCATCAACGGCATGGAGTCCTCCTACGATGACGTACGGAAGAGCCTGAACGGACTGACCACCAACATGGACGTGGCCCCGGACTTCTCGAAGCTGCGTCAGACGATGCGCGCCGAGGCCGCCTCCCTGAACGATGCGTGGCTCAACAGCCCCGAGTTCGACGCGCCCGAGTGGAAGCAGGTGAACATCGTCAACCACTATCCTGTGGCCAAGGAGGAGTCCGAGGAGCGTGACGAGGTGGCCGAGGGGATCCGGCTGGCCGGCGCCATCTGAGAATGAGGGGGAAGCGTGGCATCCGAGTACACGCTCAACGGCGTTGATCTTGAGGACGCCAAGGGCCGCTGGTTCGTCATGAAGGGGACTCACATCCCCGGCGTCGCCGCACCCAGGAACGCGTCCGTGGAGGTGCCGCTGCGGAACGGTGTCCTGCCTGCTTCTACGGCCTCCTGGGGGACTTTCAAGGTGACGGTCTCCCTCATGGTCACGGACGCCCGGGACGGGGCCCTGGGGGGCGGGAGAGCGGCCCTGGAGGACAACTGGCAGGCTCTCATGACGATCCTCCACTCGCCCACCCTCATGACACTCGGCTACAAGCCGGCGGGCATGACCGAGCGCACCACCAAGGTCCGTGTCTCCGGCATCAGCGACCCGTCCTTCCACTACGGGGGCCTCATCTACGAGACCGCCGTCATCTTCGAGTCCCTCTCCGGGATCTGGAAGGACATCGCTGTCAAGACGATGGACTCCAACGTGCTCACCCCGATCGACGGGGGCAGCAGGCCCATCACCGACGCCGTCCTTCTTGCGACCGCCTACACGGGCACGGTCCTGAAGGTCACCGATGTCGTGTCCGGGTCGTGGATCTCCTGGTCCGGCACCGTCCCGGAGAACAAGAACGTCCGCATCGACTGCGCCGCCGTGACGGCCAGGTTCGTCGCCCCCGGCGGGTGGGACGAGCCCGGTGACGACGCCTCCAAGGGGCTCGACCTCTCTCCCCGGGGCTTCGCCATCTGGCCCGACCCGGCTGGCGCGTACGCCGTCAAACGGTCCGGCGGCTACGTCGGGCTGAGGGCGTCGAGGAGTTTCTGACATGCCTGAGCTGATCAAGAAGGAGTGGCGGAAGGCCGTCCAGTTCGGCAAAGGGTGGAGGCTCGTCGAGTCGGGCCTCCGCTACCGCGGTGTCGCCGGGGACAACAACGACATGCTCGTCACGGTCGGCCCCTACGACATCCCCGAGGGTAACTACCGGGCGACCCTGATGATCACGAACCTGGGTGACGTCCCCGCCTGGGTCAGTCTCGGCTGGAGGCAGGGGCCCCCGGCTGTCGGGTTGCAGCGCACTGGCCTGCACTGGCCGAAGAAGACGCAGCTCGCCCCCGTCGGCGCGGGGAAGAAGGAGGTGATGATCGAAGTCCCATTTGAGGTTTCCTACAAGAAGGGGCAGAATCGGGTCTGGGTAGCCATCCTCAACCGCTCCCCCTCCGTCTCCGCCCCCCTCATCATCAACGAGGTTCGCCTCTTCTCCTACCGCGGCGAAGAGAAACCCGCCCCGCCCGTCGTCCCCAACGCGCCGGGCCCCGAACCCCTGTACCCGCTGCCGATCATCCCCAACATCGACTGGCCCGACGACCTCCCCACAATCGGAGAGGACCCCGACGGAGACCGTGTCGGCCTGCGCGCCGTCGCCTACAAGATTGGCGGCGAGCGCCTCACCGTCCTCCCAGACGTCACCGACATCTCGGTCACTGTACCCAAGAACAAGACGCCCACCGTCTCCATGTCCTACCCCATCGGAGACCTCGCCCCCCAATCCTCCCTCCTCGCGAAGGAAGTCGAGATCGGGATCGAGATGTCCTTCACCGGGGAGACCTGGGTGGAGATACCCGGCGCCCGCGTCATGTCCCTCCAGTCCCAGACGGACCTCAAGAACGACGGCACCAAGGGACAGTCACTGACCCTCGTGCACGTCTCCAGCCGCCTCAAGGAGGCCCTCGTCTGGGACGTCCCCGCCAACGCCGCGGACAAGGACGGCAAGTACCAGTTCACCGCCGTCAACGCCGGTGTGATCCTGCGTACCCTCTGGGATGCCGCCGTCAGCCGGGGCTGGGGTGAAGGCCTCACCCTCGACTGCACTCCCGACGTGGATGCCGCAGGCATGCCCTGGCTCAACGTCGTCACCCTCGCCTTCGACAAGTTCATCAACCTGAACCAGGTCGTCGAGACCCTCATCAACCTCGGCATCATCGACGTCATGTGGGACGGGCGCATCATGCGCGTCTACAACGCTGAGGGTGTCCTTTCCAGGGACCAGTCCAAGCGCAGCAGGTGGTTCCTGCACAGGGACACTACTGCCGCCCCCGAGAAGTTCGCGTGGACCGACATGGTCACCGACGTCCTCGTCAAGGGCGAGCAGGGCAACACGTGGAGGTTCCACAACGACCAGGCTCCCAAGGACCTGCGTCGCATTGAGAAGGTCGTCGAGGCCGGTGGTATCTCCCTGGAGGGCACCGCACGCCTCCTGTCCCAGCCGACCCTCAAGGCCGGGACCACGCCGTCGGAGCAGATCACCCGCTCCTGGAGCGTGTACACCTCCAGGCTCCTCCCCTGGAGGGACTACGTCCCCGGGGACTGGCTCAGCGTCGAACGCGCTGGCGGCATGGAGAAGCTCCAGGTCACCCAGATCTCCGTCACCCGCAAGTCCGACGGGACGATCGAGGGGCACACGACGTTCGGGACGATCATCGACTCGACGATCGCCCGCCTCCAACGCAGGCAGAAGGGCGTCGTCGGCGGCGCTGCCCAGGCCGGGAGCACGGTCCGCCCCTCCGACAACCGGCGGCAGCGGAAGCCCGCCCAGGTCGGCCAGCTCGCAGGTAACTCGACGGCCGTCCTCAACGATGCCGGGTATCCGACCGGCATCGCCTCCCTCACCTGGGCGCCCGTGTCCCTCGATACGCACGGCGCCGCCATCAACATCACCGCCTACGAGATCCTTTACGGGAAGGGGGCGGACACCTCCACGTGGGGGATCGCCCGCACCAAGTCGAACGCCGGTGACATCTACGGCATTCAGTGCGGCACCCGCTACTCCTTCGCCGTCCGCGCTATCTCCAGTGAGGGGGTCCCCGGGGACTACTCGGACTTCTTCTTCCTGGATATCGCGTCGGACTTGACGCCGCCGCCGACGCCGTCCGCGCCGACCCTATCGCAGAACCTTGGCATCCTGAACGTCATGTGGGACGAGAAGGGCAGTCGCGGGGAGTCCATGCCCCTGGATTATGCGGCCCTGGAGATCTCTGTCCAGCAGCCCGGACGGCCCCCGTCCATGCTCCAGTCCCTCCCCACTCCCCTCGTGCGTACCGCTATCGCGGGCCTCGAGATCCGTGAGTGGGAGGTGTGCCTGCGCACCGTTGACCGGTCCGGCAACAAGTCCGACTGGGGCAAGACGGCGACCATCAAGCTCGAGTCCCTCATCGACACGGACGCCATCGACAAGCAGATTAAAGAGCACTTGGCGAAGTCCGAGGTCCTCATCCAGAAAGCCCGCGAAGAGGCCCTCAAACAAGTCAAGCAACTAACCGGGGCCATGGCTACCGTCGCAACCAGCCTCGTCACCAGCGGCCCCACCCCGCCGGACGACGGCAAGGAGGGCTCCAGCATGTGGGTCGCACCAGACGGTAGAATATTCGTACTCAGGAAGAAAGCAGGAGGGTGACGGATGGCAGGCTACCAGCCCAAGAAGATCTGGCGGGACGGGTATGGGCCCCAGGAGAGCCGCCTCATGGCGGCCGACCTCAACCACATCGAGAACGGTATCGTCCAGGCGGACGCCAACTCCGACGCCGCCACCAAGGCCGCCGAGGCTGCCACCAAGGCCGCCCAGCAGGCTGTCATCGACGCCCAGAAAGCAGTCGAGCAGACCCTCGCCGCCACCGCCGCACGCATCACCGACCTGGAGCAGAAGTACCAGGACGCCATGAAGTTCATCCAGATGATGGAGAAGATCCCCGTCGGCACCGTCTTCTTCTACACCGGCGGCCCCTCCCCCGACCAGGACGTGTGGCTGTACTGCGACGGATCCAACGTGTCCAAGAAGCTCTACCCGAAGCTCGCGGAGATCTGCGGCACACGGTTCGGCCCCGGCGACAACGACTTCTTCGCCCTCCCCGACATGGAGAAGCGCGTCCCCGTCGGCTCCGGCGGCAGTTACACCGCTGGGAAGATGGGCGGCGAGGAGACGCACCTCCTCACAGTGGACGAGATCCCCTCCCACAGCCACCCAGTGGGCGCCACCGCAGATGGCTGGGCAACAATCGGCGTCTGGGGAACCAACGTCTCCGGAGGCGACGCGTGGAAACTCCTCGCCCGCCAAGCAGAAGGCTCCGAAGGCCAACTCGTCACCAGGGACATCGGCGGCAACATCGCCCACAGCATCATGCAGCCCTACGTCGTCCTGACCGCACTCATCAAGGCGAAGTAACCCCATGGCGTACCCCACCGGACAGAACCCACAAGAGGACGAACGCACAAAGGGCGGCCAGTACGCGACCGTCCCAGGGTTCGCCCTGCCCGGACACTCCTCCCCATCGAACTCGAAAGACGCCCCCGGCTCCACCATCGTCTACTCCTTCAAGGGAGCAGTCTGGGAAGAGGTCACCGATGACTACCAGAAGATCGTCTCCGACCTGACCGGCAAGACAATCGAGTCGGCCTTGTCCCGCATGCACGGACAGTTCGGGGAGATCTACTACATCACTGGCGGCGAGGACACGAAGCCCTTCTTCAAAGGGGGCGCGATCGGTGACACGTGCCGCGTCCAACGGCCCGGCGACAAGGTCATCGTCGCCGAATGGAAGTGGAACGGCGACGACTGGGAGAAGGTGCAGGTATCCTCCGCCGTCGTCAGCAACCTCGACGTCGGCAAGCTCACCGCCGGGGCCGCCACCATCAACGAACTCGCCGCCCGGAAGATCGCCGCCGCAACCGGCCAGTTCCTCGAACTCAAGACCGAGCAACTCGTCGTATCCGGGGAAGCGAACTTCAAGAAAGCCGTCGCACAGGAGATCTGGGCGAAGATCGTCCACTCCCACGACGCCGAGTTCGTCAAGATCAAAGCCGGGATGCTCGACGCCAACGCCGTCACCGCCGAGAACATTCAGGCCGGAGCCATCGACGGGCAGGTCATCACCGGCGCCCGCTTCCAGACCAGCAAGGACCAGTTCACGTTCCTCGCCATGACCCCCGACGGGCTGCTCGCCAAGCAGGAAGGCCGCGTCACCTTCCGCATGAACCCGAGGTCCGGCGACATCTACCTGCGCGGCAACGTCGGCAACGAGGACACGTGGTCCTACTCGTACTTCGGTGACATCAAGTTCAACGGCAGTGAGTTCGACAGCAACAAGGACAAGTGGGGATGCGGGGTCCTCATGGCCTCGAAGCAGCGCAACTACCTGAACGATGGGATCGTTGCGATCCGTGAGACGAAGGCGACCGGGTACCTGCCCGAGATCCTGATCCAGGCGCCCCGCGTCACCGGAACCTACGCCCCCAGGCTCACCCTCTCCACGAACGGCCTCTACGCCGACGCCGGACTCAACTACGGGCAGGTGTTCCTCAACCTCACCCCGCGCACGTTCGCCGTCAAGTTCAATGACGCTCACATACACCTCCTCGACAGATTCTTCGAGGTGAGGCTCGGCAAAGCCGATGACCGGCTCGTATTCCAGAGGTTCACCCACATAAACGGGAAGCCCGTCGCTGACGGCGGCACGTTCGGCGTGTACGTGAACAGGATGCGCAGGCTCGGCATCGAAGCGACTTACGCCCACCTCACCACGGGGAACAGGAACAACGGCTTCCATGTCCAGCAGGAGAACATCGGCATGTTCTGGGACAGCCAGCACTACGTCTACGTGGACGGCAAGGGCGTGCATTTGAGGCCGTTCGACAAGAAGTTCCGCTCTCCTGTTCCCGGGTTCACCGAGCCGGGTGGCCGTATGGAGGGCAAACTCCTGGAGCACGTCTGCACCGAGTCTCCCTGGTGTGGTATCGAGTACTGGGCGCAGGTCCTTCTCGACGCGGATGGGAAGGGCCGGTACACGCTTCCGGAGTACGTGCCCGCCCTGGCCTCGGACATGGGACCCTGGGCGGCGATCGCTTCGGCGTGGAACCCGGTCAGGTCCAGGCTCGTCCGAGACAAGTACGACATCTCCTCCGCCCCCTGGTATGTTGAGCTCGAGGGGACTCCCGGTGACGTCGTCAGTGTCCTCGTCAAGGGGAGCCGAGCCACCTACAACGTTGACCTCAGGAAGGATCACCTGGGTGAGTCGTATGAGGCTCCGGCCGACCCTCTTTGGAGCACGGCCAACAACATTGACCTCCTCGGGTCGCCGTGGGCGGGTCAGATTGACCAACTCGAAATCGTCGATGGGAAGTACAATATCTCCGACGAGGACTACGAAAGGATCATGAATGGCTGGAAGCAATGAGGGCGCCCCCGAGGTTCAGCTCGACGCCCAGGCTGTCATCACCAGGCTGTCCGCCGAGTTGGCGTCCGCTATCCAGCGGGCTGTCATCGCCGAGTCTATGGTGGAGGAGCTCCGCAAGCCCGCTGAGGCGAAGGGCGGTGAGTGATGGCTGACCCGCAGGCTCCGTACTGTCGTCTCGCGGGGCAGATCGTCACTCCCGCCGGGGGCATCCCCCGGCTGAAACTCTACGCCCGCCCCATCATCACGCAGGGTGTTGCGAAGGACGGGGTCTCCCCCACGGATGTTCAGTTCGCGACCGACGACCAGGGCAACATCGTCCCCCTCGACGGGGCGACGGTGGATGTGGTCGCCCCCGGCCCCGGCGTGAACGCCCCGGACAGGTTCCAGTACCAGGTCCTCGTTTACGGGCCCGGCCTGATCGAGACCGGCTACCTGCGCGCCGAGCAGGGGAAGACGATCGACCTCAACACGGTCCTCCCTGGCGCACCCTACGACGGCGGCCTCCTGGCCTCCCGCGTTCACCGCCCAAACACCGGCGGCGGTGGCGGGAACGTTGACCTGTCCAACTACCCGACGAAGGCCGAGGTCGCCGCAGCGTACGGGTCCAAGGCCGACGTCGCCACCGCGAAGTCACAGGCGGCGGCCGCCCTCCAGAAGGCGACCGCCGCGGCCCAGCCGCAGGACACCGGGTGGCGGGAGATCCCAACCGGCCTGGCCGGCGCCGGGGTCTTCCAGTACAGGGTCATGTACGGGATGGTGTACGTGCGCAGGAAGTCCGGCGACGGGTGGTTTATCGGCGGAGGCCCCGGGCAGATCAACACGAATGTCAACCTCGCGAAGCTCCCCGACAGTGTGAAGGTAAAGGCCCGCACCGCGTTCCCGTTCCCACTGTCCAACAACAAGACAGACGGGTCCGTCATCGAGGTTTGGCCGAACAACACGGTCTCCTGCTACGCCACCGCCACCGGTGACCGCATCTACCCGACCGTCTGCGCCCCCGTCGATAACCCGGCCGGGCCCTTCTGAGGAGAACGACTTTGACCGAATCCCCGGCGGAACTGAAGCCGACCGACACCGACCCGCACCTGTCCGACAAGAACAAGGACAAGCAGGAGCAGAAACTGGAGCCGGACCCCAAGGCCCTCCCCGCCGGGCAACTCCTCCCCGGGGAGGCCGAGGGGGCTCCGGCCCCGAAGCCGCCGTTCGCCAGGATCGGAGGCCAGGTCGCGAAGTGGTGGAACAACGACGAGTCAGGAAAGGCACCGGGCGACGTCATGCCGCCCGTTGTCGTCCGACTCGTCCCCAGCCGGCACGGCGTTGAGCTCGCCAAGGGCATCGAGCCGTCGTCGATGACGTTGCAGACCGACGAGAACGGTGTCCTCCAGCCGGTGGACATCGTCGCCGGCGGCCCCGGGGCCACGCCGAACTGGCGGTTCCCCTACCGGGTCTTCGTAGACGCCTACTCGCAGCACGGGACGGGTGCCAATAACGCCCAGCCGAACCCGCCGAAGGACGACGGGACCCCGGCCGGGCACCTCGAGGGGATCTTCAACCCCCAGCAGGGCGGCCGGTACGACGTCATGAAACTGGTCGGCCGTGAGTTCCCCTTCAACGCGGACCTTCTCCTCCAGACCGTCGGCGAATCCGCGTCCTTCGACAACCCGCAAGGGCCGTCCAGGGTCAACGACACCGGGTGGATGGACATCGTCGAGGGCGCGGGTAAGGGCAAGTTCAAGTGGCGTGTCCTCAACGGGTACGTGATCGTCCAGCCCAAGGCCGAGTGGCAGAACCTCGACAAGAACGACGCGGTCGGCAGGTGGGTGCGGCTCGTAGACATCCCGAAGAGCGTGAAGGTCGCGTCCCGCGTCTCCTACCCGACCCTCCGCCTCATCCCCAACCGTGTGGACGGGGCCGTCGAAGGCGACAACTCGGTGGTGGAGATATGGCCGAACAACACGGTCGTCATGCACGCAACCCAAGGCGGCGGCAGGATCATCCCCACCGTGATGGCCCCCGTCGAGCGCCCTAACCAGGCATGAGCGACTATCACAGGACCATACTCCTGGTCCTGTGGCTGATCCTGCTCACTTTGATCACAATAGAAATCAGTTAGGAGGGTGAGTATGACGAGCGTGCAGGAGTACGCGGCCCGCGAGGCCAGGTACATCTGCGAGAAGCGGAACCCTGGCGTCGGCTACTCCCAGACGAACCGGTGGTCGTGGTACGACCGGTGCGACGACCAGGGGTGGTTGAACCAGACCGCTGAGGGTGACTGCTCCAGTCTCGTCACCGGCGCGTACAACATCGCCAAGCATGTTCTGCTCGGCACGCCGTACGTGCGGGACGGGTCCCAGGGGATGTTCCCCGTGTCGGGTGCGACATGGACGGGGACGATCCCGGGGCTCGCACTGGAGCGGGGGTTCATCGACCGGGGTGACGCCTGGACGGGGGTGACCCCGGATGGTGGGTTCTGTCGGGGTGACCTTCTCATGGCTGACGGCCACGTTGCCATGGCCGTCCTCAATGCGGACGGGTCGTTCAACCCGTGGAACCCGGATATCGCGGACATGTGGATCGACTCCACCGGTGACATCTACGGGTCCGCCGGTGCGGACGGCTCCGAGGATGACGACACGGGGTCGGAGTCGTCGATCCGCGCCTACCTGGATCACCCGTTCACCCGCCGGGCGAAGTGGACGACGTGCCTGTCCTATGACGGGCCCGGGTCCAGCGGCAAGCAGTCGTCCGAGGTGGAGAAGCCGAAGCCGCAGGCGCCTTCCAAGCCGGACTGGCGGGGCTCCATGGTCGGCATGGACATCAGCATGCACCAGGATGGCATCAACGTTGGTGCGTCCGGTGCGGAGGCCGTGTTCGTCAAGGCCACCGAGGGTAGTGGGTATGTGGATCCGTGCTTCCGTCAGCATGCGGACGCCGTCCTCGCAGCGGGCAAGTTGTTGGGGCTGTACCACTTCTCCTGGAACTCGGCCAACAGTGTGGCCGAGGAGGTGGATACGTTCCTGGGTGCGGTCGGCCCCTATCTCGGGAAGGCCGTCCTATGCCTCGACTGGGAGGACCCGAACGGGGTTGGGGACGTGGCCTGGGCTGAGGAGTGGCTCGACGCCGTCAAGGCCAGGACTGGGTACACGCCGATCATCTACATGTCGGCGTCCGTCGCTGGAGCCCATGCGTGGGAGTCGGTCGCCTCCAAGTACTGGTTGTGGATCGCCGGGTACCCCGGGGGTTCTCCCAGCAATCTCATCAACGTGGCCTGCCCCTACGACCCGGGTCATGGGTGGTGGATCATGGGCTGGCAGTACACCGACGCTGGCCGCGTTTCCGGCTACGGCGGGAACGTTGACCTCAACTCCTTCTACATCAACGCCAACTACTGGAACTGGCTCGCAGGGGGCCAGGGAGAGGACGATGAACTCATGGCTTCTGAGGCTGTGACTCTTCTTCAGCAGATTCACAATGACCTGACCTACGGTGAGGCCGGGGTCAAGCAGGCCGGGCACGTGATTTACGCGATCGAGAAGGTTGCGGAGAAGGTGGATGCCCTGTCCGCGAAGGTTCAGGTCATCTCCGACGCGGTGACCCCGGGCAAGGAAGGGGTCAAGTTCGACGGAGAGCTCTACAACCAGGTGAAGGAGGCCCGCAACTCCCTCGCCCGCATGGAGAAGCAGACCGCCGAAGCCAAGGCCGCCCAGGCCGCAGGCATCGCCTGACCCTACCGGAAACCCAATCAAACCAAGGAGATAGTTATGGCCGACGTTGCCACCACCTCCGCGATCGGCGCTGTCGTCGCCGTCGCATGGCCCCTCGTCCAGGCATGCCTCGACAAGCCCTCCTGGACTCCGGCAAAGCGCCGCGTCCTCGCCCTCGCCGCAGCCATCGTCATCGCTGCGGCCGCTTGGTTCTCCTCGAACCACCCCCAGCAGTGGGCTCTCCTGGTCGCCCAGGCGGCCGCCTACGCGGGCTTCATCCAGACCGCGTTCACCGTCCTCAAGGGCGTTAAGGTTAACGGCAAGTCCTTCCTCGACTGGGCTGGCCTCCTGACCCCCGGCGGAGAGGCCCTCAACCCTAAGGGCGCGGAGTAATACAAAAGGAGCAGGCATGAACGACGGGTTCTCGGTGGACATGATCCTGCGATCACCCGACATTCTTGCCGCCGCGATCGCCCTCCTCACCGGCATCCTCGGACTGGCCGCCACGCAGGTCAACTCCTACAGGAAGCGCGTGGAGGAGGGTATCCGCGGCCTCGGCGCCAAGATCGCTAAGACCGAGGAGCACGCCCAGGCCGCGGCCGACGGGGTCAACAACACTCACTCGGTGAACCTCCGCGACGACCTGGACGCGAAGTTCCAGACAGTTTTCCGTCGCCTCGACGTGATGGAGGAGCAGCGCCAGAAGGAGGAGGAGGCCAGGGAGTACCGGGACCGTCGGGTCGAGGCCCAGGTGGACGGGCTCCGGGACGACATCCGCCTACTGACGGCGTCGGTGAAGGCAGTCCGGGAGTCCGCCGAGAGCGATAGTGCTTGTCTTGATGTTCGTCTGCGTAAGATAGAGGAGCGGTCCTAAGCGACACCCCTCCTCCCAATGTTGAGCCCCCGCCAGGTTAGATCCCGGCGGGGGCTCAACTGCACAACACACCACAAACCTGACCAGTAGGAAGGCCCACGACCAGGAGCAATGAGACCAGGCTACCCCTGGGCCCGGATGATGTCAAGCAGTTTCGTTTGCTTGATCGCGAAGACTTTCACCGTGTTCGATGTGGCCTCCAGGAGGGCGACCTTGCAGCACCCGAGGGGGTCCTGGTCGTCGAAGTCCACGAGGAGCTCGCTGTCGTTGAGGACTCGCCACGCCCCGCCGTTGATGACGAGGTAGTCGTCCTTCCGCAACTCCCCGGCCGTGACCGTCATGATCATATGACACCTCCAATCTTCAGCGCGATTCCTATGGTTGCGGCGACGCCAGCGCAGATCAGGGCCAGGAGCCCCGACGCGGCGCAGGATGTGGCGAGCGCCAGAACGGCGTCGTCAGCCTCGTCGTGCTCAGAACGGGGGCTCGTATCCTCCCGCTGCGGGTCGTCCACTCGGCGCACCTCCTCCGTTCTTGTCCTGCTTCCTCTGGTAGCCGAGGAGGCGGGGGAAGCGAATCTCGAGGGACTCCCCGGTGCCCCCGTCCTGCTTGCTCCAGACCCTACGGACGAGGGGCCCGGACACTGAGATGCGGTCCCCCTTCCGCAGGAGGTTGGCGAGCCACTCGTGTTCCTCCCCGAAGAACGCAACTGACACCCACAAAGGGTCGCCGTCGTCTTCGAACTTTCCCGTGTCCCGGTTCTTCCTGGACAGTGTGGCCGCCACTCGCATCTCGAGAACCGCGGTTCCCCGCGGCGTGTACCGCATCTCGGGGTCCCCGCCGAGGTTGCCGGTCAGGACTGCTTCAAGAGCCATGCGGGTCTTCTCCTTCCTGTGCTATAGTCTCTTCTCGAGAGACAGGTGTTCTGTGGCTTGCCCCATTACTCCTCCGTGTGGGGCTGGTTTCCTTTCTTCGTGTGTCTCATGGGGTCTCAATGCCCCCGGCGTGTTGGTCCGCACGCCGGGGGCGTTCCTGTTTTCGCGGGCCATCTGGCATGGGTCATGCGTTGTCTGCGATCTCGTCAGCGAGGCAGGTGACGGCGTTGAAGACATCTTGCCAGGGGCCGTCTGTTGCGGGGGTGAGGGCGGCGATGGTGCCGCGGATGTTGCCGCAGGCGTCGTCGAGGGCGTCCCTGTCGAAGGTACCGTCCTTGTCGTACGCGATGCGACACATGTACCAGTGGGCCTTGTCGAGGTCCAGTTGTGTGGGGGCGCCGGGCTTCCTGCCGGCGCGGGCGAGGTACTTGACGACGTTGCCTTCGCAGAATCCGAGGTGTTCGGTGATGGTGATGACCTCGGGGTCGTAGGCGGTGTAGTGGGCGGGATGGTTGACGGAGTCTCCGGCGGTGACTGATCCCCGGCCGGTGCTGCCGAGCCCTCCTTCGCCGCGCTGAGTCTCGTCCGCGTTGACATCCGCTTCGACCGGCTCGGGGAACACGGCGGGAAGAATCACCAGTTGGGCGACGCGTTCGCCGGCGCGGAGGGTGACCGGGTCGGTGCCGGGGAGGGCCGTGAGCGTCAGCTTAAGGGCGCCCCGGTAGTCGCTGTCGATGATGCCGATGCTGTTGGGGATGGTGATCCCGCGGGCGCCGAGGCTGCTGCGAAGGGCGAGGATGCCGACGTGCCCGTGGGGGATGGCGACCCTGTAGGGGAGGTTGGTGACGGCGATGCTGCCGGCGCGGACGACGACATCTTCCTCGAGGCTGAGGTCGAGGCCCGCGGAAGAGTCGGTGGCGCGGACCGGCCGCCTGGCCGTGTCATTGGTGGTCTGCATGCGGATGGTGTTCATGGTGTGGTTCCTTCCTTGTCGGCGAGGATTGCGATGAGGTCTGCGACGGTCATGGTGACCCACTGGCAGTCGGGGGCCGACCTTCCGTGACGTTTGTGGATGATGATGCCAGCGGCGGCTCCCAGGTTATCGGCCTCTGTGTGGGCCTCGTGGATCCAGCTGGCGAGTTGGGTGCGGGTGACGTTCTTGCACTCGATGGCGATGGGGCGGCCAGCGGGTGTGGTAACGCCGCCAATGTCACCCTTGTCCTTCGCTCCGGTCCTGACCTTGCGATCGATCCCTCCACCCAGGCGGTCGTTGAGGCGGTCGGCGATGACTCTCTCGAACCTGCTCCCGGCCTGTTTGGCGCTCGCCCTACTCCTGGGCATGGCTTCTCCTTTCCTTCGCCCAGAGGGCCCTCCTGTGGGCCTTCTCGGCCTGCTTCTCCCGTTTGATCGAGAACCAGTAGCACGTCTCGCACATACCGTGGGCCCCGTAGCGGGGGAGGTCGGGCCATTCGTAGGCGGCCACGTAACTCCGGACCCTCATCATCCGCCCGCACTGCTTGCACTTGCGCGGCTTCGTTCTTGGTCTCATCGTTTCCGCTTCGCCCCTTTCGGCCTGGCTTCCGGGTCGTCGATGTCGTCGTCCCACGCCCACAGGGAGGGCCACTTGTTGGCCATGGCGTGGGACCGGACGATCTCGGCGTTCTTCCCCATGGGGGGCGTGCGCTTCGCCAACTCCTTGGTGGCTTTGCGGACAGCTAGGGCCGTGGTCGCTGCCACGCCGTCATGGGTCCCGTACCGGATCTTACTCAGCCCGGACGCGGTAAGCCCGGAAGCCTTGGAAACATCTTCCAGGCTCCAACCTATTGCGGCCAGGCCTTGAAGCCTCCTCCTCGTCCCGGTCGCGTCATGCAAGTTCCGCTTGATCGGGTGCGGCGTGCAGAACGCTGGCACGGGAACCTTCTCGATCGCAGCCCACGTCCGATACTGGACCGTGGAATGACCGCTGCTGTACCGGAGTTTCCTCACCGTCTCGTAGGGGAGGCCGGACCGGTTGGCGATGTCCTGCAATGACATGCCGGTCGAAAGGAGCCGGACCCTCCTGATCACGGGGCCCCGTGGCATCCTCGAGGAGGACGTCCTACTCCGTACGGCGACGGCCTTCCGGTACAGGCGGCGGGCCCGCTTGCACTCCTCGCACCTGCACCCGCACACCTCATACGCGCGCCACGACCCGTGCTCGTGCGTTGCGAGGTGCTCGCACCACTCAACAGGCCCGGTCATTGCTGACGATCTGGTGTGAGATGTCGATGAGGGTCTGCGCGAGGAGTCCCTTCTCGATCTCTACGCAAGCTACGACGTCCGACCGTCCACCCGTGACGGTCGGCGAGTTGACGTGCTTGGCGATGTCCAAGTCTCCGACGATGTCGGATGTGACACTGATTCTCACGAGCACGGCGAGGCCTCCTCCTTATCTCCCGCGTCTGTCAGATAGTACACGTTGCCGTCGGCGTATCGGACGGGAACCTCGGCCGGATTCTCCCATTGAGAGATAAGCCACCCCTCCTTCCTGGCGTGGGCCCGATCCCCCTCGACCTTGCCGTGGCAGCCAGTCGTCCCGGTCCCGCACAGGACGATCAGGTTCGACGGCTTGTTCACCGCCGGGTCCTTCGTCCCACCCATGCCCCTTGGCTTCCGGTGATGGATGCTCGCAGGCATCGCACCCACTTCCCGTCCGCAGATGATGCACCGCCACCTGTCCCGCTGGAGCACGAGCTCCCTCACCTCGCGGTCGGGGCCCGTCCTCCGGGGGGACTTGGCGGCGAGGCGGCGCATCCTACGATTGGGCGCGCCGCCCCCTCGCTGGCCGCTCACGGCACCTGCCTCCAGTCGAACTCGTCCTCCTCGATAATGACCTGACCGCAGTCGTATGCCACGACTGAGATTCCCTTCTTCACAATTACCGTCTCGCAGTTCCTAACGGCGACGCCGCTGGCTGAGAGGATGGTGACCTTCGGTGTGTCAGCGACGTTGACGCGCCCGTCGGTGTCCGCTCTCACGGATGCGACGTTCTCCACGGAGATCTCGCCGCCATCGAAGACGGTGATGTGCAGGGGGAGGTGTCCGCCAATGAGGGCTGCCTCGTCTCGAACGACAACCTCCGGGAACGGTGTGTCCCGGTGTGCGACGGGGATGACGTAGGGCCCCCTCTCGTTCAGGACGAGCAGCGTCCCCTCCGGCTCGCACTCGAGGGCCTGCCGGAAGTCCCTCTGCACGTGCGCATGAACCACGTCCTTGTCAGACATTCATAACCTCCAATGCGTCTCGAATCGCCCCGCAACTCATGGTGGGGAAATGGATTGTCATAGCGTCCGGCCAGCGTCCGCGCTGCATCTTCCCGCCGTGCGTGCCGTCATCCCGCCTGCTGACCGTGACTCGCAGGGGAGTCAAGCCAACAAAGGACAGCAACTCACAAGCCGCGTTCACGCTACTGTTGGCAACCGGGATCACGAGCGGGAGCACACCAGTGCTCCGATTGACCTCTGCCCGTACCTCCCCGACGAACGGGGACGGGTCGGGCTGCTCCTTGGCGATACTTCCCATGACGTGAGGAAGGGATGAGGGCTTGTTCATGCCTCCAACCACGAGCTGCCTCACGCCGCCGCCACGAGCCTCATGCTCGACGACGCCCGTGCCATCGAGGTGGAACTCAAACGTCGCCCCGATAGACTTCACCGTCACAATCGCCGGACCATCTCGTCGGACATGGACATCGAGGTTCTTGTTGTCGAACCACTCTTCCAGCTTCGCGATCGATTCCCAAGCCGGGTGCGTTGCGAGTCCTCCCATGGGTCTCCTCCTCCTGTCTCATCGTTTCGTGTAGGTGCGCTCAAGCCACCGGCGCAACTGCTCCGGGTCCGCCGTCCCTCCGGCCTGCATGTACGCCTCCGCCGCCTGATTCTGGTCGATGCCGTGCCGGTCGCAGAAGTCCGCCAACGTCACCCGGCACGCCGCCCTGGCCATCTCCACCGGGTCCGGCGCACCCTGCTCGTGCACCTCAAGATCCGGGTCCGGCTCGTCCGTCGGAATCGTCAACGCCTGCAACAGGAACGTCCTATAGGCGACACTCATAGCCTTAGCCGTTGCCTTGTCCCCCGTGTCCATGGACTCGCCAACCGAGTAGCCGTCGATACGATCCCCGGCCGGGCCGATGATCGAGTAGGTGACGCCAACGCGAACCTCGGTCGCCCCCTTCCCGGACGCCAAGCTGATCCGCTCGTGCGCCTCGTCCACCCTCACGGGCACGACGGCGACCCCATGCTTCCGCAGTGCGGGGCCGACAGCGTTCATCACATCATCGATCCCCCGGAACGAGAAGCCCTGCCTCGTATTCCGCTGCTCCTTCCTGATCGCCTGCACCTCCCCCATGACCTGTAGCCATGCTTCGTTCACGGTCGGTTTGTGCTCCGTCATATCATTCTCCTCCTCAGAATGCTGCGGACGTTCTCGTAGTCCTGCTGTGTGAGTGCTGCTTTCCCGGCGATGGAGAGGTAGACCGGGGCCGTGACCTCAGCCCCAGTGACCCGGTCGGTCACCTCGACAACACCGAAAGGAGTCCCCGTCAGTGGGGCGGTCCAGTTCGTCAAGCCGCGTAGAAGCCTAACAGTGTCCTCCACACCGGTCACCAACCATCCCATATCCCGAGACGGGTAGTTGTATCTACAGAAGACCTGCACCCGGTAGCCTCCATCGACCGGCTCGTCCTTGAATATGAGACTCAAGAACTGGCCCGATTCGTTGACCGACAACCAGAAGACGCCGCCGAGCCGCTCCCACCTGTACATTGTGGACGAGTCCGAATGGAACGTCCGCGAGTTCTCCGCACTATCAGGGAACACGGCCATCACCACTTCCACATATCAACCATGGTTGGTGACACGCAGTAGGCGCCGGCCCCCTGCAACATGGCTTCCTCCTCGCGGGCCAGTTCCTCCCGGCTGGCCGTAGACGGGTTCAACTTGGAGACGCGGGTCAGGTTCCGCAGCGCGCTCTCCTCGTCCGGGTCCGTCCAGTACCCGCCTTCCATGACCTGGAACGACCACTCCGACCCGCCCTCACCGTCCGGGCGGACAACCAGGCGAAGGTCCTCGTACACCTCCACGTCATCATCCTCGCCAATCCTGCGCAGGAACTCCGGGAACCGGATCCGATTGATGATGTCGTTGAAGACCTCGTTCTCGAACCGGGCCGCGCCCTCCCGCTCATCAAGCGTAGGAACACCAACGCTCTCTGCGATCTCATTCAGTCGGTCCGTCCACACGGCCCCGAAGATCGCATACCCGGTCATAACCCTCCACTGCTTGCGGATCACAACGTACCGGTCAATGTAATCAGGGAACAGCTGGTTCACTGCCCCTCCTCCTTTCTCATTGCCAGGATGCGGCGGGCCTCGGCCGAGTCCTCCAACCTGAGGACTGCCGTCCCGTTGGTCGCTGACCTGTAGAGCGGGAACCGCTTCATCGCCCGCGCCTCATGGTTCGATACAACCAGGTGACCAGAACGTTTGTCCTGCGGACTGTGCTGCCCGGCCGCCAAGCAGGCGGCCGCCCAGATATCGAACAGGCGGGCCTTGATCAGGTTGCGGGTCAACGGTGCGCACACGGACGCCGACACGACACGCTCGAACCCGTCGCCCCCCCACTTCTCCTGCCGCTCGATGAAGAGCCGGTCCTTATCGACAGTCACCTTGACCATGACCTGCCGGCCGACCTCCCGGGTCACGTACCCGGCGGCATCCTTATTGGGGGACACGACGATGCGCGCCCCACCCCCGGCCTCATCCTTGAGCACCTCGATCACATCATGGATCACCATCACGAATCCTCCACCCGGTAGTCAATGAATGAAGTACTCAGCCACTCGGGCGCGACGCCCAGCATCTCGAAGATCATTCCCTCCAGGCGGTCCCGGAGCTCCGGAGAGTAGGACGGCGGCACCGGCGTCGTCACGTAGACGTCATACAAGAGCACGTCCCTCTCAGTCCACTGCCCCTCGACCATGACCTGCACCGTCCACCTCCATTCATGGTGCTTTGTTCGTTGGGCGACCACTCGCATGGACTCGTACACGCGGGCGTCGGCGTACTCCTCCTTGAGGCGCTCCGCAACACGCGTCTTCGCGCCCAGGCTCTCCGGGTCATCCGTATCCGTAAGGAAGTGGCCCGCCGTCGTCGTGTACACGCGCCCGTCGCTGACACCGACAACAAGATAATCCTCGTAACTCCTGAACATGTCATCCTCCCTTGTTCATTGTGAGCCTTGTTCATTGTTATTGTGAGCCTTGTTCATTGTTGAGGTCACACTTATTCATTGTGTTGCCCCTCCC
>ERZ773059.146-NODE-146-length-38137-cov-17.399428_pt1 | contig 38137 bp, 22 predicted proteins | sample MGYA00580514_ERZ773059 | MGnify/ENA primary metagenome ERZ773059 (study PRJEB29015, sample SAMEA2737981) | human oral metagenome | biome: human oral; feature: human-associated habitat; material: dental | place: China | collected 2056 ...
AAAGGGAACATTAAAGCATATCCTACTATAGTATAAATCTCAGAAGACGATATTTTTTCTTCGTCAAATATTTCTAGCATATATTTGGTCGAACCTACTATAAATAATAATATTATTATGGGGAATAAGAATAAAGTTAGATTATTCGATAATTCAAATAATTTCAAAATGCTATTATTGCCAACCAACTCTCTTGTCAATTCGTTCGCGTTAATTGATAGCAACAAGTACTGAAAACACAATGCAAGAACGATCAAGGTAGGAAGTATCTTTTTCATAATTCCATGGATATGAACACCTCACAAAAAGCTGCAAAGATAATTAAAACTAAATACAAACACAAGCGTTTTAAAAAGGTAACCCATTCGATCCTTGTTTTATTCGACAAAATAAAATTTAGCCCTATATTAATACCCAAGAACATTCCGTCAGCTGCAGACAAAATGAAAGGAATTAATTCAAAAGAATGTGGGAGAGTATGGAGGATGCTAAATTGCACTCCATTCGCTTCTATTGAATTACCAAATACAAGCCCGAAGACACCTCCATTTCTAAAGGTTGATAATATTGGGTATAAGCCAAATGTTACAAGTCCTATATAATTAAGACACAAAGATTTAATATTATTCTTCAAGATATAAATAAACATATCCTCTTGATTTTGAATAAATATCGTAAAGCTTCTGCCTTTATATATATAGTTGTTTACCTTAAAATCTGAATTTTCAACAGAATAGAGACCTGTGTTAAAGAAAAAGAAAAAAGTACATACATATAGGATGAGTATCACATATATGAATGTACTTCTTTTTTGATAAAACTTCATCTAAGACTAAGCCGAGATTACTAAACCGACAGCTAGAGAAGCCCCTGCCGTGACTCCTGAACCAGCTAGAGCAATGCCCATACAAACCTGACAAGCACCATCTGCGGCTGCTAAAGCGAGGCTCTGCTTTCTATTTGCATTGGAGGCGTAACTAATGCCTGCAAAAATTTTAGATGTGTTGAAAGCAGAATGTTGAGCAATAGCGCCCATGGAACACAATGCGATAACCAAAAGCATTTTCTTTATCTTTTTCATCTTTTTTTATTTAGATTGTTAATTATGTGATTTTTAATATAACAATAAGCAAGGATGCTGGCGAAGAATACTAACAAGGAAAGTATGACGATGATAGGTATTGAAGTAAAAACAAACGTAATTCCTATTGCTAAAAAACCATCTATTATCATAATGCATAATAGAAGAAAGTCTTTCTGTAATGGTTCCTTTAATGGACTAAAAAAGTTTTTTCCCATATGGATTAATATGATACATTTTTTGCAAATATAATTATTATATTCCACATAAGCAAATATTTGTGTTTTTTTTAGAGATGAAAGAGCTTTTTTATTTCAGAGTATATCTGATACAGGCAAGATTATTTCTCTACCAAACAAAGATGGTTCTATCTTGTGAAGATGGGCTCTAATCATTAACCCTTTGAGTTCGTTTTGTGCAAACTCTACAAATCTGTACATGATTACAGGATGCAGGGGGAGTTCAGGCGAGCGGTAAGTGGGGCTTCGAACACATTGCAGATTACAAAGAAGAGTTGGAAGTACTTCTAACCACAAATTTCGGTTGGTTAATTCCAAAACCATTTCGTTGTGACTATAATATAGTTATTGCATTTAAAGGCGAGGAAAAGGGCGGAACAGAGCCCGAACGGAGAGATAAATAAGTGGCGTTTTAAGGCCTCGATGCCTACGCTTATTCCTCTTTTTTCTTTATCCGCACGCGTATTTTCCAGCCTGTCCACAAACACCAAAGTATGGCCATGCCCACGATAAAGATGTACACAACCGACATCGAGCCCAAGAAAGTGTACATCCTACCCGTGTGTATCTCTAATGCAACGTTGCGGAGCGACATCGGCAACGAAGACATCCATTGGGGCATGGGGGCAAAATCGGTGCCTGCCGAATAGTTAACTACGTATTCGTTTGGGCCGAAATCGCTGCTGAAACCTGCCACGGCATTAGCTCCGACAGGCGGACCTTGAACGGCTATGGCCGGTTGCTCCGTGAAATAGTCGATTACCACCCCCGTACTACGCTGCCAAATACACAGTCCGCTGAACGAACCTAGCAGCCAATAATCACCGTCGACCGTTTTTTGCACGTTCAATCCCATCACGCTCACGGGTGGTTGAACGTCTAGTTTGTTAGGTTTTTCCGAAAGTGTGGCTAGCGAGTAGAACCCATCCGAGGTGTAAAGCAGCCAATCGTGCATGCGTTCGTCCCAACGCAGCGAACGCAGTTTGTCGTACCACGGGTTGTTGCTGCTGGTTTTGGTTAGCGGAATGGCAGGTACTTTTACGTTGGCTACAAGCAAAAGCAGGGGCGGACGAAGAAACCAGCCGGTAATGCAGACAAGCAGGGTGAGTATGATTGTTAGGCGGCCGATGCGGTCGTGCCACGAAAACAGCCATTGCCTTGCAGCAGTGTGCGCCTTCTTTCCCAAATGAGGCAACAGCCAATAAACAACTCCCGAGAGACAAAGGAAAATAAGTACCAGCGCAACCACGTCCACAACGAGCTTGCCCACAAGTCCAAACAATTCGCCACTATGCAGCCACCAAAGGGTGCGGAAGAGCGAAAAACGTGGCGCGCCACCATCGGGTGCGGCTAGTTCTATGCGTTGAAAACTGCTGTAAGGCGCGCGGGCAATGAAAACTTGCGACCGGGTTGTTACCACGAGCGTATCTCCGCGTGTGGCAATATCCGATATTCTGTCGCCGTGTAGCAAGTCTAAGTTCACGGCTTGCCAGGTCTTTTTCCCGTCGAGCCTGAACAAACCATACTGTCCTGCGGCGAAAACTTCGCCCGTAGGCACGATGGCCATGCCGCGAATATTGCGGTTGTCTACTCCCAGGGGCATGCCTTTGTTGAAGTCCATGAACGCCTTAGCAGTGCTGTCGGTTAGCCACACGCCTGCGTTGCCGTAGAGCAGAACCTTGTTGTGCCACTTAATGGTGCCGCGAAACAGTCCGTTGTTCCACTTGTCGTAGCTATATTCTTTGGGTAAGAGGTTACGTCCCACGTTAACGCCTGAAAAAAGCGTGGGGTGGTTAAGTACAATTCCCGATACGCAAAACATCAATAAGAAGAAAGCCAGCACCAAACCGAAGTAACGATGGTGCTTTGTCCATTGTTTCTTTTTCACCTTTCAGTTGTTTGTATGTTTTCTCCACCCCCTCGTCCTTGTTATGCGCCATGTACAAACGGCTTGACATAGGACACGAAAGCGGGTGAGGAGCAATATAAATAAGTACTAGCCGTTGAGTCAAAGTTGTGGTCAAGACAATGTGGCGAGCCTTTTTTGAGCATACAAATTTATGAAAAATGGCTGATTTCGCAAAATCAAATCGGCTTAAAATGAACGGAGGTTAAAACGGGGTTGAGAAGAATACGAGTTGAGAAGTTGAGAAATTGAGAAGTTGACGGGTGGACGAGTTTTCAGGTTTGCAAGGTAACGAATGGACAAGTTGACCAGTAGGCGAGTGGACAGGTTGGCGTGTTTGTGTGTAAGTAAGTTTACGAGTTGGCGGGCTTATGAGTTGTTTAGTTGGTGCATTGACGACTTGTTGTCGTCGAAACGATTTTGTTTTAGTTGGTTAGAAGGGCATTAGGCCCGTGACTTGCATTGTTCTGAATACATCGAATGCGCGGCAAGTTAGCTGTCGTTATCGCCATTGCTGCGCGCTTGTCTTCTTTGTATCGTGTTGTTCTAAATGCAGAGAGATAACTAGATGATTAAGGAGGTAGCCGTAATGGCTATCTCCCTAATCTCTTTTTGGCCGTTGTTACAGGCTAACTTTCAGTATTCCTTATTGGTTTTAATGTCGAGCCAGCCCGGTGTTCCTTTCTTGACAATGTGGTAGAAGGAGTCTGTTACTTTCTTTATTTTATCATATACAGGTACTTTGTCGCGAGGGAAGAGGCCTACTTTCTTGTCCTTATAGAAGTAAATCAGACCATCGGGGCGCATGATGATTGAGTCGTTGTTTATCGGGAATATTGTTTTCCCCACGATTTTTACGGGTGGGTAGGCCTTTACTTTCTGCTGATAATTATCCATACGCTTGGTAACTAACTTCGGTTTCACCCCCTTTTTCTGCTTATATTCATAGGCTATGATGCCGAATTTCCCTTTTCTGCCTACTCTTATCCATTCAGGTTGTACGTCGATATCTCCGCAAAGCGAGCTGTTTTCACTTTGGAAGAATGATTTTTCCCCATCAAGGAACGTCACGACGTCTGTTGGTAGCAGGTCAGAAAGCCAATAGCATTCGTCTTCTTCGGGGAAACCAGGGTCGTCGGTATAGATTTGCATTTGGTAGTTTCCCTGCTTTTTAAAAATGTTGTGTTGCCAGTTAGACACCATTTTACACAAACTAATGCTGCCCATGATGGGGTGTTTTAGCTTGTTTCCCATTTCATCATAATAGTAAGCCCCCTCCTCGTTCAATACTTCAATGCAACCAGCCACACACGCATCAACCATTTTTACCACCTTTGCCTTTCCTATGTTTAGCTTTTTGTTGTAAAGGTTGAAAACGTCGATGTCGTTTCCTCGCTTTGCGATGGTAAAGCAGTAGTGGTTGTTAATCGAGTCGTATTCTTCTTTCAGCACATCCTGCCCGAATGGGTTAAACAACCTGTATTTCCCCGTCTCGGTCTTTTGAACGCTGTAAAACGTTTTCTTATTGAAATACCGCAGGTTGTAAGACTTGGCATCGTTACATTCCTTAGCAGCTATTGTCGGCTCTTTGGGATTAAGGTTCTTATCAAACTCAAACATTTGCCAACCTCCTGAACTGGGAAACATCATATATTCAACGCCTCTGTTGTGGAGTAACAATACCTTCTTGCCTTCTTTGAGTTTCAAAATCAATGGTACGAAATACTCTGAGCGAGTGGAAGGGCTAGCAATAACAGAGCCGGCAGTGTGGCCTGATAAGGAACAATCGTTATTTGCCCCCCTTCCATTCCTATAAATAAGTGGCTGTATTACGGCAAGATCTTGCCTTAAAAACGTCAACACATAAGTGGAGTTGTCCGTTTCACTTTTGTTTTCCCCGCTGTCATTCATGGTGAAGGGCATGCCTACGTATGAGTCCCAATCTATTGCATGTAAGTCTTTTGCCTCGATAAACCTTTTCGGCAGTTTATCAATGTCTTCTCTGCTCACTGTGTCTTTGTGTGGATTTATCTTGGGTTCTATCAGCGTTATGTCGGGAGATTTGTCCTGTTTTGTCTGCCCTTCTACTTGTAGGCTTTGCCTTGTGTATTGGTTCGGCCCAATCTTGGTGTACACATCGAAGTTATTTCCATGGCAATCAAAACTGATGGCATCTGCGTTGGGCAACGAGATAGTTTGTTGCGCATACAGGCTTGTTGCATGATAGCAGCAGAGAATAACGAGGACTAATAGCTTTTTCATTGGCGCTTTTTTATTCGTGTTGTGAGCAAAGATAAGAATTTCAATGGTGAAATGCTAGTTATTTAACAAAAAAATAAAGAGTACGAATGTGGGAATACTATTTGTAAAGGGTGCGACATGAATCTATGTAACGGAATTTCTTGCCTTGTTCTAAATTCGGAAACCGACCTTATTTAAATGGTAATCTCAATGAGATTGTCTTCAAATCCCACAATACAACTTTCATAATAGCCGTCGCCTGTGGTTCGCGGACCGTCAAACACCTCAAACCCATTGTCTTTTAGTTGAGCCGTTAGCGCGTCTACCCGCTCTTTACTGCCAACGCTGAACGACAGATGAGCGAAACCTGTTCTGTTAGGTTCTTTCTTTCGGTCTACGATTTCTGGCTTAGTCATTAATTCCAAGCGCGTGTCGTCGTCGAATGAAAGGAAGAAAGAGCGGAAACCCGTGCGCAGGTTGTGGTAGCCTTCGTTGCTCTTTGCCCCGAAGTAAGTTACGAAAAAGTTGCGTGCGCCTTCTAAGTCGCAAACGTAAATGGCTATGTGGTCTATCTTCATCTGTTCGGTTGTTGAGCATTTATTATTTACGCGAAGTAATGGTTGTTTGCCTAACTTGCTACACCCTGTGGGTGTTCAAAGACGTGACATATAGGGTTGCGCGTACGCTGTTGAGCATGACAGAACGCTGACATCGCCTACACGACGGAACCTTAGCACTAGTGGCTGAGGTGGTTTTCGCCCCACTTTGGGCCCTTTATAGCCGCAAGAGTGGGGCGAATGGGGCGTTATTTCATCTTTGTTTCCATAAATTCTCTCAGAATGTCGCAGTGTATAATGTAGGCGGCCTGTGTTTTAGAGCTCTTCACATACTTGGCCAACTTGGTGTAATTGGTGTTAATGTCGGTTTCGTTTTCTAGTCCTTCAAACCAAGAGCCGGGTCCCAGTAGTCGCGGTAAAGTGGGGATGGCATATGAAACGTAGGCCATAGCAAAGAGCGATGGCAGCTTTAACTCTACTTTTCGGCTGTTAGCACCTTGTTTAAGGAGGGTAAGAGCCTGTTCGGGGAAGTTCATTTCGTAATTTTCCGGCTCGTCGTAACGGCTGTAACTGTCGCGTGTTAGATACCAGCAGTCGCCATGTATGGATGCTTGGAAGTAGTGCGAGGCCAGCCTATAAGCTATTTCGGCCTGCACCTCCTTGTCGCGGGCGAGGCGATATTGGCTTTGAAGTTGCAGCATGTCGCGGCAGAATTTCAGTCTGGGATGCACCGTAAGCTTTTTGTTCTTCTCGCTTTCCGAGGGTTCAGACCTACGTGTAAACCATCGGTCGAGGGTGTAATCGGTGCCCGCGACGTATTCTATATAGTAACATGTGTTGACATAATCGAGGCTAATCTTCTCTAGATACGGAATGGCCTCTGCAAAATTTCCTTCTCGCAAGTAGGCTTTACCGATGTAGCTGTTGAAGAAGTCGGCATTTTTGGATGCCTTTTCTAGCGCGAAACGTTGCAGCGGGTCGGCAGGCGACGAGCTTAAATACTGGTAATAAGCCAGCATTTCCTTCGAGGTGAGCGTATCTAGTCCTACCTTATACTCCCACGAACTAGGCAGGTCGGCATGCCCTTCTGGCTCGCTTTGCAGGGCAATGCCCATTAAGGCGTCTATCATGCCCAGTAGGGCGAGGGTTTGATTGTTGTCGTTCGCCTGTTGGTAGCGCGGTATAAGGTGGTTGTACACCACGTTTTCTAGTGCCGTGGCGTGGTAATAGTCGTATCTGGAAACGTCGTTGGATGGTTTTCGTTCGGCAGCTCGGCCAAGCAGCCATTTTATTTCGCCCACAACATGGGCCGAATAGGCCTCGCCCAAAGGCTCGGTATGTATCGAGGCAAGCAGGGCGATACACCGCGCACAGTCTTTCGCGCGTTTCGTACCGCTAAGTTGTTGCGCCTCCTTGGCATACTCTTGTGCAGCTTTGTAGTTGGTTAATTCAAACAGCAGCATAGCTTGTGCTGCCTTCCACATGGCTTTGTTGCGTACGCTTTCGTTGTGCATCACGTCTGTTTGTATGAAGTTGATGAAGTCTTCTGCCTCTGCCTTTGCGTCGGGTTCAACTTGGTCGGCCTTTAACGAGCCTTCGTAATTGTAGTCCCATCCATATCCGTTGTTTACGTAATATTGAAGTAGGTAGGCTAGGGTGGGCGAGTTGGGGTCTTCTTTGTATATGCGCTTTATGCCAGCAGGGTTTCGATAGTTGCGCATGGCCCATTCCAGGCTTTCCCAATCGCCTTGGTTCATATATATGTCGCATGCTTTTCGCCATTGTCCTTGGTTAAGTATGGCGTTGGCGTAAAGGCTGTGCATCATGTCTTTGAACACGCTTTCGGGGAATTTAGATGCCGTAAGTACCCAGAAGTCTTGGTTGGCGCGATAGTCTTTGAGCACAAGGTTGGTGCGCATATATAATAAGGAGAACTGCGCCTTTAAGCGTTGGCCAGCATAGGCTTTGGCCGTTCGTTGCATGGCAAGCAGCGTTTTGCGACGTTGGGCCAGCTGTTCTGCCGTGGGATAGGTCCAACTGTCTTTCAGTTCTTCGCAAATCTTGTTGTATTTTAGTGTTTGGCGGAGATAGAGCAGCATCTCTTCGTCGTGCTTTTTCTTGGCGGCAGCAAACAGACGGGCGCAGCTGTTCTCGAAGTAATAGTACCAAGCGTAGCAGTATCCTTCGCTCCAATCTTTGCTAAGGGGTGTTCGGTCGCCAGTGTATCCAGCCCAGAAACGTGCCAATTTTTCGCCGTTCACAAAGTCGTAGTCGTGCGAATAGACATCGAAGAAGTTTCCTTCGTGGTACTCTAGTGCGTCGGCGCATGCCCATGTCTTGCTGGTAAACAACGATATGCAAGCAAGCAGGCTAAGGGTTATAAATCTTTTCATAATCGTTTGATGAATATTTTGTCAGGTTTCTGTTGTTAATGTCGTAAAGAATAATCTCGTTGTGCACGTCGGGACGATGTTTGTTTATCAGTTGTTGCACGCTTTGCAGGTCGGCAAGGGTGGTTTCGCGCACGGCGACAGAGTCGGTCGGCAGCACGGGATACTCGTCTTTGGTGTGTATTATCCCCACGAACTTGCCGCTACGAAACAGCGCACGAATCCTAAACAGCGGGTAAGCGGCATTGAGTGGGAGCGAGTACGACCGCAAACCGCCGATGTATTGGCGAACAACTTCGGGGTCGAGAATGGGCTTCTGGTTGGTAAGTTGCCGAAAATCGCCTGTGTTATAGAGCATCAATGTGCCTTTATCTACGGGCGGAGCCTGCATACCGAGCTGATGGAGCCGAATGGTGACCGAGAGTTTAAGGCCTGCCTTGGCTAGCAATTGGTGCAGTCGGCGAAGGAACTGAAAGTAAACAGCTTGTGTTTGCTTGCTCCAATCGCAGTCTATCTGTATTTCTTTCACGTTCTTCACGCCGTGGGTTTCGTTCATTTGGCGTATGCGTTGCCACAGTTGTTCGGCAAACTGGGGCGGCTGGCGCATACATTCGTTGGTGATGAACACGGTGGGTATCACCTCGATACCTTGTGGAACGGAGTCTTTGAAGTCGATAGTGGCATTGGGTAGTGGCTCTTGGTTGGGCTTTTTCACCACATCGAAGTAGCGAATGTATAGCCTTTGCGCATGGTGCGCCTTGTAGAAATGGCGTTTCAAACTGTCGTTTACAAAGGTGGTACTCCAATAATAAAGGGAGCGGACGGGCGGCTTTTGCCGCGTGCCAGAGCATGCTCCAAGGAACAAAGCTAAGGCAATGAGCAACGCAAAAGCAATGTTTGGGCCGTGTTTTTGGGGCGGCGCGGTAATCTTGTTCATCGGATTAGCGGTGGTTTAAGGGCTTAATTGCTTTCTAACCGTTCTAGTCGTAGCGTTTGGTCTGAATAGTCAACCACGGCTAGTCGGTGGGTAATGAAGATGATTGTCTTATCTCTCGATGCCAATATGTTGCTTAACAGTTGGCGTTCGGTTTCTGGGTCGAGCGCGCTTGTGGCCTCATCGAAGAGCATGATGCTGCGGTCGCGCAGCAATGCTCGTGCAATGCCGATGCGTTGGGCTTGGCCTTCGCTCAGTCCTCCGCCCGATTCGCTGCACACCGTATCAAGTCCGTGCGGCAGATCCATCACGAAGTCGGCGCAGCTTTTGTGTAGGGCAGCAATCATTTCTTCGTCTGTTGCGGCAATGTTTCCTAGTTTAAGGTTCTCTCGAATGGTGCCGCTCATGAGGGTGTTGCCTTGTGGAACGTAAACAAAGTTGCAGCGCATCAGTGGCGTAAGCTCTCTCGAAGTGCTGTCGTTGTAGATGTTTACGCTGCCTTTGGTGGGCGACACCAATGCCAGGAGCATGCGGATGAGTGTGGTTTTGCCTGCGCCCGTTTCGCCAAGTACGGCAGTACAGCTGCCTGGCTTGAAGTCGAAACTGAGGTCTTTCACGATGTTGCGCTCTCTGTCGCTGTAAGCGAAGGTCACATTATCTAGTCGCAGACCGCATGGCGCGTCGATGTATTCGGGTTCGCCCTGCTGTTCCAGTGGGTTTTCTTCAAGTTCCATCAGTCGTTCGGCGGCTGTGAATACTGCTACAAAGGCGGGAGCGAGTTTTGTTAAGTTGCGTGCGGGGTTTTGTATGCGGTTTACAAGTTGCAAAAATGCGGTCATTCCGCCAAACGTCAAGGTGTGATCGGCCAACCGAATGGCGGCCCAAAGAAAGGCCACGAGGTAGCCTAAGGCGAAACCAAAGTTAAGGACAACGCTCGAAAATACGGAGAAAAGCGTTCGGCGCACCACGTGTTGGCGCAGTTCGCTTTGGGTTTCGCCCAGCTTGTTCACCATCATGTTGTCGCTTTCTAGTGTCTTAATGAGCATGCGGTTTTGGATGGTTTCTTGCAAAACGCTTTGCACTTTACTGTCAGAGTCGCGCACCTTGCGTGTTAGTCGGCGCATCTGACCCACGTAAGTGCGACTGGCCAGCAAGAAAACGGGCAATATGCCCACGATAACCAAGGCCAGAATGTGGTCCATAGCAAAGAGATAGCAGAACGCTCCCACAAACATGGCGAAGACAGAAAGCGAGGCCGGGATCGTTTCTGTGAGGAAAGTAACCACTTGGTTCACGTCTTGTTCAAGCCTGTTAAGCACGTCGCCCGAGTGGAAAGCCTCTTTGCCGTGCCATTGCGATTTGAGTAATCGGTCGAGCATGCGCTGTTGCATGCGGTTTTGTGCCTTTATTCCCAAGAGGTTTCTCACCCATGTGCTGGCTATGCTGAGCGAGAAGTCGGCCAATATCAATAGTCCCATCACGCCCACAGCCCAGTAAATGGACCCAGGAATAGAACCAGAGGCCACGTCGATAGCGCGTTTTACGGCCCATACCTGAGCCAAACTCACCACCACTTGCATCACGCCGATAGAGGCATTGAGCATTGCTTGCAGCCTATTGCCGTGCCAAGCCAACCACAACCAGCTAAGAATGGTCTTGGTGGAGTATTTGTTGTCGGGTATCCTAAGTAGTGATTTAATTTGCATGTTTCAACGTTTGGGTGTGTTATGCCTTGCCGTATGGCGACCTAGGTAATAGGTGTAAGCTTTCGTCTAGTGTGGGTTGGCAGGTAAGCTGCCGTCTCTTTTACAATGCTTGTTCGCCGTTGTCAGGCTGTTATCCTTGTTCTGAGTCGTTGTTGGGCATGTCGGTGTTTCGGCTGTCTGCCCCCCACATCATCTTGTTTCTGAGCGTAGCGAAGTAGGTTTGGTTGTTTCGCCTTACCTGTTTCACCACGTATGGGGCTTTGCTTATGTGTATGTCTACCCCTTGCACCAGCTTGGTGCTCCGCCCGTCGATGGCTACGAGATAGTTGTGCGACCTACTTTCAACGCTGAGTTGCAGCTCAACGTTGTCGGGTAGCACGATGGGGCGCACATTTAGGCTGTGTGGAGCCACGGCCGTAAGGCAAAGTGCGTTGGTGCTGGGTGCCACAATGGGGCCGCCGTTTGAGAGGTTGTAGGCCGTTGAGCCCGCTTGTGTGGCCACGATAAGGCCGTCGGCCTGGTATGTAATGAGCCGTTCGCCGTCTACACGCACGCTGATGGTAATCATCGAGGCATCGTCGCGTTTCAGTATGGCAATGTCGTTTACGGCAAAGGGGTTGCCGCCGAAAGGCTCGTTCCCTGCCTCCACCTTCATTACCACATGCTCTTCAATTCGGTATTCGCCGTCGAAAATTTCGTTCAGCGCATCTTCGGCCTTGCTTGCAGGCACGTCGGCAAGAAATCCCAAGCGGCCCATGTTGATGCCAACAATGGGTATTTGCTTTTGTCCTATTCGGCCTGCGGCTTTCAGAAATGTGCCGTCGCCGCCCAGAGAGAGGGCAAGTTTGGCATCGAAGTCGTTGCCGGAGAAAGGTGTTAAGGGGTAAGCGGGCAGGTTGCCGCTCTGCCGAAGGTAATCAAGAAACGGCTCGTCAACGTACACTTCGGCCTCGTGCTGTGCCAAACATTGCACAACACGGGCTATGGCGCGCTCGTTATGGAGTTGACATTCGTTGCCGAAGATGGCTATTTTAAGCAGACAACTGGGCATGGCGTGTATGTTTATACTTTATCTGTGGTGTTTCTCGGCGTTGTTCGCTAAGGCATATTGCCTGCGTTTAGCCGTTATAACCATTAGGCATGTTCTAAAAAATCCCCGCAAAGGTTCAGTCTTTTGTCCCTTGCATTGCTCTTCGCTGTCTTTTTGCTTTTATCTGGCATCTTTCGCTTTCTCTTTCAGAAAGCATAGTTCACTATGCTCCTTCAAGAAGTAAGCAAAGCCTGCTCAGCTAGAAACTAAGAATACAGCAAAGGTATTTTTTAGAACCTGTCTTTACAAGTCCTTTCTTGCAAAAGTAAATAAAAAAAGCGAGAATGCGGCCTTTATGCTGTAAAATATGTGAAGGATGCGAAAAAGGGACAATAGGATAGGGGCGTTGGGAGAAACGAAAGCCTGACTTTGGGCTTTGGGCAAGCATGTTGCCGTTGGCATTGGCCGTGCGGAAAGCCTTTGCACAGCCATATATAACCCCCAAAGAAATAGTTTTGGAATGATATTGTATTATGGGTTAGTTTGCCCATGTCGAGCGCAAGCATCAGTACATAGCAGCTTGTACTCGCACTACAAGCACCTTGTACAGACACTACAAACACCTTGTACTGGCACTACAAGCATCTTGTACTGGCACTACAAGGTATCTTGTACTGGCACTACAAAGTGCTTGTAGTGTGTGTACAAATAACTTTTCGCTGCACTGCAAATGCTGTTGTGTTGATACATTGATGGCGAAGTGGGGTATGCAAACTGCTTTCTAAAATCAAATCCCGCTAACTATGATACCGATGGCGCTTGGGCGAATATGCGGCCCAAACCTCTGAAACCACTAGTCTGCAAGCAACGAGTGGCACTTAAAGCATGTGCTAAAAATTCCCCGCAAAGGTTCAATTGTTGTTCCTTGTATTGCTCTTCGCAGTCTTTTTGCTTTTATCTGGCATCTTTTTCTTTCTCTTTCAGAAAGCAAAGTGCACTATGCTCCTTCACGGAGTAAGCAAAACTTGCTCAGCTAAAAGCTAAAAATACAGCAAAGGTAATTATTAAAACCTGCCTTAATCCAGTCCCAATTCTTTTCCCCTTTGCACCTTTTCTATTAAGGCCGTGGCGTATGCGCCCATGCCTTCTTGTCGTCCAACAAAGCCCATGCGTTCGGAAGTGGTGGCCTTGATAGACACGGCATCGGGGTCTACGCCCATCAGTTTGGCCATACATTGCTGCATGGCAGGTATGTGTGGATTTATTTTTGGCTGCTCGGCGCATACCGTGGCATCTACGTTTCCCACGCGATAGCCCTTCGTGGCAATAAGTTCCACGGTTTTTTCCAGTATCACTTTGCTGTCCATGTTCAGCGTTTCGTTGGCCGTGTCGGGGAAGTGAAAGCCGATGTCGCGCATGTTTGCCGCCCCCAAAAGGGCATCGCAGATGGCGTGTATCAGCACGTCGGCATCGCTATGGCCAAGCAATCCCACGCTGTGGTCGATGCGTATGCCGCCCAACCATAGTTCTCTACCGTCCACTAAGCGGTGTACGTCGTACCCGAAACCTATCCTGTAATTCATATTTTGAGATTGTGAGTTGGTGAGTTAATTGAGTTTTTGAGTTGATGAGTTTTTTAGTTTATGAGTTGATGAATTTTTAAGTAGGTAAGTTTATTGAGTTTTTAAGTTGGTGGGTTATTAAGAGTTTTCGTTTATAAGGTTTTGAAAGGGTGAGTTTTTAAGCCTATTAACTCGCAAACTCACAAACTCATCAACTAAAAACTCTTAATAACCCACCAACTTAAAAGCTCAATAACTTACCTGCGTTTAAACAAATCTTTCAGTCCGTCCATGTCGAACGTAAGCGAGAAACGCATTGTTTGGTCCAGCGGATTGCTTTTGGCCGTGGCGATAACATAGCCTGCATCGAGGGTAAAGGCGCTCATTTTAAAGCCCGCACCCACGGTAAAGTATTTTCTGTTGCCCTTATTGGCGCTTTCGTGGTGGTATCCGGCACGCACGCTAAACTGGTCGTGGTACACGTATTCGGCTCCAACGCTGAGGCTAATCTCGTCTAACTCCTCCTTAAAGCCGCCTGGTGCATCGCCGAAACTCTTGAAAATGCCGCCGATAGACGACACATCGTAATAGTCTTTCTGCACTCGGCGTTGGTAATCTTCGGTAGATTCGCCTTCGTTTTGGTGCGGATAAGTGGGCACCAGCAGTTTATTGGCATCGGCTGCTAGGGTAAAGCGGTTGTATTCGTCTACGGGAATCATCAACGATGCGCCCAATCTTAGGTTGGTAGGGATAAACTCGCTGTTGGCATCTTCGCCCATTGTTATTTTACTACCGATGTTAGAAACGTTCATACCGATACCCAATTGGCATTCGCGTTGTCCTATGTTCAAGTAGTTTTGGTAATACAAGGCAAGGTCGGCAGCAAACGCCGAACCTGGGGTTGTGTTGTCGGTGTAGCTGTAAGTTAAGTCGGAGTATATCCAACGAACGGCGGCGGCAATGGAGAACTTTTCGCTTAGCATGAGCGAATAAGCCACATCGGCCGACATTTCATAAGGGCGGATGGTGAGCGAAGGCGATGAACCGGGGCCACTACTGCTCTCGGCGGTAGTCACTTCGCCCAACGAGAAGTAGCGGATGCCTGCCGATATGGCGGCATAGTCGCCTATGCGATAGTAGCCCGACATGTAAGCCAGACCGATGTCGTTAACCAATTGGCGCAACCAAGGCGTGTAACTAAGCCCCACGCCAGCCCTAGATATGGCGAAAGGATATTTGGCTGGGTTCCAAAACTGCGAGTAAACGTCGGCTTCGGTTGCCGCACCCACGTCGCCCAAACCTGCTGCGCGTGCATCGGGGGCAATGCCTTGCGATGTTACCGAGGTTCTTACGGGGTTGAATATTTCCTTTTTGTCGTCGGCCCAAGCAGTGGTTGTCGCTATGGCGAGCATGCAGACAAGGGCTATACGTTTGCTATTTGTCATTTATTTATTTTTTATTTAGTTGGCAAGTTCGCTAATGAACGGGCTGACAAGATTGCCTTGGCAGACGTTACTCTACGCCTTGCACTTAACAAAACGTGCTTTGCTCGTTCGCTTTTATAAACGCAGGGTTGCGCGTTTTATTGTTGTGAAAGGGGGACACGTATTCAAAAACTGGCATGTTTACGCATCATGTTTTCGGCATTACCCCTTCTTTATCGTTTGCCTTGCACGATAAGCTTGCGTGCTTTCGAGGTTTTGGCGGTGCCTTGTGCAGCTACTTTGGCACGATAGAGGTAAACGCCCGTCGACAGAACATGCCCGTCTGTGCACACCAAGTCCCATGTTCGGGTGTAGTTGCCTACGGTTTGTGTGCCTCGTTCTTCGTTGGTCCACAATAATTTCCCCGTCATGTCGAACACTTCGATGGTTATATCTACAGGCGTGTTGCCCATATCGTGGCTTACGATGAAGGTGGTTGTGGTGCGTGCGGGGTTTTCGGTGGTGTCTATCCAGATGTTGTCGGCCATCAGTCCGCCCACTACATGGAAGTCGAGTGTCACTTGCGACGTATTGTTTTGTATGTCGCTTGCTCTGAATTGCAGTTTATGCTTACCTGGCGAAAGTGTGGGAATGTTGAACATCACCGTGCCTGCGGTGTACGACCCGAAGTCGAACGTGAAGTGGTCGTTCAGGTTATAGGTCTTGTACATGCTGCCGTCGATAACCAATTGCATGTCGTGCCCGATGCCACTACCCGTTGCGTTCAGTCCGTCTTTATCCGAAATTTTGGCTACGAAGAGCGGTTGTGGCGTTACGTTACCGCCGTTTGCAAACGAGGTTGAGTTGAGGTAACAGTATATGGAGGGGCCGATAGAGTCGTTGGTGCCAAGCGTTCCGCTGCCGATGGTAAAGCGTTCGCTATGTCCGTTGGCTCTTATGGTGCGTTCGTTGTTTACGGCGTATAGGGTAACAAGGCCCGTTCCGTTGTCGTTATCCACGTCGCGCGGCACGGCAAAGCTAAGTTTGAACTTGCCCTTGCGCACGCTGTCGGCTCCGTTAAAGATGGTGTTAACGCGGTCTGTATATGCAAAAGGTTTGTCGGCACCCTCTGTTGGCGACTGGTTGTTCAGCCTACCCACCAGGTGTTGCTTGCGGTCGCGCACGGTGGCCGTTACCACTCCTGCAAAGTTGGTGTACCCTTCGATGTGTCCCACGATGCTGTTTACCTTTCCTGCCGCTAGTTTGGGTACAGTTGCCGCTTGCACGGGTGTGCCGTTGATGCTGTCTACCACAACGCGTGCCGTGGGTCTGTTGATGGCCAATGCGGGGTCGCCCAACAACGAATATTGCAGTTTGTTGGTGGTTTGGTCTTGTCCGTCGGTTATCATATAGTTCTTGGCCAAACGTTGCGCCTCGCCAAAGGTCATGGGTTTACCGCCATTTTCGCTAAACAGAAAATGCAGGTAGGCCATGTTGATGCGTTGATTGTAATAGGCATATACCGTTCGTGTTGTGCCGAAGAAAGCCACTGCACCCCCATTCTTGTTCAGCACGGCCGCCTCGCCAATGGTGGGAACGGCTCCGTCGAAGGGCATGATGTCGCACGAGGCGGTTATCCAAAGGGGGAGGTTGGTATTGCTGAAAGCCTTGAAATCGTTGAGGCGCAACACCGATTCGTGCGAAATCTGGTCGGTTCGACCATGTCCCACGTAGTTCATCACCAACGCGCCTGCGGCCTGTTGCTGTTTAATGATGCTCGTTACTTCGGGGTAAGTGTGGCCCGTTGCGCTAGATTCGCGCTTAAACATATCCCACATCACCTTTTTAATAAGGTATTGTGGATGTTCTGTTGCTAAGCTGTCGGCCATATTGTTGGCATCACTCATGTGTAAGTTGTCGTTTCCGTCATCGCCCATGAACATGATGGTATTTTGCCATGCGCCTGCATTGGCGTTTTGTGCGTATGCAATGGTCTTGTCAACCATCGTTCGCGCATCGTTGGGATGTACCACGGGGAAACGACCAACGGCCACATCTTGCAAGTCGCTCCTTTCTAGATCTGTTCCTTCGCCATCGTCGAGCAGGGTGAAAAAGCCGTCGTCTACGTAGCAAGTTATTTCATTAAACGAGTTCTCGCTTTCAAAACAAAGTAGGTAATCGTCCACAGACGTTGTGCGCCAATCGCCTGTTTTCATGCGGTTGTCCCACGCGCAGTCGCCAAAAAGCAACAGGTACTTGGGCTGGTCGGCCTCGTTTTCAGCTCTGTCGTATAGCATTTTGAGGTATCGGCGGTAGGCGTTGGCATCGGGTGTGCCGCTGGCAAACTCGTTATATAGTTCGTCGGCGGGCACGATACGCACGCGCATGGCATCGTGTTTTTCGTGAAAAGCTTTTAGTCTTTCGGCCTCTTGTCGCAGCTTTTGCGATGTGGGTATCACCATCACCATGTCTGCCGCCCCGTGTGCGTGTAGGTTTTGGGTGGTGATGTTGTGCACATATTGGGGTGTGGGGAACGTGGCAGCGTGCAAGTCGGGCGCGTTTCGTGGCTTGCTTGTGGCAATAGAGATAAAGTCGAGCCGTGCCGGACCGCCTTGGGTTACTTCGATTGTCACTTCGTTCTTGGCTGCAAACTGCTCAATATTGGCAAAAAAGTCGGCCCTGTTGCCCTTGTCGTATTTACTAGGTATAGAAACGTTTATCTCGCCTAGCCGTTTGCCGTTAATGCTGACGTTGGCTCGCGTGGCTGTTCCTGCCGAAAGTGTCACCGTAATACTTCCCCCCGTGTCGGCTATGGGGGCATCAATGGTGTAACTTTTCTTTGTTCCGCGATTTATGGGCGTGTTCTCAAAGAGATTTCTTCCGCCTGGATACCATGAGAAGTTGTCTACTTCGTGCAAGCTGTGATAGTCGTCGGCCGAGGGGTAGAAGGAGTTTAAGAATGCGCTTTCGTCCACCCGAAGCGGCTCGCCATCGCTTTGTGTGAGGAAATAATAACCGTAATCCGAGTATGGATTGCGTGTGCGTATTGCGGCCGAGGCACTCTCCCAGCTTACAGGACCTTTGGCGTAGAACAGTCTTTTGCCGCCCACAAGGCAGGTTGCCACCTCTTTAAGGTCGTCTTTGGCTTGAAGTTCGGTGCCTTCTAAGCGTTCGTTTTGCAGGTTTCCGCCATAGCCATACACCTTTACCTTATTCATATCGTTAAATCCCGCTTGCCTAATCAGGCTCTCGGTTATCTGATATACGCCGCTTGCAGGTACGCGTATCTTTGCCCAACGGCCAGTGGCCAGCACCGAGTTGTTGGCATATCGTGCGGCCTTTGGCGTGGCGCGTGTTACCGACAACACCTTTCTTTGCGTGCGTTTCATGGGTTTAGCCTCCACTTTGAGCATAAATCCCACCAGCATTTGGTAGCGGTTGTCGCGGAAAACCAATGGGCAAAAGCCTATATTCAGCATGGCGCGCTTGCGGTCTAGCACAATGCGTTGTTCCAACTGTGGCATCTCTGGCAGCTGTTTGCCCCAATTAGCGTTATAGTTGGCGATGTCTGCCCGCGTCATCTCTGCAAATTCGGGGTAAACAATGCTTGCCGTATAGATAGAGTCTTGGTAGTTTCCCGTTAGTGGAATGGCATGCCCGAAGTGTGGCAATATGCTGTCTACCCGCACTTGGTCGTAAGTGAGGTTGAAAAAACGCTGCGCCTGCATGGCAAAAGATGCCATGAGGAAAAGCAATGATATGGCTGAACGTATATATTTCGACATAAAATACTTAAAAATCGGCCTCACCCCCAACCCCTCTCCAAGGGGAGAGGGGAGTGATATGCCTTGTTATTTGAGTTGACAGGTTCAGAAGTTTATAGGCATTTGGTTAAGTAAGTTGGTTTCGCTAGTTATTCTAGTTATTCTAACTTTCCTAGTTGTTCTAGTTTTCCTAGCAATTCTAGTTTCGCTAGTTGATAAACTAATAGGCGTAGCCTTTTAAACTAAGTTTGTTAACAGCGTACCAATTTGCGGCTTGATGATCATCGTTACCATTCTGCAACCAAGCTATTGGCTTAACTCCTTAACTCCATAACTCCTTAACTCCTCAAACTTAACTCCTCCTACTTACACCTCACTTCCAGCACCTTTTGGTCTTCTAGATACCCTTCTAGGTAGTCGCCTATGGCCACAGGGCCAACACCGGCGGGCGTACCCGTATAGATAAGGTCGCCCGTTTTCAGCGTAAAGAAACTACTGATGTAGGCGATGAGTTCGTCTACCTTAAAAAGGAGGTCGCTCGTGCAGCCCTCTTGCACCGTCTTTCCGTTCTGGTCGAGATGAAAATGCAGGGCATCCACACTTCTAAACCGCTCAATGGGCACCCATTCGCCCAAGGCGGCGGAGCCATCGAAACCCTTACACAGCTCCCACGGCAGCCCCTGTGCGCGTAGCTTTTGTTGCAAGTCGCGCGCGGTGAAGTCGAGACCCACCGTCACAGCATCGTAATATCGGTGGGCAAAGCGTTGCGAGATGCCCTTGCCCAGTCGCGAAATGCGCACCACCAACTCCGTTTCGTAGTCGATGCGCCCCATAAAGTCGGGCACGAAAAACGGCTTGCGGTCTTTTAACAACGCCGAGTCGGCCTTGGTAAATACCACGGGCGTTTCTGGTTTATATAACGTTCCGTCCAACTCTTTATTGTGTTGGGCGTAGTTCATTCCTATGGCGAATATCTTCATTTGCTTTTGTCTCAATCTTTTTTGCCCTACAAAAATACGAAAAATAATGCAAACAAGCGGAGAAAAGGCGTTTAAAGGTGAAGGAGTGAAAAGGTGAAAAGATGGCTGCGCCCACTAATTTGTACACGCGTTAACTTGGCAACTCGTTCCATCATTATTTGGGTTTTGTCTTCTTTTCGGTAAGAAATTTAACATTATGAGTGCCCCTTTTATTCACCAATCGCCCACCTTGCCGCAAATAATCGATTCTCGCGGAGGTTTGTTTCGATGCAAAAAGGGGTTAGTTGTAAATGCAGGCAAAATGAATATTTATTTGGAAACACCGCCCTTTGCATCAGTTGTTGGGCTATTTGCGGCTAAATGTACTGCGATTTGCTGCTAAATGGAGTGCGTTTTGGTGCAAAACGCAGTGCATTTTGGTGCTAAATGGAAGGTGTTTTGGTGCAAAACGCAAGGCATTTTGGTGCAAAACGCGGTGCAAAATGCCGCTAAATGCGAGACGAAAAGCATAAATATCCAGTGCAAATGGTATAAACAAACCTTTTCAAAGCATTAAAGACATGACTAAAAAGGGCAAAACAGCCGTTAAAAAGTGGGATTTTAGGGGTTAAAAGTGAGTTTTTGGACCTGAAAAATTATGAGTTAGCAACCAATCTAGCAAGGCTAAATGGTGCAAAATGCAGGTTGTTAGCTTAAAATTTGACAAGTTCCAAGTCGTGAAAGAGTAGAAATAGTGGCTTTTTGCCAACTTTATAACCTATATTTTCGCTAGAACGGAGTGGAAATTGAGGCGATGTTGTAAAATAAAAATAACGAATTTAAGTTTTGTGCGTTGATGAGTTGATGTCTTTTTTAGTATGTAAGTTGATGAGCTTGTGAGTTCTGGGTTTATAAGTTTATGGGTTCTTGAGTTTTGTGCGTTGATGAGTTGATGTGTTTTTGGGTTTGTAAGTTGATGGGCTTGTGGGTTTCTGCGTTTTAGCGTTTTTGAATAGATGAGCTGGTAAGTTGATGAGGTGGATGTACTTCGGGAGTTGTTGGCTTTCGTGAGTTTATAAGCCAGTGATTTTATTTGTACTGCACTTCGCATACGAGCATGGTGTTTATCTTGTGTTGGCATTACAAAGGTAATAAACTCCTCTCAATTGATAGAAATGTTAAAAGGCAAGGCTACTTCGTTTTGAGCAATTCTGTTAATCAGCTCTTTTAGGTGCATTAATGGCATAAATCCCTCTTGTGAAATATGGCGTAAACTAACGATTTGTCGTTAATGCTAATGAAGAAACAGCTGCCCGTGTTGTACAAATACCTATTGTTAGGTATTGCATGTAAATATGCGTTTTTATAATTTTGTAGCGATTTTTTAATATATAACGACGTTAAGTATAATGGGCACCTCCACGTTGAAGATGATGATACGCATTCAGGCGCGTGTGCATGAAAATAAAGTAAGAGGTAAAAGATGTTCCTTCTTTATAAAATAGCAAAGGCAGCATGGTCAGTACGTATGCAGCTCAATATTGTACGCTTGTTGTGTGTGGCATGCTTGCTCGCGTTAAGCGCCACTTTAACCGCGCAAAATGTGGTGGTTTATGGTACGATAACCGACGGCCGAAGTAACGAGCCACTTATGGGCGCGTACATAGAGGCATTGGGTACAAAGGCTAATGCCGTGAGTGGCGCGAGTGGCAGTTATCAAATCGTTGTTGAGAACAATGCCAATATCCGTTTACGAACCACGTATGTGGGGTATGGAGAATTGATGAAACAAGTGAAAACCTATGGGAAAGACAGCATCAAGCTCGACTTGGTGTTGATGCCAGACGAACACACGCTACACGATGTGACTGTTACGGCACGTAGCGAAGCCCGGAAGATACGCGAGGGCGCTATGCCCGTGTCGGTTATTTCGCAACGCCAGCTACAAGGAACGGCAACCAACATCAACGATGTGTTGGCGCGTACCGTGGGCGTAACCGTACGCAACACGGGTGGAATGGGTAGCGCATCGCGCATATCGGTAAGAGGATTGGAAGGTAAGCGCATGGGACTTTTCGTAGACGAAACGCCTTTGGCACAGATAGGAAACTTCGTTGCCCTAAACGATATTCCCACAAGCATGATCGAGCGCATTGAGGTTTATAAAGGCATCGTGCCCTATAAGTTTGGCGGTTCGGCCTTGGGTGGTGCTGTTAACGTGGTTACTAAGGAGTATCCGCCTGTGTATCTTGATGTGGCATACGAGATTAGCTCATTCAACACGCACCAACTTTCTACCGTCCTAAAACGCACCAATGCCCGAATGGGGCTGCAATTTGGTGTGGGTGGCGTGCTCACACATTCGGATAACGACTACACCATGCGTTTGGAGAACCTCGGCGGGCGTGTGGTAAAACGCGACCACGACAAGTTTGATAAGGCCATGGGGGGCTTTTCGTTTAAAGCAACTAAGTGGTGGTTCGATGAAATGAAGGCCGAAATGATTTTTACACGCACCAAACAGCAGATACAAGGCATAGACCTGCCGGTGAAAGAGGCCTACAACGAGTCGAAAAGCTTGGTGGGCGCATTGAAGTTGAAACGCGAAAACTTCTTTACCGATGGCTTAGACTTCGACCTTGACGCGGGATATGTGTGGGGATGGTATGGTATGCACGATACGGCCAAGCACCGATACGATTGGGACGGCAACCAATTGCCGCCCGTTTCGGGCTTTGGAGGGGAGCAGGGAAACCATCCCACCGATGGGAAAAATCGTTCGCAAGACTTTATTGCCAAATTAAACATGGGCTATACGCTTAACGAGCACCATGCGCTGAACCTCAACGTGTATGAAAACTATACGCGGCTGAACCCCAAAGACACGCTGATGGACCGTGCCTTGAACTATCATGCCAACTTTCCCAGTAACATGAACAACCTCACTGTCGGCTTTTCGCACGACCTGACGCTCTTCGGCGGCCGCTTCCAAAATGCTCTCACCCTTAAAGCTTTCTTCTATTCATCTCATTCTAGGGCCATAGAGGTGTATGGCGTAAGTGATCCCGAACCCGTTTCGGTGGCCAAAAGCTACATGGGATTTAGTGATGCCATGCGCTTTAAGTTTACGCCCTACCTGATGCTTAAGGCTTCGTTCAATTCGGAAGTACGCATCCCCACTAGCGAAGAGCTGATTGGCAACGGCTATTCGATATTGCCGTCGCCTACACTTAAGCCCGAACGAACCACAGGTACAAACCTTGGATTGCTTTATAGGCGGCAAAGTGATGCAGGACAAGTTCTGGAATGCGAGCTGAACGGCTTTTACAATGTGTTGCACGATATGGTGCGCTTTACGCCCGACATCATTCCCACAATGGCCCGTTACCGCAACTTCGGCAACGTGCAAACGGTGGGTGTGGAGCTAGACTGTAAGGCCGATGTGCTGCCTTGGGCTTACCTTTATGCCAATGGAACGTGGCAAGACCTTCGCGACACGCGCCGTATGATGCCTGGCACGCAGGTGGAAAATCCCACATATGACAAGCGCATACCCAATGTGCCCTATCTGATGGGTAATTTTGGAGCGGAGTTGCACAAGGAAAACCTCTTTGGTGGAAAAGGACAAAACACGCGATTGCTCTTCGACGCATCTTATGTGCATCAGTATTTCTATGATTTTGAGATGAGCATATACCAAGATCGTAAGATACCTACATCGTTCACTATGGATGCAGGCTTGGAACACAGTTTCGGTAACGGCAGATGGACTTTGACTTTCAAGTTAAAGAACATCACGGATAGGTGGGTGGTGAGCGAACTTAACCGCCCACTGCCTGGTAGAACGTTGGCCTTTAAGGTGCGGTATGTATTGAAATAATATGTAAGGAACTTAATTAACGGATAAAATACATTATTATAACCATTAAAAGCATTAGATTATGAAATTGAAGCATTTATGTATGGCCATCGTCGCTATGGCCGCAATGTCCGCTTGCGGCGACGACAACAAAGAACAACCAACGCCGCAACCAGGCGAAGGAGGTAAATTTGAAGGTATTGTCTTTGCTACGTCGATACCAAATGCCGATGGCAGTTCTGGTGCAGCGTACCTTCAAGGCATACCAAAGCTTACTGCCAATACCATAGACAACTCGAAGGGACGTCCAACGGGTTTTGGGACGGCACCAATAGTTGCATCCAGTGGAAACGTTTACTCGCTACCCGACTATATGGGGAACAGCCGTTCGGCAATAGTTCGCTATGTGCCCAATGCAAACGGCGAACTTGTGGAGAAAGGGAAACTGGAACTCACTGCTGGCGCACAGGCTTGCAATGTGGTAGAAGTGAACGCCGAGAAGGCATACGTTAGCTGTCAAGGCACGGGAAAGATTGTGGTGTTCAACCCGACGACGATGAAGCAGGTTAAGGAAATAGACCTTAACGCGTATGCACAGGCGGGGATGAATGTAGCTCCATCGGCCATGATTGTGCGCGATGCAGACTTGTTTGTAGGTCTCTCTCAGCGCGATGCAAATTGGATGCCCACAAAGGCGAGTGCCGAACTTGTTGTTATTGACACCAAAACCGATGCAGTGAAGAAGCACATTGTGAATACTACACTGGGGCTAAGCACGGCAACAAGGCCTATCGACCCCAAATCGATCTTCATGGATGAAAACAAAGATATCTATGTCAACTGTATAGGAAGCTTTGGATTGAACTCAGACTTCCCCGGGGGCATCGTTAGGATAAAGAATGGAACGATGGAAATAGACCCCGACTATTCTTTTAAGTTCAGCGAAGTGAAGGTTTCAGGACTGGTAGGTGACTATGGAAAGTTCTTAGGAACCGTTTGCTACATGGCTGGGGGTAAGCTTTACGCGTATATTAACGCACCCCAATTAGACCCTGACTCGAAAAATCCGTATCTAACAATTGCCTACTGCCCCGTGGAAATAGACCTCTATAACAAGACGATAACAAAGATAGAGAACTTGGGATACTCTAATCCCCACGCTTGTGCTGTGGCTAAATACGGAAACAAGGTGGTTTATGGACTGTCGAATACAACGGAACACGGGTTCTTCAGCTATGACCCTGCTACCAAGAAAGCGGAAGGGCCAATACTTAAAGTAACAGGTAACCCCTTGTTCTTTTATAGTTATGGTGCTAAGTAAGCGCACATGCTGTGGAATAGGCTAGGAATTCTGCGCATACAAGTAAGAACATAACCTGATTAAGCGAAACTGCTGGGCGATTGAGAAATTGATGCCGCGGTGGTTTCGCTTATCTTTTTAGTATATTTTTCTCTGCTACTAGGTAACTTTCATCGCGCACGTGTATTATATTAAAGGTGTGGACAGCCTTATCGGTGGATGGAAATGAAGGGAAAAATATTGGTTAACCCCAACAGGTAAAGCATGTAACGAAAGCCCCAAAACACGAAGGGGCAGGCAATAGAAAAGTTCTTTCGCTCTTCTTTTGCCTGCCCCGTAGGTTTGTTTCGCCTTACCACTTATCCGTTCTGAATGGGATGAGGGGCAATGCGGCTTGGTTTTTGACGTTGCCTAGCAAGAAATTGCGGTAGCAATAGCGTACGGCCACAGGCTTGGGAACGGCCTTTGAGGTGAGCCGAAACTTGTTGTGGCGAACGTAAGTGGCGTGGGCTGGATGGAAAATGCGGTCGGCACCGGCCACCTCAAAGCCTTCGTAGGTGGTTTGGGGTATAATGCCGGTGTAGGTGTCTTTGAGATGAACCACGCAAGTGTCGCCCTTTATCTCCAGCTTTTCGAATGTAGGTTGCTTGTACATCACCTTGTCGTAGCCATAGTAACGTGCCAAAGCCGTTAGCGCAAGCCGTTCGCCGATGGGGCGTTTTTGCGTTGGATGTATCTGCCGCACCTCGTAAGGATATACCAAGTCGTTGGTGCTAATCATGGCGCAATGCGGAATTTCGAGACTGGCTTTGTATTGTTGTTCGCGTATGAAGGCCGCGCTGGTTCCCATTTCGCCCTCGTAACGATGGGGCGCAATCTCCACGATAAGCATCAACATGTTGTCCGAAAAGTGCTTGCGCCATTGCTGTGCAAGTAGTTTTAGGCGTTCGCCATAAGTGTTGGGGTTGTGGTCTACGTTGGCACAACCTTGATAATACAGCACGCCACGCACGCCGTAGTTGATGATGGGGTGGAAAGTGCCGTTGCCCCAGAGCAGCGGGCGCAACCATTCGTAGGCATATTTGCGCGCAAGCTGTACCGAGTCGGTGGGCTCGTCGGTGTATTTGCGCAGGTTTTCGGCGTTTAACCAACTCTCAACCATCGTTCCGCCCTTGTTGGCTAGCACCAATCCTACGGGTATTTGCAGGGCTTGTGCCAATCGTTGTGCGAAAAAGAAGCCCACGGCCGAACAGTCGCTCACCGTTTTGGGGTTCATATCCACCCATTGGCAGGGCGTATCTTCGAGCGGAACGCTACTCATTCGCGGTGGAATGCTGACGTAACGCACGCCTCGCATGTTGGCCGATGCCCATATAGCATCTTGATAACCCTCAACGGGACACTCGTTAAAACCGCGAACGGGCATCTCCATATTGCTTTGTCCGGCGCAAACCCACACCTCGCCAGCTAGCATGTTGTTGATGGTTGTTGACTGTCCGTCGCTGAATGTGATGCTTAAAGGATGGAAACTAGCTTTGGGTGTGCGTAGCACAACGCGCCATCGTCCTTGCGAGTCGCTTTTCACCGTCACCCTTTTTTCTTGCCATGTGGGTACAACGGTTACGTTGGTGTTGGGCGTAGTCCATCCCCAGAAACATACATCTGCCTGTTGTTGCACCACCATCCCATCCGAAAGGATGTGCGGGAGCCTGATGCTTGCCTGCAAAGGCATGGTTGCCAGACACGCAACCATAGCGCCAAGTAGGCGTAAACGTAGTGAAAATACAATTTTTTTCATCGAGTTATCACATTAGGGTTAGACATAGCCGACTTCCACCACGCATCGGTGACATGCACAACGCCACCGCCGGGGTACCACGGCATAAAGAAACTCCATTTGGCACCGGCACTCCATTGCGCCGATATGTCGGCAACGGTGCCGCATTCGGTAAGGGCAATCATCTTTGTGGGGTAGCGATAGGCCAGTTCGTTAAAGCGTTGGGCGGCGGTTTGGGCAGTTACGGGTGTGTCGTTTTGTCCGTACATGTCGGTGCCGATGATGTCAACATATTCGTCGCCAGGGTACCAATCAGGGTCGTTCTTTTCGGAAGTCCACACCCAGATGAGGTTGTTTACGCCGCGTTGCTTGAAGAAATCGAACATGATGTGCCACAATTTGCGATAGTTTTCGGCCGTACCGTTACCCCACCAAAACCATTTTCCAGCCGCCTCGTGTAGCGGTCGCCACAGCACGGGGATGCCTGCACGCTGCAATTGTTGCAGATAAGGCACAATCTTCTCTAAGTCGGACATCATAAAACGATTAGCCCACGTGCCTTCGGTAACGGCATCGTTGAGGGTAAACTCGTTCTTGGCAGCGTAGAAATCGTACTTTACAGTGCCTGCGGCCTCAACGGTAACGCCCGTAACGGTGTAGTCGTGTCCGCCAATTATCAGTCCGTTGGCGCGCATTTCGGTAAGCGTGGTTTGGTCGAGCGTCATCGAATAGCTGTCGCCACTGATGTTGAAGTAATCCCAATTCTTTCCGTTCTCGTCTACAAAGCCAGCCCATTTGCTGTTCTTAATCGAGCCTTGGGCGTTGGCTTTCGCGTTAGCGATTTTCACAACGAGCTTACTTCCAACCGAAGCTTTGGCTAAAATGTCTTTCGTTGCTTGCGTTGTGAGTTGTATGTGCCCGCTCCAGTCGGACGGCATGTCCTTATTTGGACCGCCATAAAGCACAACGGGCACTGTGGAGGCGTAGGGATTGGACGTGGGAACGTTCCAATGCCAGCCTATTGTGACCATTCCGCCAGCATCGTGCCAGGTCTTTACGGGCGCGATGTTGGCATAATCAATCCATCCGCCGGGTCTGGTAGACTGCAAATGGATGTAGTCGTAACCGTTGATGGCTGGATATTTGCCCGTTAGTGCGTGCACTTGGTTGGATATTTTGGTGTTCCAAGCCACGTCGGCCATTGCTCCCGAAAATGTTTTCTGCCCATAATTGGCCACCAACTTCTGGTACAATGCCTTTGTTTCGGCCGTTGCCTTGTCATTTACAAGCGCAGTTGTGATTTGTTGCGACTGCGCTTTGAGGGTGGCTTTTACCTCTGGGGCGGGCATGTTGTTGGGACCGCAGACCACGCCTTCGGGGATAACCAACTCGTAACTCTCGCCCCGAACGATGTTAGCCATCAGCAAAAGCTTGTTAGACGAGCCGATAACGTTGGCACTAACCACGGGTTGGCCGTTGAGTGTGATGCGTTGGTATTGCGATGATGCAAAGAAAACGTTCTTGTCGTAGGTAACGATGATGGAGTCGAGGCCTGCTTTGATGTTCTCTTGCGGACTAACACCAACGAACGCAGGCGCATCAACGGCTTGTATGTTGTGTTCAACAGCATCGTTGCAGGCCGCTGCCGACAACGACAGAGCCGCGAAAACGGCTAGATATATATTGTTTCGTTTCATTGTAATCGATTTTAATTATTTGGCAGGCACAAGCCTAACGTTGTCGATATAGAGTTCGGGCTCGCAGTCGGTTCCTTCAACGCCGCCATTCCAAAGGAAGAAGGTGAAACCCGTGAGCCGGTCTTTGGTAAGGGGCGAAGTTGCCGTTTGTCCGTCGCCCGTTTTGTTGAATGTAGAGAGGGGCATGCTTACGGTCACCCATTTGTCGCCCGTGTTATAACTTCCAGTTGCTTGCCACGGAATCCACAAGCCGCGCGGCAGGTCTTTCTTGCCGTAGTATTGGCTGTTGGCGGTGGTGTATGTAACGTCGGCATTGCCTGTAAAGATGACTTGTAGGGCCGAAGCGCTCCACGTCTTGTTGGCAGGTACGCGGCATTCGAACTTCAAAACGAGGTCGGAAACGCTGCAAGTGTCGAGCATCGCGGCAATGGAAGGGATGCTAGAAATCTCTGGGAAGTTGTTGTTTGGTTCGGGCCAATAGTTCATGGCGAAGTTATCTTCGGCCCAAGTTGCACCAACTTTACCCAACATCTTTATGCCGCCGAAGTAGAGATAGCTGCCGTCGATGCCGCCAGCGCGTATGTTTCCGGCACGCCAACCATGTCCTTTGGTCATTCCGCCGTGCGAACCGTCGAAGTCGAAGATGATGTTGCGCGTATCTTTATATACGAAGTCGGATTCGCCTTTGCCGTAAACCGACTGAACAATCACGCGACCCGCGGCGGCACCTGTGGGCATGGTGAAGGTGATGCTGTTCTTCGTGATGCCCTTGATGTCGGTAACGGCCAATGCACCGTCGTTAAAAAGAACTTGCAAAGGCTTGTAGGGGTCTTGTATAAAGTAGTTGCCCGTGATGGTCACCTCTTCTCCTGCGGGTGCGTATTCGCAGCTCATGTTCATCACCGAGGGCGGCGGAACAATCACGTGGAAGGCATGTGTGGTGGTATCTCCATCGCCATTCACCATGTATATCTTATCGGTAACGGCCGAAGGTATTTCTCCGGGGATGTCTACAAGCAGCGTGTTGTCGGTGATAAAGCTCGAATTGAGCACTGCTTCCTTATCGTTGAAGAACATTCGGCGCACACTTCGCAGGTTGCTACCCACCAAGCAGATGGTGCGTTGCATGTAACTTTGGGTGATTATCGAGTCGGCACTCTCAGGCAAACGTATGTATTGCACCTGCGGAGAGCCGCCCGTGGGTTCGTATTTGTCGGGTTGGTCGCTGCATGCGGTAAGGGCTAAGGTTGCCAAGGCAAGCCATGCGGCAAGCGAACGCAGCGTTATGATGGAACGTTTCATTGTATGATGTTTTTATAAGTGGGTTAATAAGAATAGGTTGAACGCACGTCTACGTGTACGGCCTCGTTCAGAAGATTGCCGTTGAACACCACATCCTGACTTGGGAAGGGCAGCGTAAAGCTCTGTGCTGTTACGTTAGGCGCCTGTGCTTCGGGGTTATATCGCATGTCGGTGGTGTTAACGTTCCATGCGCCACTCTTGTAATAGTTCTCGTACAGGGTGTTAAGACCGAAGAACGCGCCGCGCTTTTGGGCTTTAAGTTCGGCTATGCAGCCTGCCGTGTCGTAGTAGCTGCGGCGCACAAAGTCGTACCAGCGGTCGCCCTCCATAGCCAATTCCAGTCGGCGTTCTTTCCAAACGTCTTGCCAAGAGATGCTTGTGGGGCGCGATGCCGACTTCACTGCCCTGCTGCGAACCTTGTAAAAGGCATCGATGGCCGAGGCATCGGTGGTGGATGTGCCGTTGCCTATCACGGCCTCGGCATACACCAAGTACACGTCTGAGAGCCTAAGCACGGGCGTTGGCAAACTGCTGTGCATGTTAGATGCCGATATTCCATCAATGGCGAACGTCTTATGGTCGTACGCATTGCCGTAAAGATGTTTCACGTTGTTGGCACCTGTTGCGCTTTGCAGCTTGCCAGGGCCGCCACTGCCATAGTTGTCGGCATCGTACATAAACTGCAAATAGTTGAAACCCTTACGGCCCTTGTTGTCTGTTTTGTCGGTCCAGAAGTAGTCGTAAAAGTCGCCTGCCATCATCATTGTGGCCTTTCTGCGGGTGTCTACCTCACTTCTGCTTTCGGGATTTTCGGTTGGCGACACGCCGAAAGCCTCTTGCAAGTCTATCGAAGGGCCGTTATATCCGCCCCAACAATCGCCAAATTCGTCGAAACCCACCATGGCTAAGTCGCTTTGCAAGGTGTTTTGTACGGTCCAAATACTGGTGTCGGCCGTCCACATCCATGCGAAAAGAAACTCCCTGTTCATGGCGTTTTGCAGGCGGAATACATCAGAATAGTTCGCCATCAACGTGCGCCCGCTGTTGTCTATCACGTCTTTGGCATACGCTGCGGCCTTTTTCAGGTCGTCGGCGTTGCGTTGTCCGTTGCCATTAGCGTTCACACCGCTTTTGGCTAGGTACACTTTGGCGAGCAATCCCTCGGCCGAGTAATAGTCTATACGGCCTGGCGAACCATTGCGGGGCAGCAGTTGCATGGCCTTTTCGAGTGTTAGGACGATGTATTCGTACACGTCGGCCTTCTTCACACGGCTCACATTGCTGTACGAACCATCGGCAAGCATGGCCGAGTTGTCGTGAATGATGGGCACATCGCCAAACGAACGCACCAAGAAGAAGTAGGCCATAGCCTTCCATGCCAAGCATTCGCCCATGCACTGGTTCTTTATGGCTTGCGATGCCGTGGCGTTTTTGAGGTTGTTGTACACGGTGTTGGCATGCCCGATAACCGACCATAGCGAGTAAGACATGTTCATCAAGTCGCCATCAGTGCCGTTAACGGTGAGCGTTAAGTAAGGACTTGAACCCCAATAGTAGTTGCCCGACATTACTTCGCCCACTTTAATGAAACCGCGTTGGAAGTCGTACCAAGGCGAATTGTACAGGTAATTCACACCTTGCAGACACTGGTTGTCGTCCTTATAGAACGTGCCTGCGTTATAAGAGTCTTCTGCGGGCCTGTCCAGAAAGTTGTTGCACGATGTTGTAAGTGCGCCCGTTGCTAGGGCGATGGCCATATATAGATATGTTAAACGTTTCATCTTGAAGAAGGTTTATTGTTAGAAAGTGAGGTTAAGGCCAAACGAATAGGTGGTTGGCGAGGGGTAGCGGCCGTTGTCTAGCCCGTAAGTGTAGCCGTTAATGTCGGCCGTGCTTGCCCCAATTTCGGGGTCGTAACCATCATAACCCGTTATGGTAAGCAGGTTTTGGATGTTTACATACACGCGAAGATTGTCTATTCCCCATTTAGAAATCCACTTCTTGGGCAGCGTATAGCCCAAGGCGATGTTCTTTAAGCGGATGTACGAGCCGTCTTCTATATAGCGGTCGCTAATCACATCGTTGTCGTTGGGGTCGGTAATGGTGGCGCGTGGGATGTTGGTTTCGGGGTTGGCCACGCGTACGTTGCTGGCATCGGTGTACCAATAGCTGCCTGGTGCATAGGTTTTCGATGGGTCGATGGGCTCCAATCGGGCGCGTTTGGTAACGTCTTTAAGCTGATTGCTCCACAAGCTGTTCATGTGGGTGAGCTTCATCTTCATGTAGTTGTACACCTTGTTGCCGTATGTTCCGTTAACAAAAACGTTGAGGTCGAAGTTCTTATAGCGGAAGGTGTTGGTCCATCCGAAGGTGAATTTGGGCATGGGCGACCCGATGTTGGTCTTGTCGTAGTCGTCGATAACGCCGTCGGGCTTGCCTTCTGGGCCGCTGATGTCTTTGAATTTAAGGTCGCCAATCCAAGGCGTGGTGTTGCGGTCGAAGCTTTTTCCGTCGGCTGGATATTTTGAAGTCTTGGGCGATGTTTCAAGGTCGGCCAGGTCTTTATACACACCATCGGTAACGAAACCATAGAAACTGTACAGCGATTCGCCCACGTTCGACACGCTAATCACGTCGTTCCACTGGCCGTAACCCACGATGGCAGCGTTCTTTGTGCCCGAAAGGGCCACCAATTTGTTTTTGTTCCACGATATTTGGAACTCCGAATCCCATTGAAAAGCACCTGTAAGGGGATGTGCATTCACCGTAAGTTCTAGTCCCGTGTTGCGTATTGTGCCGTAGTTTCCGTAGGGAGCGGCCAAAACGGATGAGATGTTGCCCGACGTTCCCATGTAAGAGGGGAGTTGAAGGGGCATCAACATGTCGCGCGACTCTTTGTGATACCAGTCTAAGGTGAAGGAAATGCGGTCGTTCAGCACGCCCAAGTCCAGTCCCACGTTCCATTGTTCTTGGCTTTCCCACTGCACGTCAAGGTTGGGAATGTTGTCTGGTCGGTAGGCTTTGCCCAGCAAGGTGGGCATGGCCTTCATCAGCGTTCCCCACTTATACGAACCAATGTTGGCATTACCCGTTTGTCCCCAGCCAGCGCGTAGCTTACCGTTACTCACGTATTTGGCTACGGCGCTCTTTACGAAGAAAGGCTCGTTGGTGAAACGCCACGATGCAGCGAACGAGTGGAAACCGGCCCAACGCTTGTTAGGACCAAAGTTCGAGCTGCCGTCGTAGCGGTAGGTGTAGGTGGCGTTATAGCGGTCGTTGAAGGCGTAAGTTAGTCGGGTGAAGAACGATGCCATAGCCGAACTGCCGAAACCAACGCCGATAGCGGGCGTGCCTGCGCCCAAAGCGGGGTTGTTAACGGTGTTTGCAGGCAGGTCGGTGTTCTCTGTTCGGTTGAAGTCGTACGAGCTTTCCCACATCTCTTGGCCTAACATGGCCGAGAACGAGTGCTTGCCTATGGTGTTGGCGTAGGTTACATAGTTCTTCAATTGCCAGAAAGTGCCCGACGACTTTTGCACCGATGCAGAGTTCTTCGTTCGTTTCCAAGTACCCAAATCAACTGTGGGCATAAAGCGGCGACCGCGGTCGGAACTGAGGTCGTAGCCCACTTCGGCGTGCCAAACCAGATGTTTGATGGGTGTTATCTCGAAGAAGAGGTTGCCGTTTAGCTTGCGCCTGTTCAGCAATATTTGGTTGAGCATGGCCATAGCGATGGGGTTGGGGTTGGTAAAGCCCTCTTTCGACACCGACGAGTAGCCGCCGTTGATGTTGTATATCTGTATGTCGGGTGGTGTGGTGAGCGAGTAGTTGATGATGCCCGCATCGCTATCGGCTAGTTTCAAGTCGTCGTTGGTGTTCGAGAAGTTTACGCTCATGCCCAGTTTCAACCACGATTTAAGTTGCGCATCGAGGTTGGCGCGCATGCCCAGTCGGTCGAACTTGCTGCCGATGAGCGTCCCTTCTTGCGACATGTAGTTGCCCGACACGTAGTATTGCACCTTTTCCGAGCCACCTTGGGCTGATATTTGGTGCGAGTGTTGCAGTGCGGTGCGGAAGATGGCGTCTTGCCAATTGGTGCCTTTACCCAGCAACGAGGGGTCGGCAAAGTGCTTGTCGGCATCCGCAGGGTTTATTTGGCCCGTTGTTACAAAGTCGTTATAGTAGTCGGCAAACTCTTGTAGGTTCATCACTTGTAGCCTTTTGCCCTGTCTGCTCCATGCGGCCATGCCGTCGTAGGTGAACTTTGCCTCGCCGGCCTTACCTCGGCGCGTGGTGATAAGCACCACGCCGTTTGCCCCTTGGGCACCATATATGGCCGTGGCCGAGGCATCTTTAAGTATTTCCATCGACACAATGTCGTTGGGGTTGATGGTAGACAGGGGCGAAACGGTTGACACTTTGCCGTTGCCCAGTGCATCGCCCAGTCCCAAAGAGGAGCCACTGGCACCGCTACCTTGTATAATTACGCCGTCGATAACGTACAGCGGTTCGGCGTTGGCGTTGATGGTGGCCTGCCCGCGCACGCGGATGCTCGACGATGTGCCGGGTGCGCCCGACGTGCTGATGGCTGTTACGCCTGCTGCACGCCCTTGCAAAGTTTGGTCTAAGGATGTAACGATAGAGCCGCGAAGTTTCTTCTCGTCCATCGTAACCGATGCCCCAGACACGTCGCTCTTCTTCATTACGCCATATCCAACAACAACCACCTCGTTCAGCGTGTTGTTGTCTTCGCTTAATACGATGCTTAGTGGCCCTTGTCCACTAGCTTTTACTTCCTTGGGCGCATATCCAATGTACGATATTTCCAAGGTTGCGCCCTGCGGCGCATCGAGAGAAAAGTTGCCGTCTAGGTCGGTAACGGTGGCGTTAGTGGTGCCTTTCACCCTCACCGTAGCGCCGATAATCGATTCGCGCCCGTCGGTAACGCGTCCCGTTATCTTACGTGTTTGTTGTGCAGCAGGCGCAACGTTGTTCGTTATGTCTGCCAACACCCTTGGCGAATGCCCCAACATCGTGAGTGTGAGGCATGCCGCAAGCAATGTTACTTTGCTATAATTAAAATCCATTGTTATTGGGGTTAGATTGATTGTACTGATATGATAAATGTCGAAAGGGTAGGGAATTACAGCTCCCAAGTGGCTGAATGATGGTCGTTGCACTTCGTTTTGGGTATCGGTGCACGGTGGTCTGGGGTTCAAATTTGTTGTTTGGTTGGCACTTATGCCTACATTTGGATATCATCTTTATTCTGATGCAAAGATAGTTATTAATGTTGTTGCAGACTAACACTATTTTATTATTTGCTAATACTATGTTGCTCAACTTGAAAAAAGTGGGGCAAAATGTTCCTGTATGTGCGATATGAAAGAGGAGATGCGTGGTTATGACGAAGATTTATTGGGTCGTTTTCGACTGCCATCTGTGAAATTCGGCTCGATTTTGCATGCAAGCAGCACCAATTATACATCTTTTATGTTGGTAAGTTAACAAGGTTGGTTGTCGAGTTGTCGACTTAACGAGTTGACGAGGTGGTTAGTTGGCGAGTTGATGAGTTGACAAGTTAACAAGTGGGCGAGTTAACAAGTTGATGAGAAGGTTGGTTGACGAGTTGGCGAGTTGGTTAGTTTACAAGTTGGCATGTTGACAAGTTGACGAGTTGGTTGTTCTTCTTGTTGACTCGTTAGCCTTAAAATGTCATCTTTTCAGCGCGAATTTTAACATTGTGAGTGCCCTTTTTACCCACCAACTGCTCTGCCTGCCGCAAAAAATCGATTCTCGCGAGGGTTTGTTTCGATGCAAAAAGGGGTTAGTTGTACATGCAGGCAAAATGAATATTTATTTTAAAGAACCGCCAATTGCACTAGGTTTTGGGCTGTTTGCTGCTAAATGTAGTGCAATATGGTACAAAACGCAGTGCATTTTGGTGCTAAACGCAGTGCGTTTTGATGCTAAATGCAATGCGTTTTGGTGCTAAATGGAGTGCGTTTTGGTGCAAAACGCAAGGCAAAATGCTGCTAAATGCGAGATGAAAAGCATAAAAATACACTGAAATGGTATAAACAAAACCTTTTCGAGCCGCTAAATACATGGCTAAAAAGGGCAAAATGACCGTTAAAAAGTAGGGTCTTAGGGGCTAAAAGTGCGTAATTGGGCATGAAAAATTATGAGTTGGCAAGCAAAATAGAAAGGCAAAATGGTGCAAAATGCAGGTTGTTTTCTTAAAAATGGACTGAGACGGAAGCGTGCAAAGTTGTAAAATGCCGCTAATTGCATGGTTTGAGGGCTTAATTCACGCTAGAATGGGTCGGCGAACGGAGTGTGTTTTGTAAAGTATGGCGTAAAGTTTTAAGGTTTGTGAGTTTGTGGGTTCATGAGTTTGTGAGTTTATGAGTTCGTGAGTTTATGAGTTTATGAGTTCGTGAGTTGATGAGTTATTAAGTTCATGAGTTGATAAGTTTATGAGTTTGTGAGTTCATGAGTTGATAAGTTTATGAGTTATTAAGTTCATGAGTTTACGAGTTCATGGATTGATAAGTTCGTGAGTTTGTAAGTTCATGAGTTGATAGAGTTCATGAGTTTGTCAGTTTATGAGTTGCGTTTATAAAGCGAAATGGGGGGAGAAAAAGGCGCGATTTAGCTGAATTTAGCCGTGTACGAAAGGATTAAAGGATTGTTTCTGATGGTTGATTAGGGCTAATTTGCGTTGTTGGTCTATGCGGTGTTAGCGGCTTTCAGTCAGTGGCTTGCACCGATATGTGGCGTTGTCGTTCGCTTGTTTCCGTCTTTTTACGTGTTTATAACCTAAAAATAAGCAACAAACAATTAAAATAATACAAAATTGCGATAATGTAAAAAGAAATTCATATATTTGCAATATAGCAACGAATGCTTTGCGTTAGCGAACGCAGAACGTTCCGCATGAGCTTGATACGCGGCAAAATTGCCGACACAAGCGGGTAAGCTTGTTTACTGGTTAACTTGTAAACATGAACCTGCTGCAATGGCAAGAATGCGTACCTTACGAAGGAACGAGTAAACAACTATTAACAATACCCAAATTATTACATTAAAAAAGCCTAGACATTATGAGCAGAATTTTACTTCATTTGGCTGTATGCGCTCTATGTAGCGTATCGGCAGTAGCACAAAACACAAAGGATGCCGCGACTTATGCGCCGACGGCAACAGGTGAACAACTCACCAACGTGTATCTTAACTCTGCAATTTTAAACGGAGGAAACGCTGTACTTCCTGGCGGTGTGGCAGGCGATGCGCGCGGTATGGCCGTTGTTAACGGTAAGATGTACGTGTGTTGCAGAGAGGGAGCCGTATCGAAACTGATTGAACTTGATGGAAAAACAGGTGCGTTGCTCCGCACAATCAACCTTCCGGAGGAGATGTGGAAAGAGGGCGACAAGGCTCTTGGCTTTATCTGCAACGACGTGCAGGTGGACAACGCTGGGCATATCTTCGTTTCTAACATGGCAACGGATATGCGCGGAGAGGGTGCGGCCCATCTTTTTAGGGTGAACTACGTGGATGTTACCAAAACACCAGTGGCATATAAAACGGTGTTGAATGCCACATTGCCTGGCGATTTGCCCAAAACAATGCGCATAGACACATACGACTTGTATGGCGACATATTGAATGGCGATGGTATCATCATGCTACCCGTGAGCGGTAACGAGGCAGGAGCAGGCAATACCGTTATTAAATATATCGTTACAAAGGGCGTGGCAGATGTTGCCAATCCGCAAACGATTGTACTTACAAAGTTTAATCCCGAAAAGGCGGTGGCTTCTGGTGCCGCTCCACGCATCAATATCGTAGACAACGAGCTGTTTTATCACGATGGATTTAACACGATGCCGATGTTGTATGACATGAATGGGGCTGCGGTTGACGGATTTCAAAACAACAAACCGCTCACTCCTACAAGCACGGGACAAAATGGTGTGACGGAGTTTGAACTGAACGGCGCTTATTATCTGATTGTGGCATCAACCAATACCGATGATAAAGAAGCACCGCAAGCCTTCGACATCTTTAAGTTTAAGGACGAAGGTCGCTCGTTTGCCGACATGACTTTCCTTTATCGCTTTCCGCAAGCTGGATTAGGAAGTGTTGGAAATCCAGTAAGAACGGCGTTGCCCAGAGTGGAAATCGTAGACGGAGTAGGCGGACAAAAGAAGGCGCGCATCAATATCTATGCCTATAAGAACGGCTATGGCATCTACGAGTTTGCCAACAATGTGTCGACCAACATCGCCAAGGTTGAAGGCGATAAGTTGGATTATACGGTTCGTGGAAACGTTATCACGGTGAATGCCGATCATTAGTGTCCCGTTAAAATTGGGACGAGTTAAATATTAATCGAATAGCCCCGGA
>ERZ773059.150-NODE-150-length-37883-cov-18.952205_pt1 | contig 37883 bp, 18 predicted proteins | sample MGYA00580514_ERZ773059 | MGnify/ENA primary metagenome ERZ773059 (study PRJEB29015, sample SAMEA2737981) | human oral metagenome | biome: human oral; feature: human-associated habitat; material: dental | place: China | collected 2056 ...
TGAGTTTGTAAGTTGATGAGTTGATGAGTTTGTAAGTTGATGAGTTGATGAGTTTTTGAGTTTGTAAGTTGATGAGTTGGTGAGTTTTTGAGTTGATGAGTTGATAGGCTTTTGAGTTGATGAGTTTATAAGTTGATGAGTTGGTGAGTTGATGTGTTCGCGAGTAGTTTGGTTTTCGTGAGTTTATAAGGCAGTGAGTTAATTTGTCCTGTACTTCGTATATAATAGGAGTGTTTATCCTTTGTTGGTACCACAAAGACAACAAACACCCCTCAATTTATTGAAATATTAGAAGTAAAGACGGTTTAAATGAAAAACGATATGTTCCTTATGTTCTTCTGTCAAAGGTGAGTGCTTTTCTGACAAAGGTGAGTTTCCTTCTGCCAAAAGTGAGTACCCCTCTATCAGAAGTGAGTTTCCTTCTGTCAAAAGTGCTTGAAATTCTGTCAAAAGCGCAAGTTCTCCTTTTAAAGCCCTATGCCAATTTGTTAAAACAACGTGCGCTTAGGTTATGATTTCTTTTTTGTTTTGATGCGGCTCTTGATGGAGCGCACGCTACCAGGACTGATGCCCAGGATGTCGCCGGCTTCGGTTTCGCTCTTGCCCAACTTACCCGTTACGATGAGGAAGAGATATTGTCGGGTAGAAAGGTTGTTGTAAGCGTTGTCTAACGAGGCCATGAATGTTGGGTCGGCAAACTTAAAATACTCGATGAAATCGGAGAAATCGTTCGTACTCCAATGTACTGTGGAATGGTTTTGCAATATGCTTTCGTACAGCAGTTTGCCGTTGCTCAGCACTTTCAGTTCTTTATCTTTGAGATTGTTCACCCTTTGCCTGAGCGAGTTCAGTTCTTTGTTGGCTTCGGTTTGCGACACTTTAAATTGGTCAATGCGGTCGCTGTATTCGCTAATGAGCAGTCGTTTCTCCAAGATGCTGCGCTTAGCCCTGCTTACCTTGTACTTATGATATAGCACCAAGGTGATGATGGTTAGTGCCAACACAAGTGCCAAGCTTGTGATGTAAAGGCGGTACGAGCGTATTTCGCGCTCGCTGGCCTCGATGTCGAACCTGTTTTGTATTTCGTAGACGTTGTTGGCCTGCCATTCCTTTTGCTGTTTTTCTTTGAAAATGAGCAGCGAGTCGGCCGTGTTGGCAGCCCCCACGTAGTCGCCCATTTTCTGTTTCAGCTTGAAAAGGTTGTATAGTGCTTTCTCGCGCGTATAAACGTCGTCGCTTGCCAAGGCCTTTTGCAGCAGGTCGAACGCTTTTTGGTATTGGCCTTGCCGCATATATAGGTCGGTAAGTATGGTGTAGGTGTAGCTGTCGGGCCGTTCTTTTAGTGCGCGAAGTATGAATTTGGCCGATTTCACCGTGTCTCCCTTCTGGCTGTACACGTCGCTGATGTTGGCCAGGAGCACGGTTTGGCTTTCGGTGTCGAGGTGTTTGTACAGCTTAAGTGCTTTCAGCAGGTAGTTCAGGTTGCTGTCGGGAACGCCCAAACCGCTATACGCATTGGCGATGTAAGAGAGGCTGTATGCCATCCACAGGTCGTTGTTGGCCCGTGTAGCCATGCCGCGCGCCTTTTCGGCATAGTTTAGTGCTGTGTTGTAATTCTTTGTGGTGAGGTTGACGTAGCTTAAAGTAGAGAATATTTTGTGCATCAAGGCCAATCCGCCATGTCCTTTGGCGGTGTTTTCGGCTCTTTTTAGCAGTTTTATGGCGGCAGTGACGTTATTGCGGTTGAAGAAAAGAATACATGCCTTATAGTAATATGCACGCGCTAACTGTTCCTTGGGGCCATGCTGCTCGTAGTAAAAAACGGAGATGTCTATCGAATCGTTGTCTACGGGAATCATGTTTCGGTAGGTAGCTTCGGTTTTAAGCAAGGTAAAATAGGCCATTTCATCGCTGTTTTCCATTTCGTGTATGGGTGTGGCCTGCACAAGTGTGTAGGCTTTCTCCACGTTGTCTTGGCTTAACAACGAGTCTATCTGCTCCAATCTCGAGAGTGTGCGGTTATGGCAAGCGCACATCAGTAAGGTTAGGGCAAACAACGTGATAATGGGGTGTTGTTTCTCGGCGCACATCATTGTTTGTGATTTCGTTGATAGCTGTCCGCTTTCATGGCGCATGCAAGGTTGTTTGACAGTTCTGTTGAATCTCCGTTGTAGCTTGTTGGCCTGGGCTGGATGGGAAATCTTTGTTTATCAAGGGTGAGTTTTGCTTGTGCGACAGGTGTAGCGGCTCATTGGCAAAATTATGAAAAATAGTTCGTATTGCAGAATTTTTTCTTCTTAAATGCTGATAATTGGCTGTATTTTGTTGTTTTTAAGGGCAGTGTTACGTGTTTTGCGTGCTATAAAACAGCGATTTTATGTGCGGATGGGTGTGGTAGATGGGCTACAAAAGGCGGTAAGACCTACTAGTCCAGTTAGTGTTGTTAAGGCAATGGGGTAAGTGCAATGGTTCACTTTACTTAGAAAAAGCGTTGCAAGGTGGATTTTATTGCTGTTGGTTTCGATGGATTGTGGCGGTGCTGTAAGCGTGGATTTTTATTCTTAAAACCGCACATTTGTTGTATTCGTGCACCGGCATATATGCCAATTTATTTCTAAAAGTTGGAATATTCTCGAACTTTTTCGTTGCAAATTAAGCCATTCCCTTCTTTTTGTAAGCTCCCGAAACCCCTTTGTTCATCGGGATGTTGCAGTGCAACACTTCATGTCGTAATCGAATTTTCCATTTTGTTGGTATAAATAAAAGGTGTATATTTGCGAAAAGTTGTTTTGCTACACTTTTCAGATAGCTGCAATCAACCCAGCGTTACCTATCTGCCACCGCACTACTCCTATTTATATATAGGTATGAAAAAATAGCGGCAGCGGAAAAGAAACCTTAACAATGAAACCTGAACGTCTTAATGTTCCATCGAATAACTAACACTAAACATGAAATAAAAGGGTTAAATAACAGATTTACAAACTCGAAAATTGTAATACCTATGCGTAGAAACTTATCAAGACCAGCGAACGTGATGTTCTGGCTCATGGCATTATTGCTGTGTTGGAGCCAGGCGCATGCACAAGGCCCGGGCTCAACGGGCAACATTACGATTGAAGGCATAGTAATCGACAACAACACGAACGAACCTGTTGTGGGTGCAACGGTGAAACTTAAAGACGGAACCAAGGGCACGGTTACATCGGCCGACGGAAAGTTCGTGATGACAGGCTTGTCGGTTGGCAATGTGGTTCACGTTAGTTTTATCGGTTTCAAGCCACGTCAGTTTACTGTGGGCAAGAAACGATTTGTAACCGTCTATCTAGAAGACGATGCCAACCAACTGGACCAGGTGGTGGTTACAGGGTTTCAAAAACTGAAGAAAAACAGTTTTACGGGTACGGCCACGGTGGTGACTGGCGACGAGTTGAGGAAGGTAAACGTAAAGGATGCCGTGAAGGCTTTGGAGACATTCGACCCTTCTTTCCGTATTATCGACCGTGGCGGATTTGGTTCGGACCCCAACCACATCAACGAAATCAACATCCGCGGCGCATCGAACATCCAACGCCAAGACTTCGATGCCAACGGCCAAGCGCTGGAACGGCGCACCAACCTTTTGGGAAACCCAAACATGCCCATCTTCATGCTCGACGGATTCGAAGTGCCAGTACAGAAAATCTACGACATGGATATCAACCGTATCCAAAGTATGACCATTCTCAAAGATGCCGCTGCCACGGCACTCTACGGATCGCGCGCGGCAAACGGCGTGGTGGTGGTAACGTCGGTACCCCCGAAAGTAGGCGAGATACGCATCGATTACAGCTCTACCCTGGAACTAACCTTCCCCGACCTGTCGGACTATAACCTGACTAATGCATCTGAAAAACTACAAGTAGAGAAGGATGCGGGTATTTATACGGCATCCAACAAAGTGGATCAGGTGGAAAAAGACATTGAGTTTAACAACAAGTTGAACGAAGTGCGCCGTGGCGTTAACACCGATTGGCTATCACGGCCATTGCGCAATACGGCAAACTGGCGTAACTCATTGAGTGTTTCGGGTGGTGTAAACTCCATTCGTTATGGCATAGACTTGAACTATGATAAGAACGGCGGTGTAATGAAAGGCTCGTATCGTAATCGTTGGGGAGCAGGCATGAAGCTCGATTATCGTTTGCACGAATGGCTTCAGATACAAAACCAGGCAACGATAAACCGCACAACATACGAAGATTCACCATACGGAAGTTTCGGTACCTATTCAACTTACATGCCCTATGAGGCAATTTATGGAGAAGATGGAGAACTGTTGAAGAACTTACCGATGTCGAAGAAGGCCAATCCGCTTTGGCAGCAACAAAACCTAGCGAACTATTCGGGTAGAGGAGGTATAACCGACTTTACCGACAATTTTGCAATGAATGTGTATTTTACTCCCTCGCTTTACTTCCGTGGCTCGTTCAGTGTAACTCAGAGAACAACTGAGAAGAATGCTTTCATAGATCCTAAGGATGCCATGTTTAAATCGTCAAGTGCCAACAAGAAAGGTCAGCTGAACACTTCGGAACAAGAAGAGTTGAGCTGGAGTAGCAAAGGCGAAGTGCATTTCAACCAGCGGCTAGATAAGCATTTCATCAATTTAACAGGAGCCGTAGATTTGCAAGAGCAAATAGCCAGAAGTAGGGCCCACCGCTACGAGGGATTTAGTCTAGGACAGTTGAACACACCCATTTATGCAGCGCAACAAGAGGGTAAAGCCGACGACTCAAAAACGACGATTAGAACTGTGGGTTGGCTGGGCGCCTTGAACTATACTTATAATGAGATATACCTTTTGGATGCCTCTTTCCGTTTCGATGGTTCCTCGCAATTCAGCTCGAAGAAACGTTTTGCGCCATTCGCTTCCATTGGTTTGGGTGTCAATGTGCACAATTATCCCTTCATGAAAAAGTTCCCATGGGTTAACTCTCTTCGTTTCAGGGGTACTTATGGAAGTACAGGTAAGGTGACATTCTCGCGTTTCGACGTGATAAGCAGCTATAATGTGGATACGAAATCGTGGTATTACACAGGGCCCGCAGTTACCTTAGCCACTATGGGTAACCCGGATTTGACATGGGAATTGAACAAGACACTAGACTTGGGTTTCTCTTTCGAACTATTTAAGAGGCGACTTTTCTTTGAGGCCACCTACTATCATAAGGCCACCGACAGAACCATCGACCAGATAAAAATTCGTCCTTCGTCTGGATTTAGCAGTTATAGCGGCAATGCCGGCGGCGTGCTGAACGAAGGAATTGAGCTGAAAACCAATGTTACAGTTTACCGCAGCCGCGATTTGTCTGTGGTGTTTAACGCAAACCTAGCATCGAACAAGAACCGCATAACCAAGCTTAACCCCTCGATAGAAGACTATAACAAGCGCATACGCGAGAATAACAAGAGTGAAAATGGCGGTAGGGGCGGCTCACTCCCACCCATACTGTATTATGTAGGCGCATCCACCACAGCCATCTACGCCGTTCCTTCGTTGGGAATAGACCCCGCAACGGGTGTGGAACTGTTCCGTAAGAAAGACGGGACAATAACCAAAGAGTGGAATCAAGACGACATGCAGGTTTGTGGCGACCTTAATCCCGATGTGCAAGGATCGTTCGGTGTGAATGTGGCCTACAAGGGGTTTTACCTAAACACCTCGTTTAAGTACGCCTATGGTGGGCAGGCCTATAACCATACGCTTGTTTCGAAAGTGGAAAATGCCAAAATAAAGGATGAGAATGTAGACCGCCGCATCCTTACCGAGCGATGGCGTAAAGTGGGCGATGTGTCCGCCTTCTATGGCATCAGAGAGAACTCAGTGACTAATGCCACATCGCGTTTTATCCAAAACGACAATTACGTTTATTTCAACAGCTTGACTTTGGGCTATGATTTCCCCAAGACTATTATCTCGAAATTAAAGCTGAATGCCCTGTCGTTAAATTTCAACGCCTCGGATTTGGCCAGATGGAGCACGGTGCGGGTAGAACGCGGACTCTCTTACCCATACGCGCACACCTATAGTATCGGCTTGCGCGCCAGTTACTAACAACGTATCAACATTAAAATACAAAACGTATGAAACGTACGATATATTTTCTGATTACATCGGCAATGCTAAGCCTTGTGTTTAGCAGTTGTAACGATTGGCTCACAGTGCCAGTAGACGGTAAGTCTACATCGACCGAACTTTACACGGGTTCGGATGGATATAGGTCGTCGCTCAACGGCATTTACAAGGGATTGGCAGTGGATGAACTGTATGGTCTGCAACTGCAATACGGCGTTATCGACTTTTTCTCTAACCAATACCGCAACGACCTGCGAGAAGACGAGCAGAGCAGCACCATATTCATTGCTGCTGGTAAGCGCGAATTTAAAAATGTGGCCTTGCAACCTGTACTTAACAGCATGTGGATGACGGCCTATAACAGAATAGCTGCCGCCAATGACCTTATCGACAACGTGTCGAAAGCAAGCGATTCGAAGTTTAAGCAAGGTGAGATGGAACGCAAAATGATATATGGTGAGGCTTTGGCCATAAGGGCATTGCTGCACTTTGACATGCTCAGGCTCTTTGCTCCCGCACCTGTTAACGACGATGGACAGGCTTACATACCTTACATCACCACCTTCCCCGAGGTTCTAGGTGCGCATGTTCCCGTAAAGGTGTCTTTGGACATGGTGATCAAAGATTTGGAAGACGCACGCGAACTAGTGAGACTTTACGACTTTTCACCCATGGGCATAAGTGCTAATGCTTCGGGGAAAGCCCGCTTTTATAATAATCTTGAGTATGGAATGGAAGGCTATGGAAAGACTGAAGGCCTTGACGAGTTTTTCTTAGGTCGTGGCTACCGCTTCTCCTATTGGGCCATAACGGGACTATTGGCAAGGGCTTACCAGTATAAAGCAGCCTACAATGCCTCGTTCTACGAGAAGGCAAAGACACTTGCACAAGAAGTACTTGATGCCAAGTGCACAGATGATAAAGGCGAAACCAGTTATAGTCCTTTCAAAAATGAGGACTTTAATGGGTTTGCCTATGCACAAGACCCCGAACAAATGAGAGATGTCCGCATGGTTGGCAACCTCTTATTGGGAATTTACAGGGACAACGAAGCCGAGGCGAAACTTTCGGGAATAGAGGCTAGTTTCCCTCGTGAGAAGAAGTCGCCGGCACAATATAGTTTCTGTGCTGTAGATGTAGATGGACAAGACATCTTTAAGACAGCAGGTGGAGTTGATGAGTCGAAAGATGACATACGTTGTTTAAGGTTGCTCTTCAAACCCATAAACTCTTACAACATCTCGCTTTCCACCAAATGGTATGTCAAGACAAGAGATGCGGACGAACGCAAACGCACGCTGAATATCTTCCCGATTTTGCGTACGTCTGAAATGCGATTCATCATTGCCGAGACGCTGGCTAGGAACAACGAGTTTGACAAGGCCTACGAAATCCTTAATGAGATGCGTAGAAACAGAGGCTTACGTAATGGCGACTTGCCTACGCAGGCTTCGTTGGAAGGTTTCTTGAAGGACCTCGTGCGCGAGGGACAACGCGAATGGATTAGCGAAGGCCAATTGTTCTACCTATACAAAAGGCTAAACTTTGCAGTGAAACGGGACGACGGCACATTTGCTCCCTTTAAGAAAGAAGAGTGTGTGGTGCCATTGCCCATTGAGGAATTAAAATAACCCTTAACATTTTGTTTATGAAAAGATTATTTTATTATATCCCTTTGGCCATCTTGGCCTTGTTGGTGGGCTGTAAGGAGGATGCGCTACTAACATTCGGGGACGACAGATACGTCTATTTCGAGAAGTTCTATCGAGATGCGGTGGCTCCTGGTACAGAGAAAGCCGACTCTACTATGGCATCGTTCTTTTTCTACAACGACGATGTTAACAGCATAGACGCCCTATTGGAAGTACATATCGCTGGGCGAGACCTAACGCACGATGAAACCTTTAAGCTGCGTGTGGTGCCAAAAGAAACCACAGCCAAGCCCGAAGAATATGAAATTCAGGACATCTATACCTTCCGTGCACGTGCGGCCGCACCTAATGCGACCAATAGAAACGACACCATTGCCATCAAGATGAAACGCTCGGCCCGATTGAAAGATTTCCCACATGGATTAAGGCTGATGGTAGAATTGGTTCCGCAAGGCGAACTGCAATTGGGACAAAGCGAAAGGACTAAGGCCTTAGTGGTACTCACTCGCGATGCCATCAAACCCAAATGGTGGAAAGACGAAGTGGAGGCAAATCTTTTGGGCACTTATTCGAGCAAGAAGTACAAACTCTTTGTGACACATATCGACACCAAGTTAATCTTCAATGACGAATTGGTGAAGAGAAATCCTGCAAAGGCAATACGACTAGTGAGAGACTTTAAAAGGTGGTTGGCCGAGCATCCCAAGGATGCTGTTGAGGAAGATGGCGTAACGCCGATAACAGTAAATGTATAGTGTTGCACTAAAAAAAACAGAGTTATGAAAAGGATTAAACATTTCATGATATGGCTGAGCGTTCCCCTTTTATTGGGGGCTTGTTTCAGCGACGAGGGAAACTACGAATACGAGTCTCTCAAACCTCCAACGTGGACACGTGATTTCATGAGTAGCCCAATACAGATTTCTGTTAGGGAAGGAAGACCCATAAGAATAGACGGAACGAAGTGTTTTAATTGGGGTAAACTCGACTCGTTGCAACGCAGTGGGGAAGTGCGCTACGAATGGCGCTACTATGGAAAAGTCTTCTGTACAGACTTGAAAGCCGAAATTCCCTACGAAGAGTTTATGAAACGGTGTGAGTTGGAAGAAATGCCCATCTCTGATTATGAGCGCGGCGACTTCGCCATTATCGAGAAATCCACAGGCGTTAGCTTTAAGGTGAAAACAACCTTTTATTTCCATGCGCAGATAGACGAGGCCGACTTCCTTGTTTATTCGGCGAAATCGCCTAACGAACCTAATGTGGGAAAGGTTAACGTTATACGCCTAGATTATTCGCGCGACCCGAAGACGGGTGGATACGTTTCTGATTTTGTATTGAGCGACCGCCATTTCTCTCAGGATTTACCTGGTACGCCCAAGCAACTAGACCTTTCAGCAGCAAAGAACGTGAGCCTGGTTGGGTCGGCAACAGCCATCACCGAAGAAGGTGATGCGCATGTGCTCAATGCGGCCAACTTGCAAAAGATTTGGGATATGAGTTCGCAATTCGATGAAGGAACCCCCGCTGACTTTAAGGTTAGTTCGCGTAAGGACCAAGATGGAGGTGGAACAGACTCGTACGCCTTTTCATGGGTGGCAACAAAAGACGGACGTGTTTTTACTAGACAGTTTGGCAGGAACTATCTAGGGGGTAAATTCATCACAGAGCCTTACTACCTAGACTCGCTGGGATATAAGATTACGCAGTTTGGACATACCTGTTGGGGTATAACGAACATTCCTTGTTACGACGAGAAAAACAAGCGCGTGCTTATTGCAACGAGTTTACAGAACGGAGCATACGGCTCTTACCGAAGTTATATGACCACCCTCTATAAAGATGGATGGAAAGGCGTACCCGTAATGAAGATGCCCGACGACACAAAAGTGTACTATCTAACGTTAATGAACGGCGACCAATATTGGGACAACAATGCAAATAGCTGGTTCCAAATATACTATAATACGGGTGGTAAGTCGATGGTTGGCACATTTGCAGTAGACAATCGTGGACGACGACTAAATGAACCTAACTCGTACTTATTCCCATATGAGGTGAAGGGCCATTTGTTTAATAAGGAAACAGTTTTCCTCGTTGCAGCAGGAACGCGCCTTACTAATTCAAGCTCGAAGGCTTATATCGACCTTTTCTCCGAAGGAAACGAGGTGTATGGAATAAAACGGAGCGGTTTGGGCTGGCCTGGTCAATTTGATTACGAGATAATCAAACTTCCACTTAAGGGTATAACATCGAAGATAACGAGTATGACTTACAACCGCGATGACCTATTAAGTGGTTCTAATTATCACGACTTAGTGATTGGTTGTGAGAATGGCGACATCTTGGTTTACGAGGCTGAAGAATTGTTGAACCCTTCATTCAGAAAGAAATTAAATGTGGGTGGTAAGGTGGTTGCCATTAAGCAGCTTGGACTTATCCGCGCCACAGTAGACATGTATTAAAAACACGACACGGCCACCCCTTACCCAAGGCGGTGGGGTGGCCGCAAAACAAAAACAGATAAAATGCAGAACATGATGGTTTTAAAGAGAAGTGCTGGCGCACTGATGATGCTGTTGGCTGGCGCGTTTGCCGTGCAGGCGCAAAGTGTAGATAAGGTAAGCCTTAACGTTAGCGTGGCCAACAAGGGTGGCGCACCAACTGTTACGCTCAAAAAGTCGCCCGAATGCCAGGCCTATTGCCTAGCACTGTTCACATCAGACATTGCCGGAATCATCAAAGACGAGGTAGTTGACGGATATTTTACCGGTCAGAAGAAACCCCGATACACCGACAACGTCAAAGATAAGAAACTGGTAGACTACGGATTGGTGGTTGTTCCGGAGAAAGAATACACCCTCATCGCCCTTGGTTATGGCAAGGACGGCAAGCCCGGCAAGGTGTCTCGCACGCAGTTTACCGCTCCTCGCAGGCAAGGTTTCGCCTCGGCGCAGGTGCTGGCACAGGTTATGAACATCGGACCCGACAGCGTTACGGTGAAGTTTACGCCCAACACCGACGTGGCTGGCTACGCCTTATGCCAGTTTGAGGGTGGAACCATCGAACAAACCGTGAAAGAACACGGCCCCATGATGGGTTTCTCTAACGCTTACGACATGATTAAGCAGTTCAGCGGCAAAGACTACACCACCGAAAAGCAACACACTTGGCGCGAGATGGTGCCCGATGCCAATTACGAAATCTGCGTGTTGCCATGGGATAAGAATGGCGTTTTCCAAGAGATAACTAAGGTTCCCGTTACCACGAAAAAGCTTGGCGGATCCGGCGAAGCCACTGTCGACATTAAGATTGGCGAGTTTGGCGGCAGCAAGAAAGGCGGCTACTATCAAGATGTAGTGTACTCACCCAACGACCAAGCATCGTTACACCGCGACATCATCATCACCGAAGAGGCCTTCAACAAGCCCGACATGGGCAATATCGGTGTTATCAAGATGCTGCAAACCGACCATCCCAAAGACATTTACTGGAACCAATACCGCGTGGACAGAGCTAGATGGAACGCCACACCGCTCACCACCTACTACGCTTGCTCGATGGCCAAGAACGTAGACGGCAAGTGGGGCGAGCTTAAAAAGGTGAAGTTCACCACCCCTGCTGCAAAAGAATAACGCGAAAGATATAAACCACTCTTGATGAAACCTTGATTTTAGCTGGCATACTTTGCTCATCGCTAGGGTTGTTCATGGCAAATCGTGTATCCCCTAGCGAGAGCAAATGCTGCCCGCCTAAGCATCATGCGTTCTGATTGAGCGGCAACAGACAATCGCACAGAGCCATCTTACAGCTTAAAAGTTGATTCTAAAAGCCAATATAAGGCTATTTCTGAAACCGGCCTTTGTAGATAAAGGCAGCCCTATTCCATAACAGAGAATATTCAGAACAAGCCTTAAACCCCAATTAAGTAGCAGGTAGGACGAACCGCCCTCGGCACACATCTCCTCCATCTCAGCATCTCGCGCTATCCAACTATACATAACCTAGGGGCATTTCCTAACACTTTCGCCCCCATAACCCTGCGAATGCCGAACGAGATACAGCCGAGGCGGGCCTGCCGTGCTACGCTTATCGCGAGCAAACCGATGGCTTTGCACCGCTAACAAGTAACCGAATTATTGAAACAAGAATGAGTAACCTAAAAACAATCCTGTCTGGCTGGGCACTCTTAGCCCTGCTTTTCCCCACCAACCTGCGTGGACAAGGCGTTAACCAGGCCCCACCCATCCCCGTGGACACCGCCGTAAGGATAGGCAAGCTGCCCAACGGACTGACCTATTACATACGCCATAACAACTGGCCCGAACATCGCGCCGACTTCTATATCGCACAGAAGGTGGGCTCGATACAAGAAGAAGAGAGCCAACGCGGACTGGCCCACTTCCTAGAACACATGTGTTTTAACGGAACAAAGCATTTCCCAGGCAACGAACTTATCCGTTACTTGGAAACGCTTGGCGTGAAGTTTGGCGGCGACCTCAATGCCTACACTTCCATCGACCAAACCGTTTACAACATATCCAACGTGCCTACCACGCGCCAGACGGCACTCGACTCGTGCTTGCTGATACTCAGCGACTGGGCAAACGCCCTCACTCTCGACCCTGCCGAGATTGACAAAGAGCGCGGAGTGATACACGAAGAGTGGCGCGAACGCACTGGGCCTAACATGAGAATGCTCGAACGCAACCTACTTAAATTATATTCGGGAAGCAAATATGGCGCACGTTTCCCCATCGGACTGATGAGCGTTGTGGATAACTTCAAGCCCAAAGAACTGCGCGACTACTACGAAAAGTGGTATCATCCCTCCAATCAGGGCATTATTGTGGTGGGCGACATCGACGTGGCCCACACCGAAGCCATGATTAAAAAGCTTTTCGGCCCCCTGAAGAACCCCGACAACCAAGCGAAGATAGTGGATGTGCCCGTGCCCGACAACGAAGAACCCATCATCGTTGTGGACAAGGATAGGGAACAGGCCAACAGCTCGGTCGAAGTGTCGTTCAAACACGAGGCATGGCCCGATTCGCTCAAACGCAACGTAGACTATCTTTTGGCCAATTATGCCAAGAACATGGCGCTAGGCATGCTCAACGACCGCTATGCCGAGGCTGTACAAAACTCAACCAACTGTCCTTACTTGGGCGCATCGGCTGCCGATGGCAACTTCATCTTCGCCAAAACCAAGGGCGCTTTCACCATTAGTGCAACGCCGCGCGACATGGCTGGTACTGCCGCCGCACTGCAAGCCGCACTTGTTGAGGCTCATCGCGCTGCCAAGTTCGGGTTCACCCAAGGCGAGTACGACCGCGCCAAGGCCAACTTGCTCAGTGCATTGGAAAAGGCATACAATGGTCGCGACAAGCGTGGCAACGCCTCGTTTGCCGACGATTACAAAGGTCATTTCCTCTCGCAAGAGCCCATCCCAGCCTTCGAAGACTATTACGAGATAATGAAACAGTTGGTGCCCAACATCTCGTTAACCGACATCAACGCCATATTGCCGCAGCTGTTGCCCGAGACCGACCGCAATATGGTTATCATCAACTTCAACAACGAAAAGGAAGGTAACGTGTATCCTACGCCCGAATCCTTGTTGCAAGCTGTGCATACCGCACGCCAAACCAAGGTAGAACCCTACGTTGATACGGTGAAAGAAGTGCCATTGATGACCAAGTTGCCTCGTCCCGGCAAGATTGTCAAGGAGAAGAAGAATGCCGAACTGGGTTACACCGAGTTGAAACTGGCCAACGGCGTGACCGTTATATTGAAGAAAACCGACTTTAAGAAAGACCAAGTAAACTTTGCCGCAAGCGGACATGGTGGCAAGTCGCTTTATGGCCCGAAAGACTACACCAACTTGGCCGTATTCAACGACATTGTGTCCATCAGTGGCTTAGGTGGATTCCGCAGTATGGAGTTACCCAAAATTCTTGCAGGCAAGATTGCAAGTGCAGGCCTTTCCATTGGCGATAAGTATATGGGTATGTCGGGTGGTTCGTCTAAGCGCGATGTCGAAACGATGTTGCAGCTGGCCCACCTGTATCTGTCGGGTGGCATCACCAAAGACGAACAAGCGTTTGCCACCCTGATGGACTCGTGGCGCACGGCACTTAAAAACCGCGCCCTCAACCACGACATTGCCTTCAACGACTCGCTCGTGGCCACGGTCTACGGCCATAACCCACGTCTTCGCCCCGTGTTGGAAGCCGACCTGCCCGACATCAACTACGACCGCATACTGCAAATAGCACGCGAACGCACCAACAACGCCGCCGCATGGACGTTCAGTTTCATCGGCGACTTCGATGAGCCGCAGCTCCGCAAGCTTATCTGTCGTTATCTCGGCTCGCTGCCCACTAAGGGAAAGGTGGTTAAGGGTCATCTCACCAGTTCGTTTGTCAAAGGAAAGATTGAGAATGTGTTCCGCCGTAAGATGGAAACACCCAAAGCAATGGCTTGCGTTATGTGGCACACCACCGACGTACCTTATTCAGTGGAGAATGCCGTACGTATGAACATGATTGGTCAAATTCTCTCTATGGTTTACATCAAGACAATCCGCGAAGACGCATCGGCAGCCTATTCGGTGTCGGCAGAAGGCGGGGCAACCATCGAAGGCGACTACCACGACTACTCCGTATTGGTTACTTGTCCCGTGAAACCGGAGAAACGCGACACGGCTATGGCCATCATCTATCGCGAGGCCGAGAACATGACGCGCACTTGCGATGCTGCCATGCTCGACAAGGTGAAAGAGTATATGCTTAAAAATGTGGCTAGTGCCGAGAAAACCAATGCTTATTGGAGTGGCGTTATCAACATGTATCGCCGCCACGGCATCAACATGCACACCCGCTATCGCGACATGATTAAGCAACAAACACCCGAAAAGCTGTGTGCGCTGATGAAACAAATCTTGCAAAGCGGCAACCGCATCACCGTTGAAATGCTGCCGCAAGAGTAGAAAGACGTTTAAAGGTGAAAGGGGGGGGTAAGGGTGAAAAGGTGTTTAAAGGTGAAAAGGTGAAAGGGTGAAAAGGTGAAAAATGGCTTCGCCCACCGATGAACGAGTACAGTTGGGGCTAGTTTAACTAGAAAGCTGGCAGGTCTAAAAAGCTAGCATGCCTAGAATAACTAGAACTCCTAGTATAACTAGAATGCCTAGTACAACTAGATAGGCTAGCCCCACTAGCAAGCTAAACCAAATGCTTGTTCGCTCGTTAACTTGGCCACTCGTTAACTCGTCAACTTGTCAACTGGTTAACTCGTTAACTCTTCACCTCGTAACCCTATTCATCTTTAAGCGCGGATAAACGCCAAGAAATCATAGAGTGATGATAAAATGTTTGTGATTTTAATGGTTTGATGAATTAATGGAGAAACAAACTGGTTCGAAGATGAATAGGTTTATCAGAGAAGTCGCGGAGAAATAGTTGGTCTTCATGTCCCATTTTGGGCAGAATTCTCTTACGCTTCTTTGCTCCATTAATTCTTTTTAGGCTTTCCTTGGGGCATCTGCCATGCAACAAAAAGGGGGAACAGCCAAATCCTCGACCATACGCAAAACACAAATGGGCGTTAGCAATTTATCCCTATGTTGGGTAAAGGGCGTTGAAAGCAACGATTGTCTATGTTAAGGGTTGGCAATCGCTCGTTCAATGGTCTTCCTGGCATAGGGACTTTTTATTTGTGTTTGTTAAAGGTTAAAGCCCAATTGGGCATTAAAATGTTTTAAAGTAAAGCGTTACGATAATCTTCCTCTCGTGACTGAAATACCAATGGCCAACTAACCATTTGCCCATATTCAGTGTTTCCTTTGGAAAAAAGGAAGCGAATGTTTTTAATCCCAGTCGGTTCATTAGGTCGTTCATCAAATATTTTAAGTTGTTTTTCATCGTTTCCTGTTCCTCCTTCGTTTGTTTGTCGGCATCCTGTCTGTCTTTTTCTTGAAGGCGTGTGGGCTACGTCAAGAGAAAAATGCAGACAACTTGCCCAACAATACACAAAATCTGTACAGGCCGATTTGGGTTTAATGTCCGATTTCGTGATAAGCCCAAATCATCTTTTTGCCCGGCACTTTTCACCTTTTCACCTTTAAAGGGCGAAGCCATCTTTTCACCTTTTCACTTTTTCACCTTTAAATGCCTTTTAACTCTTTCACCTTTATTGCAATTGTACCGAACAACAGTGCCGCATTCCCCCATAGCGCCTCCTTTCTCGTTGCGCCCTAAAACAAATAAGCCCCTCCGAAGAGGGGCAATAGGGACTAAGCCCTTCGGCATATAGCCTTATTGTGATAAGATGTAGAATAAATCTTATGGCTGCAAAATTAGCAATAACATTTGGCTTAGCCAAATAATTAATGTAATTTTACACCAAAATCCTAATGGGATAGTAAGTAGCAAGAAACAAACAACACCATAACTAACGATTATGATTACACGAATATTGGGTCTTGATACGGGTGCAAACAGCCTTGCTTGGGCTGTGGTAGATAGAGATACCAACGGAAACTACAAGTTGGTAAGACGTGGCGATGTCATCTTCAGCGAAGGCGTAAAGATAGAAAAAGGTGTAGAATCGTCTAAAGCAGCCGAAAGAACAGGACACAAGTCTTTGCGCGTGCAGTATGCTAGGCGACGTCTGCGTAAGATTGATACGCTGAAAGCGCTTGTAAGTCTCGACCTATGCCCTTATCTTTCCGACGAACAACTCGGCCTTTGGAAAGCCAAGAAAACATATCCGCTCACCGACGATTTTATGCTTTGGCAGCGTTCGGGCAGTGCCGAAGAGAACAATCCTTACTATTGTCGCTATCGCTGCCTAACGCAAAAGCTCGACCTTACCGACCAAAGCCAGCGCTTTCTTCTTGGTAGGGCATTCTATCACTTGGCGCAACGTCGTGGGTTTCTTAGCAACAGGCTCGACACCAGTGCCGATTCCGAGGAGTCGGGCAAGGTTAAATCGGGCATAGCAGAGCTTTCTGTAGAGATGGAAAAGGCTGGTTGCACCTTTCTAGGCGAATGTTTCTATCAGCTCTACCGGCAACACGGCAACACCATCAGGCTAAGGAGCCGATATACCGACAGGGAAGAACATTATATAAAGGAGTTCTTGGCCATCTGCGAAAAACAAGAACTGGATGCCCAATGGGTTGAAAAGCTGCAAAGAGCCTTGTATTTCCAACGCCCGTTAAAGTCGCAACGCAAGGGTGTAGGCAAATGTACATTCGAACCTAAGAAACCCCGCTGTGCCGAATCGCACCCCGATTACGAAGCGTTCAGAATGCTCTGCATTCTCAATAACATTAAGATAAAAACGCCAAACGACACTTCGTTACGACCGCTAAACACACAAGAACGCGAAAAGATTTGGCCACTATTCTTCAGAAAGTCTAAGCCCAACTTCGATTTCGAGGACATAGCAAAGGCATTGGCAGGAAAAAACAACTACGCTTGGATTAAGGACGCAGGCGAAAAGCCATACAAGTTTAACTACCGCATGCACCAAGGCGTGTCGGGCTGTCCCGTAACAGCACAGCTGATAGACATCTTCGGCAGCGATTGGAAGGCAGGCATTGCCGAGACATACACGGCTGTTGGAAAGAAGAACGGCACAAAGACCATCGACGAAATGGCGGATGATGTATGGAATGTGCTTTATTCATTCTCGTCGAAAGACAAGTTAAAGGCTTTCGCCACCGAGAAGTTGCAACTCGATGAGGCCAGTGCCACGAAGTTTGCCAATGCAAAGCTGCCGCATGGTTTTGCCGCGTTAAGTCTTAAAGCCATTCGCAACATCCTGCCTTTCTTACGCCAAGGCTTCATCTACGCCCACGCCGTACTCTTGGCCAAAATACCCGATATAGTTACAGCGGCTGTTTGGAATGATGCCCACAAACGCGAGCAGATACTTTCGGGGCTGATGGAGATAATCGAAAACTATAACCCCAAAGACCGCGGCGTTGAGGGTACGATAGACTTCTGCATTAAAAGTCACTTACAAGACGTGGTCGACCTGTGCCCAGGTGCAGCCGATGCACTTTATCATCCCTCGATGATAGAGGCCTATCCCGATGCAAAGCTTAACAAGATGGGTGTGTTTCAGTTGGGCAGTCCCCGCACCAACGCCATTCGCAACCCAATGGCCATGCGCTCGTTGCACATATTGCGAAGCGTGGTTAACCAGCTGTTGCGCGATGGCACAATAGACCGCGACACGGAGGTGCACGTGGAATATGCTCGCGAACTGAACGATGCCAACAAACGCAAGGCCATTGCCGACTACCAAAGAGAACAAGAGAAGAAACGGAAACAATATCGCGATGACATCATAACCTTATATAAGAGTGAATGCCACAAAGAGATAGAGCCGACAGACACCGACATACTCAAGTTCCAATTGTGGGAAGAGCAAAACCATCTGTGCTTATATACAGGCACCCAGATTGGCATCTGCGATTTCCTTGGTGACAATCCCAAGTTCGATATCGAACATACCATTCCCCGAAGTGTTGGTGGCGACAGCACGCAAATGAACCTAACGCTCTGCGATGCCACTTTTAATAGGCAGGTGAAAGGTGCGAAACTACCCACCGAACTGTCTAACCATGCAGACATATTGGTAAGAATTGACCATTGGAAAAGCAAGTGCGAAGACCTGCGAAAACAGCTAGACAAGATACGCACGTATGGTGGTATGGAGAAAGCTATGAAAGACCGGCTGATACAAAAACGCCATCGCCTGAAGATGGAGCTATCCTATTGGCAGGGCAAATACAGCCGATTTACGATGACCGAAGTACCCGAAGGGTTCAGTCGTCGTCAAGGAGCGGGCATCGGTTTGGTTTCAAAGTATGCGGGGTTGTTCTTAAAGTCGCTCTTCCACAACGAACAAAATCCCAACAAGAGCAACGTCTACGTGGTGAAAGGCGTAACCACAGCCGAGTTTAGACGTATGTGGGGGCTACAAGGCGAGTACGAAAAGAAATCGCGACTTAACCATTGCCACCATTGCATCGACGCCATAACCATTGCCTGTATTGGTAAAGCCGAATACGAAAAGATGGCTCAATACTATCATGATGAAGAGCTTTTCCAATGGCGTGGCACTACCAGCAAGCCTCATTTCAATAAGCCTTGGCGCACCTTTACCGAAGACATATTGGCCATAGAGCAATCGCTCTTGGTGAAACATCTCACAAAAGACAACATGCCTAAGCAGGCTAAAAGGCGTGTGCGTACAGCTAAGGGTAAATATGTTGCCCAAGGCGATGCCGCCAGAGGTTCACTACATAGGGATACTTACTATGGTGTTATTGAGAAAGATGGCATCCTTTACCATGTGTTACGAAAGCCAATAGACAAGTTCGAGAAAGAATCGGAGCTTGAAAAAATCGTTGACCAAGCTGTTAAGGAAAAGATAAAGGAGGCTATTGCCGGTAAGAACTTTAAGGCAGCTATTACCGAACCCATCTTTATGAATAAGGAAAAGGGCATAAGGATAAATAAGGTGAGGTGTTATGTGAAAGCTCAGGAACGTTTAAAGATTCGTCAACAGCGTGACCTATCGACAAAGGAATACAAACAATTTTTCTGTGTAGAAAACGAAAATAATTATCTATTGGCCATCTATGAGGGAGAAGTGAAGGGAAAGAAAGAACGCGATTTTTGTGTTGTCAACAACTTGGATGCTGCCGCTTATTTAAAGAGGAGCAACAAAGGTAAAGCAGCTCCACTTGTGCCGGAACGGAGTGCTGAACGAAATCTCCCTTTGTTGGCAGTATTGCAACGAGGTACGCAAGTACTTTTTTATGAGGATTCCCCCAAAGAAATTTTGTTTGATAACCCGCAAGACTTAGTGAGACGCCTGTATAAAGTAGTGGGAATTAATACTAAAAGGGATGTAAAGAAGGGGAAGACCTACCTCTATGGCAATATTGAGTTGAGGTTTCATCAAAATGCTCAGAAGAAAGATGACGTGAAGATGGAAAGCGGGGGGTACAAGAATAATGAGGCTCCACACCAAGGTATAGTTCTTTCTCATAATCAGTTTAAGGCACTTGTTGAGGGTGTCGACTTTGAGTTCAACATCCTTGGCGAGATAAAGAAGAAAGAACACCATGCTTAAAAGAAGTCTCGTTTTTACTTCGCCCGCAGCCCTGTCGTTGAAGAATGCACAACTGGTGATAACTTTAAAGGAACAGCCCGATGCTTGTCGGACTGTTCCCATTGAAGAACTTGGAGTTGTGTTGGTGGATAGCCCCATGGTAAGCCTAACCATACCCTTGATAAACGCTTTGGCCGACGAGAATGTTGCCCTTATCTTTTGCAACCAGAAAGGTATGCCTAACGCACTTACGCTTAGCCTACATGCCAACGCCAGTCAAGGCGAAAGCTATCGCGAACAAATAACTGCAAGCGAAACGTTGAAGAAAGCACTATGGAAACAACTTATTGAGGTGAAGATTAGAAATCAAGCGCGTTTGCTTAGCAAACAAGGCAAACGTGGCTCGTACGAGAGCATGGATGTACACATCAAGCGAGTCAAATCGCTTGCTCCCAACAAGGGCATGATTAGCATCCTCGTTGTAACCGATAAGCAATACTCCAATATTGTTAATGTGTGGGGCGAAGTCGCTGCAAAACAACAGCCAAAGCCCATTCAGTTGGAGCTTTTTTAGTAACTTTGTATCACGATAAGCCTTATCAAGCAACTTCATATTACCCGGTAGGAGAATCAAGTAATTGATTACTAAGGATGTAAGTGGTATATGTTGTGGTTTGATGTAGAGAAACGATATAATACAACTTTCCGGAACGTATAGACATCGAAGTTATTGTTGTTGGTTTGATGTAGAGAAACGATATAATACAACACTAATCCGTGAGCCTTACAGCCCCATCAGTTGTGGTTTGATGTAGAGAAACGATATAATACAACCAAGCAGCCCCTTGGGGTCGAGGCAAGCAGGTTGTGGTTTGATGTAGAGAAACGATATAATACAACAGATGAGCCGACAGACGTTACAACGGTTACGTTGTGGTTTGATGTAGAGAAACGATATAATACAACAGCAGCAAGAAATTGCCAAGCTCCTTCAAGGTTGTGGTTTGATGTAGAGAAACGATATAATACAACTGCCGACCTCATAGAACAGCTTTTGAATAAGTTGTGGTTTGATGTAGAGAAACGATAAAATACAACTTGTCTTGTAATCAGACAAATCTTCATTGAGTTGTGGTTTGATGTAGAGAAACGATATAATACAACTAACTGTGAAGACAGAATTGGAACGCGCAAGTTGTGGTTTGATGTAGAGAAACGATATAATACAACGGGCAGGGTGATAGCCACCGAGCGATACCGGTTGTGGTTTGATGTAGAGAAGCGATATAATACAACGCAACCGTGTGCGCTTGTACGACATGTACGGTTGTGGTTTGATGTAGAGAAACGATATAATACAACCGAACGCGTAAACCACTACGCACGCACGGTGTTGTGGTTTGATGTAGAGAAATGATATAATACAACTGGATAGCGTTGGAAGGTGCTTAACACATGTTGTGGTTTGATGTAGAGAAACGATATAATACTACACTTGTTCCGCAAGAGATAGACGGCGTAAGTTGTGGTTTAATGTAGAGAAACGATATAATACAACAAACAATAAAAAACACAATCACGCATAAGTTGTGGTTTGATGTAGAAACCATCTTGACTTTAATATTTCTATAAATTGAGAGGTGCTTGTTGTTGTGTTGCCAACACAAAACAGAAACTCCTCTCATATACGGCGTGCAGAACAAATCTACTCGCTGGCTTATAAACTTACGAAAAACCAACAACTCGCGAATACACCAACTCACAATCTCATCAACTCACCAACTCACCAACTCGTCAACTCGTCAACTCATCAACTCAAAATCTTAGATCTTTAATTTTTATTTTACAAAACTGCTCTAATTTTCGCTCCGTTCTAGCGAAAATACAGGTCAAAAAGTAGGTAAAAAGCCACTATTTCTAGCTTTTCACACCTTGGGGTTTGTCTATTTTTAAGCCTAGAACCTGCATTTTGCACCATTTTGCCTTTCTAGTTTGGTTGCCAGCTCGTATTTTTTCAACTCCAAAAAACCACTTTTAGCCCCTAAAACCCCACTTTTTATGTCCATTTTGCCCTTTTCAGCCATGTGCTTCATGCTTCGGAAAGGTTTTATTTATACCATTGCAGTGTATTCTTATGCCTTTTTGTCTTCCATTTAGCAGCATTTTGCACGGCGTTTAGCACCAAAACGGCTTGCATTTAGCACCAAAACGCACTGCATTTAGCACCAAAACGCATGGTGTTTTGCAGCATATTACCCCTCATTCCGCAGTAAATAGCCCCGAAAAGGGTGCAAATGGCGGCGTTTTCAAATAAATATCCATTTTGCTGCACACACATCCTACCCCCTTTTTGCATCAAAACAAACCCTCGCGAGAATCGATTTTTTGCGGCAAGGTGAGTGGTTGATGGACAAAAATGGCACTCATAGTGTTAAATTTCTTGCTGAAAAGCAGACAAAAGAAGGGCGGTTGAGGAGTTGACAAGCTGACGGGTTGACAAGTTAAGGAGCGAGTAAGTTGATAGCCGAGGCATCTTTCTTATCATCTTCCATACTCATCAACTCATCAACTCGTCAACTAGAGTTGATAGCTAAAGCTTCTTTCGCATCATGTTTTATAGTCAAACAGAATTGCTGTTGGAAAATAGTTGTTAGAAGAATGCAAGGCGTGCGTAGCATAACATCAACAAACCTTTACGCAGAAGACAGGGATCACTTTTTGCTTGCTTACGATGCGCCTTTGACTTTCCAAATCCATTTCTGTTTGACTATAAAATGCTCCCGACGGGTAGTTATGCAGCTTGTCAATCATTTTAGGTTGTTTCCACTGCTCCCTGTTCGTCTTTCGTTTGCTTGTCGGCATCTTGTCTGCCTTGTTTTTTTTTTCTATCCCGCTGCACCTTCAAGCATAAGACAAGCAATATGCTCCACAATACACAAGGGCTGCACAGGCTCTAACGGCCGATTGAGGTAAACAATTGGGGCTGCACAATAACGAAAAGGGGATGGCAGATTGGTTTCTGCCATCCCCTTTGGGATTTCTGCCACTAGGCAAATGTGTGAGGTTTATTTCACCATTACCTTGCCTACCTTGTTGTTTACAGTAACAACATATACGCCTTTGGGCAGCGAGAAGCTTTGGCTTGTGGCGTTCATCTTAGCCTTTTGTACCAAACCGCCATTTATGCCATACACGTTAACGATGCTTCCTGTTGCGGCTTCTACCACGATACCGCCCTCAACAACCTTGATAAAGCTGTCGGTGTTGTCGGCATTTACATCCTCGATGCCCGTTGCATCGGGTATGAAGCGGATGTGCTTGGTGTGTAGCAGCAGCTTGGGGAACTTGGCATTGGTCATTACGCAAACCAAGTCTTCGTAGCGTTTGGTGAGTTTCAGTGTGGTAACACCGTTGGTTATGGTGTATTCGGCATCAACGTCAAACTCTTCGCCTTGTAGGTTACCGTTCTTATCTACGTTCACATTACCGGTAAACCAGCGGTAAACGGTGGGTGTTCCGTCGATAACAGCCTCAGAACTGAGGTCTACCTTGTTGCCATTAACGCTAACGTCAACGGGGTTTTGCCTTTGATAGGCATAGGATGTGCGGTAAGTGCCGTTGGTTGGAGGCAGCGCGGAGAAGCGCAGGTTGTTGCCAACAAGGTTGAGCGCACGCAAGTGGGCGTTGTTACGCACATTGATAGACGTGAGCTTGTTGTTGCTGACGAAGAGCTGACCCAAGTTGAGCAGCGGCTTACAGTCGAGCGTCGTCATCGAGTTGGCCGTTAGGTCGAGGCTCTCCAGTGCTGTAAGTCCGCGGAATTTAACCTCTGTCAGGTTGTTTCGGCTAAGGCTTACCACTATCAGGTCTTTGTTCTTAGTAAGGTCGAGCTTGGTAAGCTTATTGTCGGACATAGACAAGTGTTCGAGGTTGGGATACTTCGAGAGGTCTATTTCAGAGATGTTGTTGCGGCTAAGGTCGAGCTGTTTAAGTGCTGTGCTAGGCGCGAAGTCGAACTTGGAAAGGCCAACGTTGTCTAATGTAATGGCTCGGGTGTCTGCCAACTTGCTGATGTCTATTGACGACATCTTAGCGTTGGTAATGCTGAATACGGAAAGTTTCTCTTCGGGTTTCGACACCAATACGCGCACTTTCACGCCTTTGTTGGTAAGGGCGGTAAAGCGTGTGTAGGTATTGGCCTTCAAAACGTATTGGCTCATGGCTCCGTCGCCGCGCCAATCGAAGTAAACAGACATGCCCTCGATGTTGCCACGTAGTGATAGCTGAACGCTGTCTCTGTTGTTTGTGGTGGTAAACGATGCCAGTTCGTTTGTTGGTACGGGGATGGGTTGCACCAAGGTGGTCTTCAAGATGTTCTTACCCGTGAATGCGGGATACGCAGGATGTGATATTTCGCAATACACTTTGCCTTTGGTTAGGGTCTTAAACCTGGCAGAACCCTTGTCGTCCAGGTAGTCGGTTCCCAGCACGTAGGGTTGTCCGCCTTCGGTTTTCCAAACGAAGTTGGTGGTTTTGTTGTTGATGGTTACGTATTGCTCGGTGAGGTCGATGCCAGGCGATGTGGTGGCAATCACCACTTTGCGTTGCGGAGCGTACGTAAAGTGGGCCTCGTCTAGGCCAAACCTGTTGGGCATGTTGGCCAGTGTGAAGTAGTTGTTGCTGATGTCGAGTTTGGCAACTGGTGCCAGGGGGATAATGCCCAGCAAGGTAAGCTCGTTGTTAGAAACGTTTAGTTCTTTGAGCTGTTCGCTGTGGTCGAGAATCAGTCTTGTAAGCTTGTTGTACGACAGGTTTCCTCTTACCAGTGCATCGGCACGGCGCAAGTCGAGGTTGGCCAAGTTGTTGTGGCTTAGGTCGAAGTCGGTAATGGTGAAGTAATCGTCTACCGTGATTGTTTCAAGCTGGTTATGGCTGAGGTTCACGTTGGTGAGCAGACTCTTGTATTGCGACTTAGACTTGCCTTTCAGCGAGATGGTTTTGAGTTGGTTGTGCGACAAGTCGAGCTTTTCGAGCTGGTTGTTGCGTCCCAAGTCGATGGTGGTAAGCCCCGTATTTACGAGCGACAGCACGCGCAGGTCTGTTAGTTCGGAAACATCTATGCTTGTGATGTTCAAGTCTTTCACTTCAAGTGCCGTCACATAGTTGTCTTGCGGTACGGTCACCACGATGTTTCCGTTACCTGCTCGCTGGCCGGTGATGTTGGCGGAAGTGGGCTTTTCGGCGGTGATGTTTACTTCTTTTAGTTGTCCGTTTCCAAAGTCTACCTTAACTTTTACGGGTTTCTGTGGCGTTGCGCCCTTCATTCCCACGGTTAGGTTGATGGTTTGTCCAGCCGTTGCGGTGGTGGCAAAGTCTATTGCCCTTACGTCTTTACCAAATTCGCTATCGTCTTTAACGGTGAAAGGTTCGGTAAATAGGGGATATTCGTTGAAAATGGTGTTGGTGAAGATAAGCACCACCTTGCCGTCTACGGGCCTAAGCAGCGTTACCTTTCCGTTATCGTAGTAGTAATAGCTGGCATCCAGCTCGGTACGTTTGGCCAGTGTGTCTTTATCCAGCTTGTAGAGTTTACCCAATGTGGTTGTTCCTTCGCGCAAAACTTGTTTAGAGAAGTCGAGCACGGTGCCCACCTTGTAGGTATCGTCCAGCACCAGGTCGCGTTGGTCGTAGTAATACTCGCGCCAGGTGTTCTGCGGTTTGGGCAGCGAGGCGAAGGTCATCAGGTTTTTGCGTATGTTGAAGATGTACAAGTCGGGACATTTGCTCACGTCTATAGAGGTGAGTTTGTTGTGGTTTGCTCCCAACGTAACCAGCTTAGGCACTTTGCTCAGGTTTAGCGAACGCAGGTTGTTGCCCGCACAATAAAAGTGGCGCAGGTCTGGACAGTGGGTCAGGTCGATGTCATCGAACTTCACATCGGTGTTAATCGTACCCGAAGCATGCTCTATGTAGAGTTCGTTCAGCTTGGAGTTTTTGCTGATGTCTAGCTTGTTTACTCGCGTGTCGCTAACGTTCAGTACATTCAGGTTGGCGTTATGCGAAACGTCGATGGTGCTGATGTCGGTCATGTCGAGGCTCAAGCGGCGCAGCGTGGTGCAGCCTTTGGTGTCTACCTCTGTGATGGTGCGGCAGTGGTAGGCGTCGAAAGAAACCAGCTTGGGAAAGTTCTTTAACTCGAACTTAGACTGTACGTATGCGCATTGTGCAATTTCCAGTTCCAGAAGTTCGGGCATGTTGCCCAGCCTAAGCGGCGTTTGTGCCGAGAAGGGGTTGTCGCGCAGGTAGAGGAACTGCAACGATTTGAGGTTGGAAAGGTCTATCTGCTTAATGGAGTTGTAGGCCAATCGCAGGTAAGACAGTTTCAAATCCTTATGAAAGGTGATTTGGTCTATCTTACAACCCGTAGCGTTGAAGAAGTCGATCTTGTTCGGGTCGCCGTAAATCTTTACGATGCCGTCCTTGGTAACCGTTCCCGAGTAGTCTGTACCTGTGGGCACTTCTGCGCCTTGTTGGAGCTTGGCAACGCCGACAGACAGTTCTTCGCGTCCGTTACCGCAGTCTATTTCTACGTATTCGTTGCCTTGTGTGCTACCAAGCGAGAAGGTTACGATAGGCGATTCGCCTTTATTTTCCTCATACACGGTGGTATGGAATGTGATGATGGGTTGCTGATTTTTGTTCTGTGCGAACGCCGGCAGGCCCACCACTGCCATCAATGCCAACAGCAAAGATGCAAGTAGGGTTTGTTTGTAATTCATACGCTGCTAGTAAATAATAATTTTTTTCGCTGATTTTCCGTTCACTTGGATAAGGTAAACGCCTTTGCTCCATGCGCTGGCGTCGATGGTTGTTTCGTCTCCCACGGCCGATTGGGTGTGTGCAAGCTGCCCTGCCATGGTGTAAACGCGCACTTCCAATTGTTTCTCGCCAGCCCTGAACACGTTAAAGTGCCTTGGCCCGGCTGGGGTGATGATGGTTTTGTTGTCGGCTTCGGCGGTGTTGATGCCTGTTGAGCCGGCCTTGCGGCGTAGCACTTCTTTCAGTCCGGCGTAGGCATCGAACTTTCCTGCGCCCCATTGTACGGGGTCTCCTTCTTTCACATCATTGTCTACAACAGCCGTTTTGCGGATGATGTCGGCAACGTCTGCGGCTTTAAGCGTTGGGTCGGCTTCGAGCCAAAGGGCGATAGACCCTGCCACAACAGGTGTTGCCATCGATGTGCCCAGGGTCTGGTGCCAGTAATAGCTCTTGCCGTTGACGGTGTGTTTGGCTTGCAAGCCCACATCAGAGTAGCCGTTCTTGGGGTCATCAACGGTGTAGGTGTTAACCGAAGAGATAACCACTGCACCGGGAGCGCAAACTAATGGCAGGTTGCGACCATCTAGCAAGGTGCCGAACGACGAGAAGCGCGAACTCTTACCTTTGGGGAATTCGTTTTTGTTGTAGCCGTAAACAAATCCGTCCATAGCTGCCCAGTGGTCGCGAACGTTATAGCTTCCCACGGTAATCATGCCTGCTGCACAGGCCATGTCGTTGATGGTGCCGTTGCGCGAACCCTTCGTCCAAATTCCACTTCCATTGGCATTGTTGTAGGCACCGTCGTAGTCGTCGAAGTAAACAAACTGCGCATCGCCGTACAGGTCTACGCGTTTGCCGTCCTTCCCTTCTACAAGTATGCCTAGTTTGAATTTCCCATCGGCGTTGGTCTTTTGGTTATCGCTGGTTAGGAAACGGGCGATGGCGTAGTAGCGACCCGTTTCAGGGTCTCTTGTTCCGCCTACCATTACGTATCCTTCAAAGGCTTTGTTGAAGACCGAATTGCCGGTTATCGCTCCTTCTTCGGCATATTCGCCGCCAGATGAATACATGGTTAGCTTACCGTTGGGACTGGGTTCTACGGTGATGCGTGTGGCAATACGGCCGCGTTCCTCGTTGAACACAACCACTTGCATCTTAAACTCGGTGGCATCCGAGCTGTAAGCGTACACCTGCCCATTGCGAAGGTTGTAGTAATCTTTCTTTCCTACGGTTTGTTTTCCTGCTGCCATCGGGCGAATGAAGGTTTGCAGCATGTTGTCGGTTGGCGTGAAAGTCTTGTTCAGTGCCACAGGATAGTCGGCCTCGTTGCCTGCTGCCACGCAGATGATGGCACTGTCTGTGCAGCTGGCTAGGAAGCGGTTCATCACGCTAGTGCTGTCGTGCGAACCCAGGTTGCTGCCTAACGAGAGGTTGATGACGCATGGCTTGGCCTGTGGTCCGGATAGGCGGGCGTATTGATAAACATCGTCTATGCCCAGTGCGATGAACATGTCGCGCAGGTCTCCGCACGAAGCCACCAACTCCGATTCTGTTGCTATCCCGTAATAGGGGTTGGGCATTTCGACGTTTTTCGACGTCTTGTTGTCCTTGGTAACGGCAACGGTGGCCTTTCCCTTATACCCTCCGGCCATAATTCCGGTGGTGTGGGTGCCATGAAACTGCCCTCTGTTGTCGGTTTCAAAGTTTTCAATGGCAAACACGTTGTCCATTGATTTCCTGTGTTTGGCTATTTCGGGCAACTGTGCCTTGGGGAAATAGCTCTCCCAGATGTACCCGTCTTTACCTGCACTGCTGGTGTACAGCCTGCTTAGGTAACCATATCGTGTGGTTTTTCCATCGGGTTTCATGAAGTTGATGTTGTTGGGGTCGATGCCTCCGTCTACGATTCCCGTAACCACCCCTTTGCCCGTATAGGCTTGTGGCAGGCCAACGCCTTGGTGTATTTTGTTTACGCCAACGGCCTCTCTAACGCGGTCCATTTTCTGTGCAACAGGCCGCGACAGTTGTATTCTGCGTACGTATTTCAGTTCGGCAATGCGTTCAATGCTATCCAGCGGCATGCTGACGATGGCGATGTTGCCTTTTACCCGCAGTACGCTCACGTCTTTTTTGGCAAGAGTTCCAAGAGCCTCCTTCCCGTCAAACTCAATCATGCCAATCGTTCGTTGGGGCTTTGCGTTGCCCTTACCGATGCTTCTGGTTTGTGGGTTGTAACGTGGAATTTTAAAATTAAGCTCTTCTTTCAACGTAACTTGGCTTTGCAAGTCGATTTTCGACTGTGCATAGCCTCCCAATAGGAGGCCAGCACAAATGGTGGTGAGAAATGTTCGCTTCATTACTTGTTGATAAAAATTTTCTTTCCGTTAATGATATATAGCCCTTTTGGAAGGTTCTTTTGTTCATCAACGCGCGTTCCGTCGAGTCGGTAAACCACGCGCTTGTTGGTTTTGTTGGCTGCGGCTGGGTTGGCAATGCCGTTGGTGGAAATCCCGTTGAACCATATTTCAAGGCGGTCGCCGTTAGCAAATTCAAGTTCGTAGGTGTGTCCTCCTCCACCCGTTGCTTCAACTTCTTTTCCGTTGAGCCGCACTTTAAGTTTGCTCAGGTCGGTTCCGTCGAAGGCCAGAGTGAAGGGGTTATCGTCTTCACCGAATTTGATGGTGTTCTCTCCGTTGTTCAGTTGCACTTCCGTTCGGTCTTGTCGGTTGAAGTAGAAGAAGCGGTCGGCCAGTTGTTTGCTGTCTACAAACACCGTAGCCGTTTTGTCGCGCTTGGGTGCCGAAGTCTCAACGCCGATGTTCATTCCGTTTTTCAGGGTTATTTCGTACACGCCGTCGATGTTGTTCGTATATTGCTTGCCGTTCAGCCTTAGCACTTTAATCTTGCATCCGTTCTTTGCCCTGACCTTAACCACGCAGTTTGTTTCGGGCAGTTCGATGGTGTTCATGCCGTCTTGTAGGGCAATGTGGTTTTGGTTATAGTCCCATCCTTGGTATAAGATGATGTTTTCGGCATGGTCTACATAGAACATGGCCTTTACCTTTCCAAGCTTATGTGCGGCTATGTCGATGTTCATGTCGTCGGTAATCGTGAGGTTAAGACTGCCGTATATGGTGTTTGGCGTTCCGTTAACCTTCACTGCATCGATGGCGTGGGTGGTGGTGTTGAACGTGATGGAGAGCCTTGAGCCGGCCTTTACCGAGAAATTGGGGTCGGTGTAGTTGGTTACGGGCTTGCCGTCTACGGTAACACTGCTTACAACGCCCTTGGCTTCTTCGGTGCTGAACGCGAATTTAACGCGGCAGTCTTTGTCGGGATAGTTTGCGGTGATGTCTATCAGTCCGCCGTCTTTGGGCTTAACCGTATAGGAAGTGTTGCCTTTGGGCAGTTGCAATCCGTCTACCACGATGCTGTAAAGCGGTGCGGCCGTGTATGATACTGTGCTGATGACAATTTCTTTCTCCACGTCGGGAATCCAATGAATGGTGTTGTCGCCATTTTTTAGCACCACGTCTGTAAATGTTCCAGAGCGTTGCATCTTCACTTTTGCCGCATTGTCTACCTTAACAGTGCACGAAGCCGTGCGTAATTTGGCGAAGGTGTTGGTGGTGATGTTGATGGTAGAGCCATTGTCGTCGGGCAGGTTGACGTAGACATAGCAGCTGGTCATGCTGTAAATGTTCTGTTTTGTGTCTCCCTTGGCAGTTTTCTTTACCACGTCTACCAAGCAATTCCCGTCTGTAGCCTTCACTTCAAACGAGCCACTTGCGGTAAGTGGGATGTTGTTTTCTCCGTTAACAAGGTTGTTTATCGCAACGCCGTTAACCTTAATACTCACTCGGCTGGCATCATCAACGTTTATCTTGATGTTGCTGTCGGCATAAGCGGCCGACGAAACCATAACTAAAATTGTTCCTAAAAGAAACGAGTAGAACTTCTTCATAGGCTCAAAGCATGAAAAATTGCAGCAGTTGATGTTTGGTTGATACGAAATTTCCAATAGTCGGGCGGTTGGTACGCCCAACTCTGTCTGTGTCATTAAATACATTTTTGGTGGATTGAGCTGCTTCAACCTACCATATATAGTTCCTAACACGCGGTAAAGTTAGTGAAAAATGATTAGAAAAAGCCTTTAAGGCTGATTTTTTTTACTTTTTTATTGCTAATATGGCATTTTCTGTATGAAATCTGCTTGTGAAGCGTACGTAATGTTATATTTTGGTGCTTTTTTATCCGTTTAAAGAAGGATGAAAGGCGTATTGTAGTCGTTTAGATAGTTTTTTTGTTTCTTTTTGAAAGAGATTTTGTGGTAAAGCTTGATGTTTTTAGCAATAAATGTGCTTTGTGGTATCAAATTGATAGATTTGCAATGTAAGAACAAGGCATGTTGTTCATGTCTGTTTGCGACTTTAATTTGTGTGCGTTACTGGGGGACACAAGCTGTTTGTCGTGATGTTACAAGCCCTTTGTGGTGTGTACAAAGGTTCTTATAGCGTGAGTACAGACCCTTGTAGTGTGCGTACAAGCCCCTTGTAGTGTGGCTACAAAGCTGCTTGCGTTTTAAAAGCAAGTGCTTGCAAAACCTACTAAATGGAGCCGTGGGGTGGACGTTACCCTCTTGTTTAGCTTATTCTGCTTTCTCTCCCTTCCTAAAAGGCAGGCAGCTTTTCCATTTCACGGATTCGCCCTTACTCTCGGCTTTCTTTGCCTCCACACATTTAAGAAACTCGTAAAGGCCTTGGCGAACCGAGCGCAGGCCGAATTCTTCGGTGTGGATGTCTTCGGGAGCGAGCCAGAAACACTCGGCGGCATCGTCCATAGCTTGCAGTTGGCTCTCGTCTTCCACTTCGCAACGGAAGAAAAGATCGAGCGTATGCACGTCAAATTCAGAGTAGCGGTAAACGTTTGGTTGGCTAAACAGGTATTGGCAATTGGTTACGGTGAGCCCCGTTTCTTCTTTCACCTCGCGGCGCACGCCCTCTTCGGCCGTTTCGCTGATGTCCGAAAAGCCGCCGGGTAGGTCGAGTGTGCCTTTGCCAGGGTTCTCTTTTCTACGTTCAACAAGCAGTTCGCCTTTGGCGTTAACGATGAAAGCCACGTTGGCACTGCTGGGATTGAGGAAATATTCGAAACCGCAACTCTTGCAAACCTTACTTTTCTCGGTGTTTTCTTCAAAGCGCGAGCTGCCGCAGCAGGGGCAATATCTAAACTTCTCTAATGGGTGCATATCCTTCAAACGTTTTGTTATTCGGTTGCAATATTACGAAAAAGTTGTGAATTTGGCAAGCCTTCGTGTGTTTTTTGATTTCTGTCAATTGCTAAAACATTCGTTCCGAAAAGGCGTTCTCAACTTTTATTGCTAACTTTGCAGTACAAGCAAACACAGTATAAACAAAAGATATGAGAACCAAGAGATTTCTGTTGGCTGCGGCCCTGATGCTTACTGCGGCAACATCGGCCTTTGCCCAAAAGAGTTTTACCCTTAACTTGTGGCCGTCGAAACCTGCCGTTGTGGGCAGCGACGATAAGGATACGGCCTTGGTGCAGGTGTTTTTGCCGCGCGAAAAGGTTGCCACGGGCAGGGCGGTGGTTATTTGTCCAGGTGGCGGATACCAAACATTGGCAATGGATAGCGAGGGGCGCGACTGGGCTCCGTTCTTCAACGACATGGGCATTGCGGCCATTGTGTTGAAGTATCGTATGCCCAACGGCGATAAGCAAGTGCCTATCTCTGATGCCGAAGAGGCCATGAAGCTGGTGCGGCGCAATGCGGCCGAATGGCACATTAAGCCTAACGAGGTGGGCATTATGGGCGCATCGGCCGGGGGACACTTGGCATCGGTGGTGGCAACGAAGGCAACGGGCGATGCCCGACCCGACTTTCAAATTCTGCTTTACCCCGTAATAACCATGCAACCGGGGATTACTCATCGCGGTTCGCGCGAACGTTTCTTGGGCAAGTACCCCAGCAAGGCCGACGAACGCGAGTACAGCACCGACCAACAAGTTACGCGTTCAACGCCGCGGGCATGGATTGCGCTGAGCGACGACGACCGTACGGTGATGCCCATCAATGGCGTTAACTATTATGCGGAGCTTTATCGGCACGATGTTCCGGCCTCGTTGCACGTCTTCCCTGGTGGCAGACACGGCTGGGGGCGCAAGCAAACCTTTAAGTATAACTTAGAGATGGAACTCGAACTTAAAGCTTGGTTGCAGTCGTTCTAGACTTTTAGGCGCAGCCCAATTCTTTTAGGTGCGGCCCAAATTGTCATTCTTCATGGCTACCCGTGTGTGGGGGAGCATGGCTATCACATGAAAGATAGCCACGCTCCCTCTTGCAGGTAGCCATGTCGCGTGTTGGTGGTGGCGCAAGGCTTGCGGCCTGTTTGTTCCTTAACAAGGCGGTAAGCTAAGGGAGTTATCGCCGTTTTTAACCTGCAAATGTAGGGCGTATAGGGCCGAAAAGCCCATGTTGTTAACCCTGTTTTTGAGCCATATTGTGGGCGTTATGCCGTGAAACATGGCGGCGTGCAAATGCAATTTCCTTCCTAAAAGTTTTCGTAACCCATTTATTTTCATTACCTTTGCACCGTTCAAACACGAATGTTGTCTATTATGGCTGGGGGCAACGGTTGGTTGGACAAGTAATAATAGACAAGGTTTCTAGGTTCGTGGGTTGATGAATTCATGATATTTGGATAACGATTAGCAACGATGAAGTCATCAACAAACAAGGTTTCGTTTGGTGTAAACCCCGCTTGTGGTGCGCTCTCAGGCTTGCCAAGGCCTGCATCTGCTTTCGCGGCATGCCCCAAAGTGGGCGGTGTTGGCGGGTAGATAGGTTGTTTGTGGAGTTATCTTTGTTTTGATACGGCCCTACCGCGAAACCATTTTAACAACAAGAAGAATTGAAGACATTTGAAGAATTGGGCGTGAGCGAGCCTATATGCCGCGCCATCCAAGAGTTGGGTTTCGAGCAACCCATGCCTGTACAACAAGAAGTGATACCCTACCTGCTGGGCAATGGCAACGACGTTATTGCCTTGGCACAGACGGGAACGGGAAAAACGGCAGCCTACGGCATACCCGTACTGCAAAAGGTAAACCCCGAAGAGAAGCATACACAAGCCCTTATACTTAGTCCTACGCGCGAACTTTGCTTGCAAATAGCCGACGATTTGGCCGACTTTTCCAAGTATGTGCAAGGTTTGCACGTGGTGCCCGTGTATGGCGGTGCCTCTATCGAGATGCAAATTCGCCAGTTGCGCAAGGGCGCACAGATAATCGTGGCCACGCCAGGCCGACTCATCGACCTGATGAAACGCGGCGTTGCGCAACTAGACAACGTGAACAACGTGGTGCTGGATGAGGCCGACGAGATGCTGAACATGGGCTTTACCGAGAGCATCAACGCCATATTCGAGGGCGTTCCTGCCGATCGTAACACGCTGCTCTTTTCGGCAACGATGAGCAGGGAGATTGAAAAGATAGCCAAAAACTACCTGAACGACTACAAGGAAATTGTGGTAGGAAGTCGTAACGAGGGTGCCGAAAAGGTGAACCACATATATTATATGGTGAATGCCAAAGACAAATACCTGGCACTTAAACGTCTGGTTGACTTCTATCCGCGCATCTTCGCCATCATTTTCTGCCGTACCAAGCTCGAAACGCAAGAAATAGCCGACAAGCTTATTCGCGACGGATACAATGCCGAGGCTTTGCACGGCGACCTAAGTCAGCAGCAGCGCGACCTCACCATGCAGAAGTTTCGTAACCACAACGTGCAGTTCTTGGTGGCCACTGATGTTGCCGCACGTGGATTGGACGTTGACGACCTGACGCATGTTATTAACTACGGACTGCCAGACGACATTGAGAGTTACACCCACCGCAGCGGACGAACAGGGCGTGCCGGCAAGAAAGGAACCTCTATCAGCATCATCCACACGCGCGAACGCTCGAAGGTGCGCGCCATCGAGAAGATTATCCAAAAGGAATTTGTAGACGGAACACTGCCCACGGCCAAGGAAATATGCAGCAAACAGCTGTACAAGGCTATGGACGCCATATCTAAGGTCGACGTGAACGAGGAAGAAATTGCCCCGTTCCTCGAAGAGATTAACCGTCACTTCGAGTATATCGACAAAGAAGACCTTATCAAAAAGATTGTAAGCATGACCTTCGGCCGTTTCTTAGACTACTATGCCAATGCGCCTGAGATAGAGAAACCGTCGCTGAAACGCAACGAACGCGAGGGCAAAAGGGCCGAACGTGGTGGCGGTCGCGATGCCCAACGCGGTGCACGCGGCAAGCGTACGGAGCGCGGTGCACGTGGTGTGCGCAAGGCCGAGGCCGGTTATCGCCGCCTGTTTGTTAACTTAGGTAAGGACGATGGGTTCTATCCTGGCGAGGTAATGCAGTTTATCAACCGCAATGTTCAAGGTCGTGTGGCCGTGGGTCACATCGATTTGTTGGGCAAATTCTCGTACATCGAGGTTCCCGAAGGCGATGCCTCGCGCGTTATGCAAGGCCTTTCGGGTGCTAGCTATAAAGGTCGCGACGTGCGATGCAACGATGCCGACGAGGGCGGACACGGCCGTTCGGCCGCGGCTAAGGGCGGCAGAAAGGGGCAATGCTATGCCGACTCGGCTCCCGCAGCGGGCGGAAAGCGCGGACGTAAGGCGCAACACCAATTTAACAACGATAACGAAACGGGCGATTGGCGACAGTTTTTCCAACAGCCTACGCCCAAACTAAAAGGCGCGGAACCCGATTTCTCGGAAGAAGGTTGGGCACGCCGTCGCCCGAAAGGGTAGGGGTAGTCTGACCAGTCCGACAGGTCCGACAGGTCCGACCAGTCCGACTAGTCCGACTCGTCCGACCGATCCGACCAGTCCGATTAATTAAAAACAAAGGTAAAAACAAAAAATAACGCATTGATTATTCGTCATTTCCTTTTTTATTACCTACCTTTGTGCCAATTTATTTTTAGATGTTTTAAAACAATAAGTTTTTAGATGAACGTAATAACGAAAACAATTTCATTGCCTGATGGCAGAACCATCAGCATTGAGACCGGGAAAGTGGCAAAGCAGGCCGATGGTTCGGCTGTCGTTCGTATGGGCAACACCGTGCTACTTGCTACTGTTTGTGCCGCAAAAGATGCAGTTCCCGGAACAGATTTTATGCCTTTGCAAGTTGATTACAGAGAGCAGTATTCTGCCGCAGGGCGTTTCCCCGGTGGCTTTACCAAACGCGAAGGCAAGCCTGGCGACAACGAGATTCTTACCTCGCGCCTCGTAGACCGCGTTTTGCGGCCCTTATTCCCGTCAAACTACCATGCAGAAGTTTTTGTAAACGTGATGCTGTTGTCGGCAGATGGTGTTGACCAACCCGACGCTTTGGCCGGCTTGGCCGCGTCTTCGGCAATGGCATGTTCAGATATTCCCTTCGATTTCTACATCAGCGAGGTTCGCGTTGCTAGGGTTAACGGTGAGTATGTTGTTAATCCCACCTTCGAGCAAATGAAGGAAGCCGACATGGATATCATGGTGGGCGCAACCAAGGACAACATCATGATGGTGGAAGGCGAAATGGACGAGGTTACCGAACAAGACCTTATCCAAGCCCTTAAAGTGGCTCACGATGCCATCAAGCCCATGTGCACCATGCAAGAAGAACTGGCTAAGGAACTGGGCAAAGACGTTAAGCGCGAATACGACCACGAGGTGAACGACGAAGATTTGCGCAAGCAGATGAACGACGAGCTGTATCAGCCCGTGTACGACGTTACAAAGCAGGCTCTGGCTAAGCAAGAACGTCACGATGCTTTCGACAAAATCGTTACCGACTTCTTGGAAAAGTACGATGCCGAAAACACCGAAAAGCTTACCGCCGAAGAGCTGGAAGAGAAGCACGCTTTGGCTGCACGCTACTACGACGATGTGTTGCGCGATGCCATGCGCCGTTGCATCCTCGATGAGGGCAAGCGCCTTGATGGTCGTAAGACCGACGAAATTCGCCCCATCTGGTGCGAAGTAAGCTCGTTGCCCATGCCTCACGGCAGTGCCATATTCACCCGTGGCGAAACGCAGAGCCTCTCTACGTGTACCTTGGGCACAAAACTAGACGAGAAAATGGTAGACGATGTGCTCGACAAGAGCTACATGCGTTTCCTTTTGCACTATAACTTCCCCCCATTCTCAACAGGCGAGGCCAAGGCACAACGTGGCGTTGGTCGTCGCGAAATTGGTCACGGCCACTTGGCTTGGCGTGGTTTGAAGGGGCAAATTCCTGCCGACTATCCTTACACCGTGCGCGTGGTAAGTCAGATTTTGGAGAGCAACGGTTCTTCGTCTATGGCCACCGTATGCGCCGGAACGCTTGCTTTGATGGATGCTGGTGTGCCTCTTAAAAAGCCTGTAAGCGGTATTGCTATGGGTCTTATCAAAAATCCGGGCGAAGAAAAGTACGCCATCCTCAGCGACATCCTTGGTGATGAGGACCACTTGGGCGACATGGACTTCAAGACAACGGGTACGAAAGACGGACTTACGGCCACGCAGATGGACATTAAGTGCGACGGCTTGAGTTTTGAAATCCTAGAAAAGGCCCTGATGCAAGCTAAGGCAGGCCGCGAGCACATCCTTGGTAAGCTTACCGAAACGATTGCCGAGCCACGTCCCGAACTTAAACCCCAAGTGCCACGCATCGTGCAAATCGAAATTCCCAAAGAGTTTATCGGTGCTGTTATTGGTCCGGGCGGAAAGATTATCCAGCAGATGCAAGAAGACACGGGCACGACGATTACCATCGACGAAGTGGATGGTAAGGGCAAGGTTCAGGTGAGCGCACCCGACAAAGCCAGCATCGATGCAGCCCTTTCTAAGATACGTGCCATTGTGGCCGTGCCCGAAGTGGGCGAAATTTACGAGGGTACGGTTCGTTCGGTTATGCCTTATGGCTGTTTCGTAGAGATTATGCCAGGCAAAGACGGACTGCTGCACATCTCTGAAATAGATTGGAAACGCCTTGAAACAGTTGAAGAGGCTGGCATTAAGGAAGGCGACAAGATGCAGGTGAAACTGCTCGACATCGACCCCAAGACGGGCAAGTACAAGCTGTCGCGCCGT
>ERZ773059.154-NODE-154-length-37701-cov-5.116586_pt1 | contig 37701 bp, 30 predicted proteins | sample MGYA00580514_ERZ773059 | MGnify/ENA primary metagenome ERZ773059 (study PRJEB29015, sample SAMEA2737981) | human oral metagenome | biome: human oral; feature: human-associated habitat; material: dental | place: China | collected 2056 ...
CGCCCCCACCACACTTTGTCCTGCCCGCTAACTCTTGCTCTGCGATCCTTGCTAACTCCCGGGAGGAGACGGGGACTCTGCCTTGCCGTCCGCTTGAGGTGACGATGCTTGCTGTGTCTTTCTTGCGGCAGCGAGATGGCTGCGTGTGATAAGTGTGTGGGGGTGATTGGGGCCGAACACGTTGATCAGATCAGGGATAAGGTTCTCGTACATCTCTACGGCTATCTGCAAATTGTCGGCAGTGTAGTAGACGTAGGCGAGGTTGTTTCGTGCAGCGAGTGTGTGGGGGTGGTTGGGTCCGAGGGCGTAGGCGAGATCAGGAATGAGTGCGTTGTACTCATTGATGGTTTTAGAAGTGTTTCCTGCCTCCCAATATGCGGCGGCGAGGTTGTTTCGTGCAGTGAGTGTGTGGGGGTGTTTGGGTCCGAGGACGCCGACGAGATCGGGGATCAGAGCTTCGAACATGTCGATGGCTTTCCTCAGGTTTCCTGCCTTCTGGTACGCAAGGGCGAGATTGTTTTGTGCAGTGAGTGTGCGGAGGTGATCAGATCCGAGGATGCGGGTTTGGTCTGTCTGAAGGGCCTCGTAAATGTCGATTGCTTGCTGAAGGTCTCCTGCATCCAGATGTGCTCCGGCGAGGTTGTTGCGTGTATTGAGTGTGTCGGGGTGGTCGGGTCCGAGGATGCGGGTGCGGTCGGCCAAGAGGGTCTCGTGCATGTCGATGGCCTTGGAAATGCTCTCTGCCTCCCGGTATGCGTCGGCGAGGTTGCCTCGTGTATGGAGTGTGTCGGGGTGTTCGGGTCCGAGGACGCCGACGAGATCGGGGATCAGAGCTTCGAATATGTCGATGGCTTTGGAGACATCTCCCGCCTCCATGTATGCAAGGGCGAGGTTGTTGTATGTAGCAAGTGCGCTGGGGCGGTCGCGGCCAAGGATGGCAGCAAGCATGTCGACGGCTTCTGTGAGGGTCAGGGCGATTTGCGGACGCCCCATATTGGTGAGACACGAAATCGTTTCGCCAACGACTACGGTGACGCTTGAAAGGTCGATGCATACCTCATGAGGAGAATAATGCACATGTCCTTCCTGCTGCTCGGCTATGGCTCGGATCTGATCGGCCATGTCGAGGGCGTCGGCGCGCCGGGCGTCGTTCTTTGAGGCCTCGTCCATGTCGATGCCCTTCAGCAGGTTGACGACTGCATCCTTGAGAACGGCAAAGACATCCGGTTCTTCTTTGTAGTCTTCGCGCAGGACACGCCCCTGGAGTCCGTGGATACGCACGTAGCGTTCGTCGTCTGAAAGTGTGCAGATGGAGTGAGAGACAAGCACCCCCAAGACTTGGCGGGCAATCGGTATTCTCGTGCCGATTCGATGCAGCCAGGGGCGGGGCACGCCCGAGGGGGCAAGAAGGGCCAGGGCCGCCAGCTGCACGAACGCTGTTGCGGCCCTGGGCAGGTCCTCCTCGCCGCTGGAGCGGTCCTTGTCGGCCAGTATGTCCAGCGCCGATTCGTAGGCTTTGCGTAGGGCTGCGTGCACCAGATCGGGGTAATTGTCGCCGGGCAGGCGGTCGACGACCTCGTCAAGCGAGTACTCGCGCAGTTCGGCCAAGTACTCGTCTAGCGTGGCGTACCCGTTGAGTTTGATGGTCGCCGCGGCCTGGGCCAGGGCCACAGGAAGATCCCCGAGAGCCTCGGCCAAACGGGCCGCTCCGGCGTCGTCGTCTAACCCGGTCCGCTCCCTGATGAAATCTACCGATTGGGGCCGCGTGAACGCCCCCACCGCAATGAGGCGCCCGGCACTGTCGCCCGGGCTGGCAACCGTTGTCGTGACAAGGACGCGCAAACCCTGGCCGTGGGGGACCAGCCCGGTCAGATCGTCAAAGTCGTCGACGTTGTCGAAGACGATCAGCCGGTCCCCCTCACCGGAGTTGAGCCGTGTCACGCACCTGCTCGCGAGGATTTCAGGGGCAGCCTCCCCGCCGTCCTCGTCGATTCCCATCTCATGGGCCAGCTCGGCCAGCCCCGTCACGAGAGCCTCGCGGGTGGAGGCGTCCATCCACGCCACCAAAGGCCACCTGGCCTTTTCACATTCGCGGGCATAAGCGGCGGCCAGCTGAGACTTGCCCACCCCACGCATCCCACACACAACAACCGGCCCTCCCACAGCCGAAGAACCCGTCTCGTTTCCGGCGGCCGACTTGAGCGCTTCCTTCTGCCCGTCCGCCTCCATCGTTTTGGGGCTGTCCAGTGCGGCGTAGAGGTCGTCTTGTTCGCGCCGGCCGATGAAACCGGCCGCCTGCCTCAGAGGAGAACCAAATCGAACTTTCCGTTCATGATCAATGTGACTTGCGGGAAGGCGCTCATCAATGAGGTTCCTAACTTCATTCGTCGTCCCCCTTATTTCGGTCATCATCCCCGTTATCTCGTGATGATTGGCCCTTGTCTCATGATGGTGGTTGTCGGCTGCGGCGTTGCCCGTGTTGACTGCCTCCAACGTCTTTTCGGTGGTTGTCTCGATTCTTTCTACTTTCCCAAGGAGCGTATGGAAGCTGCTAAGTAGGTCCGTGAGGGCTTGAGGAACAAAATTAGGGTCGGTCTCGGCCTGGCGGCAGACGCCGTTGGCGACAATAATCAGCAGCTCGTCAAACAAACCTCGCGCGTTCTCCCCGAGTGCTCCGCGGCGCTCGGCGCCGCCGCACTCGTTGACGTAGGCGAGGAATGCATCTCCGCCGCGCCTTGCCTGAGCAAGGGCCTCCTTGTCTTCGCTGATTTCCTTGAACATTGCAAGGGCCGAAGCCGTCGCCTTTTCGAACTCAGCTTTCTCTTCAGCTGAGACAGCGGATTTGCTCTGACATTTTGATGCTTTTGTCAGCCTCTTCCTGATCCTCCTCGCCTGCCGCTTCTGACGTCGCGATAGTTTCCTGAATCGCTCGGCCGCCCCCGCTACTGTGTTGACAATCCCGAGACCATCGAGAAAAAGGGACAAACCATAGATAATCACGCCAAGACCCATGCGCCGATTTTACTCGCAACACGGCCCGATTTACGTACCCCCGACGTTCAGGCTCCAACTACTTGCGAGTGAGCTACTTGCGAGTGAGGGGACATTTACAGCGTACGAAGAGGAGTTTTAGTTTTTGGGGAAACGTGGCTCGACGTCCGCGAGGATTCCGCGCTCTCTCCGAGAAGCCGCAGGCGTGTAATTGGAACGCTGCGCCGCGATTCATAGGAACGCCGCGCCGACCAGGCTCACGTCGTCGCCCAGTTCCGCGGGGACGACGATTCCTTCGCGGTTGGCGGGAACGAGGGCCTCGCGGGCGACGAGCTCGGATGCCCGTGCGATCCAGTCGGGGTGGGTGATGGCCACGCTTCCGCCCACCACGATGCGTTCGGGGTTGAAAACGTTGGCCATGTCGACGCACATGCCCGCAACCGCGGCGGCTGCGGCGTCGAGCGCCCGGATCGCGTGAGGGTCGCCCGCGGCGGCGCATTCGTCCACGTCCTTGCCGGTGAGCGGACGGCCGCTTCGAAGGCGCTCGGCGAGGGGCGAGGACGTTTGCGAAGAGAACGATGATGCTTGCGACGAAATCGATGATGCTTGCGACGAGATCGGTGCGGCGACAGCTTCACCGGCTCGGGCGGCGACGCTGGCAGCAGCAGCGGAGCCTTCGACGGATTTCGTGACGCCGCGGGTTTGCGCGAAACCTTCAGCAGCACGGAACTCGGCGCCCTCAACGGCACGGAACTCGGCACCCTCAGCAGCACGGAGCTCCGCCTCGGCTCGGCGGGCGATCGACGGGCCAGACGCGATGGCCTCGACGCAGCCGCGGCGGCCGCAGCCGCACCGAGGGCCGCCGCGCTCCACGCAGATGTGCCCGATCTCCCCGGCGACGCCGTCGGCCCCGCGAATCAGGCGGCCGTCGAGCATGACGGCGCCGCCCACGCCGGTGGAAACCGTGATGAAGACGAAATTCGCCGTGCCGCGCGCGCTGCCGCAGCGGTGCTCGCCGAGTGCCGCCGCGTTCGTGTCGCGGTCCACGCGCACCTCGAGGCAGGCGGCCCGCGAAAGCGCCTCGCCCAGCTCTAGCCCGGCGAGGACAGGCCCGGTGTTCGGCGGCGTGAAAAGCTTGCCCGTGCGCGGGTCGACCGGCCCGGTCACGCTCACCCCGATCCTTTCGAGGGTGTGACATCCGATTCGCATTCGTGCCTCGCCGAGGGCGTCGAGGCACGTGTCGACGACGGCCCGCCCGCCTTCCGACGTCGGCAAGGGCCGCCGGCTCCTGACGAGGATCTCCCCGGCGGGCGTGACGACGGCGGCGCGGATCCACGTCCCGCCGATGTCGAGGGTTCCGACGCAGCCGGAGGCGTCGGCGTCCGTTGCGCTTGTCGGCGGCGACGAGGGCGCAGCGGCGGGTGGTTCAGCCGATTGTCCCGCGGATTTCGGGGCGTCAGACCTTTGAGCCCCAGCGGGTTGCCCGGCGGATTGTCCGAACGTGTTGACAGGTTCTCCTTGCGCGACCATACTTAAGTATAACATTATAATGAATCGCGGAAAACCTGAGAGGTGACGCTATGGCGCAGGAGACGATCGACTCCCGCGTGCCTGACGGCGAAGCCGATGTGCATGCGGCTGAAGCCGATGCCCGCGTCGGCACGGACGAGCCCTCGAACGCGCCCGGCGCCGCTCTCGTCAGGGGTCCGGTTCCCCTTTACCACCAGGTATACAGCGCTCTGCGCCGGGAAATCGACGCCGGGCGGTGGAAATCAGGGGATCGCCTCCCGACGGAGCGCGAACTCGGAAAGTTCTACGGGTGCAGCCTCGTCACGGTGCGGCGCGCTCTGGACGAGCTCGTCCGCGAAGGCCAGATCTACCGCGTCCGCGGGCGCGGGACATTCGTCAGCGAAAGCCCGGTGGAGCGCCAGCTCGCCGAGCTGACGAGCTTCACGGCGGAGATGGCCGTCCGCGGCCTGGAGCCGCGCACGGTCGTCTTGACCCAGGAAGTCACCGAATCGACGCCGTCGACGGCAGACCGGCTCGGCATTGCCTCGGGGCTTCCGGTCTACTCGATCGAGCGCTTGCGCATCGCCGGCGACGAGCCGTTGCTCCTCGAACACGTCTTCCTTCCCGAATATCTCTTCCCCGGGCTCCTTTCCTTGGATCTCGGGTCCTCATCCCTCTACACGCACCTTTCCCAGCGCTTTGGCGTCGACCTCGTCAGCGGGCATCAAACGATCCAGCCCGCTCTGCCGAGCGCCAGGGAGGCTGCGTTGCTCAAGCAGGAGCGCAGCGAACCTGTGCTCCTGATCAGACTCATCTCACGCAACGCCGATGGGCGTCCGATCGAATACTGTCGCACAGTTGTGAAGGGCAGTCGGGCGAAGTACCACATCGACGTCGCCAGGCCGCGAAGCGTATGAAAAGGGAACCCCGCACTGCGCCCGCATCGTCGTCCACGAACCGTCGATGCGGCGTTCGAGCGAGCCTCCCGCGCCCAGCGCCTGACCATGCCCTTCCTCCCAATCACCTCAACCAGCTGGAGCGAACATGAGGAGACACAGCAAACGGGCGATCGCAACGGCGATGATCGCCGCATGTGCAATGGCGGGCACAAGCCTCGCCGCCTGTTCGAGCGACGACGCCGACGCGAACACGATCGTCGTCTGGGACTACTACGGCTCGGCGACGCCGGTGAAACCCGCCATCGAGGCGTACAAGAAGAAGCACCCGGGAATCAAAGTCGATTACCAGGTCTATGACTACGACACCTTCCAGGAGAAGCTGTCGACCGCGTTCTCGTCGAACTCGGCGCCCGATCTGGCCACGATCGACATGACATGGGTGCCGACCTACGCCTCCCAAGACCTTCTGTCCGACCTGTCCGAAATCTCGGGCGAGAAACTCAACGGCGCGTCCATCGACTCCCAATACACCAAGGGCTCCGTCGACGCCATGACCTACAAGGGCCACAAGATCGCCCTGGCATACGACTTCGACGCCTACGCCCTCTACTACAGGAAGGACATCCTGGAAGCCAAGGGGCTCAAGGTTCCCACCACGTGGGACGAGCTCGTCGAGGTCTCCAAGGCCATGGCCGAAGACTCGAACGGCGACGGCAAACCCGACAAGTACCAGATGCAGGTGCGCCCGGACACGTTCCAGTACTCCCAGTTCCTCTTCCAAAACGGCGGGTCGATCGTCGACAAGTCCGGAAAGAAGGCGGCGTTCACGTCTCCCGAAGGCGTCCAGGCGATGGAGTACATGAAGAAGCTGCTCGATAGCGGCGGCCTGCTGTGGGACGACTCGCAAGGCGACTCCACGGGCCTGCCGGGAATCTCGGACGAACGCATCGGCATGTTCCTCAACGGCCCCTACATGATGGGCGTGCTCAAGGACGGCGTCCCCGGTCAAGCCGGAAAGTGGGCCGTGGCGCAGGCGCCGTTTGCCAAGAAGCCCGGCTCGTACCTCGGCGGCACAGGCCTGGTGATTCCGGCCAGCGCGAAAAATCCGAAGAAGGCATGGAGCCTCATGCAATTCATGCTCACACCCGAGCAGCAGGAGCTCGTTTACACGAAGGCGGGGGCGGCGCCCGCCACGAAGGCCGCGCTCAAATCGCCCAAGCTCTCCCAGCCCGATCCCTTCTTCGGCGGGCAAAAGCCCTTCGAGGTGTTCGAAAAGGCCATGGCCACGGCGACGCCGTTCCCATACGTGGCCGGGTGGCCGGACATCGACCAGGAGATCACCAAAGCAGTCGCCTCTGCGATCAGAGGCCGGAAAACCCCCAAGGGGGCGCTAGAAGATGCAGCGAAGAAAACCGATGAAGCTCTTCGCCAATGACGCGGCAGGCGGCGCGGCGCAGCAATCACGCACGGCTACGATCGCGCCGCCGCCGGCGAAACGCGGGCGACGTCGTGCATCCGCGCACTGGGACTCCCTCAAGGCGGAACCCGAAGCGAAAGGGGTGACAAAATGGTTGACGCAGCCGACGCGGCCGTCAAGAACGAGGCCGTGAACGCCGAAAGCGGCGCGAACGCCCGAAGCCGCAAGGCGACCTCCAAACGCCGATCGTCCACAAAGAAATCGCCCATGGAAAGGCGGCAGCGCCGGGCAGGGTACGTCTTCGTGGCCCCGGCCATGATCTTCACCGCCGTTTTCTTCTTCCTCCCCATGGCTTTCTCGCTGTGGTGGAGCTTCACAAAGTACAACGGCGTGACCGATCCGAAGTTCGTCGGCCTCGACAACTACTCCGACCTCTTCGCCGACGACCAGTTCCGAACCGCCGCGGGAAACACGGCGATCTTCGCCCTCGTGACGATGATCATCGGTCCGCTCCTCGGGCTGGTTTCGGCGCTCCTGCTCAATCGAGCGCGCGTCGGCCAAGCACTCTTCCGCGCCGCATTCTTCCTCCCCGTGACGATGTCCCTGGTGGTCGTTTCGACGATGTGGAAGATGCTCCTGAACGACGACGGACTGATCAACCGCGCCATCGAGTTCTTCGGGGGAGAGGGGCGCCAGTGGCTCTCCGACCCGGACACGGCCTTGCTGGCCGTGTGTGCCGCGAGCATCTGGCAGGGGTTCGGCTTCGAGACGGTCATCCTCCTCGCTGCGCTGCAGGGAATCCCTCGCGAGAGGTACGAGGCGGCCGCCGTCGACGGCGCCGGGCCGTGGCGAACCTTCCGGGCCGTTACTTTGCCCGCGTTGCGGCCTGCGCTCCTGTTCGTCTACGTTGTCGGAATCATCGGCGCGTTCCAGGTGTACGACCAGGTTTATGTCATGACCAGAGGCTGGCCCGTGAGCACGACCAGAAGACTCCGCTGGGCGCCTACCTCAATGAACTCACCGACGTGGTGGCTGATGCGGCGCTGTATATCCCCTTCGCCTTCCTGCCCGGTGTCCAGCCACTTTCGGTGGCGCTGGTGATCTTCCTGGCCGCCGCGTCTGCGCTTCAGATGAGGCTTGAAAGGAGGCCCTCATGACGGGCAAAGCCGTGGCGAAGGGCGCTGACACGCCCGACGCGCGAGACTCCGCTGAGAAAGGCGCTGCGGCAAAAGGGGCCGCGGCGGAAAGCTCCGCAAAAGGGGCTTCAGCAAAGAACACGGTGGGCGTCTCCGCAAGGAAGCCCGAGGAAAAGAAACGCTCCGACAAGAGGTCCGCGGAAAAGAAACGCGCGACGTCGTGGGCCAAACGCCTTCGGCCGACGACGAAGCGGCGCGTCTTGACGTACGCCTGCCTCACGGTTTTCAGCGTGCTCATGACGATCCCCTGGCTGTGGACGCTTTCAACGTCCTTCAAGCGGAGCCGGGACGTATTCGCCCCGGGCACGGGACTCGTGCCAGACCCGGCGTCGACCAAGGCCTACGAGCGGATCTTCACGGACCAGCCGTTCTTCCGGTACTTCCTCAACTCGGTGATCGTCGCCGTCGTCGTGGTGATTCTCAACGTCGTCTTCGATTCGCTGGCGGCCTACGCCTTCGCGAAACTTCCCTTCCCGGGGCGGTCGTTCCTGTTCGGCCTGCTCATGGTGACGATGATGATCCCCATGCAGGTCAACCTCATCCCTCTCTACAGGATGATGGTCTGGCTCCACGATTGGGTTCCCTTCCTAGGCCTCGACACGCTTTCGGGAATAATCGCGCCGGGCGCCGTCCAGGTCTTCGGCATCTTCCTCATGCGGCAGTTCTTCGCTTCGATACCGGACTCCATTCTGGAGGCGGCGCGCTTGGACGGGGCGTCGGAGTTCCAGATCCTGCGGCGCATCGTGCTGCCGCTTGCGGCGCCGGGAATCGCGACCTTGACAGTCTTCACATTCCTCGGGGCATGGAACGACTTCCTGTGGCCGCTCCTCGTCTCGAACTCCGAATCGACGCGCACGCTGCCCGTCGGCCTGGCCCTTCTTGCCCGCAAGAACACAGTGGACTGGCCGGGAACAATGGCGGGCGCCGTCGTCACTGCCGTTCCAATGATCGTCATTTTCATCGTGGCGCAACGGAAATTCATCGACGGCCTGACGGCCGGCTCAACAAAAGGATAAACATGGCTACCACACACGATTCTTCCGGCGCGGCCGACCGCGGCGCCGCGACCCCCGGAGCACCCGCCGGAAGGGATCTCTTTCTCACGGAAATCTGCGAGAGCCCGAGCGCGCTGCTGGGCACGGCGCGCACCTTGGGCGAGCAGACGGACAAGTTCGAGCGGGTGCGCACCCTGCTCGGCGGGCGCCGCTTGGTCCTCACGGGAATGGGCAGCTCGGCCGACGCCGTGACCGCGCTGGCCAGCGTCCTCGGGCGCCGCGGCGTGGAGGCCAACACTATCCACACGGCCGAACTTTTGCATTACCGGATGAACGCCTTGGCCCCGGATTCGGCGGTTGTGGCGGTGAGCCAGTCGGGCGAAAGCATCGAGGCGGTGCGCATGGCGGCGGAGCTCCGCAAGAAAGAGGGCGTTCCGCTGGTCGCCGTCACGAACGGGCCGCAAAGCCCTCTCGCCGAAGAGGCCGCGGTGTCCATCGACCTCGGCGCGGGCGACGAGCGCGGGCCCTCCAGCAAGACGTACGTCTCAACGATGCTCGCCATGCACGTCCTCGCCGAAGTTTTGACCGGCGGCGAGCCCGTCGCCTCGATTCTCTCCTCCGCGCAGGCGCTCGCCGAAAAGGCCGCGGCGGGCCTTCGCGAGTGGGCCGACGGCGCCGAGGCGATCGGGCGGAGGCTCGCGGCAGCGATCGACGAATCCCAGCAGGCACTCATGGTGCTCGGCCGCGGCGTCGCCATCGCAACCGCCGAGCTCAACGCGCTCGTTCTCAAGGAATCCGCGCACGTCCCCGCCCATTCGATGGACGCCGCAGAATTCCGACACGGCCCCCTCGAGCTGGCCGCGCCCGGCCTCGGCGTCGTGCTCGTCAGCCTCGAACCGACGCAGGCGGCTTTGGACGCGCGCCTGCGCGGCGAACTCGAAGCGAAAGGCGCGTCGGTGACGGTTGTGGGAACCGACGCTGTCGCCGCTTCCGGCCTGCCCGTCGACTACCTGTTTTCCAGCACGGCGCCGCTGCTTGACGCCGGCTGCGCGGCAATCCCGCTGTTGCTGGCGGCTTGGGCGAAGGCCTCGCAGAACTCGGCCACGCCGGGAGTGTTCAACGTCGGAGCGAAGGTGACGACATGCGAATGACCCGAGGCGGACATCGAAGCGAGGCGCCACAGAGCGCTTCGCCGGGAGGACGCGGACCCCGACTCGAGCCGGATACGGCCGAGCGGGTAGTCGAGCCCGGTACGGCCGCGCCGGGGGCGGGAAGGGAACCGGCGGGAAAGGAACCGGGCGTGTCGGGAATCGAAGGGGACGCGCCGGCGCCGGGAATCAAACCGGATTCAGTCGCGGAGGCGTCTTCAGGGGCCTCGGCTTTCTCCATGGGCAGGCACTTCATGTACGCCTGCGGAAAGCCGCATATCCCGGTGGGCGCGCACGTCGTGCCGCCGTCAGGGCCGGACTGGCCGTGGCGCGAAGGCCCCGAAGCATTCGACCGGGCCTTCGCCCAGATGGCCGAGCACGGTTTGACGAGCGCCCGCATCGATCTGCTGTGGGCGGCCGTCGAACCCGAACGCGGCCGCCTCGACGAGGCGCACCTGGCCGTCCTCGACCGAGTCTTCGATGCGGCGAAGGCCCATGGAATCACGCTTCACCCGGCCCTTTTCGTGGGCGGCGAGGTCGGTGACGCCTACTGGGACCTTCCGTGGGCGAGCGGCGTCAACCCGCATACCGACCCCGAACTCGTCAAACTCCAGGCCGCCCACGCCGCACAACTGGCCCGCAGGTGGGCGAGCCGCCCCGAGCTGATCGCGTGGGACCTCACCGACGAGCCGCCGTTCTGGATCTACGGCGAAACCACCGACGACGAACACGCCGTCGAATGGACAGCGGCCCTGACTCAGGCGATCCGCGCGAACCACCCCGGCTGCCTCGTGACCATCGGCACGGCCTCCCAGGAGGTCGACGGCGGGCCGTTCCGGGCCGACGTCGTCGCCGACGCCCTCGACTTCGCGTGCGTGCATCCCTACCCGATCTACTCTCCGGAGCTGTACGCCGACCGCCTGGGCTCGCGGCGAATGAGCATGGCGGGGGCGTTCGAGACCGCCCTGGCCCGCGGCGCCGGAAAATCGGTTATGGTCCACGAATTCGGGGCCTCCAGCACCCAGTTCGCGCCCGAGGCGATCGCCGACTACGACAGGCTCGTGTGCTGGTCCTCCCTGGGGGCCGGGGCGATCGGCTTCTACGCGTGGTGTTGGATCGACGCCGAACCTGCCGCCTACCGCCGCGCACCATACGTGCGCATGCCCCACGAGACGCAATTCGGGCTGCTCGACGCCGAAGGCAAAGCACGCCCCCGCGCCCGCGTCCAGAGCGAGCTCGCGCGGGTGACCAGGGCCCTCGACCTCGAGGGCCTGGCGGGCGACGGTCCCTGGACGCCCGCGTCGATTCCCGTGCCGCACGAGTACGTCAAGCCCTACGACCGCGCCTCCTACGGTTTGGACGACGCGCCCTCGGGGCCATACGTCCCGGCCGAAAAGGCGTGGGAGCCCGCCCGCGACGTCAAGCCGCTGGTGCGCGGGTGGCTCAACTCTTACGTCTTCGCCTCCCGCGCCGGGCTGCCCTGCCAGTTTCCCCGCGAAAAGCTTGACGATTCGTGGCCCGCGACGCCCATCGCGCTGCTTCCCGCGCCGCTTACCTCGACGACGTCGTCCCTCCTGCACATGCGCACGTCGTTCTGGCAGGGCGCGCTCGACTACGTCGAAGCCGGCGGCGTCCTCTATCTTTCGTGCTCTGCGGAAACGGCGATCCCCGAGCTCGCGGAGTTCGCGGGCGTGCGGATAGCCGACCGGGCCGTCGCAACGGACCGCCTCGAGCTGACCGCCGTCGAGCCTTTCGCGGGCCTGGAAGCGGGCGACGTCGTCTCGGTCGAGCTGCCGGCGGCCGCGAGGGCGGGCGGAGCGGCCAACGATCTGCATCTGCGAGGCGTGGAGCTGGACGTGGTCGACGCGAGAACGGTGGCGACCGACGCCGCCGGCCTGCCCGCGCTGACCGTGGCGCGGCGCGGCCGGGGGGCCGTCGTCGTATGCGCCTATCCGATCGAGCTTCTCGCCGCCGAGATCGCCGACGCCCACGGCGACGCCGACGCCCACGGCGACGCCGACGGCCTGTGGCGGGTCTACAGGCTCGTGCGCGACCTCGCCGGGATTGAGCCGCCGGTCGACCTCGATTCCCCGCAGCTCGCGCGGGGCGTCCTGCGCGGCCCGCGCGGCGGGATCCTCGTGGCCACCAATCACGGCCGCGAGGACGTGAGCGTGCCAGTGAAGACGAGCGAATCTTCGCGGGCGGCCGAGGCGGTGAGAACGATCGAGGTCGTGCACACCGCCGCGGCAGTGCCCGTCGAAATTCCCGACGGCAGGCCGGTCGAAGCGGGTGAAACCGTCCATGTTCCGAGCGGAGGAGCGGCGATAATCGCATGGACGTGCTAGCGTGCTTGGCTTGAAATAGATTGGAAAACTGAAGAGGCGAGCACTGAGATCCGGGCGGCGGACGGCTTGGCCGAAATCAGAAGTCTGAGCTGAAGCCGGACTTCGGCCAAGCTCGTCGCGCCGCCCATGGGCCGCATGTTCGACCTTGCCGAAGGCCTTTGATTTCCTCGTGATCGCGGTCTGTTTCGGGGTGCGGGCTGGCTTTGTTCGCAGCGGATCGCGATTGAAAGCGAAGACAATGAAGTTCCGCAAGAATGTGTTGTATATCACAATTACATAGCGGCATCATTCGACACCATTGCGTAGCTTTGGAAGGCGGTTCCGCGATGCGGACCGCCAATTGGGTTTACCAAGTGATAGGGTGTTGTGCTGTAATGGTCGCAACTTCCAACAGTGACTCACGCTAAATAAATGCGCATGCGTGATGTCGTTGTCGGTGCGTGAAAGGGTGAACAATGTCAAAAGTGAAAGTTTCTCCGCAGCTGCTGAAAAAGGCCGCCTCGGAGGCAGACCAAGCCGGTCAAGCGATTGGTTCCGTAAAAATGCTAGAAGGAACGCCTAGTGTTGCAGAGGCAATGCCGGGAAGTCGATCGGGAGGAGCCGTCGTCCGTGCCGCAGACTTCGGCGACAAGATAGCCAAAGGCATGAAAGACTCCCTGGAAGCCCTCGCTGGGGCGCTCGACAAGGCGCGCGAAGACTACAACGCCGCCGACCATTCTTCGAGCGTCGATTTTTCCAACCTTGACAGCCGTCTGCGAGGCAAATGATGGTCACGTGGGATGAGCTCAAACGTTGGAAGCCCGAGGGCCTGGACTCCTTTATTGACCTGCTTGTCAATTCTAGAAAGAAGGCTGTGGGCGGGGGCGACCATATAGAGACCATGGATCTCTCCACAGGATGGGAAGGCGAGGGAGCCGCGGCGGCTCAGCAGAGGCGCGATCGTTTAGACCGAAAGACCGTCCTGCTGCTGAAAAACATCGGTGAGCTAATAAAGGCCACTGCGGAGGCTCAGGAAGGCCTTGGCGAGGTTTCGACCATGGTTGTGGAAGCCGAGTCTCGCGCCAGCCATTTCGGCTTCAAGATCTCTGCCGACGGAACCACTGTGACCGATCCGAATCCAATCAAAAAGAGCTTCGGCGACTCGATCAGCCCATGGGACACCGACCATGAGGAAGACAAAAAGGAACGCGAGGAACACCTCGAGGAGTGCAAGGTCCATGTCCGCAATGCGCGCAAGAAAGCCGACGGGGTAGACAGGGCCTACGAGGCTGCCCTTTTGCGGATCGCTGGCGGGAAGGTGAAGTCTTCGGGCAGGTTGGAGGATCCGAATCCTGGCTTGCCAAAGCAGCCGCCCTCGAACAATACGGAGGAGGTCGCCGCATGGTGGGCCGCCCATACCGACGCCGAAAAACAGGCTTTGGCTGAAGAGTCCCCTGAAATGGTCGGCAACCTGGACGGCGTGGAGGCGAAGTACAGAAACATCGCCAATCGCAAACTGTTGAACAAGGATCTCCAACAGTACAAACCCGTAGCCGACCGTCTGGAGCAGCTCAAGAGGGCGAATCCAGGCAAGAGCGAGTCCCAGCTTCTGAGCCGTGATGAGCTCCTGCAGCTCAAGTACTATCGGGAGGCGAAGAATGTGGAAAAGGCTCTGACGCAGAATGGCGGAAACACCCAGCTGCTCATCTTCCAGCACGGCGGCGACGAAACTGGGGCGAAACACGCCCATGCGGCAATAGCCGTGGGCGATGTGGACACCGCAAAACACGTCACCACCTTCATGCCCGGCATGGGCACCGACGTTTCCAAGAACATGGACCGAGTCACGCGGGACGTGGTGCACCTCAAAGAGGCAGCGGAGAAACAATCGAGCGGAGAATCGGTCGCGGCGATCGGCTGGGTGGGGTACGATGCTCCGCCGGCGCCGTGGGAAAGCAATCCGGGCAAGAGTATAAAACAGTGGGACTTTTCCGTTCTCGGCACCCGCGATGCCCGGATGGGCGGCGACGGCGGGGCGAGGTTCCTGGAGGGGATCAGGGATTCGCGCAACGCCGCGATTTCGGGAACGTCGGACGTCCACCAGTCGCTCCTTGGCCACTCGTACGGATCGACGACGGCCAGCTACGCCGCCGCGCAGGCTCGGCCCGGGGTGATCGACGACTTCGGCGTGTTTGGTTCGCCTGGGGTGAAGAACGGATCGTGGGATATGAACGTTCCTCAGGGGCACAGATTCGTCTCCCTTTTCAAGGACGATCCGATCAGAACCGCCAATGTCGGCGCTGGTTTTGCCCACAATCACAACGGAAGTCTGGGCATGGACCCTTACGATGATTAGAGTTTCAAGAAGCTGAATCCGGAGGGGCCCGACACCAAGACAACCGGCCATTCCGGGTATCTCGTCAACAAAAGCCATGCACAGTGGCAGTTGGCATCGATTGTTGTTGGAAAGGCTCACTGACATGGGCGCGGTCGCACGGGCGGTTGCCGCGGCAGCTGCATGCTGGGCCTTATGCGCCTGCGGGCCCGTTGGGCCCGGCTCGAATTCGCCGACGTCGGCGGGCAAGGGGGAGAGCTCGGTGGAGCAGACACCGTCTTCGGACTACGAGGGGCGCAAGCCTTTCGGCGAGCGGGTGGACGTGATAACCGCCCGCAGTCAGCTTATGGGGGCGTTGGCCAGGGTGCGCTCCAGGGTCGACGCCGAGTTCGGCGCCAGGCAGTGGACCTGGCTAGACGAGGACCCGAACAAGCTTTACGACCCGTGCGACGACCTCCACGAGGGCGGTTACCTCGACCATTCTCGACAAGGGATCGCCCCCGGTTTCTCCAAGGATGCGTGGCCGCGCATGCTTGCCATCGTCAAGGAGGAGGTCGCTCCTTTCGGTTTCACGGAGGTTATCGACGTTTCAGATGGTCGTGACCATGGGGCCTATATCCACAACACCCAGGACGGTGGGTATGTAGACGCGTCTTTGACACGGGAAAACTACTTTGGCATGCGCTATACGACCGGCTGCCGCCCCGCGCCGCCCGGGCGCAAGCCTAGGACCGCCGCGGATCCTCCGGAGCCCGGGTCGCCGACGTCGGCGGGCAAGGGGGAGAGCTCGGTGGAGCAGACACCGTCTCCGTATTACGAGGGGCGCAAGCCTTTCGGCGAGCGGGTGGACGTGATAACCGCCCGCAGTCAGCTTATGGGGGCGTTGGCCAGGGTGCGCTCCAGGGTCGACGCCGAGTTCGGCGCCAGGCAGTGGACCTGGCTAGACGAGGACCCGAACAAGCTTTACGACCCGTGCGACGATATACACGAGGGCGGTTATCTTGATCGTGTTCGGCAGGGGATCGCCTCTGGTTTTTCGAATGATGCGTGGCCGCGCTTGCTTGCCATCGTCAAGGAGGAGGTCGCTCCTTTCGGTTTCACGGAGGTCATCGACGTATCCAACGATAATAGTCGTGCAGTCTACATCTACAACACCCAGGACGGCGGTTATGTCGGTGCTTCGGTCGAAGACAACGACTCCTTCGGGATGGATTACATGACCGGCTGCCGCCCCGCGCCGCCCGGGCGCAAGCCTAGAACCGCCGCGGATCCTTCGGAGTCCGGGTCGCCGACGTCGGCGGCCTCGCCATCGACTGGAATCGGGTGAATGCTTCATGCCCACGGTTGGTGCCGCCCTTCGAACACAGTCTTTGACTGGCACGCGATGGATGCTCACGGTGTGGTGTTTTGGCTCATGGTGCGGCGCTCCAGTTTTCAGGATGGCGCTCCAGTTCTCAGGATGGGGCTCAAGCGCTTGGGACGGAGCTCAAGTCCCTAGGACGGAGCCCAAGTCCCTAGGGCGGGGCTCAAGTGCTCAGCGCACATCGTTGGGTGCGGCGGTGTGCTGCGCTGGCTTGACGGCGCGCATCGCTGGACTTGACGATGTACCGCGCCGGAACTGGCGCTGCGACGCGCCGGGTTTGACGATCTGGAGCTTCAGTCGGAGCCTCGTTGAGGCCGCCGAGTCACGCCTCGCGCATGGCCTTCGTCAGCGCTGGCCACGCCTCCCTGTGAGGCGCGCCGAAGGGGCGGGCGCCGAGGAAAGCCCCGGCGCGCCCGACCGTCGGATCGACCCACAGGAACGACCCCGATTGGCCGAAGTGCCCGTAGGCCGACGGCGGAAACGAGGCGTCCGTCCAATGCGGCGCCTTCGAATCGCGGATCTCCACGCCCAAGCCCCACGCGTTGTCGGCCTGCCGCCCATACCCGGGCAGCACTCCCGAGATCCCGGGGAACTGCGGCGTGATCGCCTCGCGCCACAGCTCGGACGAGACGAGCGTGGGGGAGAGCATTTCCCGGCCGAATGCCAGAAGGTCGGCCACCGAGCCGCGGCCCGAGTGGGCCGGCGACCCCTCGCATTCGGTTGCGCTCATGCCCAGCGGAATGAGCACGGTTTCCTCCAGCCACTCGGGAAAGGGCGTGCCCGTCGCCTCCTCGACGACCCCGCCCAGCACGTCGAAGCCCCGATTCGAATACACGCGTCGCTTTCCCGGCGCGCCCAGAACCGCCCCCTCCTCGAACGGCAAACCGGAGGCATGCGCCAGAAGATGGCGCACAGTCGACCCCTCGGGCCCCGCGAGGTCATCCAAACGCAGCAGTTTCCGATCGACCGCCACGAGGGCGGCGTATCCAGCCAGCGGCTTCGTCACCGAGGCGAAAGGGAATGCCGCGTCGACGTCGCCCGAACACGCGATCGGCCCCGCAAGGTCCGTCACACCGAAAGCACACGGAAAGTCGAAATGCGCGGCTGCGGCCCGCGCGGCGGCGTCGAAGGAAGTCACTCGGCCAGTTTGCCACGGGCAGCCCTCGGTTGCCACGGGAGGATGGGTGCCAGCTATAGATCTAGTTGCCGCGGCTGCAAAGGTGACCGAGACGACCCTAAAATTTACAGCTTGCTGTCTGCGCGACTTATAGCTTGCTGTCTGTTAGCTTGCTGTCCGCGCGACGGCATGCAGACGATTCCCTAGACCGGGGTTGCGCGATAAGTCTAGTCCGGAGTAGACTGCGTGGGTGAAACGCAACGCTGTGCTTAAGAAGCTCAAGCAAGAAGCAAAAGCTCGTGGCCTTGACTTCTCGATCACGCAGCTGACGAATCATACTGCGGTCACCGTCGGAACAACTTCGCGCACGCTTGGACGTCACCATAACCCCCGGCCGCTCGGGCACGCCAGGCCGAACAACTTCACGCACGCTTGGACGTCACGCTGAAATTGACGACCTGACCGCCCGCAAATTCTTCGACCAATTCTCCGACGAGTTGGGAAAGGGGTGGTGGCGATGAGCCGCCAATTCACTGTCACAGCCGAACGCGGGCGCACAGGGTGGTGGGTCACCGAATGCGCCGAGGTCGGCGCGGTCTCTCAGGTTCGCCGACTCGATCAAGCAAGCGACGACATCCGCGAGGCCGTCGCCTACCTTGCGGGATTGCCGGAGGACGACGTCGCCATTGACGTCGTCCCCGTTCTTCCCCAGGCCTATCGGGAACACGCTGCGCGTGCAAAAGAGGAACGGGAAAAAGAAGCTCGAGCCAGGGAGCGAGCGGCAGCAGAATCGCGGATGGCTGCCCGGGCGTTGCGCGAGGCGGGGCTGGCGCTGCGGGACGTGGGGACCGTCATGGGCATATCCCACCAGAGAGCGTCGCAACTGCTGGCCCGGCCCTAAGGGCTCCGCGGGTTGGACGAAGGGCGCCCCGCGCCCGGCAGCGCAGTCTTCCGGCGCCCGACGTTTTTAGGGACACGCGTCTTCAGGACCGGTCGAATCCTGAACGTTCGGTGTGAACTGCGCCTGGTAAGGGCCACGGCTGGCCGCTCGGCGGCCTAGACTTGAAGCATGGCTGACATTGCGAACTGGTTGACCGACATGGACGGCGTGCTCATTCACGAAGAGCACGCTCTGCCAGGGGCGTCCGAGTTTCTCAGCGCTTTGCGCGAGCGCGAGGTCCCCTTCCTCGTTTTGACGAACAACTCGATCTTCACCCGCCGCGACCTCTCCGCGCGGCTGGCCTCGTCCGGCCTCGACGTTCCCGAGGAGAACATCTGGACTTCCGCCACCGCCACGGCCACCTTCCTCGCCACGCAATCCGACTCGCGCCGCGCCTACGTGGTGGGCGAGGCGGGGCTCACCACCGCCCTGTACGAGCACGGCTTCGTCATGACCAACGACAATCCGGATTTCGTGGTTCTCGGCGAGACCCGCACATACAGCATCGAGGCCCTCACGCAGGCCATTCGCCTCATCGGCAAAGGCGCCCGCTTCATCGCCACCAACCCGGACGTCACGGGGCCGTCCGCGGACGGCCCCATCCCGGCCACAGGCGCCGTCGCCGCGATGATAACCGCGGCCACGGGCAAAACCCCGTATTACGTGGGCAAGCCGAACCCCGTCATGCTGCGCACGGGCCTCAACCGCATCGACGCCCACTCGGAGCAGACCGCGCTGGTCGGCGATCGCATGGACACCGACATCCTTGCAGGCATGGAAGCGGGACTGCAGACCCACCTCGTCTTGACCGGGTCCACAACCCGCGAGAACATCCCCGAATTCGCCTTCCGTCCGCAATTCATCCACACGAGCATTGCCAACGTCGTCGAATGCGTGGAGAAGAGCGCGCCGGCACGGCGCGGGTGAGCCTTCGATGGGAGAACTTCTTCCAGCGCTGTCAAGCGTCGTGGACTCGGGGGCGGTCGATGCCGGGGTCGGCCGCCCGCGCGACCCCGGCATCGAGGAGCGCGCCTTGGTCGCCGCGCTCGAGGTTTACATGGAAGTTGGCTGGTCCGGTTTCACGCTCGGGAAGGTTGCCAAGCAGGCCCACATGGGCAAATCGGCGCTCTACCTTCGCTGGCCCACCAAAGAGGCGATGCTGGCCGACGCTTTCACGGCGTCGGACGTCTTCTTCGAATACCGTGACTACGAAAGGCCCGACGTCCCGTTTCTCGAGTACGTCCAGATGCTCGTCGAGGACAGGCTCACGCGCTACTACACGCCCACGGGGCTCGCAGTGATCCGCCTGATCCTCGAAAATCACACGGACAACGAGGAGCTCGGCACGATATGGCAGAACTCGGTGGGCAAGTCCGTGATCCACACCAGGAACATCATCCGCGACGCCATGCGAACCGGCGATTTGCGGCCGGAAACGCAGCGTGTGCAGCTCGGCGACGCCCTCGAAGGGGGGATGGCCATGCACGTCATGGCGACGCCGCACCACCTGCTGTCCTTCGGGCGAAAGAAGGTCCGGCGGTTCGCCAACGAGCTGGTGGCGGGCGTCATGGGGCCGTGGGTCACCGAGCAGTCCCTCGTGGATCTGCGTGAAAACGGGTCGGAGCGATCCCACGTCCTTTTGCCGCTCATCGCCCAGGTGAAGGGCGACGATGCGTGGGAGGACGACGCGCAGGGTGACGGTTTGCAGAACGACGCGCGCGACGAGGGCTGCCGGAACGATGCGCAGGGCGACGGCTTGCAAAACGATGTGCAGAGCGGCAACGTTCATCGCCGCGACAGCGCGGGCGGCGATCACGCGTGCAGCGGCGGCGTGTGCGATGACACGCTGCACGACGACGCCGAAGAAGCCTCCCAAAGCGCCGGCGAGGAGACTCCGGGCGCTGACAGGAGCGCCGCGAATGCCGATGGGGAGTCTTAAGCTGCGGGCGGCTTGCCCGGAAACCCGGCAAAGCTTCCTAAGGCCGATACAGATCTAATAGTCGACGCGGAAGTGACCGACCCCGGCGGGCCTCCTTGCGGAGGCGCCGCCCAAAGGAGGCGACGTTCGCCGAAGGAAGATACGGGTTAGAAGCCGCGACAACTCTGAAGGAAACTGTGTAGGTGCGGGCAAATTCGAAGGCGCTGTCGAGCCAGGCGGCCGTTTCCCCAAGGAAACTCGACATCACTCCCTCGTACCGGATGACGTGGAAGGGGAGCATGAGCTCCGAGGCTATCGCCTCGGCAACGCTGGTCTTCCCGTTGCCGGGAGGCCCTGACAGAAGCGACCGGTCGCGAGGCGCGATGCGGTGGCTGCGCAGCAGATCATCGGGGCGTTGCTGTTCCTCGACTTTGAAGCGCTCGCGATCGCCTCGCCTTTCGGCTTCCACGAGATCCAGAAGCAGGTCAGCCCGTGCCACGGTCCTGTCTCCTTCGGTCGCGCCGATTGATGTTATAAGTCTGCCGTTAAGCGGCAAAACCCGCCGCGTGCCTTTTCCAATATGCGCCTATTTCGACGGCTGGTTTGGGAACTCCTCGGGGTTGAGCCTGAAGGAGGGGTTGGGCTCGTAGCAGAAGTAGGCGACGGGGTGCGAGCTGAATCGCTCCTCGTTGACGGTGGAGGGTTCGGTGACGTCTTCCAGGGTGAACTTGCCTGTCACATCGTCGGTGACGGAGTCGCCGATATACAGCGTTGTTGAGCGAATGCCTCCCCTCTGGCCTTCCCGCACGCTTCCGGTTAAGATGGCTCTCTTCTTTCCGCCCGTCACCCTGGCCCCGCCGACGGTGTACGTGCGGATATCTTCGTCGACGCCAAGACGAAGAACGGTGTTCTCTTGGATCGTGATCGAATATCCGTAGCAGGGCTCCAGATAGGGGTCCCACAAAGAGGCGTCAAGGGCGCACGCCCCCGCTGACATGGCCAGCGCCGCCCCGGCCGCCCAGGCAGCCGGTCTTCCAATGGGTCGCGCGCACGTCACGGAATCTCCCCGATCGTCGCGCTGTTGCAGTACGTTTCGAATTGCTTCCAGGACATCTTGAACTCCGCTCCGGCGCGTCCGCCGCTTGCTAGATCGTTGTGCCCCCACGGGTTGCGCAGCGTCACGCCGCTCGCGTCAGCGCGCGTGAGAGTGTAGACGTGCCCGGGCGACATCTTCATGTCCTGCTTCTTGCCGTCGATCTCGACGACGGTGTGACCCTCGCCCTTGCTGTTGTAACCGGGCATCCCCTTGTCCGTGTTGGCGACGACGGCCTTGGTTTTGGCGGCCTCGATGATTTGCTGGCGCTTGTGGTCGTCGTAATGGAACTCGCCGCGAGGCCCTTTCTGCGGGTGGACGTCGTGGGCGCTTCCGCCGGTGATGTGGCGAAAACCCTTCGGGGCCACGCCGCCGTCGATGCCCGGTTGTTTGCCGACGGAGCTGCGGGTGCCGCCGGGATGGACCTGGCCGTAAGCCGCCTCGAAAAGCGAAGCCACGCTGGGCTTGGAGCCGTCGCCGACGGCGCCGTGCTCGTAGACGTCAGCGACGAACACCGTCTGCGAGCGCGAGGTTTTGGGGTGGAGCGGGTTGTCGTGGACCGTCACGAGATAGCCGTCCTGCTTCCCTGATTCGTCGTAATGCGCCCGAATGCATGAGCGTACGTGTCTCCGCCCCTTCTCCGTGGACATCAGGGCCCCCAGCGCGGCCAGGTAGTAGCAGTCGCCGATCTTGCCTTGTCCGACAGTGCTCGGGTCGAGGCGGTCGAGCTGGCCGTTGATCCTCGCGATGTCGGCGTCGCTGAGTTTGTGCTGGTGTCCGTGGTTGTTTCCGTGCTTGTCGTAGTTCAACGCTTCAATGTGCAGATAGTTCCGCAGCTCAGCGGCGCATACGCGCATATCGGCTTCGGTTTCTTCGACAAGCGTCGTGAAGCTGTTCCGGACTTCCTCCGCCGCGGAGAGCAACGAATTGTAAACTTGCCCCTTCTGACTGATTGGGGCCTGTTCGAGCTGACGGTCGTAGTTTTCCAGAGTGGCTTTGTACTCGGCGGCTGTGCTTTGGTGCGCTCTGAGGCTCCACGCATAGCCGTCGAGGGTTTCGGCTGCCTTGTACAGACCGTCGGTCAGGTTCATGAAATCGTCGGCTGCCGCGTCCTTCGACTTTATGTACTCGTCGGCGGAAGTGCCGCGCCAAGACGGAGCGAGCCCGTCGGACTGCCGCACAGCGACGAACACCGCCTCGCCAGCCTTCGCTTTCTCTCGCAAAACCGTGGCGAAAGCAAAGATGCCATCGGGGCTTCCCGGGATATCTCGGGCGAACAGCGTGAATACCGGCACGTGCATCGTCGGTCATCCGTTCTCTTGATAGGCGTCGCCGTCCCAGCCGAATTTGCCGCTCCACAGAAGCGGCTCCAGAGAGAAGACGACGTCGGAGAAACTTCTGCTTGTCTTGATTATGCTTTGGGCGATTTGGGCGTCGGTCTGCCCGATGTGCCGAGCCGTGAACTCGACGCCGTCGATCACCTTGTCGAACCACTCTTGCCCGCCTTGCACGCGTTTGGCCGCGTTCGAAACGAACTCTCCGCACGCTTGGGACAGCTCGACGAATCCCGCGGAATCCGAATTCAGGCTCTGTTTGACCGCCGCGTCTTCGAGGGTGGCGGAACTTGCCTGCAGTCTGGAGGCGAGCTGGTGCAGCTCGTCGTTTTTCGCGCTCAGTATTCCGGTCATCGTTCTCCTCTCGTATAGTGTAATCCTATAAATATTATGTTCACTATACAAGGGTGTTCGAAATGTGAAACGCGGAAGTCGGAAAAGTCGGTTTGTGAGGCGGAAGGCGACGGTGCGAGGCCGCCGACTGAAGCGGCGGCGACGCGGCGTCACCGTCGAAGAGTTTTCGCCTCTGCCCGTGCTAGAGCGGCCCGCTCGCGCAGATCGCCCGTGTCGGCGCCGTCGGCGCTCTCACCTCTGCGCGTACCAGCGCGGCCCCGGGTCGTGATGGCGCGCGGCGATGCGGGCCAACGCGCCGCGATCCGGCTTGCCTGTCGAACCCAGGGGGATGGCGTCAAGCTCCGCCATCGTGCGCGGCACCTTGTATTTCGCCAGCCGGGTCGCGGCGAAGGCGCGCACTTCGTCGAGGTCCAGATCGGCGCCGTCGTCGGCGACGACGAAGGCCGCCGGCAGCTCGCCCCAGCGATTGTCCGGCATGCCCACCACAACTGCCTCGGCGACGGCGGGGTGGTTGCGCAGCACCGTCTCGATCTCGGCGGGATAGATGTTCTCCCCGCCGGAGATGATGAGATCCTTGGCACGCCCCTCGATGGTGTAAAAGCCTTCGGCGTCCACGGAGACGAGGTCTCCCGTGTGGAACCATCCGTCGTCTGAGAAACCGCAGCCCTGGCCTTCCGGTTTTCCCCAGTATCCGGGGGAGACGGACGGTCCGGACACCCACAGTTCGCCGACCTCGCCGACCGAAGCCTCGGATCCGTCCTCGCGCGCCACCCGCATCTTCATCCCGGGTGCGGCCTTGCCCACCTGGGCGCAATGCCTGGCCATGTCCTTCGGCGGCGTGAGCGTGCCGCCGCCCGCGGTTTCGGTCATGCCCCACGAGTTCGCCAAAGGCACGCCTCGCGCGGTGAAAACGTCGCACAAGTCCTTGGGGCAGCAGGCGCCGCCGACGATCGCCGTTTTCAGGCTCGAAAGGTCGCGCGAGCCGAAGTCCGGATGCCGGGCCATGGCGTCGTACATCGTCGGGACGCCGAAGGTGCGGGTCACCCGATAGCGTTCGATCTTGGCCAGAGCGTCGCCGACGTCCCATTTGCGCTGAACCACCACGAGGCCGCCGGCCAGAAGCGTGGCGAAGGTGAAGGTGTTGAGGCCCCCGACGTGCCCGAAGGACGCGATCGCAAGGGCGACGTCGTCCGGCCCCGTGCCGAGCACCTCGGAGAAAGCCGCCCACGAGGCGAAGACGTTGCCGTAGGTGAGCTTGACGCCCTTGGCCTTGCCCGTCGAGCCGGACGTGTAGAGCAAAAGCGCGAGGGCGTCGGCCCGGATTGGGACGGCGTCGGGGACCATGCCCTCGCCTGCGCGGTAGAGCTCCGAGAGCCTCTGCCAGATGAAGTGGAGAGAATCGTCCTCCGGGGGCTCGATCGAGGGGTCGATGTCGTCGACGATCCAGAGGATCTCGGGCGAAAGGTCGAGCTCTTCGTCGAACTGCCGCGCGAAACGCGGCCCGCACAGCACGGCCGCGCACCCGGCGTCGTCGATGATCGCCTGGCACTCGACCGAGGACAGACGGAAATTGAGCGGTAGCAGCACGGCGCCGATTCTGCTGGCCGCCAGCAAGGCGATCATGTGGATCGGGGCGTTTCTCCGGATGATGGCGATCCTGTCGCCCTGCCCGACGCCGTAGGCGGCGAGCCCGGCCGCCAGCGCGTCCGCCGCCTCGAGGATCTGCGCCCGGGTGTAGCTGAAGGAGTCGACCACGATGCACGTCTTCGACGGCTCGGAGCGGGCGAGGGCGTCGAACTGCAGGATCGGCGAGACAAGCTCGCCTGGGCCCGATTCTCGCCCTGTGCCGTTCACTTGTGACTCGAAGGGGTAGAGGCCTGAGGGGCCGTCGAATTCGCGGCCGTGCGCTCTGCGGCCGCCGCGTCGATGTGCGCCTTGAGCCCGCCCCACTTCTCGCGGAAAATGCCCGGGTCCATGTCCCTCGGGTCGTCCGCGATCGCCGGCTCGAAGTCCATTTGGTCGAGGATGTCGCGCTGCAAGTCCGCCCACGGCGCCTTCTCGATGAGCGTCAGGCGGCCCTCGCGCAGCTCGAAGACCGCGCGCTCGGTCACGTAAAGCACCGACTGGCCCGCGAGGGATGCCTGCTCGCCGGAGAAAGTGATCTGCTCGACGTCGCGGACGAACTTGCGCACCTTGCCTTCGGCCGCGATCCTGCAGCCCCCGTCTGCAAACTGGACGTTGAGGCCTCCCGCCGTGAAGGAGCCCGCGAACACCACGTGCTTGGCGGTGGCCGTGATGTTGATGAAGCCGCCGCAGCCCGCCACGCGGCCGTTGAACTTCGAGACGTTGACGTCCCCGCGGGCGTCCGTCTGCGCCGTGCCGAGGATCGTCAGGTCGAGGCCTCCGCCGTCGTAATAGTCGAATTGCTCGTGCATGCCGACCTGGGCGAGCACGTTGTAGGCGTGGCCGAAGTTCTTGTCGTCTGCGGGGGTCCCGCCGACGGCGCCGGCCTCGGTGGTCAGCAGCGCGTAGTCGGAGACGCCTTCCTCGGCGAGCACGATCCCGACGTCGGCCGGCACCCCCACCCCGAGGTTCATGGTCTGGCCCGGCCGGATCTCCATGGCGGCGCGGCGCGCCATGACCTTGCGAATGGTCAGCGGCAGAGGCTCGACGTTCGAGGCGGGGACCTTGATTTGCCCCGAGAAGGCGGGATTGTACTGGGTGTACTCGGTCTGCATGTGGTTGTCCGGCTCGGAGACCACGATGTAGTCGACGAGGTTCCCGGGGACGCGCACGAGGTTCGGGTCGAGAGTGCCCGTCGCGACCACCGCCTTCGCCTGGGCGACGACGATCCCGCCCGAATTGTGGACGGCCTGTGCGATGGGGAGGATCTCCATCTTCAGGCCCTCGTGCTCCATCGTCAGGTTGCCCATCTCGTCGGCGTACGTGCCGCGGATGAGCCCGACGTCGATCGGAAACCCGCGGTAGTACAGGTACTCTTCGCCGTCCAGCTCGATGAGCGAGACGAGGTCCTCCGTGGTGACGTCGTTGACCTTGGCGCCCTCGATGCGAGGATCGACGAAGGTGCCCAGCCCCACCTTGGTGACGACGCCGGGCCGATGCGCGGCGATCTCGCGGTAGAGGGCCGTCATGACGCCCTGCGGCAGGTTGTAGCATTCGAGCTTGTTGTCGGCGGCGAGCTGGCCCAGCGCGGGGGAGGCAGACATGATTCCGCCGATCCACCGCTTGACCAGCCCCTCGTAGGAGAGCTTGCCCAGGCCTTCGCGCTTGCCGCGCGCGCCGACGGCGGAGGAATTGACGATCGTCAGGCCGCGGGGGCCCTGCCCGGCCAACCATCGCTCCTCGAGGGCGGCGATGACTTCCTGGTTGACGCAGGCCAAACCGAAGCCGGAGAACGCGACCGTGTCGCCGTCCTTGATGAGCGTGGCAGCCTGCGCCGCGCTGATTGCCTTGGTCATCGTCGCTCCTTTGGTCGTTCGGCGTTGAGCGCGCAGCGGCCCGGATCCGCGTGGAGATTGCGTGATCCGCGGTGCGGCGGGCATCGTTTGCCAGTGCGAGAGAACACTATCGAGCATACTCCCGCAAATCGGACTACTTTGGTCCTATATCCTCGGTCCGCGAGATTCTTAGGCTTGTCATGTGAAACGCGGCACGCGCTCGCGAGTTTTCCGACGTCGCCGAAACTTGGTGCGCCGCGGAGCCCGAACGAATGCGTCGCCGCGGAGCCCCAAACAGAGAAAGGTTCAATGAAGAATGGACTTCAGCCTCAGCGAAGAACAGCAGCTTCTGCTGGAAAGCCTTGACGAAATCCTCGACCAGTACGCGTCCCCGGCGTACGTGGCCGAGGCGGACCGCGAGCATCGCCAGCCCGTCGAGTTCAAGCGGGCCATGCAGGAGGCGGGCTTCCTCTCCCTCGGAATTCCCGAGGAATACGGCGGCACGCCGGTAGACATGGTGACAATGTGCCTCATCGGGGAGAGGGTGGCCTCACGCGGCCTCAACCTCGGATACGCCACTGAGATCCTCCAGGTCCTCGACATCCTCGAGTTCGGCTCGCCCGAGCAACGCGAGTCGGTCCTGGGCATTTTGCAGGACGGCGGCGTCCCCTTCGCCCTCGCCTTCACCGAGCCGCAGGCGGGATCGGATTCCTCGGCCATGAAGACGACCGCCGAGCATCGGGACGGAAAGGTGCGCTTCAACGGAACGAAGACCCTCATCACGAACGCCGTCGATACGAAGTACCTCCTGACCATGGCCGTCAACCCCGACGCCGAGGATCCGCGCCGCGCCATCTCGATGTACCTCGTTCCCACCGACGCCCCCGGCATCGAGATCTCCCCGATCTCCAAGATGTGCTGGCACACCGCGGACTCGTCGGAGATCTACTACAACGACGTCGAGGTCGACGAATCCTGCCTCGTAGGCGTCAAAGGCGAGGGCTTCAAGCAGCTCATGAAGAACTTCGAGCTGGAGCGGATCATGACGGCGACCCAGTCCCTCGGCCTGGCCGAGGCGGCCTTCAAGGACGCCGCGGAGTACGCAGCGACCCGCGTGCAATTCGGCAAGCCGATCGGCTCGTTCCAGCTGGTGCAGGAGAAGCTGACGGACATGGCCATCAAGATCGAGAACATGAAGAACTTCATCTACCACTCGGCCTCGATGGTGGACAACGGCACGCTCGACCGCAAGCAGGCCGCTATGTGCAAGCGCTACTGCTCGATGGCCGCCTTCGAGGTGTGCGACGACGCCCTCCAGATCCACGGCGGCATCGGCGTGACCGAGGGCGTGCGGATCGAGCGGCTGTGGCGCGACGCCCGCGGGCACCGCTTCGGGGGCGGCACCGACGAGATCATGGTGCACGTCGTCGGCCGCCAGATCGTCAAAGAGTACACGAAGTAGAGCCATGTCAGCCGTCGTTTCGGCCGAGGAGGCCGCGCATCCGGCCTCCGGCGCAGCCGGAGGGGCGACGCCCTTCGCCCTGCCGCGCTTGAACGGGGAAGCCCTCGAACTCGCGAGGGCCTGCGCGCGGCGGCGTCTCGAAGCCCTCCGGCAAGGCGGCGGGCTCGGGCGGCTTCGTCGGCGCCTCCCAATCGGCCAAAACGCTCGTATTCGCCGGCGCGTTCGCCGCGGGACGGCTGAAGGAGGGCGACGGCAGGGCGGTCGTTGCGAACGAGGGCAGGGCAAAGAAATTAGTCAAGGACGTCGAGCAGGCGAGCTTTTGGGGGTCGGCCGCCTCGAAATTTGGCCGGCGCGTCCTCCGCGTCACCGAACGCGCGGTCTTCACGCTCGACGGCGAGCGCCTGACCCAGCGCGAGGTCGCGCCGGGCGTCGGTCTGCGGCCGGACGCCCTTGACCAGATAGAATTCACGCCGGAGATCGACGACGATCTCAAAGAGACGGATCCGGGGGCATGTGCCGAAACCCGGGCGGGCTCGTGAGCGTGATGGATGAGAAGGCCGCATGACGGCGGCTTCCACTCGAAAGGTTATTCAATGTCAGAAAAAGTTCGATACAACCGGTGGTTGATTCTGGCGGCGTCGTGCCTGCTGGTTTTCGCCACCGGGTGCACCTACATCTTCTCGGTGCTTAAAACGGCGCTGGAAAAGGAATTCGGCTCGGACGACGCCGTCATGGCCTATTCCGTGCTCAACGCCATCTCGCCGATCCCGATGATCCTCGGAGGCTACTTCGTGGACCGCGGCAAGACCCAGCTCGTCGCGCTGGCCGGAGGCACCCTGTGGGGGCTGGGATGGCTGCTCGGCGGGCTGTCCGGCTCGGGCTCCATGTTCATCCTCTGCTTCGGCGTGATCGGCGGCCTCGGCCAGGGATTCGCCTACACCGCCGCCCTCAACAACACGATGCGCTTCTTCCCGGATCGCCGCGGAATGGCCGCGGGCCTCATAACCGGCGCCAACGGCGGCGCCGCGATCGTCATGGCGCCCCTGGCCCGCTGGATTCTCGACGACCAGGGGATCGTCACCACGATGAGTGCCTTCGGCGTCGCCTTCCTCGCGGTCGCCGTCCTCGTCGCCCTCACGCTGCGCCAGGCTCCCGCGAACTACGCGCCCGAGGGCTGGACTCCTCCGGCCCCGGCGTCCGGAGGCCCGGCGGCCGAGGCGAAGAACTTCAACTGGCGGCAGATGTGCATGACTCCCATGTTCTGGCTCATCTTCGTCATCTTCGTCTGCGGCGCCTTCTCCGGCCTGCTCATCGTCGCCAACGCCTCCCCGCTCGCGCAGGGGATGTTCGGCTATTCGAAGTCCGAGGCGGCCTTCATCGTCTCCGTCTACGCCTTCGCCTCCCTGGCGGGCCGGATCTGCTTTGGAACCGTCTCCGACAAGATCGGCCGGGTGCGCACCGTGCAGATCATCTTCATCCTCGCAGCCCTCGGCCTGATCTCGCTGATCGTCGGCAAGGGCGACCACAACGTGCTGCCCCTCGTTCTCGGCATCTTCGCCGTCGGCATGGGTTACGGCGGCATCATGGGCACCATGCCTGCCCTTGTCATGAGCCAGTTCGGCCCGAAGAACCAGGGGATCAACTACGGAGTCGCCTTCAGCGCCTTCGCGGTCTCCGCAATCTTCGCACCCAATCTGGGGGCCAAGATCGGCAAGAGCAACGGCGGCGACTACTCGCAGGCGCTCGTCATCGCCATCGTCGCGGCGGCGGTCGGCCTGTGCGCGGCCATCGCCTACCAGGTTGTGGCTGCAAGGCTCGAACGCCGAGCCGCGGCGCAGCAATAACCGCGGCGCCAGTGCCGCAGCGCAGCGGGAAGCTCCGCAGGATCCGCCGTTCGGCCGCGCCCCGCCGGGAAAGTCGCGGCTGAACGGCGTATCCGCAAAGTCACCGCGTGCCCTAGCGCACGGAGGCGATTTCTCGTTCGGTTTGCCAGTCCGCGTTTCGCAGGGGCGTCTAGCGGCCGCTTTCTCGGACGACGCCGTTGGCAGCGCCCCGCAGCCAGATCTGCTCGCACTGGGTCGCGGCCTTGGCCGCCGTCGCGCTGCTCCCAGAGTCAGCCAAAGGCCGAGCGCCCCGACGCTGATCGGCGCTGCGGCGACCCACGTGAGGGATGCGCCGTCGTCGCGGGCCGCCTCGATTGCCCGCCGGAAGTCCGGGCCCCCGAAAACCAACCGGTCCGCTCGGCCTCCCGCGCGACTGCCCGCCCCGCCCCGGCGGCGGACCGCGCTGGGCGTATGCGGTCCCGGACCCGCACACGCCAGGACCGCACGCTCAGCCACTATAGACCGGGGCTCGCGGGATGCGCGCATTCTGAGGCGGGGACAGGAACCTCTAACCTCAGTCCCCGCGTCCCCCGCGGGCGCGGCTTCGTGCCTCGCCTGTGGAGGGACCTCGGTAGATCATTCCCGCGGGGCGCGGCTTCACGCCATTGGTGCGGACGCCGCGTCAAGGATCGCTGCCTGCTCGGCGGTCAGCTTCAGGTCGAGGGCGGTCAGAAGATCGGGCAGCTGGCCGACTGTCCGGGCAGAGGCCACCGGGGAATCCACTCCCTTGGCGTGCTGCCACGCCAAGGCGACGCTCGCCGGACTAGCGCCGAGCTGGGCCGCGACGTCGTCCAGAGCCGCGAGCACGGCGAGCCCCTCTTCCGTCAGATATCGCGCCGCCGCCCCTCCGCGCGCCGCATTCGTCTTGGCGTCGTCCTCGCTGCGGTACTTGCCCGTCAAGAACCCGGAGGCCAGGGCGAAGTAGCTCTGCGCGGCCATGCCGTGTTTACGCGCGAGCGGCAGGTAGGAGGCCTCGAAGCGCCGCCGCTTGACCAGGTTGTAGTGCTGCTGCAGGATCGTCGGCTTGTGCAGGCCGTTCTCCTCGGCGCAGCGCAGCCATTCCTCCATCCGCTCGGGCGTGAAGTTCGACAGGCCGACGGCTCGTGCCTTTCCGGCGTCGACCAGCGCGGAGAACGCTTCGGCCATGTCGGGAATCGCAACGGCGTCGTCGTCGAAGTGGGCGAAGTAGACGTCGACGAAATCGACGCCGAGCCGCTCGAGCGAAGCGTCGCAGGCCGCCGCGACGTTTTTGGGCGAGAGCCCCTCGAATTGCGGGTGCCTGGCAACTTTTGTGGCGACGACGACGCCCTCGCGCCCGCTGCCCTTCGAGTACCCGCGGGCCGCGAGCCATTGGCCGATCGTCTCCTCCGACTCGCCGCCCCGGTTGCCTGGCGCCCAGGCGGAGTAGGCGTCTGCCGTGTCGATCGTCGTTCCGCCGCCCGCGAGGTAGGCGTCGAGCACCTCGAAAGACTCCTCGCGCGTCGAGGTCCAGCCGAAGGTGTTGCCGCCGAGCGTGATCGGCGAGATCGAGACGCCCGTCGAGCCGAGGGGGATGTTCTTCATCTGTTTCTCCTTTGAGGTCGATGCCCTTTGTTTAAGCCTACCCGTTGTTTAAGCCTACCCGCCGGCCGGGGAGGCGCGGCCCGCTCTGGGTTCGGAGGCAAACATCCTGTTGCGACGAACGCGGCCCCGGCCTGTCCTTTGCGGCGGCCTGCCCATTGCTGCGGACGCCGCCCGGCCCGCCCTTTGCGGCGGCCTGCCCTTCGCCCCGTCCCGCCCTTTGCAACTAACGCGGCCCGCGCAGCGGACGCTCTGCGGCGTCGATGCGCGGGCCGGCGATGCCTCGGTTCAAGCAGCGCCTCGTCAGGCTCGGCCCTCCGTCTGCGCGCAGGCCAGACAATCCAGATAGCCCTTGGACGGAGTCGAAACCTCGGCCTTCCGCCTACGCGTAGGCGAGGACGTCGTGGAAGGTCTCGAGCGCGGTCTGCGCCTGGTCGAAGCGGTCCATCTGGCGGTCGACCTCGATCGTCACTTCCTTGAGCCCGGCGTCCTTCACGGCCTTGCGCAGGCGCGGCAGGTCGAACTCCTCCGGGTCGCAGAACTTCGTCAGCACGATGAGCACGCCGTCGGCCCGCCGCTCCTTGGCCAGGTCTACGAGCGCGACCTCGCGGTGGCGCTCGGGGTCGAGCAGCATCGAGACGTCGCCCGTGTTCGTGAACTTCGCGACGAGCCTGTCGAGGTTGCTGGGCCCGGAGGCCGGCGCGTCGGTCCGATACTGGCCGGATTCGGCGACGACGTCGTCCCCGACGATCGTCATCGAGTTCTCCTCCAGGATCTGAAGGAGGTTGAGGTTGTCGACGAGGATGCCCGAAGTGACGATTCGCGTCTTCTTCGTCTCGACCTCCATCGCGGAGAGTTCCTGGACCATTTCCCGCACGAGCTTCGAGTGGTCTTCCTTGAGCATGAACCACGCGCTCTTGAAGACGTTGCGGCGGATGGTCGGGGTGACGCAGTCGTGCGACGCCGCAGCGACCGAGAACTGCCGCATGAGATGCGAATGCTCGTTGTAGACCTCGATTGTCTTGCCGAGGGCCTCGTCGGAGAATTCGGCCCCGGTGCAACGCTCCAGATCGCGGATGACGCGCTCGTAGCCCTCCTTGGTGAATTGCTGGCCGTAGGCGGGCTTGCGGTTCTGCGGGTAGGTCATCGGGATGTACGGCACGCCGTCCACCCCGTGCTGCCAGTTCTGCGTGAGCGCCTTGAGGGTGTCGCACAGCGTGGGGATGATGACGGCGGACATTCCCTTGTACTTCTTCATGAGCGCGAGGTCGAGGACCGTCTGCACGATCCCGCAATAGAAGGTGGGGAAATACGTGCGGGCGCGCGTGACCTTCGCGTCGGCGCCCCACATGCCGAAGGGCGCCATGCCCATCGCATGGACCAGCTCTTCGGGCGTGAACTCGGGGACGCAGCCCACCACTTTCTTCCCCGAATCGAGGAAACCCTGGAATTGGCCGCGCGGGTCGTTGGCGATCCTCGCGAATTCCTCGGCCAGCTCTTCGAATCTCGACATGATTAGAATCCCATCTCTTCCATGACTTCGGCCAGGCCCTGCACGCGAGTCTCGTACTGGGCCTCGGAGAAATTGCGGGGGTCGGCCTGGTCGCCGTCGAACGAGGCCAGGGGAATGGAGCACTCGGCGCACACCTGGCGCGATGCCTCGGACATGAATCCCGACCACAGCTTGCACGAGCGGTTCGTGTGCACCAGCATTCCCTGGACGTTTTGGCTCTTGACCAGCTCGATGCGCTGGTCGCGGGCCTTTTCGAGGTTCACCGAGTTGGGCACCGAGCAGTAGGCGCGGATGAGCCCGTCGAAGTCCTCGTACAGCATGCCGAAGGCGACGGCGTAGATCGTCGCCACGGTGTTCATCCCCAGATCGCGCAGGGCCGTGTTCGTGACCCTCAGGTGGGGCCAGCAGGCGATGCCCTCGAACATAATCCGGTGCTTTTCTTCGCCGCGGAACGTCGTCTTGCCTTCTGCGACCGCGGCCTCAATCTCCTTGCACAGGGTTTCGAAGGCCTCTGCCGCCTCGACTTTTCCGCGTGCGCACACGGCGACTGCCATGTGGTTCATGAGGTCGAAGCCGTTGTAAGGGGCCGGGGTGTGCTTGAGCAGGCTGGCGGCCTTGAGCCAGGCGCGCGACGTGCGGTTGGAGATTGCCATGACCTCGGCGAAGCGCTCTTCCGACCAAGTTTTCCCGGTGATCTCCTCCAGTTGACGGATCGCGTCCATGAACTGCCCCTTGACGTACTCGATCTGGGCAGGCGAGACGTCGTAGTCGGGGTTGAACGGGACGTCGATCATGATCATCGGTATGTGGAGCATCTTGGCGAGCTCCTCGTACCACTTCGTCATGGTGTTGCAGATGTTGTTGCAGCACAGCATGAAGTCCGGCATGGGGATGGGCTGCTCTTCGGCTTTGCCGGTCATGGCGACGCCCAGGTTGACGCGGGCGTACGCGCACAGGTCGTTCGAATAGCCTGCCGCCTCAGCGATGTTGCACATGCGTTCGCCGCCGCCCCGGGCCGCCGTGGCGGCCGCGTGGTTCTCGGGGTAGCAGACCTTCACGCCGAGCGTCTCGAAAATCTCCTGCGGGAAGTTCGAGGCGCACCAGCCGACTTTCTCACCCCGCTCCTTCGCCTCCAAAGCCGACTTGTAATGCTCGGCGACGATCGCGTTGAGCTTGTACTTCGCCGAATTCGGGTCGAGTTTCTTGCGCGGGCGGGCCGGCGCCTGCTCTGGCGCCTTGGCTTGCGCTTGGCTCGGCGCCTGCGCGAAGGTCTGATCGGGCGCTTGGCCCGCCGCCTGCGCGGAGGTCTGATCGGGCGCTTGGCCCGCCGCCTTGGAGGGCTGCTGCGCCGCCGTTGTTTGTTGTGCCATCGCACTTCTCCTTACAAACGAATGATTCCGTGTTCCGTCTCCCACGCGTACAGAGCGGCGCCGAGCGCCCCCATGTACTGCGCGTTGGGAGGGCAGACGATCTGAAGTCCCAGTTCTTTTTCCAGCGCGTCCCGCACGCCGCCGTTCTTGGCGACGCCGCCGCTCATGCACAGGGTGGGCGTGATCCCCACGCGCATGACGAGCGAGGCGAAGCGGGTTGCGACCGATTGGCAGATTCCGGCGACGACGTCTTCCCGCTTCTCGCCCGAGGCCAACTGGGAGATGACCTCGGACTCTGAGAAGACGGTGCAGGTCGAGGAGATCTTCGAGGGCTTGGCCGCCTTGAAGTACTCTCCTTCGAGTTGGGCGACGTCGAGCTGGAGAATCCTCGCCATGACGTCGAGAAAGCGGCCGGTGCCGGCCGCGCATTTGTCGTTCATTTGGAAGTTGGTCATGATCCCGGATTCGGTGATGGACATGACCTTGGCGTCCTGCCCGCCGATGTCGATGAGCGTTCGCGCTTCAGGCACCTGGGAGAAGACGCCTTTGACGTGGCACGACAGTTCGGAGACCTTCCTGTCCGAATCGGGGAAGATCTTCCGCCCGTAGCCGGTGGCCACCGTCTTGGAAATGTCTTCGCGCCGCACGCCGACCTGTTCGAGGACCTCGGAGACGGCCTTGGTCGAGCCCTCGGTGCCGATTCCCTCGGTCACCAGGGACATGCCGAGAATGGCCCGATCGTCGTCGATGACGACGCATTTCGAAGTGGTCGAGCCGACGTCGACGCCCAAATAGCTCTTGCTCATGCTTCCTCTCATTCCCTGCGCGTCGGCCCTCACTCGCTCCACACGTAGAGGGAGCCGTCGGCGAGCATCTTGTCGATGCGCTCCTGCGAGTAGCCGTGCTGGCGCAGAATCTCGGGGCCGTCCTCGCCGGGGAAGCGCCCGCGGGTGTAGACGGGCTTGCCCTGCTCGGCGAAGCGGACGGGCTGGTGCACCAGGGTGCGCGTGTTGCCGTTCTCGTATTCGAAGGCGGTGAAGCAGTCGTTGTCCCAGGCCTGCGGGTCGTCGAGGATGTCGGTGAGCGACTGCGCCAGGGAGAAGGGGATGTCTGCCTCCACCAGCGGGGTGCGCCATTCCTCGACCGTCCTCGTCTTGAACGTCTCGGAGATGAGCTTGTGCAGCTCGGGCCCCAGGCCGTTCGCCTGCAGGTTCTGGATGGGGAAGTAGCGTTCGTCGTCGGCGAGCTCCGGGTGGCCGATCGTGGCGATGAAGACCTTGAAGTACTGGTTGTAGTTCGGCATGCAGGTCTGGATGTAGCGCCCTTCCTTCGTGGGCCACGAGGACAGCAGCGGGTTGTCGTAGTCGCTGGAGTCGATGGGGAAAGCCTTGCCGATGTCCTTGTATTGCGCCGCCTGAATGGCCATGCCGAGGTTGAAGACGGCGGTTTCGAAGAGCGAGGACTCGACCTTCTCGCCCTGCCCGGTCTCCTGCGCATGGTAGAGCGCCGCGAGGATGCCGGCGGCCAGGTTCATTCCGACGTTGTGGTCGCCGGTTCCCGGGACGACGTTCATGGGCAGGCCGCTCTTTTGGCGAAGCGTCTCCAGGTAGCCGCCGCGGGCGAAGAAGGCGGTGAAGTCGAATCCCGGCAGGTCCTTGTCCGGCCCGTTCTCGCCGTATCCCGTGCAGATCGCGTAGACGAGCCTGGGGAAACGCTTTTTCAGGCTCTCGTAGTCAAGGCCCTGGCGCTCGAGCGGGCCTTGGCGCCAGTTTGTGATGAGGACGTCGGCGTCTTCGAGCAGTGCGAAGAGGGCGTCGCGCCCTTCCTCGGATTTCGTGTTGATGGAGATGTTGAGCTTGTTGGCGTTCTCCAACTCCCACGTGGTGTTCTCGTGCCAATCGAGGGGCCGGCCTTCCGAGGGGGCCGTGAATCGCAAGGGGTCGCCCTTGGCAGACTCGACCTTGATGACCGTTGCACCCTGGTCGGCCAGGAAACGGCCGGCCGTGGCGGCCGCGATGAAGTTCGCCAGTTCGATGACTTTGACGCCTTCGAGCAGCTTCTTTGACATTCCGAGGTCTCCTTTCGGATCCGCGCGCGGATGTGTCGCCAATGAGCGTCTGCCGGCTCCGTCCGTGCGGTGAACGGCGTCGTGACGCCTCGCGCGGCTCCTTCCTGATTTAGTTTGTATGCGTATGGAAGTTTTTAGGGCGTCGGATCGCCCGGCGGGCGGCTTGCGCTTTCTGCCGGAGGGCTCAGCCAGACGTGCGCGGCTCGTCGCTGAGCACGCACGGCTGCGTTGCCGGTGAACCTCTATTCCGCGGCGTCCGTCCCGACCGACGGCGCCCGATTGGCTGCGTTCGCCCGGCGAATCGCCCGTCTTTGGCCGAATGCCGCGGAATAATCCCTGCTTGATCACGCTAACACCGAGGCCGGGGAAGCCCCGCAACCTTTGGTCCCAATTCGGACCGAATCGGTCCGCTAAAGGGGTGTGCTATTGGAGTTATTTGGCGACATTTCGCTCAAAAACCATAAACGTGAGGGTTTTGTGTCATAAATCGACGTCGCGCGGCGGCGCCTGCAGGGGCATCCGTTTTCCGACGCATTGGCGCGGCGGCGCCTGTGCGAAGCCGTCCGGGCGGAGGCTTTGACCGGGGAGGCGGAGGGCTTGACTGGGAAGGGGGAGGCTTTGACTGGGGGCGGAAGCTTTGGCCGGAAGGGGGAGATCTTGTCCGGAGAGGGCTTTCACCGGAAGCGCGGATGCTCGAAACGAGGTATCCAAAACGGTATACCTATTGCTAGAGTTTTCTGATGGTTACAACAATCAAGGTCCCCTCGGAGCTTCGCGACCGCATCAACAAGGGCGCGCGAGAGCAGGGGTTGAGCGCTGCGAGCTTCATCGAGCGGCTGCTTGACGGATACGAGCGGCGTCAGAGGATGGAGGCGTTCGGAAGCGCGATTCGCGAGGCGGACGCGGCCTACTGGGACGAGTTTCGGGCCTGGGACGTCGCCTCGAGCGACGCGTGACATGGTTGGCGGCCTTTGCAGAGGCGCGGTCGTGTAGGCCGAGTCGGACCCGACGCACGGCCGCGAGCAGGCGGGGCGCCGCCCGGCCCTCGTCGTCGCCGGGGACCTCTATCTCGAGCAGGCCGATACGCTTGCAATCGTCGTCCCTACAACGACGATCCGCCGCGGTTGGCCGAATCACGTTCTGTTGCGGGGGCCTGAGCTTGTTCTGCGTCGTCCGACGTACGCCATGACCGAGCAGCCGCGGACCATATCGCGCGAAAGGATCGTCGACGTCGCCGGAGTCGTGGATGCGCGGACGATGGCGGAGGTCGATATGTGGCTTCGCGATTTTCTCTCCTTGGGGTGAGCCGAAGCTTCGCGTCGGGGCGCTGCCCGCGGCTCGCTCCGGTCCGGGAAGGTGGCTTACGCGAATCGCAATGGGAAACCGTCAAACTCGGGAGGGCGCATTCGGGCATGAAGCGACTCCTGTCATAAGGCAATGCGTTCGTTCCATTT